>Ga0265327_10001935_pt1 | contig 23890 bp, 34 predicted proteins | sample 41621metaG_FD_202089 | JGI IMG/M metagenome (GOLD analysis project Ga0265327, IMG submission 202089) | Rhizosphere microbial communities from Carex aquatilis grown in University of Washington, Seatle, WA, United States - 4-16-21 metaG | ecosystem: Host-associated > Plants > Roots > Rhizosphere...
CAATATCCAGATGGTCGTGACGCTGATCAACCCGATCGCGATGGAAGATGGCTTGCGCTTTGCGATCCGCGAAGGTGGCCGCACCGTCGGCGCCGGCGTCGTCGCTAAAATTATTGCGTAAGTTAGTGGAAAGATCGTCAGGGGCACCGTTAGGTGCCCTTGTTTTTTGTGTCGATCGAAAAGGTTGATATCACAAGCTGGCTCGCGTGGAATAAACCGTAAAATCCCGCGAAAAGTTTGTTGACAGTGGGGGGTTCGGCACATAGAATGCCGGCTCTGTTTTTCAGGGTGGCCCGTTGCGGCGACCTACTTGTTCTTTATGATGGGAGTGTTGGTCAAGTGCAAAATCAACGAATTCGTATTCGTCTAAAGGCCTTCGATCACCGCCTCATCGACGCGTCGGCACAAGAAATTGTCGATACGGCTAAGCGCACCGGCGCGCAGGTATGCGGACCGATTCCGTTGCCCACTCGCACCGAGCGCTTCACAATATTGGTTTCCCCGCATGCTAACAAGGATGCGCGCGATCAGTACGAGATACGCACGCACAAGCGCTTACTCGATATTGTAGAGCCCACGGAAAAGACCGTAGACGCATTGATGAAGTTGGATTTAGCGGCTGGTGTCGAAGTGCAGATCAGCCTCGGCTGATTTGACAGATAAATAGTTGGTGGGGCGCTTGTTTAAGGCGCCAGATAAATGTAATAGAAAAACCCGCTCAGGGCTCCTGATTAAGAAGGTCTGCTAAGGGCTTTCCCCTGGGTCGTGTAACGCTCGCGAGAGCGGCCATAGAGGGTGAAAGCCCCGTACACTGTGAGGTTCCAAATGGCTATTGGTTTAGTCGGCCGTAAGGTTGGCATGACCCGCGTTTTTAATGACGACGGCGTATCTATCCCGGTAACGGTGATTGAGGTCTCCCCCAATCGCGTTACTCGCGTCAAAACCGGCGAGAGCGACGGTTATCTCGCCGTTCAAGTCACCACCGGTTCGCGCAAGGCATCGAAGATTGCTAAGCCTGAAGCTGGTCAGTTTGCCAAGTCTGGTGTCGAGGCTGGTCGCGGTCTTTGGGAGTTTCGTCTCGAAGATGGCGCAGAGTCGCCTGCTGCTGGCTCGGAGCTGACGGTTTCTTTATTCGAGGCTGGCCAGAAGGTTGATGTCACTGGCGTATCCAAGGGTAAGGGCTATCAGGGTACGGTCAAGCGTTGGAATTTCGGTACACAAGATTGGACGCACGGTAACTCGCGTTCGCACCGCGTGCCCGGCTCTATCGGTCAGAACCAGAGCCCCGGCCGCGTGTTCAAGGGTAAGAAGATGACCGGCCACATGGGTGTAGACCAAGTGACGGTGCAGACCCTTGAGGTAGTGCGTGTCGATACTGAGCGCAATCTGCTGTTGGTGAAAGGTGCAATCCCTGGTGCAACCGGTGGAGATGTACTGGTTCGTCCCGCAGTCAAGCGCAAAAATTCCTGAGAGGGGTGAGCAATGGAATTGAATATTGCCAAGCCCGGTAACGGCGGCACAGCCAGTAAAGTCCAAGTCTCTGATGTTACATTCGCTAGAGATTACAACGAAGATTTAGTGCACCAGGTCGTCACCGCGTATTTAGCCGGTGCACGTCAGGGTACCCGGGCGCAGAAAACGCGCTCGGAAGTCAGCGGCGGCGGCAAAAAGCCGTGGCGTCAGAAGGGGACGGGTCGCGCTCGCGCCGGTACCATTCGTTCGCCGATCTGGCGTGGCGGCGGTGTTACATTTGCTGCTAAGCCGCAGGATCATAGCCAAAAAGTTAACAAAAAAATGTATCGCGCCGCACTTCAAGTCATTCTCTCCGAGTTGGCGCGGCAAGAGCGTTTAGTGGTGGTCGAGGATTTCGCGCTCGAGCAGCCGAAAACCAAGGTCCTGGTTAAGGCGCTTGGCGAGTTCGGTTTACAAGACGTGCTGATCGTATCCGATGAAGTTACCGAGAACTTGTATCTCGCGTCGCGCAATTTGCACAAGGTCGATGTGCGCGATGTGCACGGTGTCGATCCGGTTAGCTTGATAGCGTTCGATAAGGTCCTGGTTACCGTGTCGGCGTTGAAAAAGTTTGAGGAGCTGTTGGGATGAATCCGGAACGTATTTATAAGGTTCTGCTCGGCCCCCACGTTTCTGAAAAGGCGGCAATCAGTGCGGAAAGCGGCAATCAGGTCGTTTTTAAGGTTTTGCCTGGTGCCACTAAGCTAGAAGTGAAGAAGGCCGTTGAAAAACTTTTCAATGTGAAAGTTGTCGGCGTGCAAACCTTGAACGTTAAAGGCAAGGTGAAGCGCAACAAGTTCGGCACGGTGAAAAAGCCGAGCTGGAAAAAAGCTTACGTGCGTTTGGAGCAGGGTCACGATATCGACTTTGCGACAGCGGCAGAATAATCGGAGTCTGGTGAAATGGCGATTGTAAAGAGTAAACCGACTTCTCCGGGCCGCCGCTTTGTAGTGCGAGTGGTTAATCCCGATTTGCACAAGGGTGACCCTTACTATCCGTTGTTGGAAAAGAAAGTCAAAACGGGTGGTCGCAATAGTAATGGTCGTATTACTACGCGTCATATTGGCGGTGGTAGCAAGCAGCATTATCGGTTGGTCGATTTCAAGCGCAACAAAGACGGCATCGTCGGTCTGGTTGAGCGTCTGGAGTACGATCCCAATCGCACGGCATTTATCGCGCTGGTGTTGTACGCGGATGGCGAGCGTCGTTACGTTATCGCACCGAAAGGCGTGAAAGCCGGCGACCAGATTCAATCGGGTAGCGATGCGCCGATCAAGCCAGGTAATTGTCTGCCGCTGCGTAATATTCCGGTCGGTAGCACCGTGCACTGTATTGAAATGAAGCCTGGCAAGGGCGCGCAAATCGCGCGTAGTGCTGGTGCTGCTGTGCAGTTGGTTGCTCGCGAAGGTCAATACGTGACATTGCGCCTGCGTTCCGGCGAAATGCGCAAGGTGTTGAGCGATTGCCGCGCCACGCTCGGCGAGGTCTCGAACAGCGAACACAATCTGCGCAAAATCGGTAAGGCCGGTGCCAATCGTTGGCGCGGTATTCGTCCGACGGTGCGCGGTGTGGCGATGAACCCGGTCGATCACCCGCACGGTGGTGGTGAAGGTAAAACTTCCTCGGGCCGTCATCCGGTATCGCCTTGGGGCACTCCGACCAAGGGCTACAAAACTCGCAATAACAAACGTACAAGCAATTTGATTGTCCGTCGCCGTAACGATAGATAACGGCGACAGATAGGCGAAGCAAAGCGAAAAGATTGCATTATTCTCCGCGGGAACTCCCCGCGGGGGTTAAGAAGAGGAATGGGTTGTGCCACGTTCACTGAAGAAAGGTCCGTTTATTGACCTTCACCTGCTGAAGAAAGTTGAGACCGCTGTCGAAAAGGGCGATAAGCGCCCCATTAAGACGTGGTCGCGTCGTTCGATGATCGCGCCGGATATGGTCGGCTTGACCATAGCCGTACACAACGGTCGTCAGCACGTGCCGGTCTTCGTTACTGAAGATATGGTGGGGCACAAATTGGGCGAGTTTGCCGCGACGCGTACCTTTAAAGGTCACGCTGCCGACAAGAAAGCCAAGAAATAATTGCTGAGATGAGGTTGTGATGATGGAAGCTGCGGCACATTTAAAAGGCGCGCGTATCTCCGCTCAAAAAGCCCGGCTGGTGGCTGACCAAGTTCGCGGCAAGGGCGTTGAAGAAGCGCTCAATATATTGTCGTTCAGCCCCAAGAAGGCTGCGCAATTGATTAAGAAAGTGCTCAACTCTGCAATCGCCAATGCTGAGCACAACGAAGGCGCCGACGTCGACGAGTTGAAGGTTTCGACCATTATGGTCGACGAAGGCGTAACGATGAAGCGCATCATGCCGCGGGCGAAAGGCCGCGCTGATCGCATCTCGAAAAGAAGTTGCCATATCACGGTTAAAGTTGCCGATCGCCAGGCTAAGTAGGAGACGACCACATGGGTCAGAAAGTACATCCAACCGGCATACGGTTAGGCATTATCCGCGATCACAACTCGATCTGGTATGCCGGCCGCAAAGCATACGCACAACAGTTGGTTAGCGATCTGCGAATTCGCGAGTACCTGCAGAATAAGCTCGCTAGCGCCTCGGTCAGCCGGATTGTTATCGAACGGCCGGCGCAGACCGCTCGCATCACCGTCCACACTGCTCGTCCGGGCATTGTGATCGGTAAGAAAGGTGAAGATGTCGACAAGCTGCGCAAGGATCTCGCCGAAAGAATGGGCGTACCGGTGCAGATTAATATCGAGGAGATTCGCAAGCCGGATCTCGATGCAAAGTTAGTGGCGATCAACGTTGCTCAGCAGCTCGAGCGACGCGTTATGTTTCGTCGTGCGATGAAGCGCGTAGTACAAAACGCGTTGCGCCAGGGTGCCGAGGGCGTGAAGGTGATGGTTAGTGGCCGTCTGGGTGGCGCTGAAATAGCGCGCACCGAATGGTACCGCGAAGGCCGCGTGCCGTTGCATACGCTCCGCGCCGACATCGATTACAACGTCCACGAAGCGCACACCACGTACGGCGTTATCGGTGTGAAAGTGTGGATATTTAAAGGCGAGATTCTGGATGCCCGCGAAGCCGCGGATAACAAAGCCAAGAAAACCGCCAGCAATTAAAAAAACAGCCGCCGATGTTCGGTTCGGTGGATGATTAAGGGTTTCAGCGATGCTTCAACCTAAGCGTACAAAATTTCGCAAGCAGTTCAAAGGCCGCAATACTGGTCTTGCACAGCGCGGCAGCAAAGTTAGCTTCGGCGAGTTTGCGCTGAAAGCGGTTGGCCGTGGTCGCCTGACTGCGCGTCAAATCGAAGCGGCGCGTCGTGCTATGACTCGTCATATCAAGCGTGGCGGTAAGGTCTGGATTCGCGTGTTTCCGGATAAGCCGATCACCAAGAAGCCGCTCGAAGTGCGGATGGGTAAAGGTAAGGGTGCGGTTGAGTACTGGGTGGCCCAGATTCAACCGGGTAAGGTTTTGTACGAGGTGGAAGGCGTGCCGGAAGAAATCGCTCGCGAAGCTTTCGCGCTGGCTGCGGCCAAGCTTGCAGTGCCTACCACCTTTGTTAAACGGACGGTGATGTAATGAATTCGAAAGAATTGCGCGAAAAGTCGGTGGACGAATTGAGCGCCGAGCTGCAGAAATCGCTGGCCGACCAATTTAAGTTGCGCGTGCAAATGGCTACCGGTCAGTTGACCCAGGTGCATTTGCTGAAGCAGGCCCGTCGCCACATCGCGCGTGTAAAAACCGTGCTGCAACAGAAAGCAGGTAATTGATTATGGCAGAAGTTCAGACAGGCGAAGTAAAGGCGGAAGGCCACGGTCGTACCGTTACCGGTCGAGTCGTCAGCGACAAGATGGACAAGACGATCACGGTGCTGGTGGAGCGGCGCGTTAAGCATGCGATGTACGGAAAGTACATGACTCGCTCTTCTAAATTACACGCGCACGACGAAAAAAATGAGTGCGCGGTTGGCGACGTGGTGACGGTGTATGAAACACGCCCGTTGTCGAAGACGAAAACGTGGGCTCTGTTGCGAATTGAAGAGCGCGCCGAAACCGTTTAAAGAGGTCTGCGCGTCGACGCGGGCTCAGCACATTTGATGCGCAAATTGTAGGTTTGGAGTAGAACATGATTCAAACAGAATCCTATTTAGAAGTGGCCGATAACAGCGGCGCGCGTCGGGTAATGTGCATCAAGGTGCTCGGCGGTTCACATCGTCGCTATGCACGCATCGGCGATTTGATCAAAGTAACCGTCAAGGAAGCTATTCCTCGCGGCAAGGTGAAGAAAGGCCAGGTGATGAATGCAGTGGTTGTGCGTACTAAGAAGGGCGTGCGCAGAACCGACGGCTCGTTGATTAAATTCGACGATAATGCTGCCGTGCTGCTGAACAATCAATTGGCGCCGATCGGCACTCGTATCTTTGGGCCGGTTACACGCGAACTGCGTAGCGAACGTTTTATGAAGATCATCTCTTTGGCGCCGGAAGTACTGTAAGCCGGACAAGCGAGAGTAGAGGACTAGTTATGCGCAAGATTAAACGAGAGGACGATGTTATCGTCCTGACCGGAAAAGACAAAGGCAAGCGCGGTAAAGTCGCCCGTGTATTGGACGAAAACCGCTTGTTGGTATCCGGTATAAATATCATCAAGAAGCATCAGAAACCGAATCCTCAGCGCAATGAGACCGGCGGTATCGTCGAGCGAGAAGCGCCGATCCAAGTTTCGAATGTGGCCATTTTTAATGCGTCCACCAGCAAAGCGGATCGTGTAGGTTTCAAGATTTTAGAAGACGGTCGCAAAGTGCGCGTCTTTAAATCCACCGGCGAAGTGATCGACGCATAATTGCGGGCGGAAAAAGAAAATGGCTAGATTGCAAGAACTGTACAACAACGAATTGCGCGCCAAGCTGAAAGAAGAGCTCGGCATCGACAATATTATGGCGGTACCGCGTATCACCAAGATCACCCTGAATATGGGTGTTGGTGAAGCGATCGGCGACAAAAAAGTGATGGATCACGCGGTCAAAGATATGCAGGCTATCTCCGGCCAGAAGCCGGTGGTGACCAATGCGCGCAAGTCGGTCGCGGCATTTAAGATTCGCGAAGGCTGGCCGATCGGCTGCAAAGTAACCCTGCGCAAAGCGCAGATGTATGAATTTCTCGATCGTTTGATCACGATCGCTATTCCGCGTATTCGCGATTTCCGTGGCATCAGCCCTAAATCGTTCGACGGCCGCGGCAATTTTGCGATGGGTGTGACCGAGCAGATTATTTTTCCGGAAATCGAATACGACAAAGTCGACGCATTGCGCGGTTTGGATATCACCATAACCACGACTGCCCGCGACGACAAAGAAGGTCGGGCGTTGTTGAGCGCGTTCAACTTTCCATTTAAGAACTAAAGCCGTTTAAAACAGATAGCAGTCAAACAGCATAGGTAGCGGACATGGCCAAAACTTCGATGATTGAGCGCGAAAAGAAGCGCGCCCGTATTGTGGCGAAATTCGCCGTAAAGCGAGCAGCTCTGAAAGCGATCCTTCAGGACCCGAAAGCTAGCGACGAAGACAAGTGGGCGGCGCAGATTAAGTTTCAAAAGCTGCCGCGCAACGCCAGTCCGTCGCGTCAACACGGTCGCTGTGAGCTAACCGGTCGTCCGCGCGGTGTTTATCGCAAGTTTGGTTTGTCTCGCAACATGCTGCGCCAGGCGGCGATGCGCGGCGATGTGCCGGGTTTAGTCAAAGCCAGCTGGTAGCGACGATAGAAATTTAGGAGCAAATTATGAGTATGCAAGATCCGTTGGCCGATATGCTGACCCGCATTCGCAACGCCCAGATGGCAGGCAAGCCAGTCGTGGTTATGCCGTCGTCGAAATTGAAAGTAGCTGTTGCGAATGTGCTGCTGCAAGAAGGTTACATTGCGGCTCAGCACGTCGGGGAAGTCGACAAGAAAGCCAGCTTGCATATCGATCTGAAATATTTTCAAGGCAAGCCTGTGATCGCAGAAATCGATCGCATCAGTTCGCCGGGTTTGCGCTCTTACAAAGCTAAGGGCGAATTGCCTAAAGTGCGTAACGGTTTGGGCATTGCGATCGTTTCCACCAGTAAAGGTGTAATGACCGATCGCGCCGCCCGGCAGGCTGGCGTCGGCGGCGAAGTTTTGTGCACGGTGTTTTAATTTAAAGTTTTAGAAAGGTTGTCGATGCGCAGCGTCGAGCAGTAAATAAACCTGGCTAACGTATTAAGAGACGACGAGTAACATCATGTCCAGAGTAGCTAAGAGTCCGGTCGTAGTGCCGGCAGGCGTCGAAGTCAAACTCGACGGCAATAACGTCACCGTCAAGGGTGGTATGGGCACGCTGTCTGTCAGCTTGCACCCTACGGTTGCTGTCAAAGTAGCCGACGGCCAGATTACCTTCGACGTTGCTAATGCTGAGGCGAAAGCGTGGGCTCAGGCCGGTACGGCGCGCGCCCTTGTCAACAATATGGTGATCGGCGTTACCAAAGGCTTCGAGCGCAAGCTCGACCTGGTCGGCGTGGGTTATCGCGCAAAGGCTGGCGGCAAGACTTTGAATCTTGCGCTGGGTTTTTCGCATCCGATCGACTATGAGCTGCCGGCTGGTGTGACAGCGGAAACCCCGACTCAGACGCAGATCGTATTGCGCGGATCCGATAAACAGGTTTTAGGCCAGGCTGCGGCGAAGATTCGCGGGTTTCGGCCGCCGGAGCCTTACAAAGGCAAGGGCATTCGCTATTCCGACGAACATGTGCTTCGTAAAGAAGCCAAGAAAAAGTAGGGCAAAAATAGATGAGCGCTACCAAGAAAGAATCGAGAGTTCGCAGAGCGCGTCGCTCGCGGGCGAAGATGCGCGAATTACGCGTAAATCGTTTGAGTGTACATCGCAGCTCGCAGCATATTTATGCGCAGATTATCGGTCCGGAAGGCGACAAGGTTTTGGCCAGCGCCTCCACTTTGGACGAATCGCTGCGTAGCGGCGGCACCAGCAACATCAAGGCGGCTGCTAGTGTCGGTAAATTGATCGCGGAGCGAGCAAAGGCAGCGGGCATCGTCGCGGTTGCATTCGATCGCAGCGGTTTCAAATATCATGGCCGAGTCAAGGCTCTGGCTGACGCAGCCCGCGAAAGCGGCCTGGAATTTTAAGGTTTAAGCGATGGCTTTTAACGATCAGAAAGGCAAAGACAGCTCCAGCGAAGGTCTGCAAGAGAAATTGGTGCAGGTGAATCGCGTCGCCAAAGTTGTGAAGGGCGGCCGTATTTTCGCATTCACTGCGCTGACCGTGGTTGGCGATGGTGCTGGCAAGGTAGGCTTTGGTCGCGGTAAATCGCGCGAAGTACCTGCAGCGATTCAAAAGGCGATGGAAGCAGCGCGTCGCAATATGATCGAAGTCGATTTGAACGGCGATACCATTCATTATCCAATCAAGGCTCGTCATGGCGCCTCGCGCGTTTACATGCAACCTGCCTCGCAAGGTACCGGTATCATCGCCGGCGGCGCGATGCGGGCCGTACTTGAGCTGGCAGGCGTGCATAACGTACTAGCGAAGTGTTACGGCTCCACCAATCCGGTAAACGTGGTGAGAGCGACTTTCAATGCATTAAAAGAAATTACCTCTCCCGATTTGATCGCGGCAAAGCGCGGCAAGACGGTTGAAGAAATTCTCGGTTAATCGAAGCTGGAATTGTGGCGATGGACAAAAAAATTAAAGTTACTCAAGTGCGCAGCTCGTTCGGTCGTCTGCAGGCGCATCGCGCTTGCGTGATTGGCCTCGGTCTGCGTCGTATCGGCCACACCGTCGAAGTGGAAGACACTCCATCGGTGCGCGGTATGATTAACAAAGTCAATTATTTAGTGCGCGTTGAGGAGTAGAGCATGACTGCGGAAATGCGTCTGAATGGTTTAAGTCCGGCACCTGGCCATAAAAAGAACGCTAAGCGCGTTGGTCGCGGTATCGGTAGCGGTTTGGGTAAAACCGCTGGTCGCGGTCATAAAGGTCAGAAGTCGCGCGGTGTTGGTAAGGTGCGCGCGGGCTTTGAAGGCGGTCAAATGCCGTTGCAGATTCGTCTGCCCAAATATGGTTTCTCTTCGCGTATCGCTCGTGTTACGGCAGAGATTCGTACCTCCGAGTTGAATGCAGTGGAAGATGCCGTAATCGACGTCGATGCGCTGAAGCGCGCCGGTCTCGTGACGCGCAATATTCTGCGCGCCAAGGTGTTTTTAAGCGGTGACGTAACGAAGGCGGTGACTATTAAAGGTCTCGCCGTCACCAAAGGTGCCCGCGAGGCAATCGAAAAAGCGGGTGGAAAGGTCGAGGAATAATGGCTAAGCCGGGTGCTGCATCGGTCGGGTCGCAACCAGGATTAGGCGAGCTGTTGGCTCGCCTTCGTTTTCTTCTGCTGGCGATTATTGTTTACCGGATAGGTACGCACATTCCGGTACCAGGGATCGATCCGAATAAACTGGCGAGTATGTTTAGCCAGAATCAGGGTACGATTCTCGGTTTGTTCAATATGTTTTCCGGCGGTGCACTCGAGCGTATGAGTATATTTGCGCTCGGAATTATGCCGTACATTTCCGCCTCGATTATTGTGCAGTTGCTGTCGTCCGTGACGCCGCAGCTCGAAGCGCTAAAGAAGGAAGGCGAGTCTGGGCGGCGTAAGATTACCCAGTACACGCGTTATCTCACGGTGATTTTGGCGCTGGTGCAGGGTTCTGGCATGGTGGTCGGACTCGGTAATCAGGGTATGGCCTATACGCCGGGCGCAACGTTTTATTTTGTCGCCGTCACTTCGTTGATTACCGGTGCATTGTTTCTGATGTGGCTCGGCGAGCAGATTACCGAGCGCGGTATTGGCAACGGTATATCGATGTTGATTTTTTCTGGTATCGTTGCTGGTTTGCCGCGCGCTGTTGGACAGTCGCTGGAGCAGGCGCGCCAGGGTGAAATGAATGTTTTGGTGCTGGCTTTTATTCTGGCACTGGCGGTCGCGGTAATTTTTTTGGTGGTGTTTATCGAGCGTGGTCAGCGCCGTATCACCGTCAATTATGCCAAGCAGCAGCGCGGTAATCGCGTGTATCAGGCGCAGTCGAGTCACCTGCCGCTGAAAGTGAATATGTCCGGTGTAGTTCCGGCAATTTTTGCCAGCTCGTTGTTGTTGTTTCCTGCCTCGGTTGCGCAATGGTTTGGTAAAGGCTCCGATAAAGCCGAATGGTTACAAGATATAGCGATGGCAATAGGACCCGGGCAGCCGTTAAATATTTTATTGTTCTCGATATTGGTGGTGTTCTTCTGCTTCTTTTACACGGCGCTGATGTTTAATCCTAGCGAAGTAGCCGAGAATCTAAAGAAGTCCGGGGCGTTCTTGCCCGGTATTCGCCCCGGCCAACAAACGGCGAACTATATCGATGGCGTGCTTACCCGGCTAACCGTGTTCGGTGCATTGTATATAACGCTCGTGTGTTTGATGCCGCAGTTCTTGGTAGTAATGTGGAATGTGCCGTTTTACCTAGGTGGTACATCCCTATTGATTGTAGTGGTAGTGGTAATGGATTTCATGGCGCAGGTGCAGTCTCATTTGATGTCCCAGCAATATGAATCGCTGATGAAAAAGGCGAACCTGAAGAATTATGGTCGGACCGGCCTGACGCGTTGAAAGATTAGCAGGATTGGAGTAGTTACAATGAAAGTTCGTGCTTCCGTGAAAAAGATTTGCCGCAACTGCAAGATTGTTCGTCGCCGCGGTGCGGTTCGAGTGATTTGCAATACTGAGCCGCGTCATAAGCAGCGGCAGGGTTAAGTGTTCCGGCGGTTATTTTTATTGATTTCTGACCGCCACAAAGATAAACTCCCGCGCCTTTCATCGCTGACAGATGAAAGTCGTTCGCGGCATCAAGTACTGGAGTAAGGTGAATGGCTCGTATTGCTGGGGTCAACATACCAGATAATAAACACGCGGTGATCTCGCTGACCTACATCTATGGGATCGGCCGTACCACCGCCAAGGCGCTCTGCGCCAAGACCGGCGTTACCGAGTCCGCTAAGGTATCGGCGCTGTCGGAAGAGCAATTGGACGCATTGCGTAACGAGATAGCGAAGTTGACGGTCGAAGGCGATTTGCGCCGTACGATCTCGATTAACATCAAGCGTCTTTTAGATTTGGGTTGTTATCGTGGCTTGCGCCATCGCCGCGGTTTGCCGCTGCGCGGGCAACGCACCAAAACCAATGCGCGTACCCGTAAAGGGCCGCGTAAGCCGATTCGCAGGTAATCCGATCTATAAGGTCGTATTCGTGCGCATCGCTTTAGTGTAGCTACATCGATCCTATTTGTAGCGTCAATATTAGAGTAGGTAGCATTTTATGAAACAAGGTTCAAAAGCGGCTCCCCGCAAAAAGGTCAAAAAGACCGTTGTTGATGGCATGGCACACATCCATGCGTCATTTAACAATACCATCGTTACGATAACCGACCGTCAAGGTAACGCGTTGTCGTGGGCGACTTCCGGCGGCTCTGGCTTCCGCGGTTCGCGCAAAAGCACCCCGTTCGCCGCGCAGGTCGCAGCCGAGCGCGCCGGTAATGCCGCGAAAGAATACGGTTTGAAAAACCTCGACGTCGAAGTCAAAGGCCCCGGCCCAGGCCGCGAGTCTGCCGTGCGCGCATTGCACAATTGCGGCTACAAAATTACCAATATCACCGACGTGACGCCGATACCGCACAATGGTTGCCGTCCGCCGAAAAAACGTCGTGTTTGATTAAGATTATTTAACGGGAATATATTCATGGCTAGATATTTAGGCCCTACCTGTAAGCTGTCGCGGCGCGAGGGAACCGATCTGTTCCTGAAGAGCGGCATGCGTCCTTTGGAGTCCAAGTGCAAGGCGGAAACTCAGCCTGGTCAGCATGGGGCGCGCAAAGGTCGCCTATCCGATTACGGCATTCAGTTGCGCGAGAAGCAAAAGCTTCGCCGCATCTATGGCGTATTGGAGCGTCAGTTCAGCAATTATTACAAAGAGGCCGCTCGTATTAAAGGCGCCACCGGTACCAATCTGCTGCGTCTGCTGGAAGCGCGTCTCGATAACGTCGTGTATCGGATGGGTTTTGGTACTACTCGTTCGGAAGCGCGTCAATTGGTTAGCCACAAAGCCATTATGGTTAACGGCAAAACAGTTAACATTGCCTCCTACCAAGTACAGCCGGGCGATTTAATCGCCGTGCGCGAAAAAGCCAAGAATCAATTGCGCATCCAGCAGGCGATTACCTTAGCAGCACAGCGTGGCGAGTCGGAATGGTTGGAAGTAAACGCCGGCAAAATGGAAGGCGTTTATAAGCAGCATCCGGATCGCAGTGAGCTTTCCTCTGAAATCAACGAAAGCTTGATCGTCGAGCTTTACTCGAAGTAAGAGTTTAAACCAGGGATTTTCCCGGGATTTTCACTAGCTCAGGCACAGGTGCCCTTATGCAGAGTGCAGTAAACGAATTTTTAACACCGCGTGTTATCGAAGTCGAAGAAGTCAATTCGACTCGTGCCAAGGTGACCCTTGAGCCCTTGGAGCGTGGTTTCGGCCACACGTTGGGCAACGCGTTACGCCGTATTTTGCTCTCTTCGATGCCGGGTTGTGCGATTGTCGGCGCCGAAATAGACGGCGTGTTACATGAATACAGTGCGCTCGAAGGCGTGCAGGAAGACGTCATTGAAATTCTGCTCAATCTGAAAGGCGTCGCGATTGTTATGCACGGCAAAGATGATGCCGTGTTGACGTTGACCAAGAAAGGCACGGGTGTCGTGACCGCCGGAGATATTCAGGTCGATCACGGTATCGAAATTAAAAACCCGGACCATGTGATTGCACATCTGAACGGACGCGGTAGCTTAAGCATGCGTCTGACGATCGCGCGCGGTCGCGGCTACGTGCCGGCAGATGCGCGCGAAAGCGCCGACGATGAAACCCGTGCGATAGGCCGTTTGCAGCTCGATGCAACTTTCAGCCCGGTTGTGCGCGTTTCTTATGTTGTCGAGAGTGCCCGCGTTGAACAGCGTACCGACCTCGATAAATTAGTTCTGGATCTTGAGACTAACGGAACATTGGATCCGGAAGAAGCAATTCGCCGCGCTGCGACGATTCTGCAGCAGCAGTTGGCAGTATTCGTTGACCTTGAAGGTGAGAAGCAATCCGAGCCGATCGAACGTCGCGATGAAGTCGACCCGATTTTGTTGCGTCCGGTGGATGATTTGGAATTGACGGTTCGCTCCGCGAATTGTCTGAAAGCTGAAAATATTTATTACATTGGTGATCTTGTACAGCGCACTGAAGTTGAGCTGTTGAAAACACCGAACCTCGGCAAAAAATCGCTGACGGAAATCAAAGATGTATTGGCATCCCGGGGCTTGTCGTTAGGTCTGCGTTTGGATAATTGGCCGCCCGCGAGCTTGAAGAGCGACGATAGAGGGTTTTAATCCTAGCGTCGCGTTTGTTTTATGACATTGCTGAGATAGCAATAGTAGTGAAAGGAAATTTGTCATGCGTCATCGTAACACTGGCCGCTATTTCAGCCGTACCAGTTCGCATCGCAAAGCGATGTTCCGCAACATGACTACCTCGCTGGTAGAGCATGAGCTAATCAAAACCACTTTGCCAAAGGCAAAGGAGCTGCGCCGTTATGCGGAACCGCTGATTACGCTTGCGAAGAGCGATAGCGTTGCGAATCGTCGCCTGGCTTTCTCTCGCCTGCGAGATAAAGAGGCGGTCGGCAAGTTGTTTACGCAACTGGGCCCGCGTTATTCGGCACGCCCGGGCGGTTACATTCGCATTCTGAAGTGTGGCCTGCGCGCCGGCGATAAAGCGCCGATGGCGTATGTCGAGCTGGTCGACCGTCCGGAAGTCGATTTGTCGGAAGCGGTCGAGGCTGAATAACGGCAGATAGTCCCCCAAAAAGCCCCGCATCGCGGGGCTTTTTTTTGCGTTGCTTTTGCAGCAAAAGTGGTTGGTGATATTCATCGGCATCAGGTTACGGGGGCGATTGATCAGGGCTAGGGCGTGCGTGCGCTAAGAGACGTTGAGAGCCCGCGAAAGTGAGAAGCTAGAAGGCTGCAGGCTATCTTGTTGCGTACTGCTAGTCGTCAACTGGCTGCCAAATTGCGTGCAAAAAAAAGCCCGCCGGTGTTGCCTGGCGGGCTTAGCAGAGCTAACTGAATTAAGCGCGGCTGGTGCGACGCATTACTGCGATGCCGATCAGGCCTACTGCCAGCAGCGCAATGCTGGCAGGCTCGGGAACGCTGGCTTTGGTGCCTTGTGTGCCGGTGGCGATCAACTCGGAGGTATCTAAAAAGAAGTTGCCAAAAGCAGTGCTGATGGTGAGAGCTAATTTACCGCTGTTATTAAGACTCAAGATACCTTCGAATGTGTCGTTGCTGGTGAGGCTTTTTGCGGACCAGTTTACCAACATCGAATTGCTGATAAGTCCTGGCTGGTTGATTGTGACATAATCTATCTGGCCTATAGCGTCGTTTCGAAGGCCGAGGATCAACGAGTAGCTATCGATACTGTCGCTGCCAACAACAAAGCTGTCATAGCCAGAGTTTGGCAGGGTAAGGTCTTGAGTAAAGCTGTACGAGCTTTTCGAGGTGATCTGCGTTGTTGGGTCAAAATTGATGGTTTGATCCCAAGTGTAGGCATGAGCCAAAGCTGGTACGGCGATAAGCAAGGCGGCTAAAAACGATTTCATAATATTTTCTCTCCATCGACCACATGCGTTAATTTCAATTTTGCCGAAGACTGCTTTCTTCAGTTTTTTCGATTTGCCGCATGTTTATTGTTGCTTGGACACGCCGGCTCTTCTTCAGAAATCTTTACTCGATTTTGAATCTACATTTCGAGTTGTGTTTTCTAAAGCAAACGGCGGGCCAGCTTTATTTTCCCTTTTGAATCAATAGTATAGGGGTTTTCGTAAGGCATCATAAGATTTGGGTGTAAAGTTTGCCGACTGCGCTGAGTGGGCGGAGCCGGCTGATTCAAGACGTTATGGCCTCCCTGTCGCCAACACAGGCTTTAAAAACTTCCCAGTAAACGAGCGCGCGGATTCTGACAGCTGCTCAGGTGTTCCGCTAGCGATAATTTGCCCGCCGCCGCTGCCGCCCTCCGGTCCTAGATCGATCACCCAATCAGCGGTCTTAATGACATCCAAATTGTGCTCGATAACGACTACGGTATTGCCGTGATCGCGTAAGCGGTGCAAAACGTTGAGCAATTGCTGGATATCGGCAAAGTGCAATCCGGTGGTTGGCTCGTCGAGGATATACAGAGTTTGCCCGGTATCGCGCTTGGAGAGTTCGCGGGATAATTTGACCCGCTGCGCCTCGCCGCCGGAAAGGGTGGTTGCGGCTTGGCCCAACTTGATGTAAGAAAGTCCGACATCGATTAAGGTCTGCAGCTTCTTGGCTATGCTGGGCACATTCTCAAAGAAGGGATGTGCCTCTTCGATAGTCATTTCCAGCACTTCGTGAATGCTTTTACCCTTGTATTTGATTTCCAGTGTCTCGCGGTTATAGCGCATGCCTTTACAGATATCGCAGGGTACATAGATGTCTGGTAGGAAATGCATTTCCACTTTAGTAACGCCATCGCCCTCGCAGGCTTCGCAGCGTCCCCCCTTGACGTTAAAGCTGAAGCGGCCAGGTTGATAGCCGCGCGACCGCGCTTCCTGTGTGCCGGCGAAGAGTTCGCGCACTGGCGTGAAAATGCCGGTGTAGGTGGCTGGGTTGGAGCGCGGTGTGCGACCGATCGGGCTTTGATCGATATCGATACATTTGTCGACCAGCTCGAGTCCGAGGACCTCCTCGTAGGGAGCCGCTTGCAACGTTTCGGCGCCGTTCAATGCAGTGGCTGCCAACGGGTAAAGCGTATTATTGATTAGCGTCGATTTGCCGGAGCCGGACACACCGGTAATACAGGTCATCAGGCCGAGCGGTAGTTCCAGCGTGACCGATTTTAAATTGTTGCCGGTGGCGCCCTTCAGAATTAATTGCCGGGCTGGATCGCGCGCGGTGCGTTGCTTGGGCACCTGGATCGATTTTTTGCCAGACAAGTATTGGCCGGTCAACGATTTCGGGTTGTCGAGAATATTTTTTAAAGTGCCTTGCGCGACGATCGAGCCGCCGTGCACGCCCGCTCCCGGCCCGATATCGATAATGTAGTCCGCACTGCGAATGGCATCTTCATCGTGCTCGACGACAATGACGGTGTTGCCGAGATCGCGTAAATGGGTCAATGTCTTTAATAGTCGTTCGTTGTCGCGCTGATGTAGGCCAATCGACGGTTCATCGAGAATATACATTACGCCTACCAGGCCCGCTCCAATTTGGCTGGCCAGACGAATGCGCTGTGCCTCGCCCCCCGATAGCGTTTCCGCCGAGCGGTCGAGCGTCAAATAGTTCAGGCCGACATCGACTAGGAATTGCAGGCGCTCGCGAATTTCCTTCAGGATTTTTTCGGCGATCTTGCCCTGCCGCCCCTTGAGTTTGAGCGCCTCGAAATAAGCTAAGGCTTCGCCCACAGGTAACATCGTTAGCGATGGTAGGTTGCGCGTTTTGATAAATACGTGGCGCGCCTCCAGCCGCAGTCGCGCGCCGTGGCAATCCGGGCAGGGCTGGGTGCTGAGGTATTTGGCGAGCTCCTCGCGCACCATCTGCGATTCGGTCTCGCGAAAGCGGCGCTCGAAGTTCGGCATGATACCTTCGAAGCTGTGCGTGCGTTGGTAGACATCGCCGCGATCGTTGACGTAGCTGAAGCAAATTTCTTCGTTGCCGCTGCCGTGCAGAATAATTTTCTGGTATTTCTTGGGAAGTTTCTCGAACGGCGTATCGATATCGAAGCCGTAGTGATCGGCCAGCGAGGTCAGCATGTGAAAATAATACACGCTGCGCCGGTCCCAGCCGCGGATGGCGCCGGCCGCGAGACTGGCCTCCGGGTGCAGGACAATGCGCGTCTCGTCGAAATATTGCTTCACGCCCAGACCGTCGCAGGTGGGGCAGGCGCCGGCCGGGTTGTTGAATGAGAATAACCGCGGCTCCAGTTCGCTGATGCTGTAGCCGCATTGCGAACAAGCGAATTGCGACGAGAACATCAGCTCGTCGCGCTTTTCGTCCATGAATCCCAACATCGCCAATCCGCCGCTAAGTTGCAGTGCCGTTTCGAAAGACTCGGCTAAGCGCAGTTGTAAGTCGGGGCGCACCTTAAAACGATCGACGACTACTTCGACGGTATGTTTTTTGTTTTTGTCCAGCTTCGGCGTATCGTCGAGCTCGGTGACAATGCCATCGATGCGCGCGCGCACGAAGCCTTGGCTGCGCAGTTGCTCGAACACGTGCAGGTGTTCGCCCTTGCGCTCGCGAATGACCGGTGCCAGCAGCATCAGGCGCGAATTTTCCGGTAGCGCCAGCGCCGCATCCACCATCTGGCTGACGGTTTGCGCGGCCAATGGGATGTTATGGTCGGGGCAGCGCGGCTCGCCGGCGCGGGCGAACAACAGGCGCAAATAGTCGTAGATTTCAGTGATGGTGCCGACCGTCGAGCGCGGATTGTGCGAGGTCGACTTTTGTTCGATCGAGATCGCCGGCGACAAGCCTTCAATATGATCGACGTCGGGCTTCTCCATCACCGATAGAAATTGCCGGGCGTAGGTCGACAGCGATTCGACATAGCGGCGCTGCCCCTCGGCGTATAGTGTATCGAAGGCCAGAGATGATTTGCCGGAGCCGGATAAGCCGGTGATGACTACCAATTTATCGCGTGGGATTTCCAGATCGATGTTCTTCAGATTGTGCGTTCGCGCACCGCGGACAACGATCTTTGCCATACATCACCTGCTCTCGCAAAACCCGATAGTATAAAGTGCCCGATGACCGGCGCCCAGCGTCGGTGCAGTATTTACAAATACGTTAGCTCGCCAGTTATGGGGGGCTTTCTACATTATTCAAAGGCTCGCCGGGCTTTATTCATAAGTTGATCTGGGTTGTTGCATCGGTGGCTGCGGGTTATTTCATCGGTTCGCTGGATTATCCAGCCGGGTTCCGCGCGGCGGCGCGGCGGCGCTGGTTCCGCTATAGCTGCTCCGGTATAGTTGCGGCTATTTCAAATGTAATATCGAACACTATTTAGAAGGGGAAATCTCATGGCGCGCGGAGTCAACAAAGTCATCCTGATCGGCAATTGCGGCGGCGACCCGGAAACTCGCTATCTGCCATCCGGTGGGGCGGTTACCAATGTGACGTTGGCCACTTCCGAGTCGTGGAAGGATAAGCAGACTGGGCAACAGCAAGAGCGCACCGAGTGGCATCGCGTGGTGTTTTTTAATCGCCTGGGCGAAATTGCCGGCGAGTATTTGAAAAAGGGCTCGAAAGTCTATGTCGAGGGCAGCCTGCGTACGCGCAAATGGCAGGATAAAGATGGCGTGGATAAGTACACGACCGAAATCGTTGCCAGCGAAATGCAGATGCTGGATAGCAAAGGCGGCGGTGGCGCGCCTATGGGTTCGGGCGGCGGCTCGAGCGGTTACGAGTCGCAGGCGCCGCGCTCGGCTCCGCGGCAGCAAACGCCTGCACCGACCGGCAACGATGCGCCACCGCCCGCTAACTTCGATGACTTCGACGATGATATTCCGTTCTGACGCGATCGCCGCGCAGCGCCGTGAGAATATTAATTGTTTATAACGAAGCCGCATTGCAGTTGGCGTTGGGCGCACAGTTGCACGAGCGCGGTTATGCGGCTTTATGCGTCACCCCAGCGGAGCTCGGCGATGAAATAACGGGTCGGCTCGCCGATCTCGACAGCGACGAAGACTGGGTAGTGATCGACTGCGCAAGTCGCGAGATGGCGCAGGACGGCACTCCGCTGTTGGACGATGCATTGTTTCGGCGGTGCGTGGATTGGTGCGCGCGGCGCCGCTGGCATTTCTTGTTGTTGTCGGATAGCCGCGTCTTTCCCGGCGGCAGCAAACAGCGTTACCGCGAGACCGATACTCCTCAGCCGGCTAGTCCCGCGGGCGTATTGCTGACGCAGCGCGAGCAGTACCTGGCCGCGCACAGTGCGCGCCATCTCATTCTGCGCACCGGGCCGCTGATCGCCGCGGGCGGCGCTAATTTGTTAACGGATTTGCTGCAACGCTTACGCCGCGGCGGTACGGTGGCAGTCGCGAACGCACCGCGCTTCTGCCCGACGCCGGTGACCGATTTAGCGCGAGTGATTTCGGGTATCTGCGATCAGCTCGATTGCGCGGCGCGTTGCTGGGGTATTTATCATTATCATAGCTCCGACGCGGCGAGCGGTTACGAGTTTGCCGAGGTACTGTTAGCGGCCGCGGCGCAATACTGGGATGTCGGCGGCAATCACGCGCAATTGCAAATCGCCGCGGACGAATCGTTCGGCGCTCCGTTCCCGACGCTGAATTGTCAACATATTCGCGATACTTTCGGCATTCAGCAATTGCCTTGGCGCAAAGCTATTCCGCAATTATTGAAAACTATTTATGCAGGCGAATCGTCATGAGCAAAACGCTTACCGGTGAACCGGCCACGCTGGGCATAGCCGTGCTCACCGTGTCGGATACGCGCAGCGAAGATACCGATACCTCCGGCCATTTTTTAGTAACGGCATTGCAGGAGGCTGGGCATCGCTTGCTGGATAAGCAAATCGTCATCGATGATATTTATCGAATTCGCGCGGTATTATCGCAATGGATAGCCGATCCCACCGTGCAAGCAGTGTTGATTACCGGCGGCACGGGCTTTAGCGGCCGCGATTCGACGCCGGAAGCGGTGTCGGTGTTATTCGACAAGCAGGTCGATGGCTTCGGCGAATTATTTCGCGCGTTGTCTTTCGATGAAATCGGCACGTCGACGATTCAATCGCGCGCGCTGGCCGGACTCGCCAACAACACGATTATTTTTTGCGTACCGGGTTCGACCAACGCCTGTCGCACCGCTTGGGAAAAAATTATTCGCAGCCAGCTCGATAGTAGTTATCGTCCCTGCAATTTTGTCGGGGTATTGCAAACTCGCAGTCGCGGCGCGCTTTGATATGGCGCTGGCGTCCGTCGACGAGGCGTTGGCAAAAATATTGGCCGATGCCACTGTGTCGATCGAGCCGGAATGGGTGCCGCTCGGCGCCGCGGCAGGCCGCATCGCCGCGGACGATGTGAACGCTACGGTCGATGTGCCGCCCGCCGACAACAGTGCGATGGATGGTTATGCGCTGCGCGCCGCGGATTTAGTTGCCAATCGACCGCTGCCGCTCAGCCAGCGTATCGCCGCTGGCAGCGTCGGGCATGCGCTGGCTGCCGGCACTGTTGCGCGCATCTTTACCGGTGCCGAATTGCCGAGTGGTGCGGATAGTGTCGTCATGCAAGAGCATTGCAGCGTCGACGGCAATTATGTGCAGATTAATACCGCGGTAAAGGTCGGCGAAAATGTGCGACCGCGCGGGCAGGATATGTCGCGCGGTCAATTGCTGGTGCGGCGTGGACAGCGCATCGGCGCTGCGGATGTTGCGCTCTTGGCCGCAACCGGCAGCGCGCAAGTAGCGGTGTTTCGGCGCTTGCGCGTGGCGCTGTTATGCACGGGCGATGAATTGGTCGAACCCGGTGCGACATTAGCGGTGGGGCAAATCTACAACTCGAATCGTCCGCTATTAAAAGGTCTGCTCGAACAACTTAACTGCGAAGTCGTCGATTGCGGGATAGTAGCCGATACCGCGGAGGATACGGCAAAGGCGCTGCTGCAAGCCGCTGCCGGCACCGATTGTATTATTTCGACCGGAGGCGTTTCCGCCGGCGAAGAGGATCATGTGCGCGCACAGTTGGAAGCGCATGGCGAACTGCAGTTGTGGAAATTAAATATAAAGCCCGGCAAGCCGCTCGCTTATGGCCGTATCGGCGGTACGCCGCTATTTGGTTTGCCGGGTAATCCGGCCTCGGCTTTCGTCACCTTCAAATTGATAGCGCAGCCTTATTTATTGCGTTTGCAGGGTTGTCATACGATCGAGCCGCTGCGTTGGCGATTGCCGGCTGCGTTCGATTGGCCGCGGCCGGGCAGTCGCCAGGAGTATTTACGCGCGCGCATTGTGCCTGGTGTCGCTGGTCTGAGCGTTGAGATATACCCTAATCAAAGCTCCGGTGTACTTATGTCGGTGGCATGGGCGAATGCTCTGGTGGTGGTGGCGCCGCGACAAGAAATTGCATACGGCGATATCGTTCAGGTAATGCCGCTCTCCGAGTTGGTATAAAAACAGGGATTTGGCTGCGATGACAATACCAGCGACGACCGCCATCGACCTTACCGACCGCGATCCTCTTACGGAGTTGCAGTGCAGCGTGCGAACACATCTGCCGGTGTTGGATGGTCTGCGCGGCTTGGCGATTATTATCGTCGTTTGGCACAACGCGTCGTTCACCAATAGCGGCGACGGAGAATTCGCAAAATTTTTGAGCTTGTTCGCCAACATGGGATGGATGGGCGTGCAACTTTTCTTCGTGCTATCGGGCTTTTTGATCACCGGCATTCTGCTCGATGAAAAAGGTGCGCCGCGGCAGCTACGCAATTTTTACATGCGCAGAGTGTTGCGTATTTTTCCGATTTATTATGCCGTGCTGCTGGTCGCTTTTATTATTTTACCGGCGCTCGGCAGCGCGCCGGCGTGGAGCATCGCGAATAAATCGAACGAGATTTGGTATTGGCTATATTTGGTTAATTGGGATATTCCGATCGAGGGTGGCGGGGGCGGGCTATCGCATTTCTGGTCGCTGGCGGTCGAAGAGCAGTTTTATCTGTTGTGGCCGTTGGCAGTGATTGCGTTGTCGCCACGCGCATTGAGCCGATTGTGTCTGGCTCTTATCGTCAGCGCGCCGATCGCGCGCGCCGTCATGATTCATCATAATTTGGAATTCGCCACCTGGGCGGCCTACGAGTTTACCTTTGCCCGTTGGGATGCATTGGCCGTCGGCGCGCTGCTGGCATTGATTGTTCGTCATCGGCCATGGTTGGAGCGGGCCGTGGCGATCCTGCCGAAAGTACTGTACGGCACATTGGCCTATATCGCCATTTACATGGCGATGAATCACAACTTCGCGGCGGTGGAACATGGCCTTGCCGCACTCAATCAGAGCGTGGCGGCGCTACTATTTGCCGCCGCATTATTTAATGGTTTGTTTTCATCCTATCCCACGGCCTCGCCTTGGCAGACTCTATTAAGTAGCCGAGCATTGCGCAATGTCGGCAAGTACAGCTATGCAATTTACATCTTTCACTTTCCAGTCGTGGTCGCGCTATATGCGGCCTGGCAGAAACATTTCGGCGAATTCCAGCGCCTGAACCCGTTGCTGGACAGTAATATACGGCTATTGCTGGTCGCGCTACTTTCTTATCTGCTGGCGGTCTGTTCGTGGTATGTGCTGGAGCAGCCTTGCTTGCGGCTGAAGCGCTTTTTTGTCAATGCAAAAAAAACGGCGCTGCCGGATTGATGTCGCCGGCATTTACTTTGCGGATATATCTTGCGTTGTGCGCTCGGCGCGCAGCGTAATGGATTCGCGACAGTTCAGCGCGCTCAGATAGGCTTTGAATTTCCTGGTGCCGGCATGGTCGGCGCGCAAATAGATGCGCTTTTGTCGCTGCGGCCCCAGATGGAAATAATTGGCATCGGGCGTAAAGCCATCGGTCGATAAAACCACCGACTGCAGGAACACAGAGCTTTCCAGGGTGACGATCACATTGCCCACCGTATCGAATTCCGCGGTTACAGTCAGATTTGCATGATCCTGCATAGGCAGCGACAGGCCGAGCGGAAAATAGCAATCCTCGCCCAAAACATTATTGTTGTCGGCATCGATCAGACGTGCGATCACCACATCGTGCTTCGACGGGCCAAAGCGATAGCTGTAATTGGTGTCGTAGAAGCGTTCGCATAGAGCATCGGCGCTCAGCGTTTGCGCACTGCGCGCGGCCAATGAAAGATTGGTCGCAGCTGCGGCAATTTTGATGCGGCCATGTTGATAGATTTCGAATTCGACATACGCGTTCAGCGTTGTAGCGCTCTCGTTGATGACGTGCAATTGCAGACCGTCGAGCCCTTCGTCGGTAATCGATACGGTACGGCCTGCCCAGGCGCGCCGCAAATACCAATACGCGGCCTTCGGGCGGTTGGTGCTGTCGATAATGCCCCAGCCGGCGCCGGGCCAGAAATCCTTATAAAACCAGATTAATCCGCCGCCGCAAACGCTATCGGGTTTGCGCCATTCGGCGAATACGACGCGCATAATTTCGCCGCTGACCACGCGCGATAGCGCGTAATAACGTT
>Ga0265327_10001936_pt1 | contig 23873 bp, 18 predicted proteins | sample 41621metaG_FD_202089 | JGI IMG/M metagenome (GOLD analysis project Ga0265327, IMG submission 202089) | Rhizosphere microbial communities from Carex aquatilis grown in University of Washington, Seatle, WA, United States - 4-16-21 metaG | ecosystem: Host-associated > Plants > Roots > Rhizosphere...
CCGATATACAGGCCCGGGAAGCTCGCCTCGCACGCCGCGATGAGGTCCAGGTGGCGCCCGTAGCCCAGGTTGTACTGGGGGATCGCCCTCGGCCAGAGGACATGCCTGACGAACGAGGGACTGCCCGCCGCGCCGACAAGGTCCCGCAGGTCCGCGCATACCCGCTCGACGAGCTCGGCCTGGGGGAGCATGGCGAGCTCGGGGCGCAGGGCGCCGCCGGCGAAGGCGGTCAAGGCGACATGGCCCTCGGGGGCGCGCCCGGGAAAGAGCGTCGAGGAAAAGAGCAGGCCCAGGGTGGACTTGCGTTCGCCGGAGGGCACCAGGGCCCCGAACCCGTCCAGGGGGTGGCTGACCTGGTCGCGCCGGTACCCGAGGAACAGGGAGGCGACGGGCGAGTATTCGACCTCGGACAGGCCCGAGAGGGGGGACGATCCGTCCTTTCCGATGCGAAGCCGGGCGAGGCTCCACGCCGGCACGGCGGCCACGACGCTGTCGAATTCCTCGGATCCCTGCCCCGCGAGCCCGTCCCATGAGACGCGCCAGCGCGCGCCTTTGCCGGGCTCGAGCGTCCGCACGTCCGCGCTCAGCTCGATGGAGCCCGGGGGGAGCCTCGAGGCCAGGGCATCCGTAAGGGCCTGCAGGCCCCGCCTAAACGAGATGACCGGGGCCGAGGCCGGCAGGCCCTGGGCCCGGCGGGCGCGCGCCCCGGCGATGGCCGAGCGGATGATGGACCCCTTGGTCCTCTCGGCCTCCCACAGCTTGGGGAAGGCGTACCGGGCGGAAAGGCGCTCGGAGTTGCCGGCATAGATGCCCCCGATGAAGGGCTGGACGGCCCGCTCCAGGACCTCGGCCCCGAAGTGGTCGCGGATGAAGGTGGCGACGTTCACGTCTTCGGGGCGGTTCCGCGGCGAGAGCGTGGCCTCCATCAGGATCTTCACCTTGGTCCCGAACGAGAAGAGCGGGGTGGAGAAGAACTTGCCCGGCCCGGCGGGGGCGGGCACGAGGGCCCCGTCCATCACCAGGTAGCGGTTCTTGGCCAGGGGGCTCGCCTTCAGGCGCTCCTGCTCGAGCCCGAGCTCCGCGATCATGGAGCTGATCTCCGGCGTCGCCTCCTGGAACGAGTTGGGGCCCGACTCGGCCATCCATCCGTCCACGCACTCGGTTCGGATGTTGCCCCCGACCCTCGGCGCGGCCTCAAGGAGCCTGACGGAATGCCCCGCGCCCGAAAGACGCCATGCGGCCGTGAGGCCGGTTACGCCACCCCCGATTATAGCGACGTTCATGAGAAATTATTTCCACTGGGTGACCGCATCGAGGAGCGCCTCGACGCAACCGATCTTTGCCTGCGGCAGGATCCCGTGCCCCAGGTTGAAGATGTGCCCCTGGGTCCCGCGCATCGACTCGAGGATCCGCAGGGTCTCCCTGCGGGTGATGTCGGGCGTCGTGTTGAGGATGACCGGGTCCAGGTTGCCCTGGACGGCGACATTCTTGGGGAGGCTGCGGCGCACGACCGACAGGTCATTCGACCAGTCGACGCTCAGGACGCGCGCCCCGGTGAAGGCCTGGTCGGTCAGGTGGGCCCCGGTGCCCTTGCCGAAGATGATGACCGGGAAGCCCTCGGGCAGGGCGGCGATGATCGCCCGGATCCAGCGAAGCGACGCGGCCTCGTAGTCGGGCCCCGCGATGATCCCTCCCCACGAGTCGAAGATCTGGATCGCGTCGGCCCCGGCCTTTATCTGCATCCTGAAGTAGGCGATCAGGGCGGCCGTCAACTTTCCAAGGAGCAGGTCGAACGTGGAGCGGTCCTCGTAGAAGAGGGCCTTCACGAGGGTGAAGTCCTCCGAGCTTCCCCCCTCCACCATGTAGGTGGCGAGCGTCCAGGGGGACCCGCCGAAGCCGAGGAGCGCCCGCGTGCCGCCCAGCTCCCTCTTGAGGATAGCAAGGGCCTCGGCAACGTAGGAGAGCTTCTCGGGGACCGCGGACTCGGGCCCCAGGGCCTCGACCATCGCCCGGTTCTCAAGGCGGCGCTCCATCGCTATGCCGCCCTCGTCGCGGAACGTGTAGCCCTGGCCCAGCGCCTCCGGGATCACGAGGATGTCGGAAAAGAGGATCGTGGCGTCGATCGGGAACCTGCGGATCGGCTGGAGCGAGACCTCGGCTGCGAGCTCGGGAGTGCGGACCATCCCGAGGAAGCCGTGCTTCGCCTTCAACTCGCGGTACTCGGGCAGGTAGCGCCCTGCCTGGCGCATGATCCAGACCGGTGGCCGGTCGAGCGGTTTACAGGCGCAGGCGTCGAGGAATCGTTCGCGGGAGTTCACAGGGATTGGCCCAGCCAGTCGCGGGGCCTTAGGAAGTGGTCGAGGAGCCTGGCCTCGGGCGAGCCGGGCTCGGGCTGGCGGGCGTAGTCCCACCGCACCACCGGCGGAAGGCTCATCAGGATCGACTCGGTGCGGCCGCCGCTCTGCAGGCCGAAGAGCGTCCCGCGGTCCTGAAGCAGGTTGAACTCGACGTAGCGGCCGCGCCGGCGCAGCTGGTGGTCGCGCTCGCGCTCGCCGTAGGGCGTCGCCTTGCGCCGGGCCACGATGGGGCGGTAGGCCGGGACGTAGGCGTCGCCGACGCTGCGCAGGAGCTCGAAGCTCCTGTCGAACCCGAGCTCGCTAAAGTCGTCGAAGAAGAGCCCGCCTATCCCCCGGGCCTCGCCCCGGTGCTTCAGGAAGAAGTAGTCGTCGCAGCCCTTCTTCAGGCGAGTGTAAAGGTCCTGCCCGAAGGGTGCCACCGCCTGGCGGGCCGTGCGGTGCCAGTGCACCGCGTCCTCGTCGAAGCCGTAGTAGGGGGTGAGGTCCCAGCCCCCGCCGAACCACCACGAAGGCGACGGCCCGCCCGCGTTGGCGTGGAAGAAGCGAACGTTCGCGTGCGAGGTCGGCACGTAGGGGTTCTTTGGGTGGATGACAAGCGATACGCCGATGGCGCTCCACGGCTTTCCCGCAATCTCGGGGTGGCGGGCGGACGCCGACTGCGGGAGGGCTGTCCCCTCCACGTGGGAGAACGCCACGCCCGCCTTCTCGAAGACATCGCCCCCCTCCAGGATCCGGGTCCTGCCCCCGCCGCCCTCGGCGCGGCTCCAGGTGTCCTCGCGGAACCTGCCCGTCCCGTCCTCCGACTCAAGCGCCCTGCAGATCGAGTCCTGGAGGCCCTCGAGGTATGCTCTCACGGGTGCGGGCTCGGGCTTCACGTCACGTTCCCTTCGCTCCCGGCAGGTGGATGACGGGGCCGTTCTCGGGAGCCGGGGCCGCCGCGGCCGGCGTCGGTCGGGTGGGGGCCGCCGCGCCCGGGGCCTCCTGCTTGAAGGCGGCCTCCGCGACGGGGAGCTTCATGAAGGCCTCGGAAATGAGCTCCTGCACGTTCAGGTCCCTCGTGCGGGAGTCCGGGCTGTCCATCATGACGACGATGATCCTGCGGCCGTTGCGCTGCGCGGTCGCCGACAGGCAGAAGCCGGCCCCGCTCGTGAAGCCTGTCTTCAGTCCGTCGACCCCGGGTATCTTCCCGAGCAGGTGATTATGGTTGTTCATCAGCACGGGCTGCAGGCGCATCCCCGCCCCGAACGTCCGGCTCTTGACCGAGGTGTACTTCAGGACGTCCGTGTGCAGGAGAAGGTAGCGGCAAAGGAGCGCGAAGTCGCGCGGCGTCGTCAGGTCGCCCTCGGCGATCCGCCGGCTGGGGGGAGGGAACCCGTGGGGGGAGCGGAACGTGCTGTGGGTCATGCCGAGCTCGCGCGCCTTCATGTTCATCTGGGCGACGAAGGCGCTCGCCGTGCCGGCCGCCTTGTGGGCCAGCGTGTAGGCCGCGTCGTTGGCCGACTGGATCATCATCGCGTAGATCAGCTCCTCGACGGGAAAGGTCTCCCCCTGGCGAAGCCACACCTCGGTGCTGTCCTTGAGCGCGGCAACCCTCGCGTCCTCCTGCGTGACCGTGACCGGGGTGTCGAGCGAGAGGGTGCCCTTCTTGATCAGGTCGTCGAGCACCGCATAGGTCATCAGCTTGGTCATGCTCGCCGGCGGGCTCACGGCGTCCGCGTTGTCCTCAAAGAGAACGGCCCCCGTCGCGGCGTCGGTGGCGATGGCCCCCTTGTAGGAGGGCGCCGTCCTTGCGGACAGGGCGCCCGGGGCCGCCAACGCTAGGGCGGAAATCCAGGAGGAGAGGAGGAGGCGCTTCAAAAACATGGTGAAAGGCAATAGGGGCTCGGTTCCATGGCAACTGGGTTTCGCTCGGCAGGGGGGATCACGCCCGCGCGGGGGAGGCCTGTTCCAGGGGGAGCGACCGGAGCTTCAGGTCGGGGTTCTTCTCGACAAAGTAGCGCAGCGTCCAGTCGTTGGGGAAGAGCACGACCGGCTGCTCGAGCTTGTCCGAGCCGAAGCTGACGCCGGAGGCGACGATCAGGCCCGAGGGGCTGCGTAGGGCGGGGTGGGGCTCCAGCCACCTCAGGATCGTCCAGGGCGTCATCTCCAGGCGCGACTCGGCCCCATACTCGCTCTTGAGGCGGTACTGCACGACCTCGAACTGCAGCGGGCCGACCGCCGCCAGGAGCGTCGAGCCCGGGGGGGCGGAGCGGGCGTTGAACGACTGGACGACACCCTCCTGGAGCAGCTGGTCGAGCCCGGTCCTGAACTTCTTCGAGTCCGAGGGGTTGGGGTTCGAGATGTAGGCGAAAACCTCGGGGGGAAACCGGGGGATCTCGTCGAACTGGATCGTCCGGTCCTCGGTGAGGGTGTCGCCGATCCCGAAAGCATCGTGGCCCACGAGCCCGACGACGTCGCCAGGCCACGCCTCGTCCACGGTCTCGCGGTCCTGGCCGAAGAGCTTGTGCGAGGAGGACAGGCGCACCGTCTTGCCGGTCTGCACGTGAAGGACGGCCATGTCCCGGTCGAACTTTCCCGAGCACACGCGCATGAACGCGATGCGGTCGCGGTGCCTAGGATCCATGTTGGCCTGGATCTTGAAGATGAAGGCGGAGAACTTGTCGAAGGTGACGGGCACCTCGCGCACGGCGCCGCCGCCCATGGAGGAGCGCGGCTGGGGCGGAATGGAGTCGTGGAGGAAGCCGTCAAGGAGCAGCTGGATGCCGAAGTTGTTCACGGCGCTCCCGAAGTAGACCGGGGTCTGCCTGCCGGCCCGGACCGCCTCCAGGTCGAACGCGTGCCCAGCGCCGTCCAGCATCTCGAGCTGCTCGACCACCTCCTCGAAGGTGGAGTCGTCGAGCTTCGCCCTGACCGACGGGTCTCCGAGCGAGGAGACCTTGTCGGGGGCGCGGTAGGCGCCGCCGGGCACCCGCTCGAACAGGTGGACCTGCTGGTTCCTGCGGTCGTACACGCCGCGGAACGAGGGCCCGTTGCCCAGGGGCCATACGACGGGCGAGGCCTGGATGCCGAGGACCGCCTCGAGCTCGTCCAGGAGCGCGATCGGGTTGAGCGTCGGCCGATCGCACTTGTTCATGAAGGTGAAGATCGGGATACCGCGGCGCCGGCACACCTCGAAGAGCTTGCGGGTCTGGGTCTCGACGCCCTTTGCGGCGTCGATCACCATCAACACCGCGTCGACCGCCGTCAGGACCCGGTAGGTGTCCTCGGAGAAGTCCTTGTGGCCGGGGGTGTCGAGGAGGTTGACCGCGCAGCCGTTGTAGTCGAACTGAAGGACCGTCGAGCTGATCGAGATCCCGCGCTGGCGCTCAAGCTCCATCCAGTCCGAGGTCGTCGCGCGCTGGTTCTTGCGGTCCTTGACCGCCCCCGCCAGGTGGATCGCGTTTCCGTAGAGGAGGAACTTTTCGGTCAATGTCGTCTTGCCCGCATCGGGATGCGAAATGATCGCGAAGGTGCGCCGGCGGTCGATTTCAGGGGGGAGGGACATTGAGAATCGGAAAGTAAAATCCCGCGCCTGCCGCCTTGGAAGCCTTTTCGGGCGGGGGAAGGGGCCTCACTTTTGGCTTCTATGCCGGGCCCGGCCGGCGATGATCCCCAAATGACGGTTCCCTCGTACAAGCTGAAGGCCAATGCCAATTCGCGGGTCCTGACCGGGCACCCGTGGGTCTTTGCCAACGAGGTGGAGGCCCCGCTCCCTCCGGAATGCGACGGGGAGGTGGTCGAGTGCCGCGACCGCACGGGCCGCTTCATCGGGACGGGCATCTGCAATGGTCGCTCCCAGATCGTGTGGCGGCGGCTCTCGCGCGACCGGGTCGCGCTCGACGAGGCCTACCTGCGGTCCGCTCTGGAGAGGGCGCTCGCAAGGCGCGCCCCGGGGGCCTTCAGGCGGCTCGTCTGGTCGGAGTCGGACGACCTGCCGGGCGTCGTTGCGGACCAGTACGGTGACACCGTGGTCGTGCAGATACAGACCCTCGCGATGGAGAAGAGGTCGGCCCTGATCGGCGACCTCCTGCACGGGCTCCTCGCCCCCGCGGAGGTCGTCTTCAGGAACGACGCCCACATCCGAAAGCTCGAGGGGCTCTCCCTGGAGACCCACACCCGCTCGGGCGGGGCTTGGGAGCCCCGGTGGGTGTCGATCGACGGGTTCGAGATGTGGCTCGACCTGATGGGAGGACAGAAGACCGGCTTCTACCTGGACCAGCGCGCCCAGCATGCGGCGCTCGCCGCCTACTGCCCGGGCAAGCGGGTGCTCGACGCGTTTTGCAACCAGGGCTCGTTTGCGCTCCACGCGGGCAGGGCGGGGGCCGCCGAGGTGCTCGGCATCGACAGCGCGCAGGAGGCGGTGGAGGCCGCCCGCCGCAACGCCGAGCGAAACGGGGTCAAGGCGTCCTTCGAGGTCGCCAACGTCTTTGACTGGCTAAACGATCCCTCGAACAAGCCCGGGCCCAGATGGGACGTCGTCATCCTGGACCCCCCGCCGTTCGCGAAGTCGAGGTCGGCGCTCGAGGGGGCCCTCCGGGGCTACAAGGAAATCAACCTGAGGGCCATGCAGAGGCTGGCCCCCGGAGGGGTCCTCGCCACCTATTCCTGCTCCCATCACATGCAGGACGCGGAATTGCGCTCGGTCCTCGCCGCGGCGGCCTCCGACGCCAAGCGGCGCGTCAAGGTGCTGGAGTTCTGCCACCAGCCCGCCGACCATCCCGTGCTTATCTCCATGCCCGAGAGCGAGTACCTGAGGGGCTACATCCTGAGGGTCGAGTGACGTAACACGGCGCAGGCTTGCATCGCCACGCCGGATTTTTACATCTTGGGCTATGCCTCGGCCTGTCAATGCCCTCATCATAGATGACGAAGCACACGTGCGTGTGCTGATCCGGATGCTGCTCAAGCAGCTCGGAATCGAGACCGTGTGGGAGGCGGCCGATGGGACCGCGGCCCTGGCGGCAGCGGCGGCGCACAACCCGACCGTCATCCTCCTGGACATCAACCTTCCGCAGGTCGGAGGGCTCGAGGTGCTCGCGAAACTCAAGGCCGCCCACCCGAAGATCCCGGTCATCATCGTGTCGTCCCAGAGCACGATGAAAACGGTCATCCAGACCCGGGAGCTGGGCGCGGAGGCCTACGTCCTGAAGCACGCGCCGAAGTCCGAGGTCCTGCAGATGCTCTCCGACGCCTTCGACAACATAGCCGCCAACACCGACGGGGCGGCCGCGGGCGAAGGAAAGCCCGAGGCGCCGGCCTGACCGGCGCCCCGGACGAGGGATTAGAGTTTTCCGCCGTAGATCGCGGAGGCGCCGAGCTCCTCCTCGATCCGCAGAAGCTGGTTGTACTTGGCGACCCGGTCCGTGCGGCAGAGGGAGCCCGTCTTGATCTGGCCCGCGTTTGTGGCGACCGCGATGTCCGCGATCGTCGTGTCCTCGGTCTCGCCCGAGCGGTGGGAGATGACGGCGGTGAAGCCGGCCTCCTTGGCCATCTCGACGGCGTCGAGGGTCTCCGTGAGGGTGCCGATCTGGTTCACCTTGACGAGGATCGAGTTCGTCGTGCCCGTCTCGATGCCCCGGCGCAGGAATTCCGTGTTGGTGACGAAGAGATCGTCACCCACCAGCTGCACCTTGTCGCCGATCGCGTCCGTCAGCTTCTTCCAGGTGTCCCAGTCGTTCTCGGCGCAGCCGTCCTCGATCGAGATGATCGGGTACTTGGCGACGAGGTCCTCGTAGTAGGACACCATCTGCGAGCCGCTAAGCGAGCGCCCGCCGGACTTCTTGAAGACGTAGGCCTTCTTCTCCGGGACGTAGAATTCCGAGGCCGCCGGGTCGAGGGCGAACGCGATGTCCCTGCCGAGCTTGTAGCCCGCCTGCTTGACCGCCACAGCGATGGAGTCGAGCGCGGCTTCCGTGGACTCTAGATTCGGTGCAAACCCGCCCTCGTCGCCGACCGCGGTCGAGAGGCCCTTGGCCTTGAGCACCTTCTTGAGCGCGTGGAACACTTCAGAGCCCATGCGCAGCGCCTCGGCGAACGTGTCGGCGCCGATCGGCATGATCATGAACTCCTGGAAATCGATGGGCGCGTCGGAATGCGCCCCGCCGTTCATGATGTTCATCATGGGAACGGGGAGAACCTTGGCGTTGGTGCCGCCGATGTAGCGGTAGAGGGGCTGGTTCAGGGCCGCAGCGGCCGCCTTCGCCGCCGCGAGCGACACGCCGAGGATGGCGTTCGCGCCGAGCTTCGACTTGGTCGGCGTCCCGTCGAGCGCGATCATCGCGCGGTCGATGCCCACCTGGTCGCACGCATCGAAGCCCACCAGGGCCGGCGCGAGCTTGGACTTGACGTTGGCGACGGCCTTCTGGACTCCCTTGCCGCCGTAGCGCTTCTTGTCACCGTCGCGCAGCTCGATCGCCTCGTGCTCCCCGGTGGAGGCGCCCGACGGGACCGCCGCGCGGCCGAAAGCGCCGGAGGCGAGCCGAACGTCGACCTCAACGGTCGGATTGCCGCGGGAATCGATGATCTCGCGGGCTGTGATGGAGGCGATGGATGTGTTCATAGGAGGAATTCGTGAAATGGAAACGATATCAGAGGCGAGAAGCGCCCCCGGGGAAAGACCAAAGTGACCCCCTGCGGCCCTCAGAAGGGTGTACGCGTTTTGCTTATCCTGCGCAGTAGGCGCGACACGAGGCCTGCGGCCCTGGGCCGGGAGGCCTGCGGGATCTGCCCGACGAAGCCGCGCTCAATGGCGAGCGACCCCACGGAGACCCCGTCGTAGTTGCGAAGGCCGACCGTCTCGGGAGAAAGGAGCTGCGCCGGGATCTGGTCGAGGTGCCCCTCATAGGCCGCCGCATGCAAGGGCGTGTCCCCGTTGTCGTTGCGGGCGCAGAGGAGCTCCACGGTCAGCTGGGCCGCCGGTATCTTGCTGAGTTGGCCGGTCTCCGCCGCCGCATGCGCGGCGGTGAATCCCGTCTTGCTCGAAAGCGAGAGGTTGACGGCCACAAGGAGCGCGGCGGGAACCTGCTCCAGGTGGCCAGAGATGGCCGCGGCGTGGAAGACGGTGTCACCGGCCGAGGTCGTCTCCCGCATCGCCTCCGCCGTGAGGAGGTCCTGCGGCACCTGGTCCAGGTGGCCGTTGAACGCCGCCACGTGCAGGACGGTCTCGCCGCTCAGGTTGCGCCGGGAAAGGCTCTCGGCCGTCAGGGTCCCCGGGGGAATCCGGTCCATCGTGCCGTTCTCCGCCGCCTCGTGCAGGACGGTGTTGCCGGTGTCGTTCGCGTTCTGGAGGACCTCCGCGGTGAGGAGTTCAGCGGGAATCTGCCCCAGGGTCCCGTGGGCGGCCGCCGTGTGGAAGACCGAGTACCCTGCGTTGCTGCGCACGGAGAGGTTCTCGGTCGTCAGCACCTCCCTCGGCACCTGGTCCAGGTGGCCGCACATCGCGGCATGGTGAAGGGGGGTGTAACCCGCGTCGTTCTTCAGGGTTAGGAATTTCGCCGTCAACACCTCGCTGGGAAGGACGCTCAGATCGCCGCTCCGTGCGGCGCGGTGGATCGCCGTGTGACCGGCGGCGTTCCGGGCAGTGAGACTGGCGATCGTTTGGGCTGCGTTGTCTGCCATTTCGATTGCCCGTAAGAGAACTTCCGGCGGGCAGTTAGAGCAAATCAAAAGGCCGCCAATCCTGCGGGCCTCCGGGGATTGGATTTGCCAACCCGGCGCCGGAAACCATCATCTGCCGCGCATGTACCCCGACGAAACGACCGCGGAGCCGGAAAAGGACGCAGTCCTCATCGTCGACGACGAGGCCTCCATACTCGACGCCTTTTCGGCGGCGCTCTCCAACCATTTTGACGTCACGACCGCGACCTCGGCCAGGGCGGCCGACTTCATCCTGCAGAAGAAGGCGTTCAAGGTCGTGATCGCGGACCACCTGATGCCCGGGGGAAACGGGATGAGCTTCCTGGTGCGCGCACGGGAGGAATTCCCGCACATGCAGCGGATCCTGGTCACCGGGTACATGAAGCCCGAGATGCTGATCCGAAGCGTGAACGAGGCGGCCCTCTTCCGGTACCTGCTCAAGCCCGTCTCTCTTGCCGAGTTGATCAAGGTCGTCCAGGAGGCCGCCGCAGCCTCCGGCGCCGCCAACTAGCCTCAATGCCCGAGTCGGCCCCAAAGCCGCGCCCGCTGCCGGTCGTCCTCCTCGTGGACGACGAGCCCCTCCTCCTTGATTCGCTCGGGCAGGAGCTCCAGGATTCTTGCAGGCTCTACACGGCCTCCTCGGCCTCCGAGGCGGACCTGCGCCTTGCCGCGCGCCGCTACGACGTCGTCGTGTGCGACCACATGCTCCCCGGGGAGCAGGGCTTGGATTTCCTGGGCCGCCTCATGGAGATGATGCCCTCGACGAAGCGGATCCTTATGACCGGCTACACGAGCCCGGAGTTCATCTCGCGCAGCATGGCGATCGCCGGGCTGTCGGCCTGCCTCGTGAAACCCGTCCGGGCCTCGCAGGTCGCCGAGGCGATCAAGGCCGCTCTGGCTTCACCCTAGCGGGCCGCGGCAAGCCCTTGAGCCGGCTGCGCAGGAAGGGCGCCGTTGGGCTGCGCTTTACGGAGAGAAGGCCCCTTAGCGGGCCCTGGTAGATGAGCTCTCCCCCCTCGGGGCCGCCGCCGGGCCCCATCTCCACCACGTAGTCCGCCTCCGCTATCAGGTCCAGGTTGTGCTCGATCACCGCCACGGTGTGGCCCTGGTCGACGAGCGCCTGGAGGACCCCGATCAGCTTCTCGCAGTCGCTTAGGTGCAGCCCGATCGTCGGCTCCTCAAGGATGTAGAGGTTCCTCGGGGAGGTGCCCCGGCTGCGCTCGCGGTAGGTGGCCAGGCCCTTGGAAAGCTCGGTCACGAGCTTAAGGCGCTGGGCCTCTCCGCCGGAGAGCGTGGACGAGCTCTGCCCGAGCGTCAGGTAGCCCAGGCCGCAGTCCGACATGAGCCGGCACACGGCCGAAAGCTCCGAGTGGAACCCGAAGAACTCGGTCGCCTCGTCGAAGGTGAGCTGCAGGACGGCGCCGATCGACCGGCCCTTCCACGTGACGTCGGCGAGCTCGGGGCCGTACCGGAGCCCGCGGCAGTCGTCGCACGGCAGGTACGTGTCGGGCATGAAGGCCATCTCGAGGCGTATCCTGCCGGCCCCGTCGCAGGTCGGGCACCGGCCGCCCGCCGTGTTGAAGGAGAACCGCGAGGCGCTGTAGCCGCGAATCTTGGATTCGGGCAGCGAGGCGAAGAAGGCGCGGATCAGGTCGAAGATGCCGAGGTAGGTCGCAGGCGTGGAGCGCGGCGTCTTGCCGATTGGCGACTGGTCGACCTCGATGACCGAGCGAAGCGATGCCGCATTTTTCAGCTCGCGGAACCGCGGTCCCCGCTCGCCTGAGAGGCGCGCGAACTCGGCCCCGGTGAGCCTCGCCTTGCGCGCCTTGATGGCGCAGGCGACCGCGGGCCCAAGGACATCGCGGAAGAGGGTCGACTTCCCGGCGCCGCTCGGCCCGGCGACGATTGTCAGGCGTCCCTGCGGGATCCGCAGGTCGAAGCCCGCAAGGTTGCGGTGCCTGGCGCCGTTGAGCTCGATCCACGGAACGGCGGACCGCCCGACGTCGCGGTAGGCGCCGCGCAGGGGATGCCTGATCCCGCGCGCGAGGAAGACCCCCGTGAGGGACGAGCCGTTGGCCTTGATCTCGGCCGGGGTTCCGCGTGCGAGGAGCTCCCCGCCGTGGACGCCCGCCGCGGGCCCCAGGTCGATGATCAGGTCGGCCTTCGCCATCAACTCGTCGTCGTGCTCGACCACGAGCAGCGTGTTGCCCTTGTCGCGCAGGGCGAGGAGCGTCGATATGAGCCGCCTGTTGTCGCGCGCGTGAAGGCCAATGCTCGGCTCGTCGAGGACGTAGAGGACGCCGGCCAGGTTGGTGCCAAGCTGCGCCGCGAGCCTGATGCGCTGGGCCTCGCCGCCCGAAAGCGTCTTCGTGGGCCGGTCGAGCGAGAGGTAGCCGAGGCCCACGTGGTCCATGAACTTGAGCCGTTCGCGGATCTGCGGCACGATGTCGCGCGTGATCATCCGGCCGCGCTCGTCGAGGTCCAGGAGGTCCAGGGTCGCGATGAGCCCGGAGGGGGGCAGGGCGAGGAGCGCGGGCAGCGAGAGCGGCGCCCTTCGCCCCTCCAGGTGGAGCTTCACGGACCGGGATACCCTGTTGAGCCTCGCCCCGGCGCAGACGGGGCAGGGCTTGCCTCCCTCGCCCCGTTCGTCGCCGCCCTCAAGGCCCAGCTGGCGAAGGCGGACCGCATTCTCATCGTCCTCGTCCTCGGGCTTGCTCATCCAGGGGTATATCCGGCCATATCCCCGGCAAGCCGGGCACCATCCGCGCGAGGAGTTGAACGAGAAGTCCTTGGGGTCGAGCTCGGGGAAGGACTCGCCCGTCTCCACGTCCGTGCGGGTCGTCGAGAACCAGGAGAGAATCCCGGCGCGCGGGGTCAGGAGGAAGCAGGAGCCCTTGCCGACCTCGAGGGCCTTCTCGAGCGCGCGGCCCGGCCGCGGGTTGCCCTTCAGGTCCGCCACGACGGCCTCGATGTCGTGCTCCTTGTAGCGGTCGAGCTTCTGGAACGCCGCTACGGGGACGAGCCGCCCGTCGGCCCTCATCAGGGTGTAGCCCTGCCGGCCGATCCAGTCTGCTATCGGCTGGTGGTGGCCCTTTCGGCCGCGCACGAGCGGGGCGCACAGGTAGAGGTGCTTCGAGCGCCGGGCCTGGGGTGCCGCGAGCACCCGGGCGAGGAGCTTCTTGAGCGCCCCGGGCGAGAGCGGGGTGACGGCCCGGTCGGTTTCGGGGTGGTGCTGGACGCCGAGGCGCGCGTAGAGGAGCCGCAGGTACTGCGCCACCTCGGTGATCGTCGCGACCGTCGACTTGAGCGAGCCGCGGGTCACCCGCTGCTCGATCGCGACGGCCGGCGGGATGCCGGTCAGGCGGTCGATCTCGGGCCGCGGCAATTGCTCCACGAACTGGCGCGCGTAGGGCGACATCGACTCCATGAACCGGCGCTGGCCCTCGGCGAAGACGATGTCGAAGGCGAGCGTCGACTTGCCCGAGCCCGACACGCCGGTTACGACCGTCAGCTGGCGCAGAGGGAACGAGACGGAGAGGTTCTTCAGGTTGTTCTCGCGGGCGCCGACGACCTCGATCGTGCTGGCGGGCTCGAGGGCCGCGGGTCCCGCCTCGGCCGCATGCGCCTGGGAGCGGCCGCCCACGTCGTCGAGGGCGTCCCTCAAGTAGGGGGAGGTCGCGGTGCCGGCCTTAGCCACGTCCTCCGGCGTCCCCTGGGCGACGATCCGCCCGCCGGCCACCCCGGCCTCGGGCCCAATCTCCAGGATCCAGTCCGCGGACTTGAGGACATCGACGTTGTGCTCGATGACGACCAGGCTGTGGCCCCGATCGACGAGCGCCTGGAGCACCTCGAGGAGCTTGCCCACGTCGTGCCGGTGCAGGCCCGTCGTGGGCTCGTCCAGGAGGAGGAGGGCGCCCGTCTCGCCGGGGAGGGCCCCGAGGTAGCGCACGAGCTTGAGCCTCTGGGACTCGCCCCCGCTCAGCGTGTTCAGGGGCTGCCCGAGCGCCAGGTACCCGAGGCCGACCGAGTCGAGAAGCGAGAGCCGGTGCCGGATCTGGGCGCTGTCGGCGAAGAGCCCGAGCGCCTCCGTCACGCTCATCTTCAGTATCCCGGCGACGGAGGTGCCCCCCCATTCGATCGCGAGGACCTCGGGCTTGAACCGCTTTCCCTCGCAGACCGGGCACGGGACGAACACGTCGGAGAGGAACTGCATCTCCACGCGCTCGTAGCCCAGGCCCTGGCACTGGTCGCAGCGGCCGTCCCCGCTGTTGAAGGAGAAGCTCGAGGGCCCTAGGCCCGCCTCCTGGGCCCCGGCGGTCGCGGCGAAGAGCTCGCGGATTAGGTCCCACGCCTCGACGTAGAGCGCGGGGTTGGAGCGCGGCGTCCTGGAGACCGGCCCCTGGTCGACGAGCACGGGCTCGGAGAGGAGGTCGGCGCCGCTCACCGAGCCCAGGGAGGCCGCGTCCTCGGTGGCGCGGCCCCGGTGCGCGAGGAGCCCCTGGTAGATCACATTGTCCAGGAGCGTGGACTTGCCCGATCCCGAGACGCCGCTCAGGCACACGAAACGCCGCAGCGGGACCGATACGTCGAGCGAGCGAAGGTTGTGCTTCGTGGCGCCCGTGAACCGCAGGGTGGGGTGGTCACCTGCAACCGCGCGGCGTTCGCGCCGGCCCTCGATCCGGCGCCTTCCCGAGAAGTACGCTCCCGTGATGCTCGCCTTGTCGGCGAGCATCTGCGGGACCGTCCCCTGGAAGACCACGTTGCCGCCGCGGGCGCCCGGCTCGGGGCCGATCTCGATCACGTGGTCGGCCGCGCGGATCATCGACTCGTCGTGCTCCACGACGACGACGGAGTTGCCCGCGCAGGAGAGGGAGCGGATGATGGCGACAAGCCGGTCGATGTCGCGCGGATGCAGGCCGACGCTCGGCTCGTCCATGACGAAGAGCGTGTCGACAAGCGACGTGCCGAGGCACCCCGTCAGGTTCACGCGCTCCACCTCGCCGCCCGAGAGCGTCCGGGACGGCCGGTCGGGGGTGAGGTACCCGAGGCCGACCTGCTGGAGGTAGCTTAGGCGCGTGACGATCGAGTCGTAGGAGAGCTCCGCCTGCCTCCCGCCTGCCGCAGGCTTCGCGTCCCGGATCAATTCGCGCAGGCGGTCGACCGGCAGCGCGTAGAGCTCGGGCAGCGACAGGCCCCTCCATTTCCAGCAGAGCGCCTCGGGCTGGAGGCGGGTGCCCCCGCACGCGGGGCAGGTGTTGTACGAGCGGTAGCGCGAGAGGAACACGCGGACGTGCATCTTGTAGGTCGTCTTCTCCAGCCACCTGAAGAACCCCTTCACGCCGTACCAGTACTTGGGCCAGGTCTTGCCGTTCTCCTCCCCGTATCCGGGCTCGCCGTCGATCACGTAGGCCTGCTGCTCGGCGGTCAGCCTTTCAAAGGGGATGTGGGTCGGGATCTTGCGCCTCTTTGCGAAGACGCGCAGGTCGTCCATCGAGCTGCTGTAGACGGCGCCGTCCCAGCAGCGAAGCGCGCCGCCGTCGATGGAGAGGGAGCGGTCCGGGATCGCCAGGCGGTAGTCGATCTCGATCACGCGCCCGAATCCCCGGCACCTGGGGCATGCCCCCAGCGGGGAGTTGAATGAGAAGAGCGCCGGCGTTGCGGGCCGGAACTTCCTGCCGGTCTTTGGCGAATGCAGCCCTCGCGAATAGTGCCCGGCCTCGGAATACCCCTCGGCCTCGAATATCCTCACCTCGCCCCTGCCGAAGTGCATGGCCGTCTCCACGGCCTCCGTGAACCGGGGCATCTCGGCCTCCACGACCCTCAGGCGGTCCTGCACGACGAAGACGCGCTGCGCCTCGCCGAGGGCGGCCGGATCCGCCAGGAGCTCGTCAATGCGCAGGAGCGACAGGGCCGGGCCGGCCCCCGGCGCGAGGACCCTCACGTAGGACTGGTTCTTCAGGTTCAGCAGGATCTCGGCCCAGGAGAGGTTGGAGGGCCTAGCCACCTCGAAGGAGACGAGGACGGACGCCCCCGGCCTCGCCGCCAGCGTCTTCCTCCAGACGCTCTGGGGGTTGTCGTCCTCCACCTTCTCCCCGGTCTGCGGGTCGAAGCACTCGGCCACGTGGCTGAACCACACCTTGAAGAAGTCCGTCAGCTCGGTCATCGTCCCGACGGTGGAGCGCGAGGACTTGACCGTGTTCGTCTGCTCGATGGCGATCGACGGCCGGATGTTCTCAATCGAGTCGACGTCCGGCTTGTCGAGGAGCTCGAGGAACTGGCGCGTGTAGGCGCTGAACGTCTCGACGTAGCGTCGCTGCCCCTCGGCATGGAGGGTCTCAAAGACGAGCGAGCTCTTGCCGGCGCCGCTAAGGCCCGTGACGACCACGTACCTGCCCAGCGGCACGTCCAGGTCGAATCCCTTCAGGTTGTTCTGGCGGACGCCGCGCAGGCGTATGCACTCCGGCTTGCGTCGCGAGTCGCCGGCCTCTGCCGCGGGTGTGCGTGTCATTGGCTGGGGGCGGGGGGCGAGGCGCCAAGGAGCGAAGCGAAGAGCCCCAGGTAGGCCTCGACCTGCCGCCTCGGGTCAAACGAGCTCCTGGCGAAGCTGCGCGCAATCTCGGCCCTTGCGGTGCGTTCCGCAGGGCTGTCGCAGATCAGGCAGGCGAGCGTGGCCCTGAAGGCCTCCGCGTCGCCCTGCTCGACCATCCATCCGGTGCGCCCCGGAACGAAGCACTCCTGGATCCCGAGGGCCCGGCACGCCACGGCCGGCAGACCGTGGGACTGGGCCTCGATCAGGAAATTGGAGAGCGCCTCCTCCTTGGAGGCATGGACCGCGATGTCGGCCGCACGGTAGAGGGGGCCCGGGTCGCTCTGGAAGCCGAGGAAGCGGACGCGCTCGCCAAGGCCCAGGCGCGCGGCGAGCCTTTCGCAGCGCGTCTTCTCGGGCCCTTCTCCCGCGAGCCACAGGCGCCAGTCCCACCCCGGCGGGAACCCGGCCGCGAACTCGATCAGGTCCCTCTGGTTCTTCTCGGGCCTGAACATCCCGACCGAGAGAAGGACGGTCGAGGACGGCCCGGCGCCGAGGCGGGCCCGAAGCTCCGGGTTCCTGGGCTCGGAGGCATCCGGGAAGACGAGCGAATTAAAGATGACGGATACCTTCCCGCGGTCCAGGCCGTGCTGGGCGACAAGGATGTCGGCCGCCTCCCGGCTGTTGGTGACCAGGTGCGAGGCGGCCTTGACCGAGGAATAGTAGAACCCGGGGAGCTTTCCCCCGGCCCGCAGGGTCGCGACGACCCGCGTTCCCAGGCCCAGGTTCCGCGCCCCCCTCTGCAGGCGGCCCGCGAAGCAGTTTGCGGTCTTGCCCATGCAAAGGACGATGTCGGGCGCACCCCCGAGGACAGCCCTCTTGAGGAAGGGCGCCAGCCAGTCTATCCCCGTGTCGAAGGGCTGGAGCGAGCGGTGGGGGCCGCCCACCGTGGCGGCCAGCCTTCCGCCCGGGCGGAAGGTGACAAGCTCCGACCCGTGGCCCATTTGGGCGAATTCGCGGGCGAGCAGGATCGAGTGCCGCTCGGTCCCGCCGCTGCGCAGCCGGTCCTGCAGGACAATGATTTTCATTGCCGGTTGCCCCCGCCCGCGGAAAGTGGCGTATCCGATGAACTCACCGTTTCGTCAGCTCCTCGTGCGATGGATCGTCCTCGCCATTGGCGTCGTGATCGCGACGCAGCTTGTGCCCGGGATTCATTGCAGCGACCTGTCCTCGCTCATCCTGGCCGTGCTCGTGCTGAGCTTCCTCAACGCGATCCTCAGGCCGCTCCTGATCCTGTTCACTTTGCCGTTCATCATCGTGACGATGGGGCTTGGTATAGTCGTGATCAATGCCTTCCTGTTTTTGTTTGTGGGGCACCTGGTGGACGGCTTCACGGTGAGCGGATTCTGGCCCGCCGTGGGGGGCTCCCTGGTCCTAAGCGTGACGAACCTGGTCCTAAGCGGATTCATGCGCTCGTCGGGACCGCGCCCCCCGGCCCCGCCCCGGGGTCCGGCCGCCCCCGGCGGCGACGTGATCGATATATAGTTGCCGACTGGCAATAGAGCAGCACGTTGGCGCAATGGCTGAATCCACGGAATACGATCTCATTGTAATCGGGGGGGGCCCCGCGGGCTACGCGGGGGCGATCCGTGCCGGGCAACTGGGCAAGAAGGTCGCCTGCATCGAGCTCGAGCGGGCCGGCGGCACCTGCCTTAACTGGGGCTGCATCCCGACGAAGGCGCTCCTCAAGAGCGCGGAGCTCTACCAGAAGATGAAGAAGGCCGAGGCCTACGGCCTTTCGGCCACGGGGATCGGGTTTGACTTCGCGAAGGTCAACGAGCGCTCGCGGGTCGTGGCCGGCCAGATGGCCAAGGGCGTCGAGTTCCTCTTCCGCAAGAACAAGGTCGACTACTTCGTCGGCACCGGCCGGGTGGACGCCCCGGGGATGGTCTCGATCACGCAGGGCGAGCACAAGGGCAAGTTCTTCCGCACGAAGAACATCATGGTGGCGACCGGGTGCAAGATGCGCAGGATCCCGGGCCTTGATTTCGACGGGGTGCGCGTCATGACCTCCCGCGAGGCGCTCGCCTCCAAGGTGTTCCCGAAGTCGATCGTGATCGTCGGGGCCGGCGCGATCGGGGTCGAGTTCGCGTACTTCTACAACGCCTTCGGGTCCAAGGTGACGCTCGTCGAGATGCTGCCTCAGATCCTTCCGGTCGAGGACGAGGAGGTCTCAAAGACGCTCCAGCGCTCCTTCGAGAAGCAGGGCATCACGATGCACGTCGGCACCAAGTGCGAGAACTTCAGGGTCGGCAAGGGCTCGGTCAAGGTGGACCTGGTGGCGGGCGAGGCGAAGTCCACGGTCGAGGCCGAGGTCGTGCTCTCGGCGATCGGCGTCGTGGCGAACCTGGAGGGGGTCCTTGCCCCTACGCTAAAGCCCGAGCTCGAGAAAAACTACCTGAAGGTGGGCGACGACTATCAGACGACGATACCCGGCATCTACGGGGCGGGCGACATCATCGGGCCCCCCTGGCTCGCCCATGTCGCCACGTACGAGGCGATGAGCGCCGTCAACGGCATGTTCGGCCACGGAAAGCCGAAGCGCATCAAAAGCTACCCGGGCTGCACCTACTGCCAGCCCCAGGTGGCGAGCATCGGGCTGACCGAAAAGGCCGCCCGGGCGAAGGGCCTTGCGATCAACATCGGCAAGTTCCCCTTCACGGCGTCGGGCAAGGCCGTGGCCTCCGCCGAGACCGAGGGCTTCGTCAAGGTCGTGGCCGACTCGAAGACCGGCGAGATCTACGGGGCGCACATCATCGGCTCCGAGGCGACCGAGCTGATCGCCGAGTACAGCCTCGCCATGGAGCTCGAGGCTACGGTCGACGAGGTCCACCAGACGATCCACGCGCACCCGACCCTGAGCGAGGCCGTGATGGAGGCCGCCGCGTCCTCCTTCGGCGAGGCGATCCACATTTAGGGTCGCGCCCGGGGGCGGTGCGGGGTTTGCTCGGCCCGGTCATGACCCCCGAGCACGCAGCGCCGCACGTGAACCTCCACAAGCTGGCCCGGATGGCGCTCTTTGGCTTCATCCTTACCTTCATCCTGGCCCGGGCCTTCGTGTTCCTGATCATGGCGCACGAGGTCCCGAACTTTTATTTCTTCCTGCAGGGGACGCACGTCCACCACCTCAACTACGGGATCTTCCTGCTCGCGGCGAACGGCGGGTACGCCGTCTTCCGCCGGCCGGTCGGCCGGGGCGCCGAGGTGACGGCGCTCATCTACGGGGTCGCCATGGCGCTCACCTTTGACGAGTTCGGGATGTGGCTGCACCTGGGCGGCAGCTACTGGCAGCGGGCGAGCGTCGATGCGGTCATCATCGTCGCCGCGGTGCTCGCCCTGTGCGCCTACATGCGCTCGTTAGAGCACTTCGAGGCACACCACAGGATAGCCTCGGTCGTGCTCCTCGTGGCGCTCGTCGGCTTCGCGTGGGTCGTGTACTCGGCGGGCCTGCACCTGGGCGACGTGTTCGGGCCGCGCCTCCACGAGCTCGAGGCCTCGTCGTCGCCCTAGGCCCGGATCTCCCGGAGGAGGCTCGTCAGGTACGGGATCAGCTGCTTCTTCCTGCTGACGATCCCCGGCAGGTCGAAGATCTCGTCCTTCTCGACGTGCGCGTAGGTGATCCGCTCGATCAGCTCGGGGTCCCCCTTCACGAGGAGGAGCGAATTCTGGGTATTGACGTCGGTGACAAGGAGCGCGGCGAAGGAGAGCCGCTCCTTCGAGCGCAGCTCGGCGAGCGCCGCCGCGATGCTCTTCGCCCGGTTCCAGAAGCTGCCGAACCCGAGCTCCTCCACCTGCGAGACCGAGAAGCGCACGCCCTCCTCCTCGTAGACCTTGTGGTCGGCCTGGACGATCGCCTCGGGGGTATTCGCCTGGATGACGGAGCCCGACGAGAAGATCGCCTCGGCCAAGAGCCGCGGGTCCTCGCCCGCGATCCCGGCAAGCCAGGCGAGGACCTGCGCGTCCTTCGGGGTCGTCGTCGGGCTGTTCAGGTGGAGCGTGTCCGAGATGAGGCCCGACATCATGATACCGGCCACCTCGGGCCCCGGCCTTAGCCCTGCGCGCCGGAACATGTCCCCGACGATCGTGCAGGTCGAGCCCACGGGCTCGTTGATGAAGAGGATCGGGGCCTGGGTGTTCACTGGGCCCAGGCGGTGGTGGTCGATGATCTCGGTGACAACGACCTCCTCGGCGCCGGGGACGGCCTGCGAGATCTCGTTGTGGTCGACCAGGACGAGCCGCGTCTGGATGGGCTTAAGGATGTCGCTCTTGGAGAGGATCCCCGCGAGCTTGCCGTCCTCGTCCAGGACCATGAGGGCGGCCGCCTGGTGGGTGGCGATCTTTCGGCGGACGTCGCTTATCCGGGCGTCGCGCCCGACGGACCCGTAGTTGCGGTCGACGACCCGGTTGATGCTGGAGGCCGTCCGGACGACGAGCGCGGTCGTCGACGAGTCGTAGGGGCTGCTGATGATGCTCACCCCCTTTTCGCGCGCCTTCCCCAAAACCTCGTCATCGACGGGGACGCTGCCCGAGACGATGATCCCCCTTAGCCCCAGCTCGATCGCGCGCAGCTGGATGTCGCGCCGGTCACCCACGATGATCAGCGAGCTCTCCGCCGGTATCCCCTCGCGCTCCGAGACCTTCCAGAAGGAGCGGATGTCCATCGTCCCCAGGCGCACGTAGAGCTCCTCGGGGCGCGCCTCGTCGACGATGTGGATCACGGTCGCCTTGAGCGCCCGGGCGATGTTGCCGAGAGTCCCGTGGACCTGGCGCATGAGCTTCGGCTTGCTGACCCTGGGGATGAAGATGCCGCCCAGGTGGGGGAGCGAGATCGTCCCCACGACCCGCCGGCCCGCGTCGACCACCGGGAGGAGCCCGATGTCGTGGCGGTCGATGAGCTCCAGGGCCTCGGCGCACGTCGCGTCCTCGGGGACCGTGACCAAGTTCGTCTCCATCATGTCCCTGACCCTCGGCCAGACGTCGCTCAGGTAGACCGGAAGCGGCTGGCGGAAGCGAGAGAGGATCGTGTCGATCCGGGCGTTCGAGTTGCCGCAGCGCGCGGCCACGTAGCCCTTCTCCCCGCACGCCTCCTTGAAGGCGGCGTACGCGATCGCCGAGCAGATGGAGTCGGCGTCGGGGTTGCGGTGCCCGATCACGAAGGTGGTGTTGGCGCTGGGCGCGAAGGGCGCGTTCGACATGGGCGGCGACAATTACGGCAAAAAAAGGCGAATTCAAGGAACTCGACAAGACTTTGGCCTGAATCCTACGATGGGGGCCTATGAAGATCTATCTGGACGGCAGATTCGTGGACGAGGCCGACGCCAAGGTGTCGGTTTTCGACCATGGTCTGCTCTACGGGGACGGAGTCTTTGAGGGCATACGCCTCTACGGCGGGAACGTGTTCCGGCTCGACGAGCACCTCGAGCGCTTCGAGTGGTCGGCGAAGGCGATCATGCTGGACCTCCCCCTGACCCGCGCCCAGTGGAGCGAGGCCGTCTGCGAGACCTGCCGCGTGAACAAGCTCACGGACGGGTACATACGCCTGGTGGCGACGCGCGGGGTGGGCGACCTGGGCCTTGCCCCATGGCTCTGCTCGAAACCCTCGTACTTCGTCATCGCGAGCAAGATCTCCCTCTACCCGGCCGAGCACTACGAGAAGGGCCTGGCGATCGTCACGGTGCCCACCCGCAGGGTGGGCCCCGGGGCCTTCCCGTCCACGGTCAAGTCGCTCAACTACCTCAACAACATCCTCGGGAAGATCGAGGCGAGGCAGGCGGGGGCCCTGGAGGGCATCATGCTCAACGACCAGGGCTACATCGCAGAGGCGACCGCCGACAACGTGTTCATCGCCCACAAGGGCGAGCTGCTGACCCCGGCGGCCACCCAGGGGGCCCTCAAGGGGGTCACCCGCAGCACGATCATCGACATCGCCAGGGACCTTGGCATCCCGCTGCGGGAGAGCAACCTTACGCGCTACGACCTGTGGTGCGCCGACGAGTGCTTCCTCACCGGTTCCGGCGCGGAGGTGATCCCGGTGGTGAAGCTGGACGGCCGCGTCATAGGGACCGGCACCCCCGGCCCCATCACGCGCAAGGTCCTCTCCGAGTTCCGGAGGCGGGTCCTCGTCGAGGGGACGCGCATCTGAGGTGTGCCACCCATTGCGCCTCAATGGCGCTTGAGACGGGTCGATTTGGGCCGTAATGTTACTTAGTAACCCGAATGCGCGAGCAGCTTGCCCAATGGGGCGGCTCATGGCACATTTGGTGCATACCCATTAACCGATAATCCATGGCCAACCCGCTAAAGTGCGATCTCTGCTCGAAGCCCGCCACGGTGCACCTAACCCAGATCCTGGACAACAAGGTGCACAAGGTGGACCTGTGCGAGGACTGCGCGCAGGAGAAGGGCGTCACGGACCCGAGCGGCTTCTCGCTCGCCGACCTTCTGCTGAAGGCCTCGCTCAACCCGGACACGACGCCCGGGGGGGTGCGCTGCGAGCAGTGCGGCTTCACGCCGTCCGACTTTAAGAAGCAGGGGCGCTTCGGGTGCCCCGCATGCTACACCGCATTCAAGGGCATCCTCGACCCGATGCTCGAGGGCATGCACAAGGGCATCGTCCACTCGGGCAAGGTCCCGCAGCGGGCCCTCGAGCGCAAGTCGCTCTACGACAAGCTCACACAACTGGAGGTCGACCTCTCCGAGGCGATCAAGGCCGAACGCTACGAGGACGCAGCCCGCTGCCGCGATGAGATCAACCAAGTCAGGCAAGCCGTCGGCCAGAAGCGCTAAGGCCATGACCATCGGATCCCTCATCGACACCCCGTCGGAGCTGACCGATTCGTCGAGCAGCAAGTCGGCCATCGTCCTGATGACGAGGATACGCCTTGCGCGAAACTTGGCCGGGCAGCCCTTCCCGGGCTGGGCCAAGCCCGCCCAGCGCGAGAAGATCCTGGAGGCCTGCAGCGCCGCGGTCACCTCGAACCCCGTCATGAAGCGGGGCCTGGCGGTCGGGGTCGGCGAACTGGGCGAGCTCGAGAAGCGGATTCTCGTCGAGCGCCACCTGATCAGCCGCGAATTGAGCGGCTCCAAGCAGGGCAGCGGCGTCGTCATCAGCAAGGACCAGGCCTTCTCGGTCATGATCAACGAGGAGGACCACCTTCGGATCCAGATGCTTCGCGTGGGCTTCCAGCTGAAGAAGGCCTGGGCCTCGATCAACGAGATGGACTCCGCCCTGGAGGACTCGCTCGACTACGCCTTTT
>Ga0265327_10001937_pt1 | contig 23871 bp, 21 predicted proteins | sample 41621metaG_FD_202089 | JGI IMG/M metagenome (GOLD analysis project Ga0265327, IMG submission 202089) | Rhizosphere microbial communities from Carex aquatilis grown in University of Washington, Seatle, WA, United States - 4-16-21 metaG | ecosystem: Host-associated > Plants > Roots > Rhizosphere...
TTCGCGGCGCAGCCCCAGCCGCCGCTGCCGTTGGCAGAGGCGTAGGTGCCGTCGCCGCATCCTTGAGGCAGGCTGTAGCCGTGAGCGAGGCCGAGCGTCGCGTTGCCGCCGGTCGCACCTCCGGCCAGTCCGGTGCCGGCCGTTACGCCGGTGACGTCACCGCTGGAGAGCTTGATCGACACCGTGCCCGTCGGGCAGGTGGTGCCGATCGGCTTTGATCCCTTCTGCAGCTTCGAGATCACCCCCTGGGTGGAGAGACAGCCCGTGTAGGTGGCCGCCGACCCGCCGCCGGCCGCAGCTGCGACCGCCGCGGCCGCCGCCGCGAGACACACCACCCCAACGCTCGCCACCGCAACCCAGCGCCATCGCCCGGTCAGCGTCCTCATCGTCGCCCCCTTGTAGGATCGAGGAGCGCGTCAGCTGGGCGCCTCCCCGCACGTAGACGCCCAACCCATGGTCAGGCGCAGATCGCGCCGAGTATCTCTGTGCAAGGAAGAAGTGTCAACGAGGCGCCGAACGGCGAAGAAGGGCCTGTTCCGTCCCAGACCGATCGTCGGTCGACCATAGCCACAGGCGAGGGGTGCGGCGACCGCGGGTTCGATTCCCGCCGCCTCCATCGGCTTGGCTAACCCTCCACGGCTCCGGTCACGAGCGCGACGCGTCTGGCGTGAGGTTGAAAGGTTGTGGATGCTCCTGAACCTCGTTCACACCCGGCTCTATGTGCAGTACTTCCGAGACCTCGCGCGGGCGGCGGCTTCTGGGAAACTGCTTACGGGCGAGCGGATCCTCGACGTGATGCGCAGCTACTCGACGTTCCCGGCCACCGATCAGGCGACGGAATAACGACCGGGGCCCGCCGGCTCAGGTTCCTGCGCACACCGCGAATGTCGTGACCGTGGCGGTTCCCGTCGAGGCGTTGTTCTCGAAGCCTGCCCAACCGCTGCTGAGCGGATACGTGGTGTTGGTGTTGACGGACACCGAGCCCGAGCTCGAGAAGACACCTCCGCCCATCGGGACCTTCCCGGATGGACAGGTGGCTGTGGCCTCGGTCTGAGCTCCGGCTGGGTTGGAAACCGACGTGCCGGCCACGAACGTGTACCCCTTCGCATGCCCGCACACGGCGTAGGCGGTCACGGACGACGGCGCGGTACTCGCGTTGTTCTCGTCGACGAACCAGCTGAACGTCGCAGACTTCCCCGATCCACTCTTGACCGGGAACGACGAGTTCTGGTTGACGGAGGTGCTGCCGCTGTTCGAGAAGCCGCCGCCACCCATGATCTTGGCCCCCGTCGGGCAGCTGACACTGGCCCTGGCCTGCCCTGACGCGTTGACCGTCACGGCGGACGAGGTGACGATGCTCCACCACGAGTTGCGCTTCGCGCAGACCGCATAGACGGTGAAGCTCGTGCTGGATCCGCTGGCGTTGTTGACGTCGGCAATCCAACCGGTGCCGGTCGGGATCGAGCTGTTCACGTTCACCGTCAGGCTGGTTGCTCCCACGAACACGCCGCCACCGTAGGGCACGGTGTTGGCCGGACAGACCGCGGATCCGCGGGTCTGGGTACCGGTCACCGATGCCAGCGAGCCGCTGTTGACGACAACGTACTTCGGCGGCATCGCGCTGGGCAGCGCGCCGAGCACGCTCGGCCGCTTGCCCGACGTCAGGTGCGTCGTCTGACGTGCCTTTACGACGTGCTTTCCAGCCGTGGCGGCCGCCACGCCGGTGAGCCCCGCCGCGACGGCGCTGACACCCAGCGCCAGGACCGCCGCTCGCGTGATCCATCGCATCTTCATCCCCCCTTGTACCGTGAGACCGGCGCAGGCAGCCTCCGAATCACGACGTTGCCTGCTCAGTCATCAATCTTACTGCACGAGCTACGCGGTGTGCCGAGCATCAAGGCTCGCCAGATCGACCGCCGAGCAGCGCGTGCCCCAGCGTGCCCCGGCCGGGCGTGCGCGTGGCCGGCGCTCAGGCTGCGTCGAGCTCGATCTGGTCGGCGAGGCCGAGAACAACGAGCAGCGCTTCGACGACTGTGGGGTCGAAGTGGGAGCCGGCGCTGCGGCGGAGCTCGGCCGCGGCCTGCTGTGGTGTGCGTGCCGGGGAGTAGGGCCGATCAGCCGTCATTGCTGCATAGGCGTCTGCGGCCGCGATGATGCGCGCTTCGATGGGGATGGCCTTTCCGGCGAGGTCGTCTGGATAGCCGTTGCCGCTGAAGCGCTCGTGGTGATGCCGCACGGCGGGCGCGACATGCCGGAGAGCCGGGATACGGCGCACGATGTCTGCGCCGACACCGGGATGCGTGCGCATGACTGCCCACTCGCCGTCATCCAGCGGACCCGGCTTGTTGAGGATGTGTTCGGGGACGGCGAGCTTCCCGACGTCGTGCAGCCATCCGGCGAGGCGGCAGCGCTGCGCGACGCGATCGTCCAGCGCCAGGCGCTCGGCTGTCAGGCCGGCGAGGCGGGCGACCTCCTCGGCGTGCTCCTGCGGAATCCCTTCCCGGAGGCTGCTCGCGAACGCCAGGGCACGTGCCGACTCGACCGCGTGGGGAGCGGCGTTGCGGGCGTCGGCCGAGCGTGCGTCGCCGGGGCGGAGCGAGACGCAGTTCCGGCCGCGGTGCTTCGCGTCGTACAGACAGCTGTCGGCCCAGTCCAGGAGCGCGTCGAGGGTCGCGCCATGATCCGGCGCGAGCGCGCCGCCGACCGAGATCGTGAGTTCGAGTTGGACGTCGCCGTGCGCGATCGGCGAATCGCTGGCTGCCCGGCGGAAGCCATCGGCCCGGCGTACCAGCTCGTCCGCGGAGCGGGCGCCGGGCAGCAGGATGGCGAACTCCTCGCCGCCCCACCGGGCGAGGCAGTCTCCGGGTTCGAGGCAGTCGATCAGCCGGTGGGCGAGATCGATGAGGACGGCGTCGCCCACGGCGTGGCCGTAGGCGTCGTTGATCTGCTTGAAGTGGTCGGCGTCGAGCAGCAGCAGGCCGCATGCGGCGGCGTTCTCCGCCAGCGTCTCTGTCGCGATCCGGGCGAAGTGGCGCCGGTTGAAGGCGCCTGTGAGCTCGTCGGTGCCCGCGCGCACCTCGGCGTCCGCACGAGCGCGCTCCAGCTCGGAGTGGGCGACCTTCATCTCCCGCATGCTCCGGCGGAGCTCGTCCTCGAGGCGGCGCCGCTCGGTCACGTCGGACACGATGCCGCTGACCTCGAACGTGCCATCCGGGCGCGGGCGACAGGCGGCCCGGTCGTGCACCCAGCGGGTGATCCCGTCGGCTCCGATCAGGCGATACGTGACCTCCGAGTCCTCGCCCCGCCCCAGCGCAAGGTTGAAGGCGTCGTAGGCAGCTCGGTCGTCAGGATGGACGGCTGCATCCCAGTTGACCATCTCCGGGTCAGGCTCCGCGCCGCCCAGCAGCCGGTCGCCGCCGGGCCCCTGAAACAGCTCCTCGATCTCGCCGTCGGGAAGCGCGAGGGCGAGATAGACATGGGCGCCGACCACGTCGAGGAGGGTGGTGAAGCGATCGCTGGCTTCGTCGAGGCGCGCAGCAGCCTGCTCGCGGGCCGTGATGTCGGCGATCAGGCCCTCGATGAGGACGTTGCCGTTGGCCAGGTGGCGAGGGCGCGCGCGATCGCGCAGGATGCGCGTGACCCCGTCGAGCCCGACGATGCGATAGGTCACCTCGGCGTCCTCGCCGCTCAGCAGGCGGCGGTTGAACGCTTCGTACTGCGCCCAGTCCGCGGGTGCGATGCGCGACTCCCAGAAGCGTCCGCCGTCGACGCCTTCCGGGAACGATCCGCCGATCAGATCCTCGACGGTGGACGCCGACGCATGATGGACGTAGCGCCCATCCGTCGTGATCTCGCCGGCGTAGGCATGCTCCTCGAACAGGTCGAGAATCCGGGCCAGCTCCACCTCACGCCGGCGCCGGCTGCCGCCGTCGCGGCTCCAGCGCGCGCGTGCGCCGGCCCACAGGCCTCGAATCCGTCCAGGGCGCGCCGAAGAGCCGGCGGCCGGTACGGGTGAACCTTGGGAGCTAAGTGGCGAACGGGTCATGGCGTTCCACCTTGTCATCGGCGCGACATTCGGCTCGCTTAGCCCTTCCGTCCGCGTACCGGTAGGGCTCTTGGCCCCGAGAGCGATGATGTTCGGCGGCCTGCGCAGTCTTCTGGGTGAAGTCCCTACGGAAGGAACCCCCATGAGCACTGACCCGGTTCGGCGAGCCAACCTTGCGGCCATCGCGTGTGAGCCCCGTCCACAGCTGCCCGACGGCTTTCGCCGAGGCAGTGTCCGTGTTGGCGCGCAGCTCGGCGCGGCCCGCACGGGGCTGAGCGTCTACGAGCTGCCGCCCGGCCAGGCTGTCAGCCCGTACCACTACGAGAATCCCGACGAGGAGTGGCTGCTGGTGGTCGCAGGCACACCGACCCTGCGGCATCCGGGCGGCGAGGATCAGCTCGATTGGGGGACATCGTCTTCTTTCCGCGGGGCCCCGCCGGAGCCCACCTCGTGCGAAACAACGGCGAGTCGACTGCCCGCGTCGCGATGTTCTCGTCGGCAGCCGCGCCGGTCGGTGCCGTCATCTACCCGGACAGCGACATGATGTGGGTCTGGACGGCCGACGGCGAAGACGACCTCGTGGTCAGGCGCAGCAGCGCCGTGGATGAGGCCGCGCCGTGGGCTTGACCTACCCGGCTACCGCCGGTCAGGAGGCCGGAGTCCTGCGGCCGAGCGTCACACCCGTCGCGGCGACCCAGATCAGGAGCAGCAGAAGTGACGCCGCCGCGGCCTGCGCAACGGGGTTGTTCAGCAACAGGTAACCGACGCCGGAGACGATCATCGCCACTGCCAGCGCTGCGGCCACATAGCCGAGCCAGCGCGGAAGCACGCCGCGGCGGGCGAGGCCCACGCCGGCCAGGGCCATCACCGCGAACGCGAGCATCTTCACGCCATCCAGCCGGTTGATGATGTGAAAGAGCGTTCCGGCCCTGCCGGATTCGCCGTCGGGCACAGCCACAGAGGTGAGCACCAGCCCTAGCGCACACTCGGCAAGCGACACGAGCACCGCGCCGCAACCCGCGATCACCGCGAGCCGTCCCAGCCCTTCGGCATGGTGCTGGCCGGCCGCCTGCCCAAGTGCGATCACGACGAGGGCCAGCGCGACTGCCGCCAGACCTTCGACCAGGATGTACTGCGTCACGGCCACGCCCTGATGACCGCCGTACGCCGAGAGGACGTGGCTGCCGGTCGCCGCAACATCGAGGTTCGAGGGCCACACCGCCAGACCGATCACCCACGCCGCGACAAACCCGATGCCTCCGACCGCGGGCGTGGTGAGGAGCCAATGACGTCGCGGGCTGGGCGTGGATGCCGTCTGTGGATGTGCGGTCATGGCCTTCGAGCCGTACCTGCCCGCCCGGCGAGAATCCAAACCCGGCCGGTCGAGTAGCCGTCCGCCGTGCTGCGCCGGCTGGTTGTTGTCTGGTGACAATCGTTGTTTGCGCGGAGTGATCGGACTAATGTCGAGGGATCACGACGCGGCAGCCTGGGTCCGACTGGCGCCGACGAGGTGACTGACGGGTCGAGGCTGCAGAGCCGGAAGCGGGCTTGATACAAGCGGGCTCCCCTTTAAACCAATGCGAGGAGGAAGCAGTGACTGTTTCGTCACACGATTCCCAGACGTCGATGGGCACCGAAGCGGCAATACGCCCGTTTCGCATCGAGTTCCCGCAGGACGCCGTCGACGACCTTCGCCGCCGGATCTCGGCCACCCGCTGGCCCGACCGCGAGACGGTCACCGACGACTCGCAGGGGGCCAGGCTCGAGCTGATGCAGGACCTCGCCCGCTACTGGGCGAGCGACTATGACTGGCGGCCGTGTGAGGCCAGGCTCAACGCGCTGCCGAACTTCATGACCGAGATCGACGGGCTGGACTTCCACTTCCTGCACGTCCGCTCCGAGCATGAGGACGCGCTCCCGCTGATCGTGACCCACGGATGGCCCGGTTCGATCATCGAGCAGATGAAGATCATCGAGCCGCTGACCAACCCGACGGCCCACGGCGGCAGTGCATCTGACGCGTTCCATCTCGTCATCCCCTCACTGCCGGGACACGGGTTCTCCGCCAAGCCGACCACCACGGGGTGGGATCCGGTACGCACCGCAGGCGCCTGGGTGGTGCTGATGAAGCGCCTCGGATATGACCGGTTCGTGGCGCAGGGCGGCGACTGGGGAGCCGCGGTCACGCAGACGATGGGGGCCCAGGCGGCACCGGAGCTGGCCGGCATCCACTCCAACATGCCCGGTACCGCGCCCGCCGAGATCAATGCAGCCGTCCTGCGCGGCGACCCGCCGCCGGCCGATCTCGCGGGCGACGAGCGGCGGGCGTACGACCAGCTGAGCAGCTTCTACGCCAAGCACGTGGCCTATGCCCAGATCATGAGCACGCGGCCGCAGACCATGTACGGGCTGGCGGACTCACCGATCGACCTTGCGGCCTTCGCCGTCGACCACGGCGACGGTACCGGCCAGCCCGGCCTGATCGCGCGAATCCTCGAGGGGCGGTTGGGGGGCGACCTGACCCGGGACGACATCCTGGACAACATCACGCTCTACTGGCTGACCAACACCGGGGTGTCCGCCGCCCGCTACTACTGGGAGGCCAAGGGCAGCTTCTTCGACGCCAAGCCCATCACCATCCCCTACGCCATCACCGTCTTCCCCGACGAGCTGTACCAGGCCCCTCGGAGCTGGGCGGAGCGCGCGTACCCGGACAACCTCATCTACTTCAACGAGGTCGACCGGGGCGGCCACTTCGCCGCCTGGGAGCAGCCGAAGCTGTTCTCGGAGGAGATGCGGGCGGCCTTCCGGTCGCTGCGGTAACCCCTGCCCGGAAGCAGACATACGAGAGGAGACATCCATGAGCGACGAAATGCACACCAGTGACGATGTCACCGTCGTGCTCGTGCACGGGGCGTTCGCCGACGCCTCCAGTTGGAGCGGCGTGATCGAGCGCCTGCAACGCCGGGGCGTCACGGTCACGGCACCTGCGAACCCGCTCCGCGGCATCGAGATCGACTCCGCCTACATCGCGTCCGTGCTCAAGCAGACGCCGGGGCCGGTCGTCGCCGTCGGACACTCCTACGGCGGCGCCGTGGTCACCAATGCGGCGGCGGAGGCTGACAACGTCATCGGCCTGGTCTATGTGGCGGCCTTCGCCCCAGACGAGGGCGAGCGCCTCGGCGAGGTCGAGGCCGGATCGAAGGACAGCGTCCTGAACGACGCACTGATCCCACATCAATACCCCGTCGCGGGCGGCGGAACGGCGACCGAGTTCTCGATCGACCCCGACAAGACGCGCAACGCGTTTGCGGGCGATCTCTCCGACGAGCAGGCTCACCTGATCGCGGCCGTTCAGCGGCCCATCGCCGAGGCAGGGTTTTCAGAGCCGACCGGGCCGCCGGCCTGGAAGAAGCTGCCGTCCTGGGCCGTGGTTGCCACCGGCGACAAGGCCGCCGGTGCCGACGTGGTGCGCTCGATGGCGGAGCGGGCCGGTGCCAAGATCACCGAGGTCGACGGCTCGCACGTGATCATGATCTCGCAACCGGATGCGGTTTGCGAGGTGATCCTCGAGGCCGTCGCAGCCGTCCACGCCCCCGTCGGAGCCTAGGGGGCGGACATGTCCATCGACATCTCATCGTCACAGCCCAGCTCGGGGCAAGACGCCTTCGGATCTGTACGGCAGATCGACGCCGGTGTGCTGAACGTCGGCTACGTCGACGCCGGCCCGGCGGACGGCCCCGCCGTGCTGCTGCTTCACGGCTGGCCGTACGACATCCACAGCTTCGACGAGGTGACGCCGATCCTGACCGCGCAGGGCCATCGCGTGATCGCCCCGTTCCTGCGCGGATACGGCTCGACCCGGTTCCTGTCCGACACGACCGTCCGCAACGGTGAACAGGCCGCGCTGGCGGTCGACGCGGTCGCACTGATGGATGCCCTGGCGATCGACCGCGCGGTCGTGGCCGGGTTCGACTGGGGAGCGCGCACCGCGGACATCCTGGCGGCGCTGTGGCCGGAGCGGTGCAGCGGGGTCGTCTCGGTGAGCGGCTACCTGATCGGCAGCCAGGCGGCGGGCAAGCAGCCCTTGCCGCCCGAGGCCGAGCTGCAGTGGTGGTACCAGTACTACTTCGCCACCGAGCGCGGACGGGCCGGCTACGAGCAGTATCGGCGAGAGTTCGCCAGGCTGATCTGGCACATCGCCTCGCCGCAGTGGAACTTCGACGATGCCACGTTCGATCGCAGCGCTGCGTCGTTCGACAACCCAGATCACGTTCCGATCGTGATCCACAACTATCGCTGGCGGCTCGGGCTGGCGGAGGGCGAAGCCGAGTACGCCGACCTGGAGGGACGGCTTGCCGAGGCGCCGGCCATAGGCGTTCCCGCCATCACGCTGGAGGGCGATGCCAACGGTGCTCCTCACGCCGAGCCCAGCGCCTACGCCGCCAGGTTCACCGGCTCCTACGAGCACCGAACGATCGGAGGTGGGACCGGCCACAACCTGCCCCAGGAGGCTCCCGACGAGTTCGCCCGCGCGATCCTCGACGTGGTGGACCGGTGAGCCTGTACGGCAGCGACAGTCCAGTCGGGGCGTTGCCCGTCGAAAGCCGGCTCCCGGGGTTCGACGGCGCGGCCGGCTGGCTGAACTCGGCCCCGCTGGCAGCAGCCGGCCTGCGCGGACAGGTCGTGGTGGTGGACTTCTGGACGTACACGTGCATCAACTGGCTGCGCACGCTCGGCTACGTCCGCGCGTGGGCCGAGAAGTACCAGGAGCAGGGGCTGGTCGTGGTCGGCGTCCACACGCCCGAGTTCCCGTTCGAGCGTGAGGTTGACAACGTGCGCCGGGCCGTCAGCGACATGCGCGTCGCGTATCCCGTCGCACTTGATCCCGACTACGACGTGTGGCGGGCGTTCAGCAACCACTACTGGCCGGCCCTGTACATCGCGGACGCCGAGGGGCGGATCCGGTATCACCACTTCGGAGAGGGCGCCTACGACGAGTGTGAGCGGGCGATCCAGGTCGTCTTGCGCGAGGCAGGTACCGCGAGCGCCACCGACGAGCTCGTCTCGGTCGCTCCGGACGGCATCGAAGCGCAGGCCGACTGGGAGAACCTGGAGTCGCCGGAGACCTATCTCGGAGCCGAGCAGGGCCGCCTCGTGCCGCCCCGCGGAGACGCGATCCCCGACCAGCTGGCCCTGAACCAGTGGGCGCTAGCCGGGGACTGGACGATCGAGGAGCGTGCGAGCGTGCTCAACCAGGCGCCCGGCGGCATCGGGTTCCGGTTCCACGCGCGCGACGTCAACCTGGTGATCCGCTCGCGTGAGGCCACCCCGATCCCGTTCCGTGTGCGCGTGGATGGCGTTGCGCCCGGCGCCGCACATGGTCTCGACGTTGACGACGCCGGCAGCGGAATCCTGCACGAGCCGCGGCTCTATCAGCTCGTCCGGGCGCCAGGCCCGGTCGTCGACCGGACATTCGAGATCACCTTCGACGCGGCCGGGGTCGAGGCATACGTCTTCACCTTCGGGTAGGCGGCCGCCGATTCGGCTGTCAGGCGGCGAGGACGTCGCTGGCATACGCGTACGGATGCCGGAACACGTCCATCGCCTTCGCCGCGGGCGCCGCGATCTCGAACGACCCGCCGGAGCCGAGGTCGTTGACGATCACGGTGACGCCGTCGGTGACCCGGTTCCAGACGAGAGAGACGGCGACGCCGTGGGTCTCGCGGAAGGCGAGCTCTGAGAGGTGGGGGGTGTGATCGTTCATACCCCTCTGGACGATCTGCCCCGGCTTCGTCTTCCCGTCCCGCGGGTGCTTTAATCGGCGATCCTCATCCGCATGTGGGTGTCGGCACGCAGGCGGATAGCGATTCCGACCTGGAAGGGGCCAGCGCCGTGGACCACCCGATCCCCACCGAAATGAAGTTCCATCTGCCGCTGGAGCCGAACTCGGCACTCGTCGAGCACGCACGACAGCGCGCCGACAGCGTGCAAAACCGAATTGCCGACCGCATCACCACGTTCGTCATGATCAGCCAGAACCGCGCGGACGCCAAGCGCCAGGTGGTCGCCGACCTGCAATGGCAGACGGTCAGGGAGGAGGACATGCAGAACCGCGAGTTGCTGCATCTCTCCAACCAGATCCTGAACCTGACCAAGGAGACCCACGCCAGGGCGAAACCGCCGGTGCCGGGCGGCTGACGAGGGCAGGGGCGATGCCGGGCGCACACCTCGACCTGCACGCCCCCGGCCGGCTTGACGAGGATACGCGGCTGTTCGCCTCAGCCCGCGACGAGCAGCGGCTGCGGCGCCCGCTCGACGGGATCACGGCGATCGTCGCGGCCCTGGCGCTGGCGACGCTGGCGTGGTGGGCGCAGCCGACGCTCGGCTTCGAGCGGGCGCTGGTCGAGGCGGTCACCAGCTCGCCCGCATGGCTGCACGACCTCTGGGTGATCGCCTACGACGTGGTCGCCCTGCTGGCCGCGGTGGCCATCCTTGCGACGATCGTGCGTCACCGCTGGCCGCTGCTCCTGCAGTGCCTGGTGTCGGGCGTGACGGCGGCCGTCCTCGTGCAGCTAGTAACGCGATATACGTCTGGCCAGTGGGCCTCGGTCGAGCACGTCCTCGGCTGGGGCGAGGCCGTCGCCTGGCCGGCCGCAGGCATCACGGTGTCGTGTGCGATCCTGCTGGCGCTGACCGCGGATGTGACGGCGCCGGTGCGATCGACCGGAATCTGGGCGATCGGCATCGCAGCCGTGACCGCCGTCCTGTCCGCGCGGACAACGCCCACCGGCGTCATCGCTGCGCTGCTGGTGGCGGTGGTCGCAGCCAACCTCGCACGCCTTGCCATCGGGACCGCAGCCGGCCGCGTGTCGCGAGTCGAAGCGCTCGCCCTGCTGGAGACGATCGGTGTCACCGACATCGAGCTAGGCCGGTTCTCGCGCCAGTCCGACGGCGTGGTGCTGATCGAGGCAACGGCCGACGGGGGCGACGCCCTCCTGGTCAAGATCCTGGGCCGTGACGTGGCCGAGCAGCGCCGCATCCTGCGCACGTGGCGCTCGCTGATGTACCGCGACGGCGGCTCGGCCCTGTCGCTGGCGCGCGTGCCGGGGGTGGAGCGCGAGGCGCTGGCGACGCTGCTCGCCCAGACGCGAAACGTGCCGGTCTGGCGCGTGCAGACGGTCGGCCGCCGCCCGGGCTCCGATCAGACGCTGGTGCTGGTCGCCGAGGGCCGCCGGATGTCCGAGCTGGAGCCCGGAGCTGTGAGCGCCGACGCAGCAGCTGCGGCCTGGAAGACGCTGGGGGCACTGCACTCCGTGCGCCTCGCGCACCTGCACATCAGCCCTCGATCGCTGGCAGTGCGGCCGGACGGCGTGGTGGCCCTGACCGATTTCACCGACGCCACATCCGCTGCGGACGCCGACGTCCAGGCCACCGACGACGCCCAGATGCTCGTCTGCCTGGCGATCGTGTCGGGGACCGAGACGGCCGTGTCCACGGCACGCGCGGCGCTGGGAGCCGACGAGCTGCAGGCGGCGCTCCCGTTCATCCAGTCCGCAGCGCTTCCCAACGACCTTCGCTGGGCGGCCCGCAGGGCGAAGCTCGACATCGACGGCCTGCGCAAGGCGGCCGCCGTGGCTGCCGAGGCGGAGGCGCCGGAGCTGGCCGAGCTCCGCCGCCTCACATGGCGCAGCATCCTCCAGATGGTCCTCCTGGTGCTCGCCGCGACGGCGATCATATCGTTCTTCGCGAAACTCAACTTCGGCGACCTGCGAGACGCGTTCAAGACCGTATCCGTGGGGCTGCTGATCGCGGGCTTCGTCACCGCACAGCTTCCCCGGCTGACACAGGCCATTGCCACGCTCGGCTCCGTGCCCGCGCGTCTGCCGTTTCTCCCGGTCTACGTCCTCAAGCTGGCCACGTGCTTCCTGAACATTGCGTTGCCGACGACCGCCGGTCAGGCGGCGCTCAGCATCCGGTTCTTCCAGCGCCAGGGGGTGCCAGCAGCGACCTCGGTGGTTTCCGGCCTGGTCGACTCCTTCATCAACAACGTGCTCCAGGCCGTCCTGCTCGGATCCCTGCTGCTGTTCTCCGGCCTCAGCCTGCACCTGCAGTCCAAGGGGTCGTCGTCAGGCGGCGGCAAGCATACGGTGCTGATCGCCATCGCGATCGCCTGTGTCCTGGTGACGGGCGTCCTGCTCGTCAGCGGACGGCTGCGGCGGCTGGTGATGGCCAAGATGCGGGCATGGTGGCCGGACATCAGGGCGGCCGGCGCCACGGTTCACGACCGCCACAAGCTGGCGCAGCTGATCGGCGGCAACATCGCGACCGAGCTGCTGTTCGCAAGCTCGCTTGCCCTCATGGTCCACGCCTTCGGCGGCAACATCACGCTGATCGAGGCGCTGTTCGTCAACCTGACCGCCGCGCTGCTGGTCACGTTCATCCCGGTGCCCGGCGGAATCGGTGTCGCCGAGAGCGCCCTGGTGGTCGGGCTCACAGGCCTCGGTGTCAGCCAGGACATCGCCTTCGCCTCCGCCATCAGCTACCGCGTCTCGACGTTCTACCTGCCGCCGGTCTGGGGCTGGGCCGCGATGCGCTGGCTGGAGGCCAAGCACTACCTGTAGCGGCTGGGCGCCGATCGGCGGCGGGTTTCAGAACGAGCCTGGAGAGGTATCCACCCGCCATGAGCGACGAATCCGGATCGCGTCAGCGTGGGGTGACGAGTCGTGGTATCGATCGAGTCACGGACACGCTGGGCCATGAAGCAACGTTCGTCGCCGTCGGCGCGCTGGCGGCTGCGGCCTGCGTGGTCGCCGTTGCCGTTGGCCCGGGGGTGCGGGGGCTGGTTACCACCGTGTCGCTGGTCATCAGCCTGGTCACGCTGCTGATGGTGTTTGCGATCCAGCACACGTCCAGCCGGGAAGCACGGGCGCTCAACATCAAGCTGGACGAGCTGATCCGCGTCAGTGAGGGTCGCAACGAGCTGATCGGCGCCGAGGACGAATCCCACGTCCAGCTCAACGAGCGGCGGGGTCAGCTCCTGGCCGAGCGCCGGCGGACTGTCGACTGACGTCGAGCACGTCGTACACGATCCGCTCGTAGCGGGCGAAAGCGGCACGCAGCTGGCGGCGTCGCCGACCAGGCGCAGCGGTCAGTGTCTGGGCCGCGCGGTACTCCTGCGCCGCCGCCGGGTGATCGACCGACATGTCCGTGATCAGCTGGTCCGCCGAATCGAATGGGTATCCCCGGGCGCGGAGGATCTCGATGACGAGCGTGTCGGCTCCCGCGAGGGCGGCGCGCGGATCGGTCTCGAACGCTCCCTGGAGCGAGACGAACCGGTACAGGTAGTGACGCCGGGCGTCGTCGGGTAGCTGTCGGAGGTCGAGCCCTTCGTGGCGCCGTAGTCGCTCCTGGAGCTCGAGCTCGGCTGCTTCCCGGTCCGGGTATCCGCGGATCGTGTGTGCGTACTCGGGACCGAATCGCTGCCGCAGCCGGCGCACCCGTCGGCGCTCTCGCAGCACCGCAAACGTGAGAGCCAGCAAGAGGATTCCAAGACCGATCACGATCGCGATCACCATTGCCATCGAGGTTCCCTCGCCGATGGGCGCGCAAACCCTGCGCCCGGCGGAGGGTGGGCCGGCGGCCGCGGGTAGACTGCCCGGCGTTTCTCCGCCGTCCACAACGCAGCACCGCCCCCGCCACCGTCGGCCCCTCCGCCTGGCGCTGGTGGCCGTCTGCCTGATCGTCGCCGCCGGGTGCGGAGGCGGCTCGGCCGGCAGTAGCGGGACCGGCACCGGGTCCGCCGCTCCGAAGCAGGCGCTTGCCAGGTTCCTGTCGCAGGTCGAGCCGTGGCGGATCGACGCCGGTCGGGGAGCCGCGGTTGTGGCCCAGGCTCTCGGAGCGGTGGCCAGCAACCCGTCGACCTGGGACGCCTCGGCCACCCGGATCGACGCACCGCTCGTGCGGATCCTCCGCGACGGCGACCATCTGGCGGCGATCCCGGCGCCGGCGGCCGTGAAGGCGCCGTACCGGGCCTACGTCGTCAATTACGCCGATTTCGCGCGGATCGTCAGCGGGATGGCCACCAACCTCCGCCGGCACGACACCAACGCGGTGCTGGCCTGGAAGACCGGGCCGCTCGCCCAGCTCAGCGCCGACGCACGGCGTGACTCGGCGCTCCGTCTCGCACTGACCCGGTACGCCTCCCGCATCGGCGCCACGCTGCCACCGTGGGTCGGCGGGCTCGGCAGCCACGGGGCGTAGAGGTGCCGGTCGGGTACCTGACGGCGGGGCTGGTGGCCGCGGTGCCGATGCTCCTGGCGCTCCAGCCGCTGCGGAGTTCGGGCGCGCTGGGGCGGCTCAGCTGGATCCTCACCTGCGTGGTCAACGAGTCGCCGGTTCTGCTCGTGTACTGGGTTCTCGCCTCGACCGCCCTGGCCTTTGCCCAGGGAGACGTCGGATCGCCCGGCGGTCTGGTCGCCCTTGCCGTCGCCGCGATCACCCCCGCCGTCGCGGTCGTGCTCACCCGCCGCAGCCTTCAGGCAAGGCCGATGATCGCCGCGGTCCTCGACGGTGCGCCGATTGGCCAGACTCGCTCGCCCCGGGTCTACCTCGCTCCGCTGCCACTCGCGCATCGTGGGGTCGAGAGGACGTCGAACCTGTCCTACGGCGACGCCGGCAAGCTGAACAGCCTCGATGTCTACCGTCGCGCCTTAGACGCTCCAGACCGCGCGCCGATCTTGATCCATCTCCACGGGGGCGGCTTCCGAGGGGGGCGCAAGAGCTTCGAGTCACGGCCGCTGCTCCTGCGCTTCGCGGGCCTGGGCTGGGTGTGCATCAGCGCCAACTACCGGCTACGCCCCGCCGCCAGGTTCCCCGACTTCGTGGTCGACGCAAAGCGGGTGATCGCCTGGGCGCGTGCGCACGCGGCTGAGTACGGGGGAGATCCGGAGCGGGTGGTCATCGCCGGCAGTTCCGCGGGTGCGCACCTGGCCGCGACCGCAGCGCTGACAGCCAACGATCCCGTGTTCCAGCCGGGGTTCGAGGACGCCGACACGACGGTCTCCGCGTGTATCGGCATGTACGGCTACTACGGCGCGGTGGACAGGGCGAGAACCGCCCTTCCTTCCTCGCCTCGCGACTATGTTCACCCGGGAGCACCGCCGTTCCTGATCGCCCACGGCACACAGGACACGCTGGTGCCCAGTGCGGGGGCACGAATGCTCGCCGACTCCCTACGAGACGTGTCCCGGCACCCGGTCGTCTGGGTCGAGCTGCCGGGAGCCCAGCACTCGTTCGACCTCGTTCGCTCGATTCGCTTCGAGGCGTTGCTGGACGGCATCGAGGTGTTCGCAGACGGCGTTCTCAACCCCGGCAACGCCTCGAGGTAGCGGATCAGTCGGGGAGCTGGGGCGGCTGCCACCCTCGGCCGCGCCCGAGCAGCACCGCCCGAACCACGGCGCCCGATCCGAAGCGCGCGCGGACGTCGTCCATGGCGCCGTCCAGCGCCTCCCGGCTGCGCCTTTCGAAGGGCAGGAGGAGCTGGACGTTGCCACTGCTGTCGAGATTGGTGACGGCGACCCCGACCAGTGTCAGGCCGCGCTCGCAGATCAGGGGCTGGGACGCCTCCACGAGACCGCGTGCGGTGGCCAGCACGATTGCCGACTGCGCCGTGGGGCAGGGCAGGGTGTGCGATCGGGTAGCGCGCGAGTAGTCGGCGAAGCGCAGGCGCACCACGACCGTCCGCCCGGCACGCCCGGCCGTGCGCATGCGCCGGGTGACGCGGTCGACCAGCGCAACCAGGCTGGCATCGATCTCGGCCTGGGAGTGGGGCGGGCGGCCCAGGGCGCGCTGCGCTCCCATGGTGCGGCGCCGGCGCCGCGTCTCGACCGGCCGGGGGTCGCGGTTGTGGGCGAGTGCGTGCAGCTGGCGGCCGGCCGCGCGGCCGAGCATCGCCACCAGCAGCTCCGGCGGCTCGGCTGCCAGCTCACCGACGGTGCGGATGCCGTGGTGGTGGAGCTTCTCGGCGGTGACCCGGCCGACGCCCCACACCTTCTCCACCGGCAGCGCGTGCAGGAAGCCCAGCTCGCGGTCGGGCGGCACCACCAGCAGGCCGTCGGGCTTGGCGACACCGCTGGCGACCTTGGCCAGGAGCTTGGTGCGGGCCACGCCGACCGTGATCGGTAGCCCGACGTCGGCCAGGACCGCGCGACGGAGCCGGGCGGCGATCTCGCGCGGAGTGCCGGCGAAGTGCTCGAGCCCGCGCACGTCGAGGAACGCCTCGTCGATCGACAGCCCCTCGACCGCGGGCGAGAACTCGTCGAAGACGCGGTAGGCCGCCTTGCTTGCCTCGGAGTACGCGGTGAACCGTGGCGAGATCACGACGGCGTGGGGACACAGCCGGCGGGCGGCCCTGCCGCCCATCGCCGTTCGCACCCCGAATGCGCGGGCCTCGTAGCTGGCCGACAGCACCACCCCGCCGCCGACGATCACCGGGCGCCCGCGAAGGGTCGGGTCGTCTCGCTGCTCGACCGACGCGTAGAACGCGTCGAGGTCGGCGTGCAGGATGCTGGCCGTGGCTCGCATCGAACATATGTTCGCACACACCGTCCGCAATCGAATTGCGCCCCAGGCGGAGATGCCACTTGAGCCGGTCGCCCCGGACCGCAAAGATGCACCCATGACGCGCGCAGTGATCGCGGGCTACGTCCGCTCCCCGTTCCAGCCAGCGCGGCGCGGATCGCTGGCGCGGGTGCGGCCCGACGATCTGGCGGCGGCGGTCGTCGCCGCGCTGGTGGATCGCACCGGCGTCGAGCCGGAGCGGATCGAGGACGTCACCCTCGGCTGCGCCTTCCCGGAGGGCGAGCAGGGCATGAACCTGGGCCGGATCGTCGCCATCCTGGCCGGCCTTCCCCGCTCGGTCGGCGGGTCGACCGTCAACCGCTTCTGCGGATCCTCGATGCAGTCGGTGCACACCGCGGCCGCGTCGGTCGCGATGGGCGCCGGCGACGCCTACGTCTGCGCCGGAGTGGAGTCGATGAGCCGGATCCCGATGGGCGGCTTCAACCCGCTCTACAACCCGTCCCTGGTCGAGTCCTACCCGGACATCTACATGACGATGGGCGAGACGGCCGAGAACGTCGCCGACAGGTACGACGTGCCGCGCCAGCGTCAGGAGCAGTTTGCCCTGGAGAGCCAGCAGAAAACCGCCGCCGCCACCGCGGCCGGGCGGCTGGCGGACGAGATCGTGGAGGTGGCGGGGATCACCGCCGACGGGTGCCCGCGACCGGATACGACGCTCGAGGGCCTGGCCGGGCTGAAGCCGGCGTTCACGCCGGAGGGATCGGTCACAGCCGGCACCTCCTCGCCGCTCACCGACGGCGCTGCGGCGGTGCTCGTCACCTCCGAGGACTACGCGCGCGACCGCGGCATCACGCCGCTGGCCGCCGTGCGGTCGATCGCCGTCGCGGGATGTGACCCAGCCGTGATGGGTATCGGACCGGTGGCTGCCACGCGCAAGGCGCTCGAGCGTGCCGGGATCGGCGTCGAGGACATCGACCTGGTCGAGCTGAACGAGGCGTTTGCCTCCCAGGCCCTGGCCTGCATCGACCAGCTCGGTCTCGACCGGGCCAGGGTGAACGCTGACGGCGGAGCGATCGCGCTCGGCCATCCACTGGGAGCGACCGGGGCTCGCATCACCGGCAAGGCGGCGGCGCTGCTCTCCCGCGAGGGCGGGCGCTACGCGCTGGCCACCCAGTGCATCGGCGGCGGGCAGGGCATCGCAACGGTGTTGGAGGCGGTGTGACCGAGATCCGCGCCGCAGCGGTGCTGGGCGCGGGCACGATGGGATCGGGCATCGCTGCCCACCTGGCAAACGCGGGGATTCCGGTCACCATGTTCGACCTCGGCGACGCGGCTGTGACCTCCGCCGCCGGGCTGGGCCGGCGCAAGCCGCCTCCGCTCGTCGACGCTCGCGCGGGGCGCCGGATCACACCGGCCGCTCTCGACGACCTCGGCGTGCTGCGCGAGGCGGACTGGATCGTCGAGGCGATCGTCGAGGATCTGGATGCCAAGCGCGAGCTCTACCGGCGGCTGGAGCCGGTGCGAAAGCGGGGATCGATCGTCAGTTCGAACACCTCGACCATCCCCCTCGCCCACCTGCTCGACGCAGCGCCGGAGTCCCTGGCAGCCGACTTCATGATCACCCACTTCTTCAACCCTCCGCGCTACATGCAGCTGCTCGAGGTGGTGCCGGGGCCGGCAACGCGCCCGGAGGCCGTCGAGGCGGTGGAGGCGTTTGCCGATCTCCGGCTGGGGAAGGCCGTCGTGCGCTGCAACGACACCCCGGGCTTCGTCGCCAACCGGCTGGGTGTCTACTGGATCGCCACCGCCATCGGAGAGGCGCTCGCCCGCGGCCTGACGGTCGAGGAGGCGGACGTGCTGATGGGTGAGGCGATCGGCGCCCCCCGCACCGGCGTGTTCGGGCTGATGGATCTGGTCGGGATCGGCCTGCATGAGCACGTGACCGCGTCGCTCGACCGTCTGCTGCCGGCCGACGACCCCTGGCGCGCGGTGCCGCCGCAGATGCCCGTGTTCCGGCGGCTGGTCGAGATGGGGGCGACCGGACGTGCCGCCGGCCGGGGGTTCTACGCCCGCGATGGCTCGCGGCGCCTGGCGATCGACCTGGAGACGTTCGAGTACCGCCCGGCCGAGCAGCCCAGACTGGACGCCGCGGCAAACGCGCGGCGCGGGCTCGCGGCGCTGATCGAGACCCCCGACCGCCATGGTGCGTACGCCCGCGCGGTGCTGATCAGGGTTCTTGCGTACGCCGCGGCGATGGTGCCTGAGGTGGCCGACAGCCCTGCGCTGATCGACCTGGCGATGACCCGGGGCTACAACTGGCGCCATGGCCCGTTCGCGATGATCGACGCCTTCGGCGCCGATCGCCTCGCCGCAGCGCTCGACGCCGACGGGCTGGCGGTGCCGCCGCTGATCGCCGCTGCCGCCGCGGCAGGCTCGCCGGTGTCGGTTCCGGCACCGCCGCGGCCGGGGGTGCTCCCGCTCTCGGCGGTGAAGGCGGCGGATCCGTTCGAGCGCAGCGCCTCGGCCACGCTCTGGAATGCGGGCGACGGAGTCGCCGTGCTCGAGTTCCACACCAAGGCCAACGCCATCGACGACGACGTGCTCGAGGTGCTCGAGCTGACGGTCTCCAGGGCGGAGGGCCGGTACCGTGCGGTGATCATCTACAACGAGGGGCGGTTCTTCTGCACCGGCGGCGACCTCGGGCACATCCTGATGATGGCCAACGTGGCCGCCTGGGACAGGCTGGCCGCGTTCGGCGCCCGCGGGCAGGCGGCCTTCAACGCCCTCAAGTACGCCCCCTTCCCGGTGATCGGAGCGCCGTCAGGTCGGGCGCTCGGCGGCGGATGCGAAGTGCTGCTGCACTGCGACGCCGTCCAGGCCCACACCGAGACCTACATGGGCCTGGTCGAGCTGGGAGTCGGGTTGCTGCCTGCCTGGGGCGGCTGCAAGGAGCTGCTGCAGCGGGCGGCCGAGCGGGGGCCTGGCGGCCCGATGGCGGCGGCCGCTCAGGCCTTTGAGGTGATTGCCGCCGCCAGCGTCTCGACCTCCGCCCAGCATGCCCAGGAGCTCGGCTACCTGCGGCCGACCGACCGGATCACACCCAACCGCGACCGGCTGCTGGCCGATTCTCGTGCGCTCGCGCTCGAGCTGGCAGACGGCTACGCGCCGCCCGAGCCGCCGCTGCTGACTGTGGCCGGTGCGTCCGGCCGGGCAACGCTGGAGCTGACCGCCGCCCAGCGAGCCCCGATGCTGGGCGCCAGCGCATACGACCTCGAGCTGGTCGGCCTCTACGCGTGGGTGCTGACCGGCGGCGACGAGGGCGACCCCGTCGAGCCGGTGCCCGAGGCCGCAATCTCGGCCCTCGAGCTCGAGGCGATCGACGGCCTCATCCGCAGGCCGCAGACGATCGAGCGCATCGGCCACATGCTCGCCGCCGGAAAGCCGCTCCGCAACTGAGATGCAGTCCTACCGCGCGCCACTCCAGGACTTCGCCTTCGTGCTGGATCGCGTGCTGGGCTACGAGCGGTTGACGGCGTCGCTGCCGGGCTACGAGGAAGCCGGCCTGGCGACCGCTCTCGATGTGATCGCCCAGGCGGCCGAGCTGGGGGAGACGGTGCTGCTGCCGCTGAACGCCGTCGGCGATCGTGAGGGCTGCCGGCTCGTGGACGGCGTCGTGACGACGCCGAGTGGGTTCCGCGACGCCTACCAGGCGATGGTCGACGGCGGCTGGTGCGGGCTGGCGCTCGACGCGGACGTCGGCGGCAGCGGGCTGCCCGAGGTGCTGGCCGTCTGCTTCGAGGAGATCATCTGCTCGTCGAACCTGGCCTTTGCCACCTACCCGCTGTTGACCGCCGGGGCTGCGACCACGTTGTGCGCGCACGCCTCGCAGGAGCAGACGACGCGCTACGTGCCACGGCTGGCGACCGGCGAGTGGAGCGGGACGATGTGCCTGACCGAGCCGCAAGCGGGCACCGACCTGGGCCTGCTGACGACCCGGGCGGAGCCGGACGGCAACGGCGGCTACCGGGTGACGGGCACCAAGATCTTCATCACCGCAGGCGAGCACGACCTGACCGAGCAGATCGTGCACCTGGTACTCGCCCGGCTGCCCGACGCGCCCGTCGGCACCGCAGGCATCTCGCTCTTCATCGTGCCGCGGCTGATGGTCGGGGAGGACGGCGAACCGGGCGCACGCAACGCGGTCTCCTGCGGCTCGATCGAGCACAAGATGGGAATCAAGGGCTCGGCCACCTGCGTGCTCAACTTCGACGGGGCGTCCGCGGAGCTGGTCGGCGAGCCGCACACCGGCATGGCGCAGATGTTCACGATGATGAACCGTGCGCGCCTGGGCGTCGGCGTGCAAGGCATCGGCATCGGCGAGATCGCCTTCCAGTCGGCGCTCGCCTACGCCCGCGAGCGCCGGCAGGGGCGGGCGCCGGGCACGCCGCGGGGCCAGGCCGACCCGATCATCGTCCACGCCGACGTGCGCCGGGTGCTGCTGCGGATGCGTGCGCTGACCGAGGGCGGACGGGCGCTGGCCCTGTGGGTGGGAGCCGAGATGGATGTGGCACGGCACCACTCCGACCCGGAGCGGCGGCAGGAGGCCGACGACCTGGTGGCGCTGCTGACGCCGGTGATCAAGGCTGCCTGTACCGACAACGGCGCCGAGGCGGCCAACCTGGCGATCGGCGTCTACGGCGGCCACGGATACATCGCCGAATCGGGGGTCGAGCAGCTCGCTCGCGACGCCCGCATCAGCCAGATCTACGAGGGCACCAACGGCGTCCAGGCGCTCGACCTCGTCGGGCGCAAGCTGCCGATGCACCAGGGGCGGCTGCTCCGGCGGTTCTTTCACCGCGTCGACGCGCAGCTGGCTGTCCACCCCGTCGCCGGGGCCGAGCAGATCCACCAGCAGCTGGTGGCGGCGTTTCGCCGGCTCCAGGACACGACCCTGTGGCTCGCGGAGGCGGGCCTGCGCGACCCCGAGGAGGCGGCGGCGGCTGCCACCGACTACCTGCGGATGTTCTCGCTGGTCGTGTTCGGGTCGCTCTGGCTGCGGATGGCTGAGGAGTGCCTTGGCGACGACGCGCCCGACCCGGCGTTCTGCGAACAGAAGCTCGCGACTGCGCGGTTCTTTGCCCGGCGGATCCTGCCCGAGACCGCCGCGCTTGCAGAGGTGATCACCTCGGGGAAAGCGGCGATCGCCGACTTCGAAGGGAACGTGAGCGCATGATCTACCGAAGCACGGCCCCAGACATCGAGATCCCGGACGTGATGCTGCCCGAGTTCGTGCTGCGTGACGCGGCGGCCCGCGGTGACAAGCCGGCGCTGATCGACATGCCCTCCGGCCGCACCATCACGTATGCCGCGCTCGACGCGCTGTCGCGAGGAGTCGGAGCGGGGCTGCGGGCCCGCGGCCTCGAGCCCGGTCAGGTCGTGGGGATCTTCGCGCCCAACCTGCCCGAGTACGCCCCCGCGTTTCTCGGCGTCGGCCTTGCCGGCGGCGTGAACACCACGGTCAACGGCCTCTACACCAGCGACGAGCTACGCAATCAGCTTCGCACCGCCCGTGCGCGATTCCTGATCACCGTCGGGCCGATGCTCGACCGTGCGCTTCCGGCAGCAGAGGCGGCGGGGATCGAGGAGGTCTTCACGTTCGACGGCGCCGAGGGCACCACGCCGTTCGCCGACTTGGTCGGAGATCCGGCGGCACTGCGCATCCCCGAACTCGACCCGGCGACGGCGCTGGCGGCGATGCCCTTCTCGAGCGGCACCACCGGCCTTCCCAAGGGCGTCATGCTCACCCATCGCAACCTGGTCGCCAACCTCTTACAGGCGCAAGCACACTTCGAGATTCGCACCAACGACGTGCTCGCCGGTGTGCTGCCGTTCTTCCACATCTACGGGCAGACCGGCGTCATGAACCTGGGGCTGGCGTACGGCGCGACCGTGGTGACGATGCCGCGCTTCGACCTCGAGCGCTTCCTGCGGATGATCCAGGACTACAAGCTGACGGTCGCCCAGATCGTGCCGCCGATCGCGGTGGCCCTGGCGAAGCACCCGCTGGTCGACGAGTTCGACCTGAGCTCCCTGGAGATGGTCAACTCGGGCGCAGCTCCGCTGGACGCCGAGCTCGAACTGGCCTATGCGAGCCGGATCGGAACCCGCTGCCAGCAGGGGTACGGAATGACCGAGACAAGCCCAGTGACGCACTGCACTCCGCGCAGCCAGCCGCACGTGCCGGGCTCGATCGGCACCCTCGTCCCGAACACCGAGGCCCGGATCGTCGAAGTGGAGACCGGTCAGGATGCCGACCCGGGAGAGCCGGGAGAGCTGCTCGTCCGCGGCCCGCAGGTCATGATCGGCTACATGGACGACGCCGAGGCGACCGCCCGCACCCTCGACTCCGAGGGCTGGCTGCACACGGGTGACGTCGCCGCCCGCGACGCCGACGGCACGTGGCGGATCGTCGACCGGGTCAAGGAGCTGATCAAGTACAAGGGCTACCAGGTGCCGCCGGCGATGCTCGAAGCGCTGCTTCTGACCCATGAGGACATCGTCGACGCGTGCGTCATCGGGGCTCCCGACGAGGAGTGCGGCGAGATCCCGAAGGCGTTCGTCGTTGCCCGCGGCGACGTCGATGCGCACGCCCTGATGGCATTCGTGGCACGTCAGGTCGCGCCGCACGAGCGAATCCGTGCGGTCGAGGTCGTCGACGAGATCCCCAAGTCTGCGTCTGGCAAGCTTCTGCGGCGGGTACTCGTCGAGCGCGAGCGCGCTCGCACCTGATCCAGCGGAAGGACGACGAATGCAGAAGCGGACACTTGGAAGCGGACTGGAGGTCTCGGCGATCGGTCTGGGCTGCATGGGCATGAGCCACGCCTACGGGCCGCCCAAGGACATCACCGAGATGACCGCGCTGATCCGGACGGCGGTCCACCTCGGGGTGACCCTGTTCGACACCGCCCAGGTGTACGGCCCGTTCACGAACGAGCTGCTGGTCGGCGAGGCCCTGGAGCCGGTACGCGACCAGGTCGTGATTGCGACCAAGTTCGGGATGGCGCTCGACGATGCTCTCACGGGCGGCGGGCTGGACAGCCGGCCGGAGACGATCCGGCGCAGCGTGGAAGGCTCGTTGGAGCGGCTTCGCACCGAGACGATCGACTTGCTCTACCAGCACCGCGTCGACCCAAGCGTTCCGATCGAAGAGGTCGCGGGCACCGTCAAGGATCTGATCGGGGAAG
>Ga0265327_10001938_pt1 | contig 23803 bp, 22 predicted proteins | sample 41621metaG_FD_202089 | JGI IMG/M metagenome (GOLD analysis project Ga0265327, IMG submission 202089) | Rhizosphere microbial communities from Carex aquatilis grown in University of Washington, Seatle, WA, United States - 4-16-21 metaG | ecosystem: Host-associated > Plants > Roots > Rhizosphere...
CTTCTGCCTGTGGCCGCAGACGGTGGGCGGGCATCGCTACCGGGTGCGCAGCGTCGATCACGTGATCGAGGAAATCAAGCTGGCGAAGGCCTATTTCCCGCAGGTGCGGGAGTTCTTCTTCGACGACGACACCTTCACCGACAATCTGCCGCGCGCCGAGGCCATCGCCCGCGAATTGGGCAAGCTCGGCATCACCTGGTCTTGCAACGCCAAGGCCAATGTGCCGCGCGATACGCTCAAGGTTCTGAAGGATAACGGGCTGCGGCTGCTCCTGGTCGGCTATGAATCCGGCAATCAGCAGATCCTTCACAACATCAAGAAGGGCTTGCTGATCGACGTTGCCAAGCGCTTCACCAAGGATTGCCACGAACTCGGCATCAAGATCCACGGCACCTTCGTCCTGGGGCTTCCCGGCGAAACCAAGGAGACGATCGAGGAGACGATCCGCTACGCAACCGAGATCAATCCGCACACCATCCAGGTCTCGCTGGCGGCGCCCTATCCCGGCACCTTCCTCCACAAGCAGGCGACGGAGAACGGCTGGTTCGATATCGAGCACGCGGAACTCATCGACGAGCACGGGGTGCAGATCGCACCGCTCAACTATCCGCATCTGGCGCATAAGGAGATCTTCGATTCGGTCGAGACCTTTTACAAGCGCTTCTATTTCCGCTCCGGCAAGATCGCCTCGATCGTGGGCGAGATGCTGACCAGTCCGCAGATGATGCAGCGCCGCCTGCGCGAAGGCGTCGAATTCTTCCAGTTCCTGCGCGAGCGGCAGACCTCGTGCTGAGAGGGTTTACACGCGGATAGCGGGCTGATCTTGCGCGCTATCGCGCGTTGATAAGGGGATGAACATGCCGGCGATGCGCGTGGCCGCGATCTGCGGTTTGGGTGGCGTCGCCCTGGCGGCCATCCTGATAGCGTTGCAGGGGGCGGGGGCGGTTTTCGCCACCCTCGCCGCCGGCGGATTCGGCCTCGTCTGGGCCAGCCTCTTTCATTTCGTGCCGATGACGATCAATGCGCATGCGTGGCGGATTCTGCTGCCGCATCGGCGGCGGACTTCGCTGCCGTTCTTTACCTGGGCGGTCTGGGCGCGGGAATCGGTCAATGGGCTTCTGCCGGTCGCCAGGATCGGCGGCGAGGTCGTGTCCGCCCGGCTGCTGATGCAAAGCGGCATCGCCGCGGCGCCGGCGGTGGCGAGCCTCGTGGTCGACATGACCCTGTGCATCGTCACGCAATTCATCTTCACCATCCTGGGCTTGGCCTTGCTGGTCAGCCGCACCGGCGATCTTGCGGTCGCCGGCAGCATCGCGCTCGGCCTCCTGGCGGCGATCCCGGCGGGCATCGCCTTTTTCGTGGTGCAGCGTTACGGGCTGTTCGTGATCCTGGCCAAGCTGTTCCGGACGGTCATGGGGGGAAAGCTTGATTTCCTGGTCGGCAGGGCCGATGCGCTCGACCGGGCCGTGCAGGTGATCTATCAGCGCCCCGGCCGGGTTCTGCGCTGTCTGCTCTGGCAATTCGCGGGCTGGGTGGTGGCGGCGGGAGAGCTCTGGATCGCGCTCTATTTCCTCGGCCACCCCATCGGCATCGGCGATGCGATCCTGATCGAATCGGTTACCCAGGCGATCAGCAGCGCCGCCTTCATCGTGCCCGGCGCGGTCGGCGTCCAGGAAGGCGGCTTCCTGGTCATCGGCAACCTGATCGGCCTATCGCCGGAAATGGCGCTGGCGCTGGCTTTGGCAAGGCGGGCGCGGGATTTGCTGATCTTCGTCCCGGCCATCGTCGCATGGCAGGCGAGGGAAGGGCAGCGGCTTCTGGCCAGGGTGCAGTGCTGATGGCGCCGTCCCTATCCAAGAACCCGATCATCTCCGTTATCGTGACGACCTATAATTTCCCGGAGGTACTGGCGATCAGCCTTGCCTCGCTGGAACGCCAAACCGATCGGGACTTTGAGATAATCGTTGCGGATGACGGTTCGGACGAGCGGACGAAGACCGTCATCGAAGCGGCCCGCAACCGCTCCCTGATCTCCATTCGTCACGTTACCCAGGAAGACAAAGGCTTTCGCGCCGCCCGCATCCGCAATCTGGCGATCAATGAGAGCCGGGGGCGCTATGTTGTTTTTCTGGATGGCGACTGTTTTGTACTTCGGGATTTCATCGCCAATTACCGGAAGCTGATGGAGCCGGGCAATTTCATCTCCGGCAAGCGAAGTTTTCTCCGGACGAACATCACCCGGAAAACGCTTGCGGCGGCCACGCCCCCTCCGGGCGGAAGACTGTCGTGGTTTCTACGCTCGGCCATGAATCAATGTACGCGCATTACCGAATTCATGCCCTTGCCGGACGGCGCATGGCGGCATCGGATGCCCAAGGAATGGCGCGGCGTGCAGACCTGCAATATGGGCGTCTGGCGCTCCGACATTGATAAGATCAACGGCTTCGACAATTCTTATGTCGGTCACGGCCTGGAGGATTCGGACTTCACGGTCCGGCTGATCCGCAGCGGCGTGCATCGAAAGCTCGGTGATCATGCCTGCCTCGTCCTCCATCTCGAACATGAACGCCGCAGCCGCCCCGACGGTTCCCCGAATCTGGCCTTGTTCGAAAATACGTTGCGGTCGATGACGTGGCGGACACAGGCCGGGCTTGAGGAGGTTCAGGCGGTTTCGGTGGAAGAGACGGTGTAGGCTTTGCCGGATTAGGGTGTCCGGGTTGCTGGTGCCGGACCGGGGCTTAAGCTGCGTCCACCTCTACCCGGATGCGTTCGCCGTGCTCCTGTTCGGCCTTCCAGAGATCGTAGGATAGTTGCATCGTCGTCCACAGCCGGGCGCCGGTGCCGAGCGCACGGCCGATCCTGAGCGCGGTTTCGGCCGAGATACCGCGCCGCCCTCCGGCAATTTCCTGGATTCTTTGCGGAGGAACACGGAGCTTGAGGGCGAAGGCGGTGGCACTCAGCCCGCGCGCGTCGAGTTCCTCTTTCAAGATCACACCTGGATGAATGCCGTGAAACGCCATCATCTCCGACATGTCTACCTCCTCAATGGTAATCGACGACCTCGACGTCATAGGCGTCGCCATCGTCGAATTTGAAGACCAGACGCCAAGGACCATTGATCGTCATTGCCCATTGCCCCTCGCGAGTGCCCGAGAGCCTATGCAGGCCGATCGAAGCCAAGGGCGGGATCTCCTCGATCCGGGCCGTTGCATCCAGAGTTTGGAGACGCGCCAATGCTCTGATTTCATCAAGGCCGGAAAATTTGCACTTGCCGGTTTCAGCGAATTGACGTGTGACGGTATTGGCCCATGTCTTGATCACGACGGATCGTGCCACGCTAGGCGTGGCGGGTCAAGCGTGGCATGGGCGCCAAATCTCACCCAACCTTCGCCGTCAGCTCCATCGGCACTTCCTCTTCCTTCTTCACCGGCCCCAGGAGCGAGGGCAGGACGAAGAGGGTGCAGAGCAGGGTGTAGATGAGCGCTATCGTCAGAAGCTTGCCCATGTCGGCGGTGCCGGGATGGTTCGACAAGGCGAGGCTGCCGAAGGCGGTGGTGGTGGTGAGGGCGCTGAAGAGCACGGCGCGGGCGGTGCTGGATTGCAGTGGGCCTTCGAGGCCGGCACGCCAACGCATCACGAAATAGATGTCGAAGGCAACGCCGATGCCCAGCAGCAGCGGCAGGGCGATGATGTTGGCGAAGTTCAGCGGCATATCGATGGCGACGCTGGTGGCGACCGTGAGGAGGCCGGCGAGGAGGAGGGGCGCCAGAACCAGCGCCACGTCGCGCAGCCTGCGCAGGACGGCGTATAGGAGCAGGCAGATAGCCCCCAAAGCCAGCCAGCCGGCCCGGATGAAGGCGCCGACCACGGTGCTGCCGGATTCCTGGATGGAGACCGGCATGCCACTCGCCAGCGGAGCGACGTGGCGGACGGAGGCGACGAACTGGCGCAGGAAAGTATTGTCGCGCGCGTCGCCTTTTGGAAAGACCTCGATGCGGGCGCGGCCGTCCGGGGTCACCCAGGCGCGCTTGAGATCGGGCGGAAGATCGTCGAGCGTGATCTTTTCCGCCGAGAGCGACAGGCGCATCGCGTCGATGCGCTTGTCGAGCCCGCTGGTGATGGCGGTCTGGAGGTTCGACACGATCGCGGGACCGGCATAGAGGACGCCCTGGAGGTTCTTCGCCAGCCGGGCCGCGGCGGGGTGGTGGTTCGTCTGCAGCACCGTCTTCAGCCGGTCTTCGCAGTCGCGCATCGCTTTCAGGATAGCCCCGTAATTGGGCTTGGTTGGGGTCTTCGGCGGCGTGAAGGTGGGGCCAAGCAGCATCGCCGCGTCCTGGATGGTGGCGATCTTGGCGTCCTGATCCTCGGGGATGAAGCTCGAAGCCGTGACCGTCTGTGCCACCTCGGGGAGCTGATCGAGGCGCTGGGCGATCGCATCGGCCTCCGCCACGGAGCCGGCGATCACGTCGATCGTGTAGGGGGTGGTGTTCGGATCCTTCATCAGATCGAAGAGGGTCGACACCGATTCCGTCGCCGGATCCTTCAGATCGAGCGGATTGAAATCGAAGCGAAGATGCGGAGCCGCCACGATTCCGACCATCGCCAGGAAGGCCGCGGCGGCGAGGATGGAACGGCGCTGGCGGATCATGAAATCGTCGATCCCGACCGCCCAGGCATAGCCGACCGGCGCTTTCTCTCCGGGTGGGGATAGGAGCCGCAGCATCGCCGGCAGCACGGTGATGTTGCAGAGAAAGGCGATCACCATGCTGACGCCGGCGATGAGGCCGAGTTCGGAGACGCCCGAATAGGCGTTGGGGACGAAGGACAGGAAGCCGATCGCCGTGGCCCCGGCGGCGAGCGCCAGCGGCCCGCCGATCCCGTTCGCCGCCCGCCACAGGGCGAGCTGGAAATCGTCGAGGCTATAGCGCTCGTCGCGGTAGCGGATGCTGAACTGGATGCTGAAATCGACGGCGATGCCGATGAACAGCACGGCGAAGGCGACCGAGATGAGGTTGAGCGAGCCCACCGCCGCGGCGGCAAAGGCGGCCGTCGCCACCAGCCCGACGACGAGCGTGGCGAGGATGGCCAGTATGATCCGCCAGGAGCGCAACGCCACGAACAGGATTATGCAGACCACCACCAGCGAGAGCGCGGTGGCGCTTCCGGCACCCTGGGAGACGCTGGAGAACTCTTCGTCGTCGAGCATGACCGGTCCGGTGAGGCGCACATGCACGCCGTGCTCGGGCGTGAGTTGCAGTTCCTCGGCGAAGGAGCGGATCGTATCCTCGGCCCTGGCGCCTCGGCGGAGCGCCGAGAAATCCAGCCTTGGCTGGACCAGCACGAAGCGCCGCAGTTCCCGCTTTTGCGCCTTCTGCCCAGTGAGGAGACTCTGCCAGGAGAGCGGGCGGGGATGTCCCGATAGTGCTGCGCCGGTCGTGTCGGCCAGCGCCGATAGCGGGCTCGCCAGGCTTTCGAGGGTGATATCGCCATGTTCCACGCCTTGCAGGGCAAGGTCGATCGCGCCAAACACCCCCCGGAGCGACGGATCGGCGACGAGGGTGCCGAGCAGCGGCTGGGCCGCGATCAATTGCTCCGAGACGTCGCGGACTTCCTGCGTGGAGAGGAAGAGCAGCCCGTTCTTGAGGAAGAAGGAACCGCCATCGGGACGCCGCACGGATTTGAAGATCTCGGGATGCTGGCTCAAATTCTCGGTCAGCGCGGCGGCGGCGTCTTCGGCCTGATCGGCTGATTCCCCGTCGATGACAATGGCGATGAGATCGACCCGCTGCGGGAAGGCGCGGTCGAATTCAGCCTCGCGCTGCCGCCAGGGCAGCTCGGCGGAAATGAGCTTTTCGGTATCCGTATCGACCGAGAGGTTGGCAACCGCGTAGGAGCCGAAAATCCCGGTCAGGGTCAGTGCCAGAAACGCGACCGCATAGGCATGTTTGCGGCAGAACTCCACGGTGTTCACGACCGCGCGCGGAAGGAACCCGTCGACCTGCGGGGAAAGCTTATCGAATATGCGCATCAGGTTTCCCGATAGGTCAGCAGAATGAGGCCGATCAGGACAAGACACACCCGCCAGATCCAGGGCAGCGCGGCACTGCCATAGGGCTGGAGCCGAAGCTCCAGCCAGCGCGACCAGCCGGCGACGATGGCGGTGAGCGCCAGCGGAACATGGGTGACTTCGATGAGAAGCTGGTCCTTGAGGTTGCTGAGCGCATGCGAATGCGTCAGCAGCAAGCCGCCGCCCAGCGCCATCACCACGGGAAAGACCAAGGGCGGCCAAGTGGAGCGATAGCCGCCATTATGAACGCGCCATTCGAACAGAGCGAATCCGAGCGTAAGCAGCACCAGAACCCGGTGCTGAACAACCTCGGGATCGCGGAGACTGTCGAAGAAACCGATATCGCCGAGCGGCCAGGTCTCCGGATCGGAACGCACCAGCAGAAAGACTCCGAGCCCGATGAACAGCAGCGGCCAGTGACGCGCCAAGGGGGCCGCGCCGCTGCGCTCCGCCAAGGCCAGAAGGCCGATGACCAGGACGAAGATCCCGGCCCAATGATGGTTGTATTGCGACCAGGCGACGTCCTCGGCATTGCGCGGCGGGAACTGGCCGGCACCGGGCGTAAAGGCAAAGGCCTGGAGATGGTTGGCGGTTTGCGCGGCCTCGGCGTCGAGGCGGGCCTGAAGTTCGGGAATGGCGAGGCTGGCATGATCCGGAGTAGCGAAACCCGGCCATACCGGGGTGAAGCGCTCGACCACCTCGGAGAGGCTCGCCCGATCCTGCGTCAGATCGATCCCCGGCGGTTGCGAGGTCAGCGAAGCCGCCGCGAAGAGCACGGTCAGGCCGATGCCGATTTCGGCCTCGGCGAAACGCCGCAGGCGCAGGACCGGCGTGTTCGGATCGCGGCGCAGCTTCTCGACATGGAGGAAATTGAGGCCGCCCAAAAGCAGAAGCCCGCCCAGAAGCAGGGTCTTGGTGCTGACCATGATCCCGTAGGCGGTGCCGTAAAGGGCGTCGAGCGAACCGATATAGAACACCGCCATGAAGAGGCCGGCGGAGGCCAGCACGGCCACGCTCGCCATCGACATCAGCGAGAAGCGCTTGCCGACGCGGCGCCAGGCGGTGCCGTCGCGGCATTTGGCGAGGGCGATCAGGAAATAGGGAAGGCCGCCGATCCACACCGAAGCCGCCGCCTGATGCAGCAATTCAGCGGCACCAAGCGGATAGCGGTGCAGGATCTGCTCGGCGGCATGGCTGGTCACGGCCTGCGATCCGAGAATGACGGCGCTGAGCAGGAGCCCGAGAAAGACATCGAACTCGTATTCGGCCCGGAAGGCAAGGACGGCCAAAATGAGCGCGGCCAGGGTCAGGGCGCCGCCGGCGAGGGCGAAATCGGCGCCGGCCAGATCCTTCATGCCGAGTCCCGTGGTGTCGCCGAGGATCAGCAATTGCAGCGTGAGAAACAGCCCCTCGACCACCGCCAGCGATAGAGCGCTCCAACCGAGGAGGCGATAGCTCTTCTGCCGGATGCCGATGCCGGGACCGCCAAGCTGTGCCGCCAGCGGCTGTGCCAGCAAGGCCACGAAGGCGACGCCGCCCAGGGTGAAGGCCTGCGCCGTCAAGGTGAGTCCGCGCAGCAAGACGCTGACGAAACCGAAAATGTCGAGGAGGAGAGCCATGCCGCGTATCTTTGTCCGGGGATGTCTTTATGGGGCGGTGACGCGGAAGGGAATATCGCCGCGGCTGATATGGCCGTCGAGAGCCAGCACCTGCCAGTGCAGATGGTAGCTTCCAGGCTCCAGCCCGGTCACATGGGCGGCAAGGATGTCGGGGCTCTCCGTCTTGACCCCCTCCGTCTTAGTCAAAGGCAGGCGGCGCTCCCCCCCATCCGGGGCGAACAGCGTCAGCAGCGACCGCCCCGCATCGATGCGGCCATTAAAGCGCAACCGGATATCGGTATCGCCAGCCGGGAGGGTTCCGGCGATCGGCGGAAACGCCTCCATGACGATGGCATGCGCATCCGCTCTTGCCGGGAGCAAGGCGAAGGCGGCGACGAAGGCGGCGCAGATCACCCGCCGGCAGCAACGGAGCTTCATGCCCTGGGTCTTAGCAGATAGCTTGCCGGGCAGGCAAGAAAGGGTTTGCCGCGGCGGTCCCGCCCTCTACTGCCATCTTGTGGGATGGAGCAGGTAGCGGCCGCCATCGAGCCCCTCGAAGATCGAATCGATCATCGGGTGCTGGATCGGGCCGTTCTCGGCGTCGGGGAGGAGATTCTGTTCGGAGACATAGGCCTCGTAGGGGCCATCTTCCGGATTCTGCGCGAGGAGGTGGTAGAAGGGCTGCTCCCGCGGGGGGCGCTGATCCGCGGGGATGGCATCGTACCATTCCTCGCTATTGGCGAAGATCGGATCGACGTCGAAGATGACGCCGCGAAAGCTGTGCAACCGGTGCCGGACGATCTGCCCGACCCCGAATTTCGCTTCGCCCAAAACTTTTTGCGTGTTCGTCGTCATTCCCTCTTGCCCCATGGCCGCGCCAGCGGGGCCTATCTAAGTTCAGCTTTCATTTTACTTCAAGGTTGGAATTGCCCGGACCGCCGATTTGGTCCCACCGGTGGCGTTTGTTTCAGCTTGCCGAAGCGCTATTATCCGGTGTTTCCAGGTGTTCGGTCTTGATGTGTTCCCACTCCGGTCCGGTTCCGGCGGCGATCAGGGTTCTCACGGCCGTCAGCAACTCGGCCGCGCGGAAGGGCTTCAAGAGGAAATTGGTCCCGGCAAAGTCGTAAGAAGGATCGGCGCCGAAGGGAAACCCGGTCATGTAGAGCACGGGAAGCGTGGAATTGATCCTTTTGACCTCCCGCCCCAGCTCAAGGCCCGTCATTCCCCCCATGACGACATCGGTCAGGAGCAGGGCGACGCTCTTCCCGGCGAGGGCGGCGGCGGACAGGATGGCGAGCGCTTCCTCGCCGCTTCCGGCGGTGACCACATGATAACCCGGCTCGAGAATGAAGCTCAACAAATCCCGAATGTCGGGATTGTCGTCAACCACGAGAACCGTTGGAAAAACGGGAGAAGGGAACATCGGGCGCGGGCGCTCATCATGGTCAATGGAACTATTTTCGAACACATGTTATCGTCAGTGTACACCGCCGCATAGCTACCTTTTGGGGTCAATCGGCTTAATGAATAATAGGAAAATATTAAGTATAATCTTAGGGGTGCGCGCATATTTCGTGTGGCGGCGGTTGACGGCCATGGGCAGTTCGTGCGGAATTGCCGGCTTAAGGAAGATGCGATTCGTGCGGAATTGCCTTCTTCAAGAAGATTTTAAGGGAGGAACCTATGGGTGAGGTAAAGCTTTGGCGGGTCTTGGCCGCGGGAATCCTTTTCCTGATCGGGACCGGCGTCGCCGCCCAGGCGGAAGATCGGAAATTTACCACCACCCTCGCCATCAGCAGCAAGGACGGGAGAGCCGTCGCCAAGCTCGTGGCCGAGATTCATGCGTCCTTCAACGGCGGCAAGGTCCATGGCACCTATTCGCATGAGGTGACCGGCCATGAAAGCTGGGTCTTCATCCGTGGCGACGACACCACCAACGGGCCGGTGCTGGATCTGGTCTTCACCGACAAGGATGGGGCTGAAATCGCGAAGGTTCCGGATCTGGTTGCGCCGCTCTGGGACTGCGATGCCCCGAGCACGAAGATCTGGCCGGAAGGCCATGACAAGTTCGATTTGACGGTGGCTCCCGATGCCTGGGCCAAGGTGTCCGGCGTCAAAGTGGTGCCGCATGGCGAATGGAAGGATTGGGCCTGCATCGAATACTGAGTTTTCCGGAATACCTTGACCGGGGGCGTTTGCCGGAGAATGCGCGGGGCCTCGGGCCCGTCCATTCCCGGCGTCTCTTTTCCCGGCATCCGAAACCTTGGATGCTTTTGCCGTGAATGTATTGTAACCTTTGCGGAAGAGGGTTGAAGGAACGATTTTGCCTGAATTAATTCCCGGCATCGATCAGACTCAGGCGCTGGAACGCCTCGGCGGGGATTGGTCGCTGCTTCTTACCCTCTTGCGCAAGTTCCGCGAGCTTCATGCCGATAGCGTGGCCGAAGTGCGGGGCCTGATCGAAGCGGGTGATCTCATCGGCGCGGCCCGGGTGTTGCACACCTTGCGCGGTGTCGCCGGGAATCTTGGCGCCCTGGAGATCCAGGAACTTGCCTCCACCGGCGAGGCGGCGCTGAAGCAGGGGCGGGCGGAAGCGGTTCCGGCAATTCTGGCGCCGCTGGAAAAGGCGCTCGGCGCAATTTGCGAAGCCATCGCCGGTCTGTCTCCGGAATTGGCCCCGGAGTCAACGCCGGAACCGGCTAAGGATACGCGTGCCCCCGCGCCAGCGCCCGATTCGGGTTTCGAGCCGGTTCTAACGCCGCTTCTCGATCTGGTGCGGACGAACAATTTGCGCGCGATGGAGGAATTCGCGGCGCGGCGCGGTGAAATCACCGCCGGGATGGGAGAGGAAGCGGTGCAGACATTGGCTGATGCGCTCGACCTCCTCGATTTCGCGGCGGCTGAACGGTATCTTGCCGCCATGATCGGCAGCACCCGCCGATTGGACAAAACATGAGCTGGGCCGATCTGGATAAGCGAGGCCACATTCTCGTCGTCGATGATGATGTCGAGAATGTCCGCCTTCTGCGCGACATGCTGAAGGACGAGCACGACGTTTCCTATGCCCTCGACGGCGAAAGGGCGCTGGAGATCGCGTGCAATCAGCTGCCGGAGCTTATCCTCCTGGATGCGGCCATGCCGGGGATGGATGGATTCCAGCTCTGCGCGGCGCTGAAATCCTCGCCTTTGACCAAGAACATCCCAGTCATCTTCGTCACGGAACTCAGCGATCCTCAGCATGAGCAGCAGGCGCTGGACGCGGGGGCCGTCGATTTCATCGGCACGCCGATCACGCCGGGGATCGTGCGGGCACGGGTGCGCATCCATCTCGCTTTGATGCGCCAGACCGCCATGCTGCGGCGGCTGACCTTCACCGACGGGCTGACCGGCATCGCCAATCGCCGTTGCTTCGACGAGACCCTGGAGCGGGAATGGCGGCGTTGCCAGCGTCCCAGGGTTACGATCGGCCTGATCATGGTCGATATCGACCACTTCAAATCCTTCAACGACCATTACGGCCATCAGGCGGGCGATGCCTGCCTCAAGGCCGTGGCGGAGACCCTGGCGGAAAGCGTCGGGCGCTCGACCGACCTCGTCGCCCGCTATGGCGGCGAGGAGATCGTGGTGCTGCTGCCCGAGCAATCCCTGCGCGGCAGCCGGATCGTTGCCGAGCGGATGCTGGAGGCGGTGCGTGCGCGGGCGATCCCGCATGAGGCCTCGAAGGTGGCCCCCGTCGTTACCGTGAGCCTCGGCTTGACGGCGGGCATCGCCCGTCCCGAATGCCTGCCGGGACTTCTCGTCAACGAGGCCGATGCCTGGCTCTATACCGCCAAGAATTCCGGCCGGAACCGGGTGGCCGGCTCCACCATCGAGGTCGGCGCCGATTGCGGCATCCTTTGCGACACATGCACCATGCGGGCAAGGCTCCTGGGGCTGGAGGCGGGAAACTTCCAGGCGGGATAGAGCATGACCGCCCTCGGATTTTGGGAGGTTCGGATTTTGGGAGGTTCGGATTTTGGGGAGGTTCGGATTTTGGGGAGGTTAAGCGTGCGCAGGAGTTTCCGGCTCGACCGACAGCCGCATCCCTACGGTCTTTAAGACGGCAAGCAGCGTTTTCAGGGTTGGGTTTCCCTTGGGCGACAGCGCGCGGTACAGCGATTCGCGGCTGATGCCAGCCTCGACCGCCACGGCACCCAGCCCGCCATAGGCTTCGGCCACTGTGCGTAGCGCCAACAAGCCAGCCGCCCGGTCGTTCGGATCATCAAGCGATTCCATCGCCGCTTTCAGATACTCGACGGCCAACTCGCGGTCGGCGCGCAGTTCGGCAACTTCGCGTTCATGATGCGACACCACGCCTTGCAGCTTGCTCATGATTGCCTCCTTTTCCATTCCACCCACAATTCCTTAGCCCGCGTGATGTCAGCCGCCTGGGAGCTTTTGGCACCACCACAGAGCAGGAGAACGACGGTCTTTCCATGCCGGCCGCAGTACACGCGGTATCCGGAACCGACATGCACGCGCAGTTCGATAACGCCTTCGCCAACTGGCTCGCTGTCGCCAAAATTGCCCGCCGCCACTTGGAGCAAACGGACCCGAATGCGAGCCTGAGCGACTTTGTCGCGCAGTGTGCTCAACCATTCCGAGAATGGTTCGCGTCCATCTTCGCGCTGATACCGAAGCAGTTCGATCATCGGCAGATCGTAGCTTAAAAGCTACTGAATGAACACCTGGGAATGGAAGGATTCGGAAGTAGGGCAACCAAGTTCCCCTACCGCCATCTCGGAACCCTTGTGCCTCGAAGCATCAGGCGGTCGTTTCGACCTGCGGCTGGCGGGTGAGGTCGAGGAGTTCCGCCTCGTTGAGCGTCTCCTTTTCGAGAAGCTTGCGGGCGCCCTTTTCCAGGGTCTCCTGATGCTGGCGGAGGAGATCGGTCGTGCGGGAAAAATTGTCTTCGATCAGCTTCCGGACGGCGAGATCGATTTCCCGCGCCGTCGCCTCGCTGTATTGCCGGTCGAAGGCGGGGAAGGGCGTGGGGCCATTGAGGAAGCTGTGGGTTTCTCGGTCATAGGTGACCTGGCCCAGCTCCGGCGCCATGCCATAGCGGGTCACCATGGCGCGGGCGATGTCGGTGACTTTCTGGAGATCGTCGGCGGCCCCGGTCGAAAACCGGCCGAAAATGATGCCTTCGGCGGCCCGCCCGCCCAGGAGCACGGCCATCTTGTTTTCAAGCTCCTCGCGGGTCATGAGGAAGCGGTCTTCGGTCGGACGCTGGATCGTGTAGCCGAGCGCGCCGATGCCGCGCGGAATGATCGAAACCTTGTGGACCTTGTCCGATCCCGGCAGCGACAGCGCCACCAGCGCGTGGCCCATCTCGTGATAGGCGACGACCCGGCGCTCCTCCGGGTTCATGATGCGGTTGCGTTTTTCAAGCCCGGCGACGATGCGCTCGACCGCCGCGGTGAAATCCTGCATGCCGACGGAATCGGCGTTGCGCCGGGTCGCCACCAGTGCTGCCTCATTGACGAGATTGGCGAGATCGGCCCCGGTGAAACCCGGCGTCAGGCCGGCGACGGCTTCCGGATTGATATCGATGTTCATATGCACTTTTTTCATGTGGACATTCAGGATCTGGATGCGGCCCAGCCGGTCGGGGCGATCGACCAGCACCTGCCGGTCGAAGCGCCCGGCCCGCAACAGTGCCGGATCGAGGATCTCGGGCCGGTTGGTAGCGGCGAGGAGCACGAGGCCGGTGCTCGAATCGAAGCCGTCGAGTTCCGATAGAAGCTGATTGAGGGTCTGTTCCTTCTCGTCATTGCCGCCGCCGGCCGGGAAGCTGCCACGGGCACGGCCCAAAGCGTCCAACTCGTCGATGAAGATGATGGCCGGCGCGGTCTTGCGGGCCTGCTCGAAAAGATCGCGGACCCTGGCGGCACCGACGCCGACGAACATCTCGACGAATTCAGAGCCGTTGATCGAGAAGAACGGCACCGCCGCCTCGCCGGCCACGGCGCGGGCGAGCAAGGTCTTGCCGGTGCCGGGCGGGCCTACCAGCAGGATGCCCTTGGGCATCCGTCCGCCAAGCCTCGTATAGCGTTCGGGATCCTTGAGGAAGCCCACGACCTCGCGGAGTTCGTCCTTGGCCTCGTCCACCCCGGCAACGTCGTCGAAGCTGACCTTGGTGTCGGTCTCGGCATAGATCTTGGCCTTGCTGCGCCCGATCGACATCAGCCCGCCGCCCAATCCTCCGCCACCGGAGAGGCGGCGCATGAGGAAGAACCATAATCCGACGAAGAAAAGCGGCGGCAGGATCCAGGAAAGAATGGCGCGAAAGAAATTGCTTTCGATCTCGCCGGCAAATTTCACCTCGTATTTTTCAAGATCCTGGGCAAGCTCGGGCGGTTCAACGCGCGTGGTGATGAAATCCGACTTGCCGTCGGCCAGGGGCTTTTTCATGACGCCCTGGATGTAATTGTTGCTGACCCGGACCTCGGCGACATTGCCGGCTTTCAGCTCGTTCTGGAACTGGCTGTAGGGGATGATCTCGACCCGGTTTACCTCCCCCCAATATTCCTCGAAGGCGATGACGGCCAGGAAGGCGGCGATGAAATACCAGATGCTGAAACGCTGCTGCTTGTCGAAACGCTGCTGCTTGTCGGCCGCCATGCTCCGCACTCCCGCCTGATCCACCCTGCTTAAATGATATAGGCCGGTATGGTTCTGATATAAGCGGGCGATGTCTGCTCTTCCCATCGATCCTCTCCTGCCCCAGATCGCCCGGCTGCTGGGCTCGGGCCGCAATCTCGTTCTCGAAGCGCCGCCGGGGGCGGGGAAGACGACGCGGGTGCCGCTGGCGCTCCTGGATTTGGAATGGCTTGGCGGGCGGCGCATCGTGATGCTGGAGCCAAGGCGGCTGGCGGCCAGGGCTGCGGCCCGGCATATGTCGGCCCTGCTTGGGCAGGAAGTGGGCGGCACCGTCGGCTATCGGATGCGCATGGAAACCAGAATCGGCCCCAAGACCCGGATCGAGGTCGTGACCGACGGCATCTTTTTGCGGCTGATGCAGGATGATCCGTCGCTCGACGGGGTGGGCGCCGTTCTCTTCGACGAATTCCATGAACGGGGCCTCGACAGCGATCTCGGCCTCGCCCTCTGCCTCGAATCGCAAACCTGCCTCAGGCCCGATTTGCGGATCGTGGCGATGTCGGCGACGCTCGACGGCAAGGCGACCTCCCGCCTCCTGGGGTCTCGTATCCTGGGGGAGGCCCCGATCGTCAGCAGCGAGGGGCGGTGCTTCCCGGTGACGACCCGCTATCTCGACCGGCCTATCTCGGACCGGCTTGATGTGACGGTGGCGCGCGCGGTGGAACGAGCGCTCGATGAGGAAACGGGGAGCATCCTGGTATTTCTGCCGGGGACGGCGGAGATCCGCTGGGTGGCATCGATTCTGGGCGGGCGGATCGCCGATTCCGCGATTCGCATCCTGCCGCTCTACGGCGATCTCCCGCAGGCGGCGCAGGATGCCGCACTTCGCCCGGCGGAGAAAGGGGCGCGGCATGTCGTGCTCTCCACCGCCATCGCGGAGACCAGCCTTACCATCGAGGGAATCCGGGTCGTCATCGATGCCGGGCTGATGCGCGTGCCGCAATTCGAGCCCAAGACCGGCATGACGCGGCTGGTCACGATCAAGGTGTCGCAGGCCTCGGCCGAGCAACGAAGGGGCCGCGCCGGACGCCTCGAACCGGGTGTCTGCTATCGGCTATGGACGGAACCGGAGCATCGCCTGCTGCTGCCCGCCACCCGGCCGGAAATCCTCGATGCCGATCTGGCGCCGCTCGTGCTTGAACTCGCCTGCTGGGGAAGTTCGGACCCGTCGAAGCTCGCCTGGCTCGATCAGCCGCCGCCCGCCGCCTATGCGCAGGCCAAGGCGCTCTTGACGGAACTGGGAGGGCTGGACGAGGAGGGCAGGGTTACGCGCCATGGCAATGAGATGGCGGGGCTCGGCGTGCATCCGCGTCTGGCGCATATGATGCTGAAGGGCCGGGTTTTGGGGCTGGGCGGGCTCGCCTGCGATATCGCGGCGCTGCTCGGCGCCCGCGATTTCGTGCGGGCGCAGCCTGGGCAGCGTGATGCCGATCTGCGCTGGCGGCTGGAGCTGCTCTACGACGAAAGCGGCAAGCTCGGGACGGGCATCGATCGTGGCGCGCTACGCCAGATTTCCCGCGAGGCGCAGGCGCTCCGCCGGCGCATGCGGATCGGAAAGGCGGAAGACCGGAACGCGCCAGGGGAGGCCGGGAAGCTGCTGGCGCTGGCCTATCCCGACCGGATCGCGCAGCGGCGGTCCGCTCAGGCCGGTAGTGGGAGCGGCGCGCAGTTCCGCCTGAGCAATGGGCGCGGCGCCCGCCTCGCCGATACCGATCCGATGGGGGCCGAGGAATTCCTGGCCGTGGCCGAACTGGATGGGGACAAAAGGGAGGCGCGGATCTTCCTCGCAGCGCCGCTTACCCTGGCCGAGATCGAGGAAATCTGCCCGGACCGGATCGCCGTCAAGGATGAGATCGCCTGGAACCCGCGTGAAGATGCGGTGGTGGCGCGGCGGCAGCGTTGTCTGGGTGCGCTGGTGCTGGCCGAGGAAGCGCTGCCCGCTCCGGCGCCGGAGCAGATTACGGCGGCGCTTATCCAGGGGATCCGTCAGCAGGGGCTGGAGGTTCTGCCCTGGACCCGCGAGGCGCGGAGTTTGCGGGCGCGGATGCGGTTTTTGGCCGGGCTGGACGAAGCCGGGTTGGACCAAGATTGGCCGGATGTCGGGGAGGAGGCGCTTCTCGCCGGAATGGAGGCGTGGCTCGGGCCCTATCTGGCCGGCTATATGCGGCTCGCCCATCTGCGCCGGCTCGATCTGGTCGCGGTGCTGCGGGCGATGCTCACTTGGCCGCAGAGGAAGCGGCTCGACGAATGGGCGCCAGCCGCCATCACGGTGCCGAGCGGTTCACATGTGGCGATCGATTATGAAAGCGGCGAAGTGCCGGTCCTGGCCGTGCGGCTTCAGGAACTGTTCGGCACCGCCGAGACGCCGGCGATCGCCGGGGGCAAGGTGCCGCTGCTTCTGCATCTCCTGTCGCCGGCGCAACGGCCGCTTCAAGTGACGCGGGATCTGGCTGGGTTCTGGATGACGAGCTATCACGCGGTGAAAGCGGAGATGAAGGGCCGCTACCCGAAACATCCCTGGCCCGACGATCCGCTGGCGGCGACGGCGACCAACAGGACCAAGCGCCGCGCCTCTTGAAAGGCGCCGGACAGCTTGGCGGCATCACATCTTGAAGCCGTCCGGCATGGAGGCGTTGAAGAGATCGGCGTCGGTGAAATCCGCGGAATCGGTCTTGGCACCGGCCAGATTGGCGTTGCGGAGAATAGCGGAGGTGAAATCCGCATCGGTGAGGTTCGCCTCACGCAACTCGGCGCCGGTCAGATTGGCGCTAGTCAGATTGGCGGCGGCGAGATTGGCCGGCCAGTTGCGGCCGAGCGTCTTGCCGTCGGGACCGCGCAAGGCGACAGCACCCATGATGGCGTTTTTGAGCTGTGCCCGCAGCAACGTGGCATGGGAGAGGTTGACGCCGTTGAGATTGGCCCCGTCCAGGATCGCGTCGGTCAAATCGGCATTGGAAAGATCGGACATCACCAACTGGATATTGTCGAGCCGGGCACCGACCAGGCTCGCCTTCTTCAGATTGGCGCCGCTCAGATTGACGTTCTTCAGATCGACGCGGCGCAGATTGGCGCCGGTGAGGTCGGCCCGTCTGCCGTCGCGGCCATTCGATTCCATCCACTTGAAGTGCTGGTTCAGCATGATGCTGAGATCTTCGGGGAGGGTCTCGACCGAGCGGAGCATATGCTCGTCGTCGAAATCCGCGGCATCCATATCGACGCCTTCGAGGAGGGCGCCTTCGAGGCTGGCGCCCCGGAAATCGGTGCCATCGACCACGGCGTATTCGAAATTGACGTTGCGCAGATCGGCGCCGCGCAGATTGGCGCCGGAGAGATCGGCGCCGCGCAGATTGGCTTTCTTGAGGTTGGCGCCTTCAAGCGTCACATTGGACAGATTGGCGCCGGTGAGGCGCGCCTCGCTGCAATCGGCGTTGCGCATATTGGCGCCGGAGAGATTGGCGCCGTCGAGATTGGCCTTGTTCATGCGCGACGATTCAAGGTCGGCCTTGTCGAGCTGAACATTGTTGAAATCGACACCGCCATTGCCGCTCGGCGCCTGGGTGATGAGCGCGCCGCCGCGCAGATCGGCGCCGCGAAGCTTGGCCCCGGTCAGCTTGGCGCCGCGCAGATTGGCGCCACGGAGATCGGCACGGGTCAAATCGGCGCGCCGGAGATCGGCGCCATCGAGATTGACGGCAAAGAGATCGGATTCGGACAGGTCGGCTTCGTAGAGAATGGCACGGGCAAGGTTGCAGCCGGCGAGCTTCGACTGCGTGAGTTGCGCCCGGGTGAGGTCGAAACCGTGAAGATCGGCCATGGACAAGCTCAAGCGCGCGCCGCCTTGCTTGCGGCGCAGCCACAGGCGGTGTTTTTCGAGTAGGTCCAGAATCTGGTCAGGCGTCATCGTGAAAAATCGCCTCGCTGAGGAAGGTACTGTCCGGGCCGCATCTCTTCTCGCAATCAACCATGGTAGTGTAAAGGTTTCATGAATCACCGCCGCGCGGCACGCGCAACGATTGAGCCCGCATGCCACCAAAGCGGACACCAGCACCGGCCTTCTTTATGGACAGGCGAGCGTAGATATCTACGCCCAGTAGCCGTTTCTCAGACATCCACTGTGGTTGTCCAATGTAATTATTGCAAGGGATTTTAATGAAACAAAGCCTAAAGTTGAAGTTATCCACCGGCAAAAGCCGAGGGCGCCCGACGGCGTAGATGGTTGCCTTTGAGGGGCGCCGTTTGCCAATGTGGCACAAATAGCACCAACAGGTTTCCATAGGGTTTCTCCATGAAACATCATGGATTTTTCTGGCATACAGGCGAATCTGTGGTATATGGGTTTTGTTTCCGCGCAGCCCGAGCGATCGGGTGCCAGTATCCAGAAAACATTTATAGTTCTGAACATCTTGAAGACTCAGGAGTCCTCCATGAAGGCGCTTGTCACCGCGTTCGCCCTTTTGTCCTTTGTCGCAGCCTCGTCCATCCCGGTTGCCGCCTATGCGCAGGCCGAGTCGGCTGCTCCGGCGAAAGCCAAGCATCACCACAAGGGCGGAGCCCACAAGGCGAAGTCGCACAAGAAGGCTAAAGAGCCGGCTGCTTAAGCTGTTCTCTTTAGACAAAGAAAAAGCCCCGCAGGCGACCGCCTGCGGGGCTTTTTTTTACACATGATCACGCTTGCTCACGATATTGCCACCACCGGATTGAAACCGATCGTCTAACCTTGATCCGAAATTTCGGAGCATTGCCATGATCGATGATCTTCACGAGCGGGTTTGGCTTTCCTACCGGCGCAAGATGCTGGCTGATTGGTCCGGAGACGCCACGGAGGCCTTTCAGGCGGCACTCGATGTCTATCTCGGCCGGTATCGTCAGGTTGTCCCGGCAGCCGCCTGCTCGGCGGTCTCCCATATGATCGCGATGCGCCCGAGAGGGGTGGGCGGACCGCTGAAGGCGGTGCATTGCCACGCCTCCGAATCCTTCGCCCACGGCCACTTCGCTCACAGCTCCTTCGCCGGCAGGTCCGCCGTCAAAGCCGTTCGGGATCAAGCCGCAGAATAGTGCCGCCGTTCCGGACCGCGCTGAGCAGCGAGGCCGCCGGCGGCAGGTATTGTTCAGCAAAAAAGCGGGCGGTGAGGATCTTGGCATCGAGAAACGGCCGGTCGGCGCCCTCTTCGCCGCGTTTGGCCTCCGCTTCGGCGGCAGCCAGCGCCATCAGCCAGCCGGCGGTCACCCATCCGAACATCCGCAGGTAAGGTACGGCGCCGCATAGCGCCTCGGCCTGGTTGACGGGCCAGAGCGCGATCAAATCCCTGGTCGCCGTGTCTAGCGCCTCGATGCCGGCGTCCAGGTGAGTGCGAATCGCGATCAAATCCGGATTCGTCGCTCCCCCCGTCTGCCGCATCCGGGCGAGGAGGGCGAAGGCGGCTTCTCCCTGGTCCCGCATCAGCTTGCGGCCGAGAAGGTCGTTGGCCTGGATGCCGTTGGTGCCTTCATAGATGGCGCAGATGCGCGAATCGCGGAAATGCTGGGCGGCACCGGTTTCCTCGATATAGCCCATACCGCCATGAATCTGGATGCCGGTCGAGGCGACGGCGGTGCCGAGGTCGGTGCACCAGGCCTTCACCACCGGGATCAGGAGATCGGTCAAGCGCTGTTCCGCCTCCGCCTGCGCCGAATCGGGATTGCAGCGGGCCCGGTCGGCGGTGGCGGCGGTGAAATAGGCAAGGGCTCGCGCCGCCTCGGTCCGGGCCCGCATCGACAACAGCATGCGCCGGATGTCGGGATGATGGAGAATCGGGCGGTTCTCATCCGCTTTGGCGCCCACGGGCTTGCCCTGGATGCGCTGCCGCGCGTAGTCGCTGGCTTGCTGGGTGGCGCGTTCGGCAATGGCGACGCCCTGCAGCCCGACATTGAGGCGGGCGTTGTTCATCATCGTGAACATGTATTCGATGCCGCGATTCTCCTCGCCGACGAGGGTGCCGATCGCTCCCTCCCGGTCGCCGAAAGCGAGGACGCAGGTGGGACTCGCATGGATGCCGAGCTTGTGCTCCAGGCTTACCGTCCGGATATCGTTGCGGGCACCGGGAGCACCATCCGCCGCGACGAGGAATTTCGGCACGATGAACAGCGAAAGCCCCCTGGTTCCGGCAGGAGCGCCTTGCACGCGCGCCAGCACCATATGGATGATGTTGGGGGTAAGGTCGTGGTCGCCATAGGTGATGAAGATCTTCTGGCCGGTGATGCGGTAATGGCCGTCTTCCTTGACCGCCCGCGTCTTGACGGCACCGACATCCGAGCCGGCCTGTGGCTCGGTCAGGTTCATGGTGCCGGTCCATTCGCCGGTGATCATCCGGGGCAGGAAGGTGGCCTGCTGTTCGGCGGAGCCGTGCTTTCCCAGGAGATCGACGGCGCCGATATTGAGAAGCGGGCAGAGGGCGAAGCCGAGGCTGGCTGAATTCCACATCTCCAGCACGGCGGTGGAGACGAGCAGCGGCATGCCCTGGCCGCCATGCTCGGGCGCGAAGGGCAGGGCGTTCCAGCCTCCGGCCACGTATTCGGCATAAGCCTCGATGAAGCCCTTGGGCGTCCGCACCCTCTCATCCACGAGCCGGCTGCCTTCGCGGTCGCCGATGTCGTTCAAGGGGGCGATCACGTTCCGCGCGAGCTTGCCCGCTTCCTCCAGGATCGCCTCGACCAGATCGTCGGAGGCCTGCTCGCAGCCGGGCAGCGCCTGGATCGAGCCTAGTCCGGCCACGGCCTCCATGACGAAGCGCATATCGGCGATCGGGGCGGTATAGGAATTCATGAACGGCTCCCTCCTGAAATCTTGCCTGAAACCGGGGGTGAAATAAGGATCTTGCCGGGGTTCATGATGCCCTCCGGGTCGAGCGCCGTCTTGATCCGGCGCATCAATTCGAGTTCGAGCGGGGATTTGTAGCGCGCCAGTTCGGCGGGCTTCAGCCGGCCGATGCCGTGTTCGGCACTGATCGAGCCGCCGAGAGAATCCACGATATCGTGGACGATGCGGCTGAACTCCCCCCACCGCGCGAGGAAGGCCGCGCGGTCGGCGCCGATGGGCTGGCTCAGATTGAAATGAATGTTGCCGTCTCCGACATGGCCGAAGGCCATGACGCGGATGCCGGGAAGGACGCTCTCCACCGCCGCCGTCGCCATCGTGATGAAATCGGCGACGAGGCTTACCGGGACGGAGACATCGTGCTTGATGCTGCCGCCTTCATGAAGCTGCCCTTCGACCTCGCCCTCGCGAATCCGCCAGAACGCCTTGGCCTGCGTGGCGCTCTGGGCGATCGCCGCATCGGAGACGAGGCCGTCATCCATGCATTCCTGGAGGGTCTGCTCCAAGACCTCGAGCAATCCGCTCCGCTCGCTGCCCGAGGACATGTCGAGAAGGGTGTACCAGGGGTGGGGGTGGGCAAAGGGGTCGTGGACGCCCTCCATATGCCGCATGCCGAATTCGAGCCCCAGTCTCGGGATCAGCTCGAAGGCGGTGAGCTGGTCGCCGCAAGCCGCCCGGAGGCGGACGAGGACCGTCATCGCATCTTCGGCCCGGGGCAGGGCCAGGAAGGCGGTTTCCTTTTGGCGCGGGCGCGGAAACAGCTTCAGCGTCGCCGCCGTGACGATCCCGAGCGTGCCCTCGGCGCCGATGAAGAGGTGCTTCAAATCATAGCCGGTATTGTCTTTCCGCAGCCCGCGCAGCCCGTTCCAGACCCGGCCATCGGGGAGCACGACTTCGAGGCCCAGGGTCAGATCCCTGGTGTTGCCATAGTGGAGCACGGCGACGCCGCCGGCATTGGTCGAAAGATTGCCGCCGATCTGGCAGCTTCCCTCGGCCCCGAGGCTCAGCGGAAACAACCGGTCGGCCTCCGCCGCCGCTTTCTGGATGTCGGCGAGGATGCAGCCCGCCTCCACCGTGATGGTGAAATTGACCGGATCGAGCGCCCGGACACGGTTCATGCGGGCCAGGGAAAGGACGATGTTGCGCCCATCTTCCGCCGGCACGCCGCCGCCGACCAGACCGGTATTACCGCCCTGCGGCACGATCGGCAGGGAAGCCTCGGCGCAGATGCGGACGATTTGCGCGACCTCGCCGGTGGAGGCGGGCCGCGCCACCAGCGCTGTCGCCCCCCGATAGAGGCCCCGTCTTTCGACCAGATGCGGCTCGACCTCGGCGGGATCGTCGATCCAGCCCTTATCGCCCAGAACCTCCTTGATCCGCGTCAGCGCCTCGGCGGTCATATGCTGCTATTCCTTATCTGTATTGGTCTGGATGCGGGGTGCGGCGGCTCGGCGGAGCCGGTCGTTGATGGCGGCGCCGAGGCCGTATTCGGGGATCGGCATCACCGCGATGCCGCTGAACTCCGGGCGGTCAAGGGCGCGGAGTGCCGCGAAGAGATTGGCGGCGGCTTCGCTCAAATCGCCACGCTCGCTGAGCTGGCGGAGGAAGGCGAAGCCTTCCGGCGGGTTCGGACCGAAGGCCAGGAGCGATTCGCCGGGCAGCGCCCGGACGGCATCGAGGCGCAGCGGCAATGCCGGGGCGTAATGGCTTTCGAGCATCCCGGGCGCGCGCGGGGCGTTTCCCGCAGGCTTTGCCGCCACGCCGATCGGCCCGATGACGGCTTCGAGCGCCTCAAGCGGGATACCGCCCGGGCGCAGAAGCAGGGGGAGGGCGCCGCTAAGGTCGAGAATGGTCGATTCGAGCCCGACGGCGCAGGCGCCGCCATCGATGATGGCGGCGATGCGGCTCCCTAGTTCTTCCCGCACATGGGCGGCGGTAGTGGGGCTGACCCGGCCGGAGCGGTTGGCGCTCGGCGCCGCCAGCGGCTGCCCGAGAGTGGCGAGCAGGCGGAGCGCCACCGGATGAGCGGGCCGGCGCAAGGCCAGGGTATCGAGTCCGGCACTGGCGAGGAGCGAGATCCGGCACGAGGCCGCGCGCGGCAGCACCAGGGTCAGCGGACCGGGCCAGAAACGGGCGGCCAGACGCTCCGCCCGATCATCGAAGACCGCATGCTCCCGGCCGTCGTCGTCCTCGGCCAGATGGACGATCAGCGGGTTGAAGCGCGGGCGGCCCTTGGCCTCGAAGATCCGGGCGCAAGCATGGTCATCGAGGGCGCTACCGCCCAGCCCGTAGACGGTCTCCGTCGGAAAGGCCACAAGCTCTCCGCCACGCAGCAATTCGGCGGCGCGATCAAGATCCGGCGGGGTGGGGCTAAGGTCGAGTGCGGTCACTTTGTTCCGTCGAATGGAGCCGGGTTAGAGTCGGGATTTATATAGCACGTTCACCTGGATCTTTAGCTCCCCGCCCTGATAATCACAATTTTTGACGGGATGGTGAGCGATTGAGCTTTTGCAGCGTATATCACTGTGATACATCACCATCCATCGACAACATATCACGGTGATAGAAATGGATGGTGAGCCA
>Ga0265327_10001939_pt1 | contig 23802 bp, 20 predicted proteins | sample 41621metaG_FD_202089 | JGI IMG/M metagenome (GOLD analysis project Ga0265327, IMG submission 202089) | Rhizosphere microbial communities from Carex aquatilis grown in University of Washington, Seatle, WA, United States - 4-16-21 metaG | ecosystem: Host-associated > Plants > Roots > Rhizosphere...
TGCCATCTTCCCCCGTGGCGGACGGAGACGCGTGACGCGGCGAGCTGCGCCAATCATCGTGACAGTGGCCGGACTGCTCATCATGACGGCGGCCGGGCTGGTTGCCCTGCCGGGAGCAGCCCAGGCGGCGTTCGACCCGTGGCAGCGCGTCCACTCGCCGCGGCCGTCAGGCGGATTTGGCGTGTGGTTCGACTCGGCGGCGGTGTCAGATTCGGATGCATGGATGGTCGGCGACGACGAGGGCGGCGGCCCTCCAGCGTTCATCGCCCATTGGAACGGCAGAGCGTGGCACCGCCAAGACGCCCCGGCGGGCATGGCTGCGATAGGCAGCGTCTCGGCGGTTTCCTCGAACGACGTGTGGGCTGCAGCCCTGTGTGGCAGCAAGGGATCCGCGTGTGTGATCCGCTACAACGGGTCGCGTTGGCGTCGTGCCGGGCGGATCCTCGGGTCGTTCTCTTCGGCCTCGATCGCTGCCCGAGGGCCAGACGACGTGTGGCTGCTCATGAGCGGATCGAACCCCGTCACCGGCGCCGCTACCTCCTACGCCTACCACTGGAATGGAAGCTCGTGGACCGCCGGGCGCTTGCCGGGTGTGCGTGGCACCCAGGTGACAGACGTGACGTGGGTGCCCGGGTCGGAGCAGTTCTTCGCCTGCGGGTTGCGCTACAACGGCTTCGTCGCGAACACGGCGCTGTGGCATTTCGTCGGCGGCCGCTGGCAAGTCGTGCCACAGCAAGCCTCCGCCGATTCGGATGAGATCTTGTATTCGGTCACCGCCACAAGTCCGCAGAACGCGTGGGCAGTCGGCGACGTGAACCAGTACCGCCCGCTGGTTGAGCGGCTCACACCCGAGGGTTGGCGGCGAACCTCGACACCACCGCTACCCCACCCGAGGGCGTCGGAGGGCGCCGGTTTGTCGGGGGTCGCCTCCAGCGGGCCAAACGACGTCTGGGCGGTGGGCATCGACGACCGGGATGACGAGATCGCGAACACCCTGCTGGCGCATTTCGACGGCTCGTCGTGGAGGACGTATGAGATCCCCGAAGAGTGGGCCATCGGCACCGCCGGCTACGCCGACACGGTCGTGCACGTCCCCAACAGCCCGCACTACTGGGCCGGAGGCTCCTTCTACACGAGCACCCTTCCGCATGGTCAGAACCAGGCGATGATCCTCCGCAAGTGACAACAGCCAAGGGCACCAGGGGGAAGGCCGGCCTCGAGAAAGAGCTACTCAGACGCCAGCGGGACGACACCCGAGAGCAGCACTGGATGCGCCTTTTCTGGTACATCGAATGCTTCTACGACGCCCACCGCCCACGCGGCCCTACCCACAGGTGTCAACCGAAGCGGGTCAACTCCAACTCTAACGGCCTGAGCCGGTGTCGGAACTTGCTGTAGCTAGCCATGTCTTAGCAACAGCGGAGAATCATCGTCTTCTCTGGGCTGGTACCGGTGGCTCCGACCGCCCAGGCGCCGGTTGTGCCGGGAATGGCAGCAACGCCGTTGAGGCCGTTGGCGGTGGTCGGGTTGGGGCCGGCCCACTCCGTCCAGGCGGTGCCGTTCCAGTGTGCCAGCAGGTTGTAGCCGCCTGATCGATCGCCGACGGCCCAGACGTTGCTGGGAGAGACCGGCGCGATCGCTTGGAAGGTGTGGCCGTAGGCCGGGTAGGCGGCTGGCAGCGTCGGGGTGATCCACTTCGATCCGTTCCAGTAACCGGCGATCGGGCCGTACAGTGGGGTGGACGAAGTCGCCGCACTGTCCCAGGTGCCGGCGACCCAGATGTCCGACGGCGAGCTGGCGGCGAGGCTGTAGAAGTGGTTGTCGGTCGGGTCGGGAGCGGTTGGGCCGGCCTGGGTGACGACCGTCGTGCCGTTCCACTGCTTGACGTACGTGAACGAAGGGCCTTCGCCGGAGTAGTGGTAGTCGGCCACCCACACGTTGCTGGAGCTGAACGCGACCGGCGAGCCGGGACCGATGCCGCCGTCTGGATCGGCGGTGTCATAGCGGTGCGCCGTCCAGGTAGAGCCGTTCCACCGGTCGAGGAAGGCGCCGATATTACCGTCCGACAAGAACTTGTACGCCGCGACCCAGACGTCGGTGGCAGACGTGGCACTGATGCCACCAACCGAGCTCATGCCCGGCGGAGACGAAACTCCCGCCCAGTGGCTGCCGTTGTAGTGCTCGATCAGCGGCCTGTCGCTCTGGGTGACGCCGGCTGCCCAGATGTCGGAGGCGCTTGGAGCGCTGATCGCCTCCAGCGCAAAGCCGTTGGTAACCCCAGAAGGTGTGAGTGTCCAGGCGGTTCCGTTCCAGTGCTCGATCACCGGGCCGGGACCTCCGTCAAGCACCATCCCCACCGCCCACGCATCCGACGCGCTAAGCGCCGCGACCCCATACAGGATGTTGTCCCCAAAGCCCTGATTGGGACTCGCGATCACCTTCCACGGCGACGTTGCTGCCTGCGCTGACGCTCCGGCAGCTAGCCACGCAGCAAGCACGACGACCAGTACGAACGCTCCAAGGTCTCGCTGGTGAGTCGTCTGGAGCCTCACGCAGGCAGCGATATCCATGAGCAGGGATCCCGGGAGGGTGGTGCCACCGCCGCCACCGATACCACCGTCATCACATCACTTCCCATCGCTGCCCCGTCTCCATTCCTTCTCGGTTCGGTCGTTCACACACCAGAACGCGACGGGCGCCGGATCATCGAGGGACGCTATGCCGACCACGAAGAAGCGTCAGACGCCACGCACGCGGCCATTGCCACGCCGTTCCAACGCCCCTCGAGCGGGGTTGTCGCCATCGCCGCCCCGCGGCCGACGAGTATAACGAATTGTGGCATTGCGCACAATGCCATGGCGGGACCGGGTGCGGCCGAGCCGGCCGGGTTGTGGGGTCGGCAGGTGCGGGTGAGGCTGAGCGCTTCCGTCGCCCGGCGGATGAGTGCTAGCCTCGGGCTCACCGGTCACCGCGGCAGAGGAGGGGTGACCATTGCGGAACCTGGTCGGAGTGTTCGCGTTGGGGTGCCTGGGTGCGCTGGTCGTTTTGGCGCCCGCTGGCGCGGCTACGTCGAATCCGTGGCGGCTGTCCCCGACGCCCGGCCCGCGGGCTGCCGGCTCGGACATCGGAGACCGCCTGTACGGCGTGGCAGCCGACAGTCCAACCGACGCCTGGGCAGTCGGAAACAACGGCCTCAACTCGCTGATCCTGCACTGGAACGGCGTCAAGTGGGCGACGTCGCTTTCGGGTAACCCCGAGGTCTCCGGGGGTGATCTGCTGTCAGTCGCTGCCCTCACCCCCAACAACGTGTGGGCGGCAGGGGAGGTACTTGAGCACTGGAACGGGTCGACCTGGACGCGATCGCCCCTACCCACACGCGGCGGCCGGGTCATGACTGGCCTCAGCGGACACGCCGGCACCGGGGTATGGGGCGTCGACTATGAGGGGAACCTCTACCGCCTGACGGAGACCGGCTGGAAGCAGGTCTACGCCGCACCGGCGTCGCTTTCCAGCTCGGGGAACCCCGGCGTGGTTGCGTTCAGCCCCACCAACGTCTGGGTTGAGGCGAACACGAAGAAGAGCAACGACGAACAGATTCCCCAGGTGCTTCACTGGGATGGGACGCGGATGCACGTCCACGCACTTCCCACCACCACGGGCGATTTCGGCGCCGGCCCGGACGCGATCGGCGGAACTTCGGGTTCGGATGTGTGGGTGGTCGGCTCCCGGATCGCCCATACCCCGCTGTCGGAGCCCGAGCCCTACGCCGCTCATTGGAACGGGTCAAAGTGGTCGCTGCGCCAGACACCCCCGCATCTGGGAGTGACGCACGAGCTGTTCGGCGTCGCGGCCAACTCGCCGTCTGAGGTGTGGGCGGTTGGCGACCGGACGGGAGCCAGGTCACAGAACGACGATCTGCTGGAAGACGAGTGGACCGGCAGCGGCTGGACCGAGTGGGGCGGCCCAAACCCGGAGTCTCTCCGGGTGAACGACCTGCGAGCGGTCGCCTCCGTGCCGGGAACCAGCCAGGCATGGGCGGTGGGGTCATACCTGCTGGCCAACGGAAAGAGCCACACGCTGATCGTCCACTGCTGCGAATAGCCGGTCGGCCACTGCCGTGACGTTCGGCAAGCGTGTCGGCATCCGAGCCGAGCCCTATGGGAGAACGCGTCAGTTGGTGCGTGCTCTGCAACTCGCGGAGCAGTCTGCACCGCTGCCAAGCATTTCGCGGCTCGTAACTTGCCCTCGCAACTTGCCCTCCGTCGGTCAGGGCTGGCTGAGGACCTATGGTTGAGCCGAAAACGCGTCTTGTCCCACGCTCCTTTGGGAGCAGGGGGTCGCGAGTTCAAATCTCGCCGTCCCGACTATCTAGAACTGCTTGGTTGAGCGGTTCATCGCGTATGGAGCGAGCGGCGGAGCAAGTTGTTGGGGGCTCAGAGGACGCACCGAGGACGCACAGGCTCCCGGCGAGGTTCTCCCGCAGCGCTGGCAAAGGCAAGGCGCGGCCGATGTTCGAAGCCGCGCTCCAACGCTGCCGCCGCTACGAATGCGCCGCCGTAGCGGCGGACTCGGCAGCAGACCCGACCGCGCGATAACTCGCGATGCTGGTGGCGATCGACCAAGTGAGGAGCGCTACGATGCCGGGGAAGAAGCCGTAGCCAAACACGCTGCCGTCGGCGGTGCCGTCGAGGGTCGTGAGAAAGGTAATCACGAACGACACGGCGCCGACCAGTGCCACGACTGCTGTCCAGCGTCGTAGGACGCCGGTGCGCAGCGCCACCAGGCGCCTGCCCCGAGCAATGCGGCAAAGCCCATCGGGGCGACCAGAAACGGGCCCACGTCGCCCGTGGCAATGGCTCTACTGACATCCGGATGCGCTTGGGCGCCCTCAGCGCTCGCGCCGGAGAACGTAACGGTCGCGATGGTGAAGCTGGTGACGCCGATGAGGCCTCCGGCGTAGGCGATCTGGGTCAGACGCGTGGAACCGCTGCCGTGCCCCTCCGCTGTTCCTAGCAAGCCCCGGATCGTTGCGGCGTAGGGTAAGAACACGAGACCGGCGAGAAGCGCGAAGAATGCCGCGAACCGTCCCTTCATCTCGGTGTTATTGGCCCAGGTTATCCAGTCGTGGTCAGGTGCGGTGTAGTGTGGGGTCTCCGCACCGTTCAAGAACCAGGCGAGAGCCAAGAACACCGCGAAGGCGATGCCAGACAGGGCTGCCGCCCGCGGCCATGAGGTCGGAGCGTCGGCGAGTGGGACTGAAGTCGCGGGCGCGTCGTTCAGGGTGAACTCCTCTGGGATCGGGGTTCGGCGCATGATGCCGGTGCGGGGGCTGCGCGGTTCACACCGTGCCCGGCCTCGTGTCGCCTCGAAGGATTGGCGCAGCCAGGTTGAAGCCCCAAACGAGGGGGTAGATCCCGAGGAACAGCTCCCAGACGAACTCGGGAACCGTTGCGATGCCCTGGAGCGGCCCGCCCTGCTGGGCAACTCCGAACATCACGGCGATGCCCGAGACGATGAGCACTGGCCCCGCGATAAGGCCGAGGACGGCCATCGGCCTCGGCACCAGTTCGGATCGGTACATCAGGTAGCCAAGTAGCAACCCGTTGCCGATCCCGACCACGAAGCCGGGGCCGAACAGGAATGTCCAGTCCTTGATCGCGGCGAGCGTGTAGGCGATCGAGCCGAGCGTCGCGCTGGTTCCAGCGGACGGGTTCCGCTGCAAGGTGACCACGGTCACCATCGTCAGGATCCCGACCAGGATGAAGGTGCACTCCATGACCCGAGCGGTCACGTAGCTGATCGCACAGATCTCGTTCACGCGCTTTAGCAGCGGAAACACCACGGTCGCTGTGCCGATGTTGGAGATGATCAGCAGCAGCTCCAGGAAGGCTCCCAGGAGGATCTTGTTGTTGTGGCCCGCCCCGGCGACATAGGCGGCAGGGTCTTTGAGAACCGGCTGGTACAGCCACAGCGCAGGGATCGAGGTGGCGAACGTGATCAGGTAGAGCGCCCCGAACACCTGCGCGATTCGGCGCGACTCCTCCGGTGGGACTGGGCGATGGTAGTCCACGTGTGTTTCCCTCCGCTCGAAAGCCGAGCGCCGCGAACGCTCGAACGGGATTGGTGCCAAGTCGGTCTCGCGAAGACGCGACGGTAACAACAACTGGACGCCCGCACAAGCCCTGTTGGGGAAAACACGAGGTCGATGGCTTCCTCTTGAACTCCGGTACGATGAGTGCATCGTCACCGGCTGTATCGGGTGAAACGGCCGCCCGCAGAGGTACCAGACTCTGCTCATGCCGCCACGCCGTCCGTCACTGCCAGCAGCGCCAGCTCCGCCGTCAGCGAAAGCCTGAATGAAGCGCTGGTGGGCACTGATCCGCCTGTGGGCCACCATCGTGTGGGGTAGTCGACCGCCGTAGCGATCGTGGTGGCGTGCCAGCCTCGCTACATCACGCGGGGACGTGATCGACCCCAGGAATCCGCTTGTATTATTCGTCTCAAGCGCGTAAGATCGCGGGCGAGCTCCGGTCAGGTCTCGTGAGGGGTCATGCGCAGAACGTTCGTCGCACTGCTGGCTGTCGCAATCGTGGGCCTGGTATGGGCGCCGTCCGCCCTGGCGACGACGTGCTCGCATGACGGCGCACCCTTCAGCGATGTCATCGTGGAAGTCTCGAGCGGCCACGACGTGTCGATCGACGTGACCACCGGCGGCGCGTTCGTAGTGTCGGACATCACGAGCAGCACAGGTTTCGAGTGCGGCGGCCCGGACGGTATCGGCACGGTCGACAACTCGGCGTTCCTGTTCATCGACGGAGCCGCAGGCAACGAGACCGTGCAGCTTGACGACGGAGGTCCCGGTGGCAGACTCACGGGCCGCGCGAGCCTCGAGATCGACGTCGACCTGCTCGGCGGCACAGCCGATCGTCTCGACTTGCTCGGCACCCCGGCGCATGACGACTACCTGTTCGACCGCGACAGCAGCGCGGAGTTCCGGATCGGATCCAGCACCGGCTCACCGAGGGTGTTCGTCAACGGTACCGAGAATGTCCAGGCCGAGGGGACGGGGGGCGACGACCTGCTCCAGGCGCGGGCGACGAACTCCGGCACGAACCTCGCGTTCAACATCCCGATCACCTTAGACGGCGGTGACGGCAACGACACGATCAACGGGGGAGCGAGCGGCGATGTCCTGCAGGGCGACTTCGGCAACGACACGCTACGGGGCAACGGCGGGAACGACATCATCACGGGCGGCCCCGACAACGACACGTACATCACGCCGGCGCTCGACGGTGCCGACACGTTCCAGGGCAGCTCAGGCATCGACACGGTCGACTACACCGGCCGGACGGCCGGCGTGGTCGTCGACGAGACGACGCTCGGCGGCGACGGCCAGTCAGGCGAGAACGACTCGATCGCCTCCGACGTCGACAACATCACCGGCGGAGCCGGGAACGACCAGTTGGTGGGGAGCGGCCTGCCCAACGTCATCCACGGGGCCGGCGGCAACGACACGATAACCGGCGGGCTCAACAACGACACCCTCGACGGTGGCGCCAACAACGACATCTTCCTCACCCCCACCAACGACGGCGCAGACGTCTACACCGGCGGGACGGGTGTGGACACGATCACCTACGCCTCGCGGCCCGCCAACGTCACCGTGAGCCTGCCGCTGGGGGCAGGCGACGGCCAGGCGGGAGAGAACGACTCGGTCTCCTCCGACATGGAGGACGTCATCGGAGGGAACGGCAACGACACGCTGATCGGGACGAGCGCAAGCAAGCTGCTCGGAAACGGCATCAACACGCTGAACGGCGGTCCGGGCAACGACACCATCACCGGCGCAGGCGCGAACGACACGCTGATCGGAGGTCCCGACAACGACACGTTCCGGATGGGAACCACGGCCGACGGCGCCGACGTGATCGACGGCGGTCCCGGTGTCGATCTCGCGGACTACTCGCAGCGCACGGCTGACCTGACGATCACGCTGGCATCCGGGGCAGACGACGGCGCCGCCGGCGAGGGCGACAACCTGGTGAACATCGACAACGTGAACACCGGCAGCGGCAACGACCACGTCACGGGCAACATCCTGGCGAACACCATCAACCTGAACGACGGGAACGACACGGTCAGCTCACCCACGCTGGACGGCGCGGACCTGATCGAGGGCGGCGCCGGCGTCGACACCATGGACTACTCGCTGCGATCCGTGGGTCTGTTCGTACTCCTCGACACGGTCGCCAACGATGGGCAGCCCGGCGAGGACGACAACGTGCTCCCGGACGTCGAGGTCGTCCTCGGAGGCAGCGGAAGCGATCGACTGATCGGTGGCAACGGCCCGAACACCCTGTCCGGAGGGGGCGGCAACGACTTCCTCGAGGGAGGCGCCGGCGCCGACACGATCATGGGCGGGCCCGGAACCGATCAGGTCGAGTACACGCAGGATGCGAACGTCACAGTGACGCTGGACGGCGTGGCCAACGACGGCTTCGGCGGTGGCAGCGAGGGCGACAACGCCGACGCTGACGGCTCGGTCGAGAACGTGCTCGGCTCGCCCGGCGACGACGTGATCACCGGCAACGCGCTCAACAACACCATCACCGGATCGACGGGCAACGACGTCCTGAACGGCGGCGCGGGGAACGACACGTTCGTCTCGTCGCTGACCACCGTGAGCGACGGCGCGGACACCATCATCGGCGGGCCAGACATCGACACGATGAGCTACGCCTCCCGCACCGCCAACGTCACGGTGACGCTCAACGGCAGTGCCGACGACGGGCTGAGCGGAGAAGGCGACAACGTCCAGGCCACCGTGGAGAACGTGGTCGGCGGCTTTGGAGCGGACAAGCTGACCGGAAGCAGCCTGAACAACACGCTCACCGGAGGCCCCGGCAACGACACGCTCGCCGGCAAGGGCGGCGCCGACACGTTCCTGATGCGCGACGGCTCCTCCGACAGCGCGGCCGGAGGCGGCGGCACGGACTCGGCGCAGGTCGACGCGGGCGGCATCGACACCACAACGAGCGTCGAGGTCTTCATCCCCTGAGTCCGCCCGGGAAGACGCGACCCGCGCACGCGTCCCGTCGCTGCCCCCATTCGGCCCCACCAGTGCTGGAAACGTCGCGGAAACAGGTGCCCGCAACACGGCCCAAGATCCACGCCGCCTCCCGACCCGCCAACCCGACCCCCGAAGCCGCTTGAGCAACCGTTCGCAACTCATAGCAAACATATGTTCTGGCTTTGGGAGCAGGGGGTCGCGAGTTCGAATCTCGCCGTCCCGATAGCGATTTTCGGCCTGGTTGAGACGAATACGAGCAGGAGAGGTGCGGAGGAGCCGCCGGTGGGACGCAGGCGATTTGCTTGCCCTTTCGCCCCGTAACTTCCCCGCGACCGGTCCAGGTTGGAGTGCCCGGTCGCCGACCGGCGCCGACAGTCACTCGCCCTCAGACGTCGCGCTGGTCAAGCCCCGGCTCCGGGGCTCCGATACTTAGACATGCGGCTCGCACTGGCGCTCGTACTGCTCCTCATCCCCGCCGGGTCGACAGCGCCCGCGCCCGCCACGACGCTACCCGCACCCACCCCTTGCAGCGCTTGCTGGCATCCAGCCGTCGGTGAGGCCTGGCAGATCCAACTTTCGGGCGCGGTCGACACGAGTGTCGGTCAGCCGATCGACGATGTGGACTACCAAACGCCGCTTGCACGCGTCGATGGTCTGCGCAACCGAGGTGTGCATGTGATCTGTTACGTCGACGCGGGCGGCTGGGAGAACTACCGGCCCGATCGCGGCGCCTACCCAAAGTCTGTCCTGGGGAAGATCATGCAGGGGTGGCCGAACGAGCGCTGGGTCGACATCCGCCGGCTGAGCGTGCTGCTTCCAATCCTCAGAAGGCGAGCCGAGCTGTGCCAGCGGCACGGATTCTCAGCAGTCGACTGGGACGACGTCGAGGGCTACCAGAACGCGACCGGCTTCCCACTCACCGCCGCCGACCAGATGCGCTTCAACATGGCGCTCGCAAACATGACGCACCGGCTCGGCCTGGCGGTCGGACTCAAGAACGACGTCGACCAGGCCGGCCGGCTCCTCCGCTACTTCGACTTCGCGGTCAATGAGCAATGCTTCGACTACCAGGAGTGCTCCCTACTGCGTCCGTTCATCAAGGCCGGCAAGCCGGTGTTCCAGATCGAGTACCACGCACTTCCACAGCTCTGTGCGCGGTCACGTGCGGACGGTTTCTCCACCCTGGTCAAGCACCTCAGCCTGGACGCCTGGAGACGCGCCTGCTGATTTCGCGTGCAAGTCCCGGATGCTGGCCGTAGTGCTAGATACGGTTGCCGGTCTTGAAGTCGAAGGCGGAAGAACCAGAGGAGATCGAAAGGCTCGCTCGCGACGTCACGGAGGCGTTCAACGCGGCAGATGTCGTCTGGATCGAGCGGCTCATCCACCCCGACGCTCAGATCCAGGTCACAGGCACGCAGACGATTCTGCGCGGCCGGCAGGAGGTCGTGGCCTGGGTGGATGCCGCCAAGCACAGCTTCAATCAGGGCATCGTGGCCCACGTCGAGTCGCTAGCCGGCGGCACCGCTGGGATCGTGCTCGAACGGTCCATCCGCGACGAGATGCCGGCTGCTCCCGGCCCGATCGCACGTGCCAATCACTACGTGGTGTGGCTGCTCGAGGCACGGGAGGGAATGCTGTGGCGCGTCCGCCAGCTCGACAGCCGCCTCGCCGCTCATGAGGTCTTCCGCCGCCAGCACCACGACACCGCCCGGAGCGCGGCAACTCTGGTCTGACGGTGCCGGCCCGGCCACCGCACAGCAGTTCCTAACAGCGCGTGCCTAGCGTTCAGATTGGCTTCGCCAGCTCACCAGACACGACCAGGCCGTCCCCAGCTGATCTGCGCGAGCAGCGAGCGGTCGCCTGCGGTCACCGGCACGTCCGGCCCGTGGACGCTGCCGCGGCGCGCGACAACCCGTGTTTCGGCGGACGGAGCCGACCGCAGGTTCGTCCACACCGCTAACGGACGGGAATCTGTGTCCACGACCACCAGGATCACGGGCGCGACGGTGAAGCTGACGCTCTCGGAGGCCGAGGTCGGGGAGACAGCAGCCGGTTGCGATGGTCGCGCCGGCGCCGATGCGCGGGAGTGCTGTTGCGCGAACGCCGCCGAGGCACCTGCGGCGAACGCGACCATGATGGCGACGGCAGCCAGGACTCGCATAGGACTCCGGTGATCGACAGCGAGTAGACGGGATTCAGTTCTGTTGTACCCCCTTCTGGGGAGCGGGGACAGCTTGCCGGTGTCGGAAGCCAGGCTCGGCTCGCATGCGAGCGACTGGAGATCCCCGATCCCCTGCCGGGGCACCCGGACACGACCACGCCAACGTCGAGAGGTTCCTCTGCACCGGCGAGCGTGAACGATTGGGTGGTCGAGGCAGCCACTACTCAAAACCCCTAAGACGGGGCATGAAATACAAACCGTGGCGGTCGACATTGAACCGGTCGGCGGCCCATGTCGGTCAGTCGGCGAACGCTGCCACCCCCAAGGAGTCACTATGTCCCGAGTCCGGCTTGGCGCCGCCGCGTGCGTCGCTGCCGTACTGGTCGCCCTGGCCGCCTCTCCGGCGTCCGGCGCAACGTCGGCGACCGCTACACAGACGGTCAAGTTCACGAACCAACAGTCGGTTCAGCTCAAACTCGCCCCGTCGACGTACAACTTCGGCGACGTCGACCCGCTGGCCACCCACACCTCGGGCATCGGCGCCAACACCGCCACGGTCTTCTCGAACGGCCCGTGGCACATCCAGGTCAAAGGCACTGGGCGGTTCAGCGATGGCGGCACGCCGGCGAAGCGGATCCCCGATAGGCGAATGACAATCTCGGGTAACGGTGGCCCTCGGGTCACCTTGTCGGCCGCCGCGGCAACGATCGCGAGTGGAACGGCTACCCCGCAGGCCGGCACCGCGGTGCAACTGAGTTACGCGCTGACCCTGCGGTGGACCGACCCGGTGTCGTCCAACGCCTTCAGCGACTCGCTGACGTACACCGCCTACACGCCGTAACCAGCCTACGGGAGCACCGATCCTTACTTGCTTCTTGGGCAACCCTCGGGCGCGCAGAGTCGCTGCAACCGGGGTGTCGCGGTGTTTGCGTTGACTTCCCTATCGACGTCCGCACAACCGCTCCCGTAGTACCCCGTTCGGGGGAGCGGCGACGGAGTGCCGGCGCCGGAAACCCCTCAGAGGGGGCATGAATTCGCGAGGGGCGCGGTCGACATTGGTCTGGTCGGCGACTCATATCGGTCGGTCGGCGACGTCATTGCCCCCTCCAAGGAGTCACCATGTCCCGAGTCCGGCTTGGCGCCGCCGCGTGCGTCGCCGCCGTGTTGGTCGCGTTTGCCGCTGCGCCGGCGTCGGCTGCAACATCAGCCACCGCGACGCAGACGGTGAAGTTCACAAACCAGCAGTCCGTTCAGCTCAACCTGGCCCCCTCGACGTACAACTTCGGAAACGTCGATCCGCTGGCGACCTACTCCTCGGCCGCCGGCGCGAACACGGCGACCGTGTTCTCCAACGGCGCCTGGCACATCCAGGTCAATGGCACCGGTAACTTCAGCGACGGCGGCACGCCGGCGAGACTGATCCCCGACAGCCGGATGACGGTCTCGGGCAACGGCGGGCCTCCGGTCACCCTGTCGTCGACCGCTGCAACGATCGCCAGCGGTACCGCGACCCCCCAGGCCGGCACCGCCGTACCGCTCATCTATGCGTTGACGCTGCAGTGGACAGACCCCGTGTCGTCCAACGCCTACAGCGACACGCTCACCTACACCGCCTACACCCCGTAGGAGCGTAGGGAAGGACGCTCCTACCCACCAGATCCTGGGAATGCCTGGGGCTCCACGGGGAGGCCCCAGGTGTCCCGGGAACTGGAGGAAGTCTCCGTCCGGCTGCGAACGGTACGGGGGATGAGTCGGCGTAGAGGGTGGTGCAGCGCTGCGGCCGGTGCAGCCGTGGTCGCGGCTGCCCTGGCTTCGCCATCCGCTATGGCTGCAACCAACCTGATCACCAACCCGGGCTTTGAGGCGCAGGGCGCCGCCGCGACCGTCTTCGCCGACTCGCTCCCCGACCTGACCGCGTGGTCGCAAACCTCGGGCGGCTTCACCGACAGCGGCGGCAAGATGGTGCCTAACGGCGCCGCCGCTACCTCGGACACGGCCGTCGTTTCCAACTCAGGCGACTACCGCGACGGCACCTACCAGGCGCAGGGCATTCCGCTGACCCTGCGAGCCGGCCTGAAGGGCGGCCTGGTGTTCCGCTACCGCGACCCCAGCGATTTCTATGGATGCGTGGTCACGCAGAACTCGCTGCAGCTGATGGCACGGGTCGGCGGCACCGACACGGCGCTTCGCACCGCCGCCATGTCCGTGCAGGCGGGACTGGCCGGCTGGCTGCGGGTGACGATGTCGGGCAGCAACCTGACCTGCGCCGCCTACGCCAACTCGGGCGGCGCACCCGGCCAGTTGCTCGCCACCGTCACCGCCACCGACGCCAGATTCACCGACGGCTCAATCGGCGTATTTGACACCAACACGAGCACGACCGCAGGTGCCATGCTCGACTTCACGCTGCCAACCATGTCGGCGGTCCTGCCGGCGTCATGGTCAGCCCCGGTTCTCTCCGCCGGGCGCCCTGGCGAGGTGCCCGACATGGTCGCCACTCCGACCGGCGGCAGCGAATCGATGCAGGTCTTCGGCGGCTCCCCTGCCTTCGACGGGTACTCCCAACAGACCGGGATCAGCGTCACCGGCGCCACGTCCTACACGCTGCAGGCCGAGATCAAGACGGCCAGCGTCGCCGGCGCCGCACAGGTGGTGGCCGTCGAATCACCAGGCGGGACGCAGACCGTGCTTGGCAATGTCAGCGGTACGACCCCCTGGACGCTCTACACGACCACCTTCACGACCCAACCGGGTACCACGTCGGTCGCGATCCGCACGCGGCTGCAGGGCTCCGGCACCGCGAACGTCGACGACCTTTCGCTGTCGCTCACCCCGACCGTCGGCCTGGCCCTGTCCACTGCCAGCCTCAACCTGGGCACCGTCAGTCCTCTCAGCTCCCCCTTCGCTTACCCGTCAGCGGTGACGGCGACCGTCACCGCAAGCGCCGGTTGGACACTGAAGGTGTCGGGCAGCGGGCCGTTCAGCGACGGCACCGGCAAGTCGATCCCGCTATCGGAGCTGGCCTGGCGGCTGGCCGGCACCGGCGTGTACACGCCCTTCTCCACCACGCCGGCGACCGTCTCCCAGAGCACGACCACAACACCGATCGGAGGCACCGCCATCCCGCTCGACTACCAGCTGACCATCGGTTACTCCGACTCGGCCTCCCCATCCCCTTTCTCGACGACGATCACCTACGTCGCCACCACCCCGTGAGGTGACCCACATGCGCAACACCCTGACCGTGACCCTACTCGCAGCATTGCTCTCGCTCGGAGGCTCCACCCCGGCGCTTGCCAGCAGCCTTCCAGCAATCAACATCGGGATCGCGCCGTCCAAGCTGCAGATGCGATTGACCCCAGGGCGCACCGCGCACGCAGTCATCCGCGCCTACAACAAGGGAACGCGACCGATAGTCCTGGACGTGCTCGCCGAGGACTATTCCATCGACGCGACCTCCAACATCACCCTGATGCCGGCAGGCACGCTCCCCAGTTCGGCCGCGTCGTGGACATCATTCTCGCCCCCCCTGCTCCGGATCGGCCCCGGACAGATGCGCCAACTCGGGGTGACGATCGTTGTACCGCCGACCGCGACGGTCGGCACGCACACCCTGGCCGTCGTGTTCAAATCGCGGGCGATCGTCTCGGGATCGGGCGGCCTTCGCTACCAGCCGGCCGTCGCATCACTGCTGGCGGCGGGGGTGACCAACGCCGCCGGCGGCGGTCTCGTCGTGCGCGGCTCGGTCTCCGCCTCCTCCGTGCGGGTGCACTTCATGCCGCTCTGGCACGTACGCTCGGTAGGCGACTTGATCGACTCGCTGTTCCACCCGACAGTCTCCACCCAACTGCAGGTACGCAACACCGGCAACACGTTCTTCAACATCCTGCCCTCGACAGTCGAGTTTTCTCCGGGTCTCTCGCTTGGTGGCAGCTCGCAGCAGGTCGCGCTGCCCCACTACACGATCCTGCCCGGTTCGACCCGCGAGATCAACGAGACCTGGTCGTCCGCGCCGTTCTTCGGCCGGGCAACGATCGCTGCGCACGTCAACTACAACAGCAGCTCCGCGCTCGCCCTGCCAGCCGTCGGCGTGTTGGTCATCCCCTGGAATCTGGTGATAATCACGGGTGGACTGCTCGCGCTCGTCGCTGTCGTGAGCGTTGCGCGTCGGCGCAAGGCGCGCACGAACTCCGGAGCCCGCCCGTCAAGACCAGCCATCTGGGCCGATGATCGTCCGTGAGGTCCCCGACGCCCCTACGCCGGACTGCCGGTCCGGGACTTCGGGCGGCCGCTCTGAACCACACGATATGAAGCGCCCCGGGTTTAGTGGAGGCTCGGTTTGGTGGTTTCCTTGTAATCGTTGGCGCTGGTCGGCGCGTCCGTGTTGCGCGCCGGCCTGACTGTCTGTGGTGATCCTGGCATGTGCTGTTCGTACTCGCTGGGCGGGATGTCGCCGAGTTCTTCGTGGAGTCGGTCGTGGTTGTAGAAGCTGATCCACTGGAGCGTCTCGTGTTCGAGGTGCTCGTAGCGGAGCAGGCGGTGCTGGACGAGTTCGCTCTTGTAGGTGGCGACCCAGGATTCGGCCATCGCGTTGTCGTAGGCATCGCCGCGCGATCCCAGTGACGGAGCGATGCCGTGGTCGTCGAGGTGGTCGGTGTAGTGCACGCTGGTGTATTGGCCAGGTTCAAGGGGTGGTCGCAACGCCCGTTTGTTGACTTGATTGTAAGTATTCGTCTAGTGCTTCTGCTGGTGTCTTCCAGTCGAGTGTTTTTCGTGGTCGGCTGTTGAGTGCGGCGGCGACCGCGGCGAGATCCTCGGCGGTGTGCCTGGCGAGGTCTGTGCCGCGCGGGAAGTACTGGCGGAGCAGTCCGTTGGTGTTCTCGTTGGTGCCGCGCTGGACGCCACGCAGCCCCTCCTGGCGCATCAACCGCGCCACCCGCTCCCGGCCGGCGTCGGTCACGCCCTGGCGGCGCAGCTGCTTCCACGTCTCTCTGACGCCGGACGGCTCGATACCCCGTCCGCGCCTCATGGATCTCCGCGATCAGCTCGTCGTCCCTGACCGAGCGAGCCGACGCTGGTCGCGACAGTCGTGCGTAGTGGGTGCTGGTCGCGACACCCAATGCCCGGCACACCGGCTCGACCCCAAAGACTGACCGCCGCAACTCGATGTAGCTGGTCATCTTTGCCGGGTCGGATCGAGCTCCGCCGCGAAATAGGCGGTCGCGTCCTTGAGGATCGCGTTGGCCCGCCGCAGCTGGGACACCTCACGACGCAACGCCCGAAGCTCCTCCCGCTCGCTGGTAGACAGAGTCGAAGGCCGCTCCCCGCGATCAGCCTCCGCCTGGCGGACACGCTTGCGCAGCACCTCGCTGCTGATCCCCAGATCCTTGGCCACATGCGCGATCGGACGGCCCGACTCCTCCACCATCCGCACGCCACGCTCCAACAACTCCGGTGGGTACTTCCGTGGTCTGGACATAACCCAGGATTCTCCCTCCTCCAGACACAAAGCGCCTGGTCAGAGAGCCTCCACAATTCCCGGGGTGCTTCACAGTAGCCGTCGTCTCCTCCATCTGAGGTAACCGAGCGATCCGACGACCGGAACAATCCGACACATGCGACGCAAGTGGGAACCTCCTCGGAGCAAAGGCTGACGGGTCTTCACGTCCCAGCCGCGAAGCTCCCGAAACTTTTGTCCACCAGAACGCGCTTGTCTGCGTATCGATCGGATACCGCGCATCGGGCGCCGCAAGCGCTCGCGGGGTAGGGTGCTCCACAGGGAACAGCCCGGCTTACACCCGGTCGCCGGATGTTCGTGCACAGAAACCGCAGCGGTCAGTAGGGGTAGATTCGCCCGATCGAGTTGGCGTAGGCGTTGGTGAACCAGAGGTTGCCGTCGTCGCCGGCGGTGATGTCGAGAGGCAAGATGTCCGGGTTGGGGTAGTTGGTGATCACGCCCGCGGTGGTGATCCGCCCGATCGAGTTGCCGTCCTGGTTGGCATACCAGAGGCTGCCGTCATTCAAGGAGATGATCGCGGTTGGGTCGTCGATGCTGGGGTCGGTGAAGCTGGAGACGGCGCCGGTGGGTGTGATCTGTCCGATCGAGTCGAAGTTGGTGAACCACAGGTTGCCGTCGGGTCCCGCCGTGATCGCTGTCGGCCCGTCGATGCTCGGGTCGGAGTAGAGATGCACCCTCTTGGAGGCCGGCTCGAACCTGCCGATCGAGTCATCGTTGATGAACCACAGGCTGGTGTTGTCCGGGCCGACGGTGATCGCCCCCGGCGAGGTGATGGCAGCGTCCCGGTAGACCTTCACCACCCCGGTTGGCGTCATCCGGACGATTCTGCCGACGGCGGTGAACCAGAGGTCGCCGTCCGGACCGGCGGTCAGCCCAACCGGGGTGTCGGCAGCCGGCAGCGGAAACACGGTGATCTTGCCGGTGTAGGGGACTATCCGCCCGATCGAGTCGCCGTTCGTGAACCACACGTCCGTGTAGTCCGGGCCTACGATTATCGCCCCCGGATAGGTGAGAGCGGCGCTCCGGTAGTTGGTGGCCTTGCCGGTGTAGGGGGATATCCGCCCGATCGAAGGCTTGCCGCTGAGGCCCTGATTGGTGAACCAGACGTTGCCGTCGGGGCCGCCGGTGATCCCCGTCGGGCTGTCGATGCCGTTGCCGCCGGGGTAGTTGGTGAAATGTCCGCTGGTGGTGAGCGACGCGATCGGGTCGTAGCCGCCGTAGTTGTCGAACCAAAGCTTGCCGCCAGGGCCGGCGGCGATCTGATTGGGGTAGTCGATCGGGCCGTGCTTGAACAGGGTGACGACTCCGCTGGGGGTGATCCGCCCGATCCCCTGGGGGCTGTCGCCGACGTTATCGTCGGTGAACCACAGGTTGCCGTCGGAGCCCGCGACGATGCCACCATCCTCCGGGTTGGCCTGCCGCACCGGGAACATCGTGACCAGGCCGGCGGTAGTGATCCGCCCGATCTCAAATCCGCTTGTGAACCACAGGTTCCCGTCCGACCCGGCCGTGATGCCTCCAACGACTCGATCCAACGCCGGCTCCTTGAACCGGGTGATCTCGCCGGTTGGGGTGATCCGCCCGATCGAGCTGCCGTTGGTGAACCACATGTTGCCGTCCGGCCCCTCGGTGATCGCCAACGCATGAATGCCCGGCTGCGGGTAGAAGGCGAACGTGCCCTGCGGCGTGATCTGCCCGATCCCTCCGCGGGCGGTGAACCACAAGCTGGCGCCTGGCCCCTCGGCGATCGCACCTGGCTTTCGGACGCTGCTCGTCCGATACGTGGTCACCTGCCCGCTGGTGGTGATCCGCCCGATCGAGTCGCTGCCCTGGTTGGTGAACCACAGGTTGCCGTCCGGACCGGCGGCGATCCCCGCGGGGCCGTTGATCAGCCGGTCGCGGAAGATGGTGAACCGGCCGCGTGGGGTGACCCGGCCGATCGTGTCGGACGTGTTGGTGAACCACACATTCCCATCCGGGCCGGCGGACAGCGTTCCAGGCGTGCCCAGGCCCTCGAACAGGGTCATACTGCCCATCTTTGCCGCCTGGCTGGTTGAGACACTCGCTGCCAAGGACGACGCGGACATCGAGTCCGCGCCGCCCACGGCCAGGGTGGCGCAGAAGAGGGCGATCAGGAGACGCCGAGCGATGGGGCCAGTCCACACGACGCGACGGTTCATCGGTGTTGGCCTCGGAGTTCGTAGGCGCCGATGTCACAGCCCGCGCCCTGCGGGCGGGAGACGCCGCGCTGGTCTGAGACGAGCGTCGTGCCACAGCCGATGGCGCCAAGCGGGATCGCGTCGACCGCCGGACTGGTCGGCGAGAGCGCCATCGTTTCAGTGGGGCCACCGTTTCGGGCCAGGGGCTGCAGCATCGGGTCGGTGTTCGAGACGCTGCCGGACGCGCTGAAACCGCAGGTGGTGCCGGCGTCGAGGTTGTAGCCGCCGTCGGTGAATGGTCCGCGGCAGCGGGTATCGAGAATCGAGCCCACCAGGGTGGTGACCGCGCGTGGCGATTCGCGGCTGTCATTCTGGACGTAGCCCTTGACGATCGTCGAAGCGGTGACCTGCATCGAGCCGGCGTTGTAGACCGTGGCCACGAGCTCTCTGACAGGGATGCCAACCAGGCTGGAGTTGGTGATGGCGGCGCGGCCAGCGTCGTTTTCGATCGCCGATACGTCGAAGTCGGTGAAGTTCTGAGCGAACGTGGAGCGGGTCACGGTCAGCGTGCCCTTCTCGTTCTGGACTCCGGTTCCGACGTTTCGCAGGAACGTCGAACCTGACACGGTCAGGCTGGGGCCGGTCGAACGGACGGTCGCGCCGTACAATCCCTCGTTGCCGATGAACTCAGAGTCGGTGATCACCAGCGATCCCGCGCTGGTGATCGCGCCGTCGCCTCCGTCGTTGCCCTGAACATTGTGGATGAACCTGGTGGCGGTGACGGACAGCGTCGCATGGCGGGTGTTGAAGATTGCAGCCGTGCCGAAGCCTCCGCCGCTGTTGTGCTGGAACGTGGAATCGGTGATCGTCAGGGTGCCGCTGTTCGTGATCGCTCCCGAGCTCCATCGAACGTTCACCTGCCCCCAGTTGTGGGCAAACGTGACGTGGCCGATGGTGAGTGTGGCGCCGGAGCCGTTGGAGATCGCCGCGCCACCGTTCACCGAGCTGTTATAGGTGAACGTTGAGTCGGAGACGGCGGCGGTGCCCAGGTTCATGATTGCCCCGCCGGCATCAGTGCTGACGTTGCCATCGAACGTCACGCCGGTCACAACAAGGTTGCCCGCGTTCTCTATCCCACCGCCGGCGGTCTCGGCATTGCCGTCTGCGATCGTCACCCCGCCCAGCCACAGATTCGACGCCGGCGCCACCGCCAGCACCTGCACCTGGTTATCTCCGCTGATCGTGACCGCGCCGGCACTAGGCCCGGCGATCACCAGCTGGCCGCTGACGGCCGGCAGCGGACTCGCAAGCGTGATCGTGCCCACCGCGGAGAAGGTGATCGCGTCCCCGCTTGGGTTGGCGTCTGCCCGGGTGATCGCGTCACGGAGCGAGCCGCGTCCTGAGTCGGCAGTGTTCCGGACGACGAACGTGGCCGCATGCGCGGAGGCTGCCCACCCCAGCAGCATCACCGACGCCACCGCCAGGACTCCGGCCAAGCGGCGCCACCCACTGCGGCACCCCTCGTCCCCGAACGGCACACACGATTCCACTCGACCACATCCTCCCAGCCGAGCGACACGTGACCTGTCGTCCGGCGCCCGTCGAACCGCGACGTTACTCTCCCTGGAAGGCTCGTGTCAACCCGCACGAACAAGGCTCCCGGCGGAGCAGTCAGATCGGGTGTGGGTGAGTCCGCCGCTGACCTGTGCAACTTGGCGAACATCAGTTCATCCGCGTGGCGAGTCGCGGGCACACCCGCGGGGGATAGTTCGTAACTTGCCCTCGCAACCTGCCCGCTTTCGGTCCGCCTCCTGTGAACGGACCGAAGAACGGTTCCGAGCCAATACCTGATTCACCTCTGACGCGGTGAGCGTTCTGTAGGCTACTGATGCTGTTGGGGTCGTACGAATCAGTCCGATACGCGGCCAACCAAGCTGGCGGTCGGTGAACTGCTCTGACACGTCCAGCAGAGCATCAGTCACAGATCGACTGGCAATCCAGGACATGTCATGTCCCTTCGGACAGCTAGGGGCGCAGAGCGGTCATCGGCGTTCCTGTCTGGGATCGCGAGGACGGTGCGCCGGATGTGATTGCGGCGCTGGCGGGGACCGCGGATGCGGGCACCAGGTAGCCGTAGATGAACGCGAGGCCATCGTCATTGTCGCCCAGCAGGCTGAGCCCGTTTCCGGTTGGGATGGCGATGCCAGGCTGGAACGTGTGCTCCTGGGCGATCGAGTCTACAGCCGTGCCGGCCGGGGTCATGCCCGCGTCGAGGAAGGCGGTGCAGGGCGTCGCGATCGGGCCTGATTCGAGATCCTCCTGGGATGGACGATCAGTCTCGCCTCCCGGCCGCAGGAAGTAGTCGACGTTTGTGATGACCAGCGCCTTGCCGGCCGGAACCGCGTACACGATGCCGCTACAGCCGCCTGACACTTCGGCTCTGACGAATGTGCTGGGTGCGGCCTCTGCCACCTGCTCCTGGCTGGCGGGTGTGACGCCTGCGGAATGCTTGCCGTCTTTGCTGGTGACGGTGACGAGCGACGTGGCGACGGCGCTCAGCGCGCCGGTTGGCAGCAGCAGCGCTGCGACGATGAAACCGGCCGCGATCCAGATGGCTGGGTTGACCCGGTGCATGACGATCCTCTCCGTCGGAAGCCGAACCGGCCGAGCATACGCTCCCGCGCGGGGCGATTGGCAGCCGTCTCGCAGGTCTGTAGTCACTCCAGCTAGCTGAGCACGAACCAGCCGATCTTCAAGCCGCCGGCTGGAGCGCCGCCGCCGATCGTGATGGTGAACTTGCCGGCCTTGGCGATGGCGGAAGCAGAGTGCGGCCGGCGGCCGGGTCGTAGGGTCGGCAGCTGCGGGTGAGGCTGAGCGCTTCCGTCGCCCGGCGGATGAGTGCTAGCCTCGGGCTCACCGGTCACCGCCGGCAGAGGAGGGGTGACCATTGCGGAACCTGGTCGGAGTGTTCGCGTTGGGGTGCCTGGGTGCGCTGGTCGTTTTGGCGCCCGCTGGCGCGGCTACGTCGAATCCGTGGCGGCTGTCCCCGACGCCCGGCCCGCGGGCTGCCGGCTCGGACATCGGAGACCGCCTGTACGGCGTGGCAGCCGACAGTCCAACCGACGCCTGGGCAGTCGGAAACAACGGCCTCAACTCGCTGATCCTGCACTGGAACGGCGTCAAGTGGGCGACGTCGCTTTCGGGTAACCCCGAGGTCTCCGGGGGTGATCTGCTGTCAGTCGCTGCCCTCACCCCCAACAACGTGTGGGCGGCAGGGGAGGTACTTGAGCACTGGAACGGGTCGACCTGGACGCGATCGCCCCTACCCACACGCGGCGGCCGGGTCATGACTGGCCTCAGCGGACACGCCGGCACCGGGGTATGGGGCGTCGACTATGAGGGGAACCTCTACCGCCTGACGGAGACCGGCTGGAAGCAGGTCTACGCCGCACCGGCGTCGCTTTCCAGCTCGGGGAACCCCGGCGTGGTTGCGTTCAGCCCCACCAACGTCTGGGTTGAGGCGAACACGAAGAAGAGCAACGACGAAGAGATTCCCCAGGTGCTTCACTGGGACGGCACGCGGATGCACGTCCACGCACTTCCCACCACCACGGGCGACTTCGGCGCCGGCCCGGACGCGATCGGCGGAACTTCGGGTTCGGACGTGTGGGTGGTCGGCTCCCAGATCGCCCATACCCCGCTGTCGGAGCCCGCGCCCTACGCCGCTCACTGGAACGGGGCGACGTGGACGCTTCGCCAGACACCCCCGCATCTGGGAGTGACGCACGAGCTGTTCGGCGTCGCGGCCAACTCGCCGTCTGAGGTGTGGGCGGTGGGCGACCGGACGGGAGCCACGTCGCAGAACGACGATCTGCTGGAGGACGAGTGGACGGGCAGCGGCTGGACCGAGTGGGGCGGCCCAAACCCGGAGTCTCTCCGGGTGAACGACCTGCGAGCGGTCGCCTCAGTGCCGGGAACCAGCCAGGCATGGGCGGTGGGGTCACACCTGCTGGCCAGCGGTAAGAGCCACACGCTGATCGTCCACTGCTGCGAATAGCCGGTCGGCCACTGCCATGACGTTCGGCAAGCGTGTGGGCATCCCAGCCAAGCCCTATGGGGCAGGGGGGTCGCGAGCCAGGACGTCTCCGGTGTTGATACCGACGCGCGCCTGCACCTCCCCCGCATCACGCACTGCGTCACGGACTTCGAGCGCCGCCCGCACAGCCCGGAGTGGGTCGTCCTCGTGCACTGCCGGGATCCCGAACACCGCGACCAGCGCGTCGCCGATCACCTTCTCGACCGTGCCGCCATGCCGCTCGACCGGCTCCCGGACCGCCGCGTAGAAGCGGCCCATCGTGGCCCGGATGACCTCTGGATCGTGCCGCTCGCCGAGCGCGGTCGAACCGACCACGTCGCAGAACAGGATCGTGACGGTCTTTCGGACCTCGCGAAGCGTGGTGCCGGCGGTCAGCGACCGTCCGCAGGATGAGCAGAAACGCGCCTCGTCTGGGTTCTCGTGACCACACTCAGAACACGGGATCATCCGGCGAGTCTAAAGCCGGATCAGTATGCCGCACGCTGTGCAGCCGGTAACCGGTGGCGCAGCGTGCGGCCTTCGCACCTAGCAGACGCGGATCGCTACACCTTGAACTTGTGCGCCTCGACGTCCGGGGTGTCATCCTCTGAGGCGTCCTCGTTCTGCTTCTTGAACTTGTGCGCCTCGACGTCCGGGCCGCCCTGATCCTCGCGGCTCCGCTTCTCGAGCTCCTGCTCCTCCAGGCGCTTCCGCTTCTCCAGGTCCTCCATGATGCCCTCCGCGGTAGTGGGACTCGTATCCCCCCAGACGATGGCTGGGTCGAAGATCTTCCCATCCCTGATCGAGAGAGTTTTT
>Ga0265327_10001940_pt1 | contig 23801 bp, 16 predicted proteins | sample 41621metaG_FD_202089 | JGI IMG/M metagenome (GOLD analysis project Ga0265327, IMG submission 202089) | Rhizosphere microbial communities from Carex aquatilis grown in University of Washington, Seatle, WA, United States - 4-16-21 metaG | ecosystem: Host-associated > Plants > Roots > Rhizosphere...
CGGCCGGCTTCGACGCCCATGCCGCGCGCGATCGAGAGCCAGTCGAGCATCGGCCGGTCGAGGTCGATCATGTCGAGCGCCTTGCGGCCGGCATTCTTCGCGCCGACGTTCGCCAGCTCGCCGCGCAGCGTCTCGTAGGCGCGGTTGTTGAGGATCACGGTGGTGACGTCGAGCCCTTCGCGCGCCTGCGTCCACAGCGCCTGCACCGTGTACATCGCGCTGCCGTCGGCCTGGAGGACGACCACCTTGCGGTCGGGGCAGGCGATCGCCGCGCCGGCCGCCAGCGGCAGGCCGATGCCGATCGCGCCGCCGGTGATGTGCAGCCAGTCGTGCGGGCGGGCGCCCCGCGTCGGCGGAAAGAAGACGCGGCCGACGCTGACCGACTCGTCGACGACGATCGCGTGTTCCGGAAGCAGCGCGGCGACCATCGCGGCCAGCCCTTCCGGCGTGATCGCGCCGCCTGACGGAGACTGGGGCTCGTAGGACTGGAGCAGCGGCGTCGTGCCGCGCGCGCCGACGGCGTCGGCCAGCGCCTCCAGCGCGCCGAGCACGTCCTCCTCGGGCCGCGCCAGCGTCTGCACGGCGCAATCCGGCGGGGCGATCAGGCTCGGCTTGCCGGGATAGGCGAAGAACGCGACCGGCGCCGCCGCCCCGGCGAGGATGAGGTGGCGGACATCGGCGAGCGTCGCGACCGCCCGGTCGACGGCGTAGGGCAGGCGGTCGACGGCGACGCGCCCCGCGCCGCGCTCGAAACGCTTGTTCGAGGTCGGCGCGAGAAGCCGCACGCCGGTCTTCGCGGCGATCCGCCCCGCGAGGTCGAGGCCACGCTCCCGCAGCGCCATGTCGCCGATGAACAGCACCGCCGGCTCGCCGCTGCGGATCGCCCGCGCCGCCGCGTCGATCGCGTCCGGCGCCGCCGCAGCGCGGGCCGGGATCGGCGGCACCGAAGCCGGGCCGTCCGGCGCGTCGTTCCAGGCGGTGTCGGCGGGCAGGATCAGCGTCGCGATCCGGCCCGGCGGGGTCAGCGCGGCAGCGATGGCGGCGGCGCCGTCGCGCGCCACCGAACGGCTGTCCGGGGAGGTGAGGATCCAGTGCGAAAACGGCCGCGCGACGCCCTCGACGTCGGATGTGAGCGGCGCGTCATGCTGCCGGTGGTAGGTCGCGTGATCGCCGACGATGTTGACGATCGGCGTGCGGGCGCGGCGCGCGTTGTGCAGGTTGGCGAGCCCGTTGGCGAGGCCGGGGCCGAGATGCAGCAGCGTCGAGGCCGGCTTGTCCGCCATCCGCGCATAGCCGTCGGCGGCGGCGGTGACGACGCCTTCGAACAGCCCGAGCACGCAGCGCATGCCGTCGACGCTGTCGAGCGCGGCGACGAAATGCATCTCCGACGTTCCGGGATTGGTGAAGCAGACGTCGATGCCGCCCGCCACCAAGGTTCTGACCAGACTCTCCGCCCCGTTCATGTCCGTATGATCCTCGCTGCTGCTCCGCCGCCGGGTCGTCCAGAGTTAGCAAGCGCGGCGGGCGGGTGCACGCGGGAAGGTGCGCTGCGTTCGACATCGCGCCGTGTTGATGGGTCCGAGCGGTGATCCGGGCTATCATCGTGCCGGTGCAACTTCCGGATGCAGCGGAACGCCGTCATGTCTCTTTCGCCCGTCGCGCCGTCACCGTCGCCGCCCGGCATCGCCGCCGCGACCGGACGGTTGCGGCGCGTCCTGCATATCCTCGCGGGCGGCGCGGCACCGGAGCGGCTGCCGCAGCGAATCCGGCAGGCGATCGAGGCGCGCGAGGCGGCGGGCGAGATCATCGTCGGGTGGGTGCAGGCCGGGGCGATCCTGCTGTTCGGCACGCTCTATGCGCTGGGGCCGAAGGCGTTTCCGCCCGACGTGCCGTTCGCGCCGGTGCCGTGGACGCTCGGCGTCTACGCCGCGGTCACCGCGGTGCGTCTGCTCCTGGCGCATCGCGGGCGGCTGTCGCGCGGCTTCGTCGCGCTGTCCGTCGTCGTCGACATGACCGTGCTGATGGTCATGATCTGGAGCTTCCACCTTCAGTACGGGGCGCCGCCGGCGCTCTACCTGAAGGCGCCGACGCTGATGTACGTCTTCATCCTGATCGCGCTTCGCGCGCTCCGGTTCGAGGCGCGCTACGTGATGCTGGCCGGCCTCTCGGCGGCGCTCGGCTGGACCGTGCTGGTCCTCTACGCCGCGTTCTCGAAGGAGGACGGCGAGCCGATGTTCACGCACAATTTCGCCGACTACATGATGTCCTACGACATCCTGCCCGGCGCCGAGGTCGACAAGATCATCTCGATCCTGGTGGTGACGGCGATCCTGGCGCTGGCGATCGTGCGCGCCCGCACGCTGCTCGTGCAGTCCGTCGCCGAGGCGGCGGTGGCCCGCGACCTGTCGCGCTTCGTGGCGCCCGAGGTCGCCACCCGGATCGCGGCGGCGGAGCATCGCGTCCGGCCGGGCCAGGGCGAGCGGTGCGAGGCGGCGATCCTGTTCGTCGACCTGCGCGGCTTCACGGCGCTGTCCCGGGCCCTGCCACCCGACGACGTGGTGGCGCTGCTTGCCGAGTACCAGTCGCTCGCCGTGCCGGTCATCCGCGAGCATGGCGGCAGCATCGACAAGTTCCTCGGCGACGGCATCCTGGCGAGCTTCGGCGCGGCGCGGCCGAGCGCGCAGTACGCCGCCGACGCGCTCCGTGCGGTCGACGGCATCGTCGCCGCGGCCGGGGCATGGCGGGCGGGACGCGAGGCGGGCGGTCGGCCCGCACCGCGACTCGGCGCTGCCGTCGCCGCCGGCCCGGTCGTGTTCGGCGCGGTCGGCGACGAGGCGCGGCTCGAATACACGGTGATCGGCGACGCCGTGAACCTCGCCGCGAAGCTGGAGAAGCATACGAAGCGCGAGCGCGTCGCAGCGCTCACGACCTGCGAGACCTATGAAGCGGCCTGCCGGCAAGGCTACCAGCCGGCCGCTGCCGGCGGACCCTGCGAGATCCGCCGCGCCCGCCGCATCGACGGCGTCGAGGAGCCGCTCGACATCACCGTGTTAGCGCTAACATAGGGTCCGCGCCCTCCACGCCGCGCCGAGGCAGCGTTCCGACGCAAAAGGCTATCGTTTTCAACTGATTGTGCCCCTCGGCTCGCGTTACACGAGAGGATCACCGGCCGGCCTCGCCTGTTATTTACAGGCCCGGCGACAGCACAAGCTATTGATTTAAAAAGAAACACGCCTGGAAAAAACAGGAATCCGCTCCTGTTATCGTCCTGTTCTTCTCCTATTATTTCCTGTTTTCCGTGCATGTCCGGCCCGGTGCGACCCGAACGGAGCGCGCATTCTATTCACGATGTCAAAGAGCGGGTTACAATCAGCCGGGCGACGATTATCCGGCACTTCCTTAAAAAAGTCCATATCGGACATAACAGGATGGTGATATGACCCACGTAAACGTCATCACCGAAGCCAAGGAAAATTTGGGAGTTCCCCGATGAAACCGAATTGGATTATCTGGACATAACATGGATGGCGACATTATACTTGACAAACCCACCGGAACCGCGCTAACGTTCTGGACATGAGCAAGGCCATCCTCACCGCCCCGTACTTCCGCGACGAAGCCGCCGCCTTCGCGATGCTGGAAAGCATCGTGTGGCCGAACGGTCCCGTCTGCCCGAAGTGCGGCGCGGTCGACCGGATCGGCTCCCTGGAGGGCGTGACGGACAAGAAGGGCCGCGTCCGTCTCGGCCTCAAGAAGTGCTACCACTGCCGCTCTCAGTTCACCGTCCGCGTCGGCACGGTGTTCGAGTCCAGCCATGTTCCGCTGCACCTGTGGTTCCAAGCGGTCTACCTGATGTGCTCCTCCAAGAAGGGCGTCAGCAGCAACCAGCTTCACCGCACGCTCGGCGTCACGCTGAAGACGGCGTGGTTCATGTCTCACCGCATCCGGGAGGCGATGGTTGACGGCACGCTCCCAAAGCTCGGCGGTGAGGGCAAGGCGATCGAGGCCGATGAGACCTACATCGGCACCCGCAAGGGCATCAAGAAGTCCCGCGGCGGCGCGCACAAGAACAAGGTCGTGACCCTCGTTGAGCGTCGCGGCAAGGCCCGTTCCTTCCACGTCGACATGGTGTCCCGCAAGGACATCAAGGCGCTGCTGCTGAAGAACGCGGACACCGCGAGCGTCCTCAACACGGACGAGGCCGGCTGGTACGTCCTCGCCGGCAAGGAGTTCGCCAAGCACGAGGCGGTGAACCACAGCAAGGAAGAGTACGTGCGCGGCGACGCCCACACCAACACGGTCGAGGGCTTCTACTCCGTGTTTAAGCGCGGGATGAAGGGCATCTAACAGCACTGCTCCGAGAAGCACCTGCACCGCTATCTCGCCGAGTTCGATTTCCGCTATAACGAGCGCGTCGCGCTCGGCGTTGACGATCAGGAGCGCACGACCAAGGCGCTTCGCGGCATCGTTGGGAAGCGGCTGACCTATCGGCGGGCTTACTAAGCGCAAGGGATAGTGTGTCGAGCTGGGCTCGACACACTACATATAGATGGCAGGTTTCGAGAGTCAGTACGAACTTCCGTTCGACAGCCCGTTTTCCGTCAACGAGAATCCGGCTCTATGGACGCCCCGTGATATCTGGGTGCGGCTGAACCAGCGCCTTATGACGTACTTCGGCGAGGACAGACGTATCGATTACAAGCGTGCTGCGCGGATCGACTTTGAAGATCTCGCCACGTATTACAGTGCTTTCTCGAATACGCCGGATGGCGGTATCGTTGTATTCGGGGCAGACAGTAAAGGTGTGCCGCTCGGATGCTCTGGGTTACAAGGCTCGGTTCTAAATAAAATAGAGCGGTTTCACTTAATATCGTGCCCGCAGGCGCGACCGGAATTCAAGCGGTTCGCCGTTGTGGTAGATAACAAACAAGATTTCTGCATCGCGATATATATCCCCTACATTGGGCGTCTCGTCGAGACGAACAAAGGGGAAGCGTGGATTCGGTATGGTGACAGCCGCCATAAGATGAGCGAGGAAGAAAAGCGAGACTTTCGCGCTACACGCCAAGAATTGTCATTCGAACTGGAGCAGGCTCCATATTCCTATCCGGGTGATTTTGACCTCACCATAATACAGGATTTTTGCGACGCCTTTCGTCAGCGAGAAAATCGACTAGAATGGACCAATGAAGAAGTCCTGGAGGACAGGTCGCTAGGTAAACGAGACGGAGATAAATTCCTACCGTTCAACAATTTAGTTCTGCTGTCTGCAAAAAATCCACGGCGCGCAATACCCGGGTGCAGAGTTCGCGTTCAGCGTTTTCAGACCGAAACAGAGGGTGCCGGCGAGTATTACAATCCGGTGAAAGACAAATTCGTTGAGGGTAATATAGTACAGATAATAATAGAAGCGAGCAAGGTGATCGATGAGACGATATTTGATGTTACGTGGCTGAATAAGGAAGGAAAATTTGTAACAACAAAAGAATACCCAAAGTGGGCGTGGTTCGAGTCCCTTGTAAACGCATGCGTACATCGGTCCTACAGTTTCAGCGGAACGGAAATTACTGTTAAGTTCTTTCCGGAGCGGTTGGAAATCGAGAGCCCCGGCGGCTTCGTTCCGCCGGTGAACGAGAAGACGATTTACAGCACGCGCGCCACGCGGAATGGTCATCTGATGGATGCGCTGCGGTACCTCGGCTACGTCCAGATGGCACGCGAGGGAACGCGCCGTATCCGTGACAGTATGAACGCGTGGGAGCTTCCCGCGCCGATGTTCAAGCAGGAGGCGCTTCACGGCGTCATCGTCCGCGTGACGCTCCGCAACGATCATGAGACAAGGAAGCGTGCGACGGATCGCGATGTCGCGCACTTCTTCGGCGTCGAAACGTGGAAGTCGCTGCAAGAGCATGAAATCAAAATCGTTGCGTATGCGTTTCGTAACAAAGTTATCCAAGTATCGGAGGCCACGCGCCTGACCGGGAAGACATGGCAAACGAGCAAGAAGGACCTTGATAGGCTGACCCGTCGGGGGTTGCTTGAGTTTTGCCCTGGCGACTACCAGCGCGATCCCAAAGCGCATTACAGAATACGGGGGCACGATGAGCAGACCGAAGGCACCTAACGACGACGAAGCGCAATATCGCCGGTTCGTCGAGACCGCCCGCGAGCTTGGCTGTGAGGATGACGAAGCGGCGTCCACGGAGAAGCTGCGGCGGGTTGCCCAGCACAAGCCGCCGCAGCCGTCTAAGCGCGAGAAGAAGCCGAAGGGCTGATCGCGCTAACAGCCGCCCGGCAAACGATCGTAGAGCGCGCGGAGAAGCCGCCGCGTCGCGATGTTCTTCTGCACCGTCACCCGGAGAAACACGGCGACGGCGAGCGGCACGGCGCGCGTTCCGCTGAACCACTTCCACACGTCGCCGCTCCGGTATCGCGTGCCTGCCGTGCGGTTCATCTCGCGCTGTAGGTCGACGTAGCGCCATCCCAAGGCGCGTAGGATGCGTCTCGCTCTCTCTGCGGTCATGTCGATGCTCTCTGGTTCGGCCTGCTACAGCCGTGCGCCAGGATGGCCCTGGCAGCCGGGCGGGTAGCAACCTGCCAGAGAGACAGGTTCGATGCTTTTACCCCTTGCGGGGCTGTTGCATGGCGATCGACCGCCCGGCCATAGTGGGCCGTTCGGTGCGCGACCGCCAAGTCACGCCCGTTGGCGCCGGCAATGCCGACGCGCAATCAGTCGCGGTCCCGCGCCAACGGGATCGCGACCTATCTCTGGTCCGGGTTGCTACACCCGCCGCGAGAATGCGGCGGATGACGGCGCGCGGTCAATGCTCGCTGTTCGCCGGGATATGGCGTTAAGCAACCTTCGCAAGGCGCAAAAGGGCTTCATCGGAGACAGTGTCATCGATGACACTTGCTGCTTGCGTTAGGACACCAAGTAGGGTTCCAAAATCGCGCTTCTCATGAACGACGGCGATGCGATTCGGCGGGCGTTCGAGAAGAGCGAGATCATGGAACTTCATACTAGCATGGGCCACGGACGAATGATGGCGCCTAACCGGTTCAAACACGGTCGGGCGTCTGTCACCGTTTGCCTTCACCAATGCGGCCACCGGCCACTTGGTGTTTGATGCCCCGTATACCTCGGCGTCTTTGACAACGTCTCGCGCAGAGAACACCGACACCAGCCTGTCGTAAAGGCGCTCGGCATCATCTGCGGCTTTCCGTTCGGCGAGCTTAAATGCCGCCAACGCTGTCGCCTCTTGGGAACAATTTGCGACAGTTACCGCCGCACCCGCAAGTTGTTCGCGCGGCGCTTCGGCAATGAAGAACGCTTGGCTATCGAAACTGATTCCGGCACTGTCGGCAACAGCCCCAGCGTGACGGGAGTAGATAAAGGATGCGCCCATCATTTCGGCTTCTTGGTAGCCGAATCCCATGTCCGTTACGAAATAGCGGCCCGCAGCCTCCTTAATCTGCACAACGACCGTTGACCCGCTCGGGTACAAGAGCGGCGTCCGAATGAACGATCCTGCTGCACGATGCTCAGTCGCAATGATCTCCCGAGCGACGCTGTCGACGGTTGATCTGAATGCGGCGTTATCCATTGCGCCCACGGCCGTTGCTCACAAGAGAGTTAGCTGCCAAGGTGGAAGATCCAACGCCTCTACACCATTGATTCTAAACTCTTTGCCAACAAAAGCAAGTAGGTCGGAATAGCTGGTGGGCGGGTTAACAATCGGTGCCGCGATTGGTAAATTCCCTCGCCTTACGTGTTTAGCTGCCCACGTCCAGTTCATATCAAAGCCGTGGAGGTGACATCCGCTTATCAAATGATTTCGCCACTCTGGCGGACCCATCGCTTTGTTATTGTGCCCCTTGAGGGGCCGCCACTCGACGCGGCATATCGCGCCACCTCTGCCCCGAGGGGCGTGATACTCAAGCTGAAAGGTCACAACCTCGTCCGGGAGTGATTTGCGCGCCGTTCCCTTCAGCCTCACCCCTTGGACGGTTACGCCATCGACATCCAAGTGTGCAATCAGGACGAGGCAGTCCGGCTCCCGCTCTACCCACGGCATTGGCACGACCAGTGTTTTGGGCGCGACAAACAGAGTTGGAAAATCAATCTCCATTCACTGAACGTAACTCGCTCCGCGCAAACGTCGACTCAACTGTAGATTTGGTAAGGGTGGCGAACCTTACGCGCGTGCCGTCGCTCCGCTCCGGCGGGGCTTTTTGCTGCCCGGCCGGATCGGCGCGGCGCGTCAGTCGCAGCGCTGCGGATCGGCCGGCGGCTCCTCTCCTCGGTCCGCTATGTCGGCTTGGGCGTTGTAGAGGATCGCCAGACGTCGCAGCTCCTCACAAATGACAGGATCGGTAGCCCTCTCGGCGAGGCGCTGGAATTCGGCGGCTCGCAGACGGAGCTTGGTTGCGCGCTCACGGTCCTTCATACCCTTGTCAAGGATTGACCCGGGTTGAAGTTCCGTTCGCTATCCTATGCAGCGTCGGAGAAAAAGGCGTCGATAGCAGATATCAGCGCGTCGGGGTCGATCGGCTTGGCAAGGAGCTTGCTGCCAAGCACCGGCGTTTCCACGTCGGCGAGTTCGGGGAACCCGGTGAGGTATACAACCTTGATGCTCGGACGGCGGCGCTGGGCCATGCGCGCGAGCGCGAAGCCGTGTGGCGTCATCTTCACGTCGGTCAGCAGAAGGTCGATCGGATGCTCGGCATCCTCTAGCGCAGCGAGGGCCGGGGTGAAGGCGCACGCGTCGATCACACCGTATCCGGCATGGCGGATCAGCTTCGCCACCGCGTAGCAGCAGTGTTCGTCATCATCGACGACGAGAACGGTGTGGGCAGATCTCGCAGGACGAGGCAGCACCAGCCCGCTAGAGGCCAAGCAACTCGCCGACATGAATGCACCAACCAGACGGAGGCTGGCAGGATCGCCACCCCTGCAATGAAGGTACATGGTTACGGAGCGTTACAAAAGCGAATCCATCTGAGACACCTTATCCTGCCCCCATGGCCGCCTTTGCTGCCCGCACATCTACGGACATCGGCTGGGCGCAGGTGCTAGAGTCGTCGCATGAGCGATAAGCCAGAAGAACAAGAAACGCAGGGGGCGATTGAGGAATTGATCGCGGCGCAGCTCGCGTCCGGCATGCTCGGCCTCATCCTCGATCCCAAAGCAGCGATCGAGAAGATTATCGCGGTGTCGCTGGCGGTTCACCAGATCGTGCTGTTGGAACTCAGGAAACAAGGTGGGGCATCGCCGCCGTGAGATGCCGTGGCCCGCTGGCAGGTCTTGGCGAGTGCAGCGGCTTGCGCGTCCCAGCTCAAAGTCGGATCCCCTCCTTCCTTCCCTAAGACGACCACGTTGACGAGGATCGCACCGCTGGGGATTGGGAGCCTTGACCCAAGTCAACCGCGCCGAAGGGTCTAGCCGATCGCCCATCCAACCCGGATACGCCCGAAACCCGCAGAAAACCTAGGGTTCTGGCGCTGGGTTTGCGAAGTATAATATCGCCACATGGATTAAGTGTCTCAAATGGATTCACTTCTGTAACGTTCAGTTACGGATTACCATCTACAATGCCTGGAACGGCGGCAATCATGCATGCTGTAGTGCGGAACCGGAACGTCATGCCGCCAGCCGACGCATCTTCCCTGCCTCAGTCGAGGCGACAGCGAACCGTGCTCGTGGTCGATAACGATGAGGCGGAGTGCTACGCCATGGCACGGCTGATCGCACAGGCCGGCTATGACGTCATTGACGCCTGCGCCTTCACGCCGGCCTTGGCGGCCCTGGAGAATCCGGAACGCCCTATCGACCTGTTGCTCACGGACGTGAAGATGATGGTGCACGGCTTCGCGCTGGCCCGAATGGCCCGCGCCCGCCGCCCCAGCATCAATGTCATCTATGTCACCGGGTTTCCCGAACTAGCGGCGGCGGAAACGCCGCTTTCCGGCAGCAAGCTGCTCGTCAAGCCGATCGACCCGGACGCGCTGATCGCCGCCGTCGACGCTTATTTCTCCGGCGCCGGCGCATAGCACCGCGAAAAGCCCCGCCGACGCGGGGCTCTCACTGAAGAACTCGTCATCGCTGCGTGCCGGCGGTACTCCGCCGGGCCGGATCGTCAGGCGCTCTCGGCGCGGATTGCGCCTGCGTCTGGAACGATAAACACGGCATAATGCCCGGTTGCCCGCCCGGCGCTTAATCTGGGGATCAAGGTCGCCTCGGTGACATAGGTAGAAGAAAACACAACGTTCGAACCACCAAGGCACCAAGAGCACCAAGATGATTATCGGCGCGCGTCGCGCGCCTAGATTTCCTTGGTGTCTTAGTGTCTTGGTGGTTCAAACGTTTCTTCGATCCGCAGCGGCGTGCGAGTGAAGGGCGAGTGGACTCCGGCGTTAGCCCTGCACGTGTCAGTGGCGAGTGCGATCGAGTGGGATCACCTTGGCACCCACGGGATCGGCCCCGCGAGCGGCGCGCGGCGCGGCGTCCAGCGCTTCCGCCAACTCCTGCATCCGGAACGGCTTCTTCAGCAACACCACGCCCGGCGGCAAGGGGTCGCCGAGCGCGTGCGCGTCGGCGTAGCCGGTCATGAGCACGATCGGCTGGTCGGGCCGCGCCTGCCGCGCCACCCGGATCACCTCCGTCCCCGACATGCCGGGCATGGCATAGTCGACGAGGAGAACGTCGACCGGGCTGCTGCTCCCCGCGAGCAGGAGGTCCAACGCCAAACGCCCATCGGCCGCCGCCACGACGCGGCGGCCGAGCGCCTCCAGTTGCGCCACCGCCAGTTCACGGATGTCGTCCTGGTCGTCGACCACCAGCACCGTCCCGGGCGGCCGCAGGATCGAGGTTTCAGCGGCTCCTTCCGACGGCTCGGCCGCGACGCCGCCGCGTTCGGCAGCAGCGGCGCGCGGAAGGTAGATCTCCACGGTGGTCCCTTCACCGGGCTTGCTCCGTATCCGGGCGGTGCCGCCGGACTGGCGTGCGAGCCCGTACACCTGGGAGAGCCCGAGTCCGGTGCCCTTGCCCGCCGCCTTCGTCGTGAAGAAGGGGTCGAACGCTTTCGCGAGCACTTCCGGTGGCATCCCTTCGCCGGTGTCGGCGACCGACACCACGACGTAGTCGCCGGGCACCAGATCGCCGGGCAGGTCTCGCCCGCTCGCCGCCGCCGCCGCGACGTTGCGGGTCTCGATCCGGACGGTGCCGCCGAGCGGCATGGCGTCGCGCGCGTTGATCGCCAAGTTGAGGAGCGCGACCTCGATCTGCGTCGCGTCGACCAGCGCGGGCCAGAGTTCACCGGCCAGCGCGGTCTTCACCTCCACCGCGCCGCCGCCGAGGGTCCGCCGCAGCATGTCGGTCATGCCGCGCACGGCTCTGTTGAGGTCGGTTGCTTCGGGCGCGAGGTGCTGCTTGCGGGCGAAGGCGAGGAGCTGCTGCGTCAGCTTCGCGCCGCGCTGCGCCGAACGCGCCGCCGCCTGCGTCAGCTTGCGCGCGCGCTCGTCGGCGCCGAGCCGCGCCTCCAGAAGCTCAAGGTTGCCGAGCACGCTGCTGAGCAGGTTGTTGAAGTCATGCGCGACGCCGCCGGTGAGCTGGCCAACCGCCTCCATCTTCTGCGCCTGCCGCAGCGCCGCTTCGGCGTTGCGCCGGTCGGTGGTCTCGACCGCCTCGGGCACGACCGCCACGATCGCGCCGCGATCGTCACGCATTGGATGCATCGAGAAGTCATACGATCGGCGTCCGGTCGGAAGGTCGACCGCGATTTCCTCGCGGTAGGCCCGTCCCTCGGCGACATCGGCAAAGGCTTGCTTCACCTTCTCCGGCATGCCCGGCGTACCGGTGAACCATGGCGTTTCCCAGAATCGCTTGCCGACCACGTCCTCAACCTTCGCCGCGATCGCCGCGAGCGAGGTGGCGTTCGCCTCAAGCAGCGTGCCGTCGAGCGCGAGCAGGCCCAGAAGCTGGTGGCTCGTCTCGAAGATGGTGCGCAGCCGCGCCTGGTCGCGCAGCCGGTCGGTCACGTCGTGGACGAACTGGTAGGCGCCGATCAGCTCACCGTCGGGGCCGCGGAGCGAATTGAACTTCATCTCATAGAAGCGCCGGGCGCGGCCGGGATCGCCGAACTCGGCGACCTGCGTGAACTCCTCGCCGGCGAGCGCGCGGCTCCACACGGCCTGCACGGCGTCCCTGTGCTCGGGCCAGTCGGCGAGCACATCGAGCATCGAGTCGCCGACCCGCGGCCGCACCCCGAAGATGCGCTCGAACTCGTCGGCCGCGGCGTTGTTGATGGCGAGCCAGCGAAAATCGAGGCCGGCGACTTGAACGAAGGCGTCGGTGCCCTCGACGATGTCGGCGAGCAGCTTCCGCTCGGCGAGCGCCTCCGCGACCCGGCGTTCGAGGGTCCCGTTCAGCTCGCGCAGCGCCTCTTGCGCGCGGTGCGCATCGGTGACGTCATGGCCCTCGCAGAAGATGCCGACCACATCGCCCGCGGCATCGGTAATCGGCGCGTAGATGAAGTCGAGGAAACGCTCCTCCTCCTCGAGTGCGTCGGGCGTTCTCCTGAGCCGCAGCGGAGCGGCATTGGCGACGTGGCGCACGCCGGTCGTGTAAACTTCGTCGAGGAGCCGGTCGAAACCTTGCCCCGCCAGCTCGGGGAAAGCGCCGCGCACCGTCTTGCCGACGAAACCCCGGTCGCCGAACAGCCGCTTGTACGTGTCGTTCACGAAGTCGAAGACGTGGTCGGGCCCGCGAAGCGTACAGATGAAGCCCGGCGCCTGCTCAAACATGCGCCGCTGCCGCTCGGTCTCTTCCGCCTGCCGGCGTTCGGCGAGCACGCGATCGGTGGTCTCCTGGCAGGCGCAGAACATGCCGGCCACTTGGCCGCTCTCATCGCGCACGGGCGAATAGGAGAAGGTGAACCAGGTCTGCTCGTCGAACCCGCGACGGTTCATGAGGAGCGGCAGATCCTGGCGAAAGGATGCGGCGCCGGCCATCGCAGCGTCGATGAGCGGCGAGATGTCGGGCCAGATTTCCGCCCAGATATCGTAAAAGCGCGCGCCCAGCGCCGCCGGGTGCTTGGCGCCGAGGATCTCGGCATAAGGTGCGTTGTAGAGGAACCCGAGTTCCGGTCCCCAAGCGACGAACATCGGGAACTTGGAACCGAGCAGCAGGCCGACGATCGAGCGCAAGGATTGCGGCCAAGTCTCGGGCCGGCCGAGCGGCGAGGCCATCCAGTCGTGCGCGCGCATCAACGCGCCCATCTCGCCGCCGTCGGCTAGGAAGTTGACGTCGTTCGGCACGCGGCTTCCCTTGAGGTGTAATCGAGGCGCGTCGCCGTACGGAGCAAAACGTCGCACGGCGCCACTTTAGAAAAGTCGAGCGGCGATGTCAGCCGCGGCGGCGATCAACTCATCCGCGTACGGAAAGCCGGAAGCGGCCGGCCCTGCACATCGGATCGGATTGCGCTCGCGTTTGGAGCGGTCCGGACTTCGCGCCTGGCGTCCGAGGTCGCCGCAGCGCCATAGACAGAAGAAAAAACAACGCTCGAACCACGAAGACATCAAGTGCGCCAAATGAGTATCGCCGTCCGCCGCGCGCCTGGATAACCTCGGTGTCTTGATGGTTCGATCCTTATCGGTTCACTCCATGACCGCGTGCGGGCGACAGCCGGGTGGGCTCCCGCAAGGCGCCTTCGGACCCAAGCGCAATCCGCACTAACGCAAACAGACTGGAGTATCCCCGGCGGGTCGGCGTGCGACAGGCGCGCAACATCAAGAACAGCCGGCGATTCCGAGGCCGGCGCACTTGAAAGCATTGTACAGTGTCGCTAACAGCCTTGACCCCGCCGAGCGTGCGTCGGACATCACCACTTATATCATCATGCCCCAGCCGCCGCCGACCGTGCCTGATCTCCGCGCCACCGATGGAGAATCCTGCGTCGCCGTCGCACAGGACATCACCGCGCGAAAGGCGGCCGAGACGCGATTTCGGCTTCTGGTGGAGGCTGGAGCCACCCTGTCGGGCTCATCGGACTATGAGACGACCGTGCGCGACATGCTCCGGCTCGCGACGAGCGGAGGCTTCGCGAATTTCGCCTTCTTCGATCTCTTGAGCGACGACGGCGTCAGCTTCGAGCGCATTGCCTGGGCGCACGGCGACCCCGAACGGGAGGAAGAACTCGCGAAGGTCCGCCGCTTCCCGCCGAACATGGCTGTAAACGGCAACCTGGCCGTGCGGGCCGTCGAGACCGGCCGGCCTGCCTTCGCGCCGGTCGTCGATGAAGAATTCCGGCTCCGGGGCACGCGCGATCCCGAGCATCGCGCTCTCATGCGGGCGCTCGACGCCCGCTCGATCATTTCCGTGCCGCTGCCGGCACGCGGGCGGGTGCTCGGGGCGCTCACCTTCCATCGCACCGGCGAGGCGGAGCGCCCTTTCGACCGGGAGGACCTCGCTCTTGCCGAGGAACTCGGCCGCCGTGCGGCGACGGCGATCGACAACACCCGCCTGTTCGACGCCGCGCAGCGCGACGCCGAGGAGCGCAGGCGCGCGGAAAATGCGCTGCGGGAACAGGACACCCACCTGCATGACATCCTCGAAAGCATCTCCGATTCGTTCTACGCGCTCGACGCGGAGAGGCGCATAACCTACGCCAACAAACGCGCTGCGGCGTTCTGGGGCCGACGTGTCGAGCAGGTCGTCGGCCGCCTGTTTCTGGAGGCTTTTCCGGAGGTCGTGGGAACCGCTCCGTGGGCTCTCGTCGAGGAGGTCGCCGCAACTCGCCAGCCCATCCAGCGGGAGATCGCGTCGGCGATCTCCGGGCGCTGGCTTGCCGCGAGCATCTATCCGAATCCGTCCGGCGGAACCACCGTCTTCTTCCGTGACATCACGGAAAGGAGACGCGCCGACGAGAAACTGAGGGCGTCGCATCAGCGCACGGCGGAAATCCTGGAGAGCATCAGCGACGCCTTCTACGCCGTCGATCACGAGTGGCGCTTCACGTATGTCAACCGCAAGGCTGAGGAATGGTGGGAGCGGCGACGCGAGGATCTGATCGGGAAAGTGCTGTGGGACGAGTTTTCGCAGGCGACCGGCACCGAGACCCAGAACGCGCATATCACGGCCGCCAAAGAACGGCGGGTCGTCCGTCTCGAGGTCGTCTCGCCGATCCTCCACCACTGGGTCGACGTCAGCATCTACCCCAGCGAGGAGGGGCTTTCCGTCTACTCCCGCGACATCTCAGAGCGCAAGCACGCGGAAGAGGCGTTGCGGGAGAGCGAGGAACGGCTCCGGTATGCGCTCCAAGCGGGGCGTCTCGGCTTTTGGGAGTTCGACATCGCCACGCACGCGTTCGCCACGTCGGAGACGTGCAAGGCCAATTTCGGCCGGCGCGCGGAGGATGCATTCACCTACCAGGACTTTATCGCGACCATTCACCCCGATGACCGCGAGCGGCAACGCGACGCCGTCGCGGCTGCGATCGCCGGGCGAGGGGATCTCGACGTCGAGTACCGCATCCTGTGGCCGGACGGGAGCCTGCATTGGGTGCAGGTCCGCGGCCGGACCACGGACGCCGGCTGCCGCCCCCGCGCGCGCATGGTAGGCGTGTCGCTCGACATCACCCAACGCAAGGAAGCGGAGGAGGCGCTGCGGCGACTGAACGCGTCGCTCGAAACACAGATCGCCGAGCGTACCGCGGACCGGGACCGGATGTGGCGGCTGTCGACCGACGTCATGCTGGTCGCCCGATTCGACGCGACGATCACGGCGATGAACCCTGCCTGGACGCGCCTGTTCGGCTGGCGCGAGGATGAACTCCTCGGACATTCCTTCATGGACCTGGTGCATCCCGACGATCGCGCGAGCACGCTGGCGGAGATGGGCAGGCTCGCGCAGGGACTGACGACGCTGCGGTTCGAACATCGCTGTCGTTGCGCGGACGGCGGCTACCGCTGGTTGTCCTGGACCGCGGTGCCGAACGAGGGGCTGATCCACGCGGTGGGCCGCGACGTCACGTCCGAAAAGGCAGCGGCCGCCGAACTCCAGGCGGCACAGGCGCAGCTCGCGCAGGCGCAGAAGATGGAGGCGGTGGGGCAGCTCACCGGCGGCGTCGCGCACGATTTCAACAACCTCCTCACGGCGGTTCTCGGCAATCTCGAACTGCTGGCGGCTCGCCTCGCCGGCGACGACGCGGCCGAGCGCATGCTGCGGGCGGCGATGCGCGCGGCGGAGCGGGGCGGCAAGCTCACCGAACAGCTCCTGGCGTTCTCGCGCCGGCAGCATCTCCGGCCGCAGAGCGTGAACGCCAACCGGATCATCGCCGGAATGAGCGACCTGCTGGAGCGCACGATGGGGGGCACGGTCCAGGTCCGAACCCACCTTTCCGCGGACCTCTGGCCGATGCTGGTCGACCCGACGCAGATCGAGATCGCGATCCTCAACCTTGCGATCAACGCGCGCGACGCGATGCCGCTCGGCGGGACGATCACGATTGAGACCGCGAACGTCGCCGCGGCCAGCCGTGAGCTTCCGGCGGAAGTCGCCGGCCGGGATTGCGTCCGCATCGCCGTCGCCGACGTCGGCTGCGGCATGACGGAAGAGGTCCTGGCGAAAGCGTTCGAGCCGTTCTTCACGACGAAGGAGTTCGGCAAGGGCAGCGGGCTCGGCCTCAGCCAGGTCTACGGGGGGATGCGGCAATCGGGAGGCGCCGTTCGCCTGAAGAGCCGCGTGGGTCAGGGCACGACGGTGCTGCTGTACCTGCCGAGGGAAGCGGCGCAGCATGCGGCGGCTGCCGCCGCCGGCCCGGAGACGCGCCCGTCGAGCGTCGCCGATGCGAGCGGGCGCATCCTGGTGGTCGACGACGAGCCGGACGTGCGGGACATCACGGTTCGGATGCTCCGGGAGGCGGGGTATGGCGTGACGGAGGCGGACAGCGGGCGGGCGGCGCTCGACGCCTTGGCGCGCGGCGAGACGTACGATCTGATCGTGATCGACATCGCGATGCCGGATCTCAACGGCATCGACACGGTCCGCCACATACGGGAGAGGTGGCCGGGGCAGCGGGCGCTCTTCATGACCGGGTACGCCGACACCACGGAATTCGCCGAGCAGACGGGCGGCGATCCGCTGATCCGCAAGCCGTTCAAGCTCAACGATCTTGCCGATGCGGTGCAGCAGGTGCTGGGAAGGACGCGCGGTCCTACACCAGGCTCCGTCGTCCCGCTGCGGTCGAGAACCGACAAGGCTTGAACCACCAAGACACTGGATCGGTTTTCGATCGAGCTTGAAACGGCACGCCCGGCGTAACGCCGAAATCCCGTTCCAGCTCGGCCGCAATCCGCGTCAGCTTCGCTGCGGCGGACGGAACGGGACGACGCTGCCGCCGCCGCCTTCGCCGCTGCGCTGACGGCGAGACTTGGCCAGCGCCTCTCGCACCTTTGCGTCCAGTTCGGCGAGCTTGAACGGCTTCGTGACCGTCGGGACGCCGCCCAGCGCCTCATCCGCCCGTTCCGAGAGATCGGCAAATCCGGTGACGAGCAGGACGGCGACGCCGGGGTACTTGCGGAGCACCTCGGCCACGAGGGCGGCCCCGGTCATGCCCGGCATGGCGAAGTCGGCGAGCAGCAGGTCGAACGAGGATCGCTCGCGGTCCAGCCGGTCCAGCGCCTCGAACCCGCTTTTCGCCTCGGCCACGCCGTAGCCGAGGCCGCACAGGGCCGTCGTCAGCAGTTCGCGCACGTCGTTGTCGTCGTCGACGACGAGGACGCGCCCGCTCGCCGCCGCGTTCGGCGCCGCGGCGGCGCTCCGGCCGCCGCCGCCGTCGGCCCGAGCGGCGCCCACGGCCCGCGGCAGATAAAGATGGACGGACGTGCCTTTTCCGGGCTCGCTCTCGATCCGCACCGTGCCGCCGGCCTGCTTGGCGAAGCCGTACACCTGACTGAGGCCCAGCCCCGATCCCCTGCCGACTTCCTTGGTCGTGAAGAACGGTTCGAAGACCCGCGCCAACAGCTCGGAGGGGATCCCGGTCCCGTTGTCCACGACCGAGATGCACAAATAGTCGCCGCGTTCGAGGTCTGCCGGCCAGGAGGCGGCCGCCGAGCCGGCGTCGGCGGCGGCCATATTGCGCGTCAGGATGGCGAGCGTGCCGCCGAGCGGCATGGCGTCGCGCGCGTTGATGGCCAGGTTGAGTATCGCGAGTTCAAGCTGGTTGGCGTCGACGAGCGCCGGCCATGCATCCTCGACGGGTGCGACGGTGATGCGGATGATCGCGCCCATCGTGCTGGCGAGCATGTCCTGCATCCGGGCGAGCAGCGCATCGACGTCCACCGGCTGGAGCTGGAGACGCTGCTTGCGCGAAAAGGCGAGAAGCTGCTGCGTCAGCTTCGCGCCGCGTTCGGCCGCCCGGACCGCGTTCGCCACGTGCCGTGCCGCGTTCTCGCTCAGCCCGTCGTTTCTCGTCAGCTCCAGATTGCCGAGAACGGCGCTGAGGAGATTGTTGAAATCGTGCGCGACGCCGCCGGTGAGCTGGCCGACCGCCTCCATCTTCTGCGACTGGCGCAGTTCCTACTCGATCCGATGCATCGCGCTGATGTCGAGCGAGGTGCCGAAGATCTTGGCGACCGCGCCGTCCGCCCTGAAGAGCGGGACGAGAAAGGTGCGGCGGACGACATGGCCGACGGGCAGCTCCCCGGAAACTTCGTACTCGACGCGCTTGCCCGTCTCGGCGCATTCCCGGTACTTCGCCTCCATCAGCGAGGCGCCCGGCTCGGGAAAGAATTCGCGCGGCGACCGGCCGATGAAGGCGTCGGCCGGAAAGCCGGTCGCCTCGATGCAGGTCGGGTTGATCTCTTCGTACACGAAGGCGCCGTCGGAGGGGCGGCGGCGCAGGAGATACAACAGGACGGGCGACTGCTCGAACAGGGCGGTGTACCGCGCCCGGCTGCGCTGCAGCTCCTCGTTCGCCTCGCGCAGTTCCTGGGTCCGCTGCGCGACCCGATGCTCGAGGGTCTCGGCCGCCGCGCGCAGCGCCGTGTCGCGTTCGGCGACCGCGCCGGCCATGGCGTCGAACGCCTCGCCCAGCCGGCCGATCTCCGAGCTGCGGTCGCGCAGGCCGGCGCGCGCCGAATAGTCGCCGCGCTGCCAGCGCCGCGTCGCGTCGAGCAACCGGTCGACCGGCTGCCGGATGAAGAACCGGCCGCCGGCCAGGGCGGCCAGCAGCGCGAGCAGCCCGGCGACGGCGATCAGGACGGCGCCGCGCCGAGTCGCTTGGTTGATCCCGGCGAAGACGGCCGCCTTGGAGAACCCGACCGCGACGACGAAATCGGCGGGGCCGCTCCCGAAGGACACGGGGACGATCGCCCCGATCCGCCTGACGCCGTCGAGGCCGGTCTCCTCGTTGACGTTCTCCTGCGGCAGCTTCAGCAGCGGCTGCAGCCGGGGCGGCACCTTGCGGCCGATCCAGCTTCCGGAGTCCGGGTGGCGTACGAGAATGGTGCCGTCCCGGTCGGTGATGGCAAGGGCCGTATCCGGCGGGAACGACTTGCGCGAAATGTGCGCGCCGAGCCAGTCGAGGTCGACGCTGGCGATGACGGCGCCGGCCACGCGGCCGCCGTTCGCGTCGCGGACCGGATAGGCGAAGGTGACGAGCTTCCGGTCGGTGATGCGGCTCTGGGTGAAGTTGCCGACCGCGAAGGCGCCGGTCGCCATGACGCGCCGGTAGTAATCGCGGTCGGACACGTCGGGCGTGCGGTCGGGGCGCGTGCTGTTGCAGAAGGCGACGCCGTTCGCGTCCACGGCGCCGATGACGAGATAGTCGGCGTAGTGCTGGCGCAGATCGGAGAAGAACGCGGTGCAGGCGGGGCCGTCCTTCGCATGCACGACCGGCAGCGCCGCCAGCGTCACCATCAGTTCGCGGATACCCTCGACGGTACGCTCCAGTTCGGCCGCCGTCTGCCGCGCCAGCCGAAGCGCCTGTTCGCGCGCCTCGTCTTCGCGCGCCCCGCGCAGCTCGACTTCGTTGTAGGCCTGGATGCCGATCGCCGGGAGGACGGCGAGCGCAACGAGGAAGATAAGCCGTACCAGCAGGCTCATGGACGCCCTCGCAGCCGCCGTCCGCCGTTCAACTCGCCTTCCACTATGGCAACTTTCGACTCTGCAACGATCAACGGCAAATGTCCCAAAACCGCCGCGCCCTATCGTGGAGGAGGGTTGTGGCGGAGGCCCGGCGCGCTATCGGGTCCGCCCCGTCCACCCTCTACCACAATCCGCAGCAGAGGCGCGTTCAGGACTTTCCGGCCGCGCCGCCGCCGGGACGGTTGGCGAAGATCGGCGAGGGCGGGGCCGGCGGCGTCGCGACCCGCTCAAGCGCGCGCTGCACGGCCGGACGGGCGGCGATGGCATCGCTCCAGCGGCGCAGGTTGGGGCGCCCGTCGAGTGTCATGCCGATGCGGGCGACCGAGGTTACCCACGGGAACGTCGCGATGTCGGCGATCGAATACTCGCCGCCCGCGAGGTACTCGGCCTCGCCGAGGCGGCGCTCCATGACGGCGAGCAGCCGCTCGGTCTCCTTGACGTAGCGGTCGATCGCGTAGGGCACGCGCTCCTTCGCGAAATAGGCGAAGTGCTCGGCCTGCCCGAAGAACGGCCCGACGCCGCCCATCTGGAACATCAGCCACTCGATCGCCGCGATCCGGCCGCGCGGACCGGCGGGCAGCAGCTTTCCGGTCTTCTCGGCGAGGTACATCAGGATCGCGCCGGATTCGAAGACGGGGAGGGGCTTTCCGCCGGGACCGTCGCGATCGACGATCGCCGGGATCTTGCCGTTCGGATTGATCGCCAGGAAGGCGGGCGACTTGTGCTCGCCCTTGAACAGGTCGACGAGGTGCAACTCGTACGGTATGCCGACTTCCTCGACCATGATCGCGGCCTTGCGGCCGTTCGGGGTGCCGAACGTGTAAAGCTCGATCATCCTGCGTCTCTCCGGTTGATCCGCCGCGGGCGTCCCGCGCCGCCCGCCGTCGAGGCATTAAGCTGACATCGGGCGGCGGGATCGGCAATGCGGATGCGCAGGGTAGTGCAACGCGAAGCCGACGACAGACATCGGACGGCGGGTGCAACCGGGTCGGCCGCGCCGTATCCGTCGGACGTGCCGAACGTGCCCCTTGCCGCCGCCGCTGCCGGCCGTGTCATCATCGGATCGATGCGGACGCGGGAAACGGGCAGGGCGGATCGGGGATGGCGCGCAACACACCGGGCGGCGCGAAAGCGGGGGCAGGGACGGGCGCGGGGGCGGGAGCCGCGGCGGGGAGCGTCCGCGGGCTCGACGCGATCGACGTGCGCATCCTCGCGGCGTTGCAGCGCGAGGGGCGGATCACGATCGTCCGGCTCGCCGAGCAGGTCGGGCTGTCGGCGCGCCCGTGCCTGGAGCGCGTGCGGCGGCTGGAGTCGGCCGGCATCATCGCCGGCTACCGCGCCGAGGTGGCGATCGAGCGTCTGACGCAACCGGTCACCGTCTTCGCCGAAGTCGCGCTGGAACGCCACGACCGCCGCCGCCAGGACGCGTTCGAGCGCCGCATCGCGACGATCGAGGAGGCGGTCGAATGCTGGGAGGTCAGCGGCAGTTTCGACTATCTCGTCCGCTTCGTCTGCCGCGACCTCGACGCCTATCATGCGCTGACGTCGGAGCTTCTGGAGGACGAGATGCTCGGACTGTCGCGCATCGTCAGCACGATCGCGCTGCGCCCGGTGCGGCGCTTCGCCGGATATCCCGCCTCGCTGATCGACCCGGCCCGCCGCGAGGAGTGAGCCTGCTCCCGGGCGCAACGCCGATATCCGGAGCGCAAGCCCGGTTGACGCTTGAACCGAAGGACCCGCTGCCGTACGGCTCCGCGACCGATCCACCCTCACGACGGAAACGGCAGGTTCATGGATTCGCGCTTTGTCGACTATCGGGACGACGGCACGACCTTCGAAGCTTACGTCGCCCACGATCCGGGTGCGGGCGTCGAGCGGCGGCGGCCGTGCGTGCTGGTGGCGCACCAATGGGCCGGGCAGAGCGTGCATGAACGCGGCGCGGCCGAAGCCTACGCCGCCCAGGGCTATGTCGGCATCGCGATCGACGTCTACGGCAAGGGAAGGCGCGGCGGCCTGTTCGACGACAATAGCGCGCTGATGGGTCCGCTGCTCGCCGACCGCGCCACGCTGCGGCGGCGCATGCTGGCGGCGCTGGCGTCGGCGCGCGCACTTCCGATGGTCGACCCGGACCGCGTCGCGGCCGTCGGCTATTGCTTCGGCGGGCTCTGCGTGCTCGACCTCGCCCGGACGGGGACGGAAGACGTGCGCGGGGTCGCCAGCATCCATGGCGTGCTCTCGCCGCCGAACCTCGGCGCGCAGCCCGAGATCCGCGCCAAGGTGCTGGTGCTGCATGGCTACGACGATCCTATGGCGCCGCCGGCCGACATGCTGGCGCTCGCCACGGAACTCACCGACGCCAAGGCCGACTGGCAGCTGCACGCCTACGGCCATGCCAAGCACGGATTCACCGCCGTCGGCGCGAACGCGCCCGAGCGCGGCATCGTCTACGACGAGGCGACGCACCGCCGCGCCGTGATCGCGACGGACAATTTCCTGGAGGAGGTGCTGGGCAGCCGCAAGCCGTCGTGAGGCTTGCACCGGATGCTCGGCCGAGCGATCGACTCTGAGCAGAGCACGTCAACTTACGAGATATGTTCCTTCAACTGACGGACAATAGCCGTCTGGCTTCGAAAGGAGCAAACTCACGTCAGGAGAGAGGGCCGACCTCTCCGACCAGGGGACCGGACGGCCTCGACAGCTAAGAACCTTTCTCAGCAAGCCGGCGTGGTCTGCGTTGCACTCCGACGCCCGGCATTAGGAGCGTGGCCGCCGGCGATGCCGGGACATCGAACGCCGCGCGACACGGCCGCCGGGCGTCGGAGCGCAACCCGCAGGGACGCTTTGTCGTTACGCCGGAGATGCGTCACGCGCCGCTTGCGATGTCCCTGCATCGCGGCGCGCCGCGCTCCTATCCCGGCGCCACGACGATGCGTCGCAGACTGCGCCGGCCTACTGAGGTAGACGCTGAAGGAGGCGGCCGTGGTGAAGCCTTGCGCATCCCTGTTCGTGATCGCATGTCTGCTCATCCTTCCAAGAGCCGCGGTCGGCGGCGACATCGGTATCCCGAGCGGTCCTACGGAGGTTCCCTCGGAAACGTTGCCGCTGAACCAAGCCTTGCGGAATTTGGAAGCGGCCGAGCAGGAGCAGGTGCGGCAGAAACAGGTCGAATACATTCGATCGCAAAAAGGCTCGGCCTATTTTGCCTATGTGCCGATGGGGGCGATCGACCGCTATGGGCAACCGGTCGCCGATCCGCAGACGCACCGCCAGATCGCCGATGGTTTCTGTATCATCTGGCGACCGCATTGGGTGCTCGACAATCCCGATCAAGCCCGGACGGCCTACACGTGGTTCACCAGCCTGAGCTATCGGGTCGACCCACGGACGGGAACGCTGGACGTTTACCAGGTCGGCGTGCCGGACGGTATTTCTACGCCGAGCGGCTTTCAGCGCTCGCCGGGAGTGGCCATTGTCCGCACCAGCGAGGTCGCCAGGTTGTACGACCAGCCCGATCCGGCGTGGCCGTGCGCCACGGAGACGTGGGTCACCGTCCTGAGAGCCGACGAGCGGCAGTACGGCGGCGGCGGGGGAGGCGGCGTTGCGGGCGGCGGCTTTCCCGGCGACGACATGAAGCGGTACCGGCAGAAACAGCACGAAA
>Ga0265327_10001941_pt1 | contig 23781 bp, 17 predicted proteins | sample 41621metaG_FD_202089 | JGI IMG/M metagenome (GOLD analysis project Ga0265327, IMG submission 202089) | Rhizosphere microbial communities from Carex aquatilis grown in University of Washington, Seatle, WA, United States - 4-16-21 metaG | ecosystem: Host-associated > Plants > Roots > Rhizosphere...
AGGGGTTCAGAAGACGCCAAACGAATCTACGGGTTACGTAACCGGGCTTGCGATTTACGTTGACCCAAACCTACATAACGTCATCCTCATTTTTTCTTGCGCAGAGCAAGTGGGATATTCTGAATGATCAAGTCGCAGTGGATGGTCGCTTTAGATTGCCATTGTAGACAGACCTTGCTATTCAACGGATTCTCTGAAGGGAATGATTGTTTGGGTCATGTGATCATACCAAACAAATTCTGTCCCATTTTGACAGTTGATATTTAAGTTTTAGGACATTCAGGCTGGTACCATTTATGGAACCGGAAATTCTAACAGGCCGCAATAAAAAGTCTGCAGTTATTGACATGCAACGGATTTAAATACTGACATTTATTCTAATAAATATTTGCTGGCGTAGCTTTTGAATAGGGTATGGCAACCTGTTATTCACCACCACAGTCTACTATTTATGAACACAAATAATTTTACCATAAAGGCTCAGGAAATCCTGCAGTCTTCGCAACAAATCGCATTTAATGCCCAAAGTCCGACTATAGAAAGTAGCCATATTCTTCGTGCACTCCTTAATGATTCGGATGGTCCCATATTATACCTGCTGAAGAAAGCCAATGTAAATCCATCATTTGTTGAAACCAAATTGGACGAACTTATCAGTAAGGGTGCCAAGCTTCAGGGTGGAAATGCAGCTCAAAATTTAAGTCGTGAAGCTAATAATGCCCTGCTTCGTGCTGGATCTGTATTAAATGAATTCGGAGATGAATTTGTAACTCCCGAACATATTCTACTGGGTATTTTGCATCAGAATGATGATACTTCCAAAATCCTCAAGGATGGCGGCCTGACTGAAAAAGCACTGATTGCGGCTATAAAGGAACTTCGTAAAGGAAATACTGTCAATTCTCAGACTTCTGATCAGCAATACCAAACCCTGGATCGCTATGCCAAGAACCTCAATAAACTGGCTCAGGAAAACAAACTGGACCCGGTTATCGGACGCGATGAAGAGATTCGTAGAACCTTACATATCCTTTCCAGGCGGAGTAAAAACAATCCTATTCTCGTTGGGGAACCTGGAGTAGGTAAAACGGCGATAGTAGAAGGATTGGCACACCGCATTATCAATGGTGATGTACCCGATAATCTGAAGAGCAAAGTGATCTATGCTTTGGATATGGGGCAGTTAATTGCTGGCGCCAAATACAAGGGCGAATTTGAAGAACGCCTGAAAGGAGTTGTCAAAGAAGTGGCCGAGAGTAATGGTGAAATCATACTCTTTATTGATGAGATCCATACCCTGATCGGTGCCGGCGGTGGAGGTGATGGCGCTATGGATGCAGCCAATATCCTGAAGCCAGCCCTGGCAAGGGGTGAGCTTCGTGCTATTGGTGCGACTACCCTGAACGAATATCAGAAATACTTCGAAAAGGATAAAGCACTGGAACGCCGCTTCCAACGGGTATATGTTGATGAACCCAGCATGGAGGATGCCGTCAGCATCCTGCGCGGATTAAAGGATCGCTATGAAGCCTATCATGGTTTGCGAATCAAAGATGCGGCCATTATTGCTGCAGTTGAATTGAGTAGCCGCTATATCACCGATCGCTTCCTTCCGGATAAAGCCATTGATCTGATCGATGAAAGTGCCGCAAAGCTGAAGCTGGAAATGAATTCCATGCCGGAAGAACTAGATGAACTGAACCGTAAGATCCGTCAACTGGAAATCGAACGGGAAGCGATCAAACGCGAAGGCGATGATGAAAAGCTGAGCAGACTCAATCACGACCTGAATAATATGCAGGTGGAGCGGGATACCCTGAAATCCAAATGGCAGGAAGAAAAAGAACTGGTCGATAAAATCAATCATACCCGCACCGCTATTGAATCCCTGAAAACAGAAGCCGAAAAGGCAGAACGCGAAGGGGATTATGGCCGGGTAGCGGAAATCAGATACGGACGAATCAAGGATGAAGAAGCCAAAGCGGCAGCTCTGAATGAGCAATTACATGCCATGGATGGACAACGCAAGCGGCTCATGAAGGAAGAAGTGGACGCGGAAGATATTGCTGAAAATGTAGCAAAGGCTACGGGTATACCGGTGCAACGCATGATGCAGAGTGAGCGCGAAAAGTTATTGCACCTGGAAGATGAACTGCATAAACGTGTAGTTGGACAGGAAGAGCCCATCGCAGTAGTTGCGGATGCGATCCGCAGAAACCGTGCAGGTCTGAATGATGCAAAGCGTCCCATTGGTTCCTTCATCTTCCTGGGCACTACCGGGGTCGGGAAAACCGAATTGGCAAAGGCTTTGGCTGAGGTTCTTTTTGATGATGAATCCATGATGACCCGGATCGACATGAGTGAGTACGGGGAAAAGCATGCCGTTAGTCGTCTGGTTGGGGCACCTCCCGGATATGTAGGTTATGATGAAGGGGGACAGCTCACAGAAGCTGTAAGGCGCAAACCTTATAGTGTGGTCTTGTTGGACGAAATCGAAAAGGCCCACCCGGATACGTTTAATATTCTTCTCCAGGTACTGGATGATGGTCGGCTTACCGACAATAAGGGTAGGGTGGTGAACTTTAAAAACACCATCATTATCATGACTTCAAATATGGGATCCCATATCATCCAGGAGAATTTTTCTGACCTGGATGGGAAAAATATCGACGTCGTTGTCGACAGTACGAAAGAGCAGGTCATGGAATTGCTGAAACAATTATTACGCCCTGAATTTCTGAATCGTGTGGATGATGTGGTGATGTTCCATCCACTCATGAAGAAGGAAATAAAAGCGATTATTAAGATCCAACTGGAAGGATTGAGGAAGCAATTAGCTGCCCAGGGCATTCAACTGGAGTTCTCTGATTATGCGCTGGATTACCTGGTGCAACGGGGATTTGATCCGCAATATGGAGCACGTCCATTAAAAAGGGTCATTCAAAAAGATGTCATCAACCTACTTTCCCGGAAGATCATTGCTGGTGAAATTGATAAGAGCAAACCGGTACTGATTGATGTCTTTGATGGGGTGGTGGTGATGCGGAATGAAGGGATCGCCTGATCGCAGGAATCTGATCCGCAGCTTTGAAATAAATAGATCTGAATTCTAGGGCTGCTCCAGAACCAACGGAGCAGCCCTATTTTTTTTGTAAGTGTTTTTAGCTAATAATTTCGATCAATTCAACGGATTTTCCGGAACTAAAAGGATGGTTTGAATAAAAGCATTCCGGTCTTCATGTGTGGCCAGACTATTTGAATCATTATCCATCCTGAATTGCATTGAAACCATAGTGTCCCTGGAAATATTAAACGTAAAACGCTGAAGGGTCTCATGCAAATTCAAGGAATAGGCACCAATAGATGTACCGTTCACTTCACATTGCACATGAGGGAAAACGCCTGCCAGAGGTGTTCCTCTGCTAACCAGGAGCATTTGATAGGTACCTGCGCGTAGCTTCTTATCCGGCATCGATATTGGCTCTCCATCCCATAAAGGGATCAGATCCTTTCCCTCTGAATGGAACCGTTTGCTTTCGGGTAAATCACTCGGTAAGATCCGGATCGACCCCGGACCAAAATAATCTTTTTGAATAAAGAGCGCTGCCTCACAATCGAAGAATTGTTCCTGTTTCAAAAGGGTATATAATGAATCTTGAAAAAGGGGATTTTCTTTTTCTGAATTGCCTGATGGATGAATCATTACAATCCAGAACCCTTTACGGGAATCACTCTTTCGAAGAAATGAATCGAGCCCGGGATTGGAATACGAGTAGTTATAAACGGGAGAACGATAATGAAATTTCTTTAGGTAATAGGTTTGTTGCCATGCTGTGTTCCTGGTTAATACCGGAAACATCATTGAAGTATCAGAAGCCATGTAAGCTGCGACTTCACGGAATTGCGTTTTATTGATCTTTGTATAATACTGCTTCACCATGACCAGGCTGGAAAGACTAAGTAAAGCGTATAATGTGAACAAAATATACCGGACATTATCAGCTCTGATTATTTCGAGGCCGGAAGCCAGGATCAAAATAAAGGCTGGTAGAATTGAAATCGAATACCGTTCAACCATCATTGGCATTACTAGGTAGGAACGGAAAAAAGGAAACAGAAGACAAGTAACGATCCAAATGGAGCAAACAATAAAGAGATAGGTCTGCTGTCTTTCCCAAATCTTGCCGTTTTCGATGGTATTAGAGCCAAATAACTGTGCAAAAAATGAGATTAATAATAGGGAGAGTATTGGAGAAAGCAGATCCGAATTCCCGAAAAAAACGAAAAAATAGTCAATAGGGATGTGCTCTCCTGGTAATTCTGCCCAGAATTGAGAGATTTTAGTCAGCCCAGAAACATATCTTAATAAAGGAAGCACACCAAGCACCACCATTAATCCAGCCAAAAGGAGGAGGAACAAGAATTTGCGATCATAAAGTCGTTCTTTATAAATGATCAGAATAATTAGAATTAGTTGAACGAAACACACTAAGGCCCCGAAATAATTGGTATAAAGCATCAGCAGCGTTAGCAATGCATACCACAGCCAGTTCTTCAGGCTAGGGTTTTTGATGCCACGTAGAAAGAAGAGCATCGACAGGATACTGAAGAACAGGACTAATGAGTAAGGCCGGGCCTCCTGTGAATAATAAATACTGAAGTAATTGATGGAAAGAAATGCTGCGCTGAATAATCCTAGCCGTATATTTTTCAATTCACAACCCAATAAATAAATTGCCCAGATCCCTCCTGTACCTGCCATTGCAGGTACTATGCGTAAGGCCCATTCATTATTATGACACAAGCCAATTGCTAGCCGCTCCAATAAAAATAATAAGGGTGGTTGCTGATCAACATTCGTAAGATAATAGTTCAGTCCATGCTCCCGAATGGCAGGATCACTTTCTATTGCGGTGTATAATTCATCCAGCCATAAGCTCTGATATCCCAGATGGTAACAACGTAGAAAGAGACCAATAAGGATAATAATTCCCAGTGCAACGAATTCCGTATTAAGTCTAGAGCGTCTCCATAAAACGTGACATAAGCCGGTACCGGATTGAACCGCCTTCCTTTGGCTGCCCTCGTTCATGAAACGGAATTTTATGGACTTCGTTATCTACTTCTCTTCAACGATCTAACATCCATCTCAAGATATACCAAAGCAACAGCCTATACGCAAGACTATTAGCCAGGACTGCATAAAATGATAGTCCTGTGATTTTTGGATGGAACGGCATAAATTTTAAGGGCCGTTACAGTTATAACTGTAGCGGCCCTATTCTTTTAGGAGAGTCGAAAGTAATCACATGAAGGTTAAAAGCAGTTTTTCGTGGATGATTTCACTCAAATGGGGCAAAGGAATCTCGAAGTGCGCTAAGGAGGGAAGTTTCTCGCGGCGGCGCAACGACGCGGCGGCGGGGACTTTTCATGCAGTGACGCAAAGGAGCAGAAATGCAGAGGGGAAGGGGCAAAGCAAAGATCGCTGCGGATACACGAAGGGCTCCCGCTCCCCAATTACCAAATCACCAAATTTCTAAATTGCCTCCCTTGGTCGCCGAAGTGCAAAGCACGAAGGAGGTCCCAATTACCAAATCACCAAATTTCTAAATTGCCTCCCTTGGCCGCCGAAGTGCAAAGCACGAAGGAGGCCCCATTACCAAATCACCAAATTATCAAATTACAAATTACCAAAAAGATCTCCAAGCAAGATGAAAACCATAATCTGCCTCTCTATTTCCAATTGCTTCATGACCTATGCCTGGTACGGAAATCTGATGAAGAAAAATCTGGAAAGTATCCCTCTTTGGCAATTGATTCTGATGAGTTGGGGGGTAGCATTTTTCGAGTATTGCTTTGCTGTTCCTGCAAATAATCGATTTGGACTGGCAGAAGGGTTTTCTCCATTTCAACTAAAGACCATACAGGAGGTGATTTCCCTACTGGTGTTCACCATTTTTGCAGTCGCTTTTCTGAATCAACCACTTCGTTGGAATTATTTGCTCGCCTTTGCATTGATCATTGGCGCTGTTGTACTGATCTTTTTACCTGCAAAAAGTGCATGATCAAATCACATCGTCCGGTTTATCCTTCTTTTGAGGGCCAGCTTTCAGCCGCCCTGCCTTTTTCAGGGCCTGAGCCATAATCCATTCCATCTGACCATTCACGGATCGGAACTCGTCAGCAGACCATTTTTCCAGTGCCTTGAACAAGTCTTCATCTATACGAAGCACAAATGATTTTTTAGCCATATCGCACCTGGTCTTCTATGATTATTGGGGTCATGTCTTGTATTTCTGAGGTTATTATTAATGGATCCAGATGCAATAGAATAAGCATCTACTGCATCTGGATTATTTGGAACACGCTCCTGGAACTAATGGTGATTAGTATAGGGATCCGGTGTTAAGTACAGGCTGGGCGCCACGTTCGCCGCATAGCACCACGAGCAGATTACTGACCATCGTTGCTTTCTTTTCTTCGTCCAGGGTAACAATATCCTTTTCACTCAGCATAGCCAGGGCCATTTCCACCATCCCTACGGCACCTTCAACGATCTTACTTCTGGCAGCAACAATAGCGGTGGCTTGCTGGCGTTGTAACATGGCACCTGCAATTTCCTGCGCATACGCCAGATGTGAGATGCGGGCTTCAGATATAAGCAATCCGGCTTTTGCGAGGCGTTCATTCAATTCCGTTTCCAGCAATTCATTTACTTTATTACCTCCGTCACGGAGTGTAATGGCAGCAGTTTCATCCTCCATATGATCATAGGCAAAAGACTGGCCCAGATTTCGCAGGGCTGCTTCACTTTGTAGTTTGATATAGTTCACATAATCCGCCACCTCGAAGGTTGCTTTATAGGTATCGTTTATGGACCATACAATGACAGCGGCGATTTCAATCGGGTTGCCCATTTTATCATTCACCTTCAAGGTCGGAATCGCCAGGTTTTGCGCCCGCTGCGAAAGTTTGGTGGAGGCATAAAGGGGATTAATAAAAAACATTCCATTTTCCTTTACGGAAGCGACATATTTACCAAAGAAGGAAAGGACCCGAGCATGATTGGGCTGTATGATCATGAGCCCTTTGAGAATGAAAAAGGCAATAGCAATCATCAATGCTCCAATAATAGTATACCTCGGATTTTCCGCTGCCATTGTAAAGGCATATGCGGCTCCCCCAAGCAGCGCCAGTGATATCAATAATGCTAAAAAACCATTGACAGGTTTTGAAATCTTTTCCATAGTATGATGTGTTTTTGATATTGAAATGATATCAAAGCTATATCAGTTTCTGGAATTTCAAAAATTATTTTTTCAATTTCATTGACTTTAGATCATTGTCATCCATCTGCTTGTATTAATCTTTCAAAAGCTTTATTAGCTGTTGGTGATTCAGTCTTCTATTCCGGATCTTACAATAGCTTGTTGGTACGAGATACAATCGGAAAGCATTCGAATTAAGGTTTTGAAATTCATAATCAAATAAATGAGAATGTCAATAATTCAAACTTTAAACTAACCGTTTAAAAACGGTCTAATTGCATAATTCTTTGGGATAATTTTACAGGAGAAGGTCCAATATTAATGTGAGCACGAAATCCGTGAAAAATCTTATGGGGCAGATGGAAGAACATTATGACCAATTGGTTGACCTTCGACAATTACTGATCGGTCAATCGGCACTTGTGGATTCCAGCCTGGAACTAGTGTACGACCGGTATGGCAAAATACTTCATGATATGAATGATCTATCAGATAGTGGCCTTCCGGTCAACGAACTATTGAAAAACTCACATGGATTTTTAGATCAGATTCGGATGACCATTCATCTGGTAAGCCCGAAACAAAAAGCAGCAGCCTTTCAGTATTCTGCCACCACGATGCGAATGGCTATCGATTACCTCTTATTCCTGCTGCATGAGCACTTTTTAAGCAGGCAATAAATTATTTATCCGATTCCGTGAAACGCCAGTGTTTCACCTGACCATTGTTTGACTTCTCTAGGTGTAAAAGCTTAGGTCCATACTCTTGAATAATGCAATATGGAATTGGATTGGCTTTTTCAAACATTCGATTTTTAGGAGTGATTAAATTTGGGAGTGACGCGCCCTAAATCCTAATAATGTTCCTTTGGAAGGAGGTTTAAATATGCATAAACCTAATAGTTTGTAAGTAACAGCGAGGTTTTAGTCAGGATAGAAAGACATAGGATTACACATACTGCCATGCCTTTCCTGCTCATCGGCTGCTTATTTGCACCTTGTTGGATATAAATAAACCTTTATAACAACATATTGCAGAAGTAATATGCAATTACATTAGAATAACTACTGCTGGCCCTCCTCGCCAAGGCTTCGGCGGGGAACCCTTAAGGCCAGTGGGTTATCTAATGTACCTGTTTTTGGCCATTTGTTACCTAAGCTAAAGGTTACAAAGATGTGGAAATACGGTAGGTCTAAAGGCACTTGGCTTCTGCAAGCCTAGGTTCGTCTGATGTACCTATTTTCTCTGCACGTTAAGCCGAACTAACTTCTAAAATGCAGGAAAGCAAAAGCATCTCCACCACATTAAAAGTGACAAGTCAGAAAGCATTCTGTAGCAATAGTAAGTCCATAAATTGAAGGCATTAAAATCCATGTTCCAATAAGATCTTAAGTTTTTGCAAGACCTTATCCCAACCTTTCATGGATCGTTCAAAGCGTTTTTGAGCACTTTCACCCTGGCCCACATCATCCGTTATGTGCAAGGTGGAAATGGCACCATCAAAACTAATCGTATCTGTTATGGTTGACCGGCTTCCATCCCTGCTATAAAGGGTATATTGCAATAGCTTCTCCGGGATTACCTGAAGGAGCGTGCCCTGAAGCTCAATTTTAACGAACAAAAACATCCGTCCTTTAAACGTGATAGGGCTTCCCGTTTTCCAATCTGAATACACCCGGTAGTTAAAGAAATAGTGCCGGGTTTTCTCCGGGTTTGTCAACGCATCCCAAACCTGAGCAGGACTAGCTGCCAGTTTGATTTCTTTATTCACAATGAATGTTGACATAGAAAACTATTACGTGTACCCACACATAATAAAGTCCTGCCGTAATTTGGGATTCACTGGCTACTTTACGATTGCTCCCGCGGGTGCCATCGCTGTTGGCGCGACAAAAATGAGCTTTCCCTGCTCATCCTCGGCCATCAGGATCATACCAGAACTTTCAATGCCCTTCATCTTCCGGGGGGCCAGATTTGCTACTACCGTAACCTGTCTGCCAACGACTTCCTCTGCCTGGAAATGCAGAGCAATCCCGGAGACAATCGTTCGGATTTCCCCATGGCCCATGTCTACCTGAAGCTTTAGCAACTTATCTGCCTTCTCGACCTTTTCAGCAGCAAGAACGGTGCCCACCTTTAATTCAATTTTAGCAAAATCGTCGATCGTTATGATTGGGCTCGCTTCGGGTGCCATTCCGTTCTTTTCTTCAGGTTTAAGTACTGGTGCCGGAGTAGTCATAGTTTTGGTTGGAGCAGATGAAGCCGGTTTTGTGCCATTCGCATGAAGCTTCTCTACCTGTTTGGTGATTTCGCTATCCTCAATTTTCCGGAACAGGATCTGAGGTTCCCGCAATGGATAATTTGGTTTCAATAAGTCGATCCTGCCGGCATTTTCCCACAGTAGCATTTTATCGACCACCTTCAGCATATGGATCAATTTCCGCGAAGTATCCGGAAGGAAGGGATCCATGAAAATGGCCAGATTCGCACATAGTTGCAGGCAAAGGTGAATGCAGTTATCGATCCATTCCTGTTCTGCAGGATTTTCGGCCACACGCTTGATCACCTGCCATGGTTCCTTTTCCTGGAGGTACTTATTTCCCTTGCTGGAGAGACTCATGATCTCCGCTAATGCATCACGGAAATGGTAACGCTCGATATGGCTTTCAATAGCGTCTTTAGTAGCCTTGATCGCTGCCACCAGATCGCGGTCTGCATCATCCATCCGGGCATTATGAAATACCGGAACCCGGCCATTGCAAAGCTTATGCATCATGACCATCGCACGATTCACAAAATTCCCGAGATTGCTATTTAATTCAGAATTGATCCGAACCTGGAAATCCTTCCAGGTAAAGTCGTTATCCTTGGTTTCCGGTGCATTGGCACAGAGTACATAACGCAGCGCATCAGAGCCTTCCGGGAAATCCTCCAGGTATTCATGCACCCATACCGCCCAATTACGGGAGGTGCTGACCTTTTCTCCTTCAATATTCAGGAATTCATTGGCCGGTACATTATCCGGCAACACAAACTTCCCATGCGCCTTGAGCATGGCAGGGAAAATGATGCAATGAAAGACAATATTATCCTTGCCAATAAAATGCACCAGCTTGGTATCCTCCTGCTGCCAGTAATCACTCCACATGGGCGTCAATTCCTTAGTGGCAGAAATATATCCGATCGGAGCATCAAACCAGACATACAAGACCTTCCCTTCGGCGTCTTTCAGTGGTACCGGTACCCCCCAATTGCTATCCCGGGTCATCGCTCTAGGCTGTAAACCTGCATCGATCCAGCTTTTGCACTGTCCATAGACATTACTTTTCCATTCATCCTTCTTACCAACGACGATCCATTCATTCAGCCAGTCATTGAACTGATCCAATGGAAAATACCAATGTTTGGTCAGGCGTTTTTCAGGAACGGCATCACTCAATGCACTGCGCGGGTCAATCAGCATTTCAGGAGAAAGGGTCGATCCACAACGTTCGCATTGATCCCCATAAGCTGCCGTATTGCCACAAACAGGGCAAGTACCAACAATATACCGGTCGGCTAGAAAGATCCCTTTTTCAGGATCATAATATTGTTCTGATTCCTTTTCCGTGAAAATTCCATCCTCATAGAGTTTTTTGAAAAAGGCCTGAGCCGTTTCACGATGGGTTTCTGAAGAGGTTCTGGAATAGATATCGAAGGATATACCCATATCCTCAAAAGACTTCTTGATCAGCGCATGGTATTTATCCACCACCTGTTGAGGAGTGATGCCTTCTTTCATGGCTCTGATGGTGATCGGAACGCCATGTTCATCAGAACCGCAAACAAATTTTACATCCCGTTGCTGGGAGCGCTGATAACGAACAAAAATATCTGCAGGAAGATAGCATCCTGCCAGGTGGCCTATATGGACAGGGCCATTTGCATAAGGTAGGGCGGCAGTTACAAGCAGCCTTTTATAATTCATAAGGGCTGCAAGTTAAGATAGCTTGAAGGATTGCTTAACGATGTGGCCTTTCGGATGGCGCTTAAATTCTGTAAACGGCTGAATTTATTCTATGAATCCGCAAAAAGGAAAGCCGGATGTTCCAAAATTGGAGAACATCCGGCTTGTTGGACCGAGTTCAGGTTTCGCTGAACTACGGTTGTTATATAAATTCTAGCAATGATCCTCAAAAGCCTGCATCAGATTTGCAGCGATCATTTGAGCCGGGCGGCCTTCGATCATATGGCGTTCGATCATGTGAACGACCTGGCCATCCTTCAATAATGCAATGGAAGGGGAAGATGGTGGATAAGGTAACAGATGCGTACGAGCCTGCTTTACAGCATCAATATCAAAACCAGCAAAACTTGTAGCCAGGTGATCCGGCTTTTTGCTTGCATTATGGATTGCCATCAAAACGCCAGGACGGGCAGTTCCTGCAGAACAACCACATACGGAATTGATTACGAGTAATGTGGTTCCTCCTTGCTTGATTGCCTGCTCTACTTCATCCGGTGTTTTCAGATCCTCGAAGCCTTGTTCAACGAGCTCGCCTTTCATCGGCATTACAATTTCTGCTGGGTACATGTTTCTTATCGTGTTTAGGCTGCAAAAATACTCCTGTATCCTCATCCACTCACCATATGCGTATTGCTAAAAGCAATTTAACGGTGCATTACAACATGTAATCTTGCTTTCACCCCTTCCGGGTTATGGCTTGCAATTAGATAATCTGTTTCTTTACCGCCTATGCAAATTCCTTTTTCTGTACGCATTGCATTAATGTTTGTACTCTGTTTTGGCGCTGTTTCCTGTAATCACACGGAATCGGGTCATTCCTCAACCAATAAGATCAGTCCGGACAGCCTCTACGCGCAATACTGGGAAGAACATGCCCGGCTTTTTCCACTGGAAGCAACTGCTAGTGGCGATAACCGGTATAATGATCAAATGACGATCACGATTTCAGAAAGCTTCCGTGATAGCCTGAAACGGTTCTATACCCGTTATCAAAATACCATTTCAGAAGCTGATACCAGCAATATGAATGCGGAACAATTACTGAGCTATCGCTTATTCCGGTATGAAATGGAAATGGCCATCAATGGCCTCAAATTTCCAACGCATTATATGCCGTTCAACCAATTCTGGGGCCTCACCCTCGACATGGGCCAATTGGGCTCAGGTAGTGGTAACCAACCTTTTAAAACGCCAAAGGATTATGATAATTTCCTGAAACGCCTGTCTGTTTTTCCAGCCTGGTGTGATACCGCCATTGCCAATATGCGAATCGGAATCAGTAAGGGCTGGGTATTGCCCAAAACGCTGGTGGTTAAGATCCTTCCTCAACTAAAAGCAATGCTGGTGCCTGTTGAACAAAGTACCTTCTATGGTGCTGTGAAAGCGATCCCTGATAATTTTTCAGCCAGCGAGAAACAACGCATAACAGCCGCCTACAGAAACGCCATCGACAGTGTTGTTGTTCCGTCCTACAGGAAACTGTATGAATTCATGTTGGGTGATTATATGGCGAAAGCCCGTAGCAGCAGCGGGATCATGGAAATTCCGGATGGGAAAGCTTATTACCAAAACCTGATCAAGTATTGGACTACCACAGATCTTGGCCCGGATAGCATCTACCACCTTGGGGAAAAAGAAGTGGCCCGGATCGAACAGGAAATGACCAAAGTGAAAGATGAAACGGGATTCAAGGGAGACCTTCATGCCTTTTTCGAGTATGTAAATAAAGACCCTCGTTTTTGTCCGTTTAAAACACCGAAGGAAGTGCTCGATTCATTCTGGAATATCAAACGCACCGAAGATCCTGCACTGAAACGGCTTTTTAATACGGTGCCTAAAACCCCATTCACCATCCGGCAAACCGAAGCTTTCCGCGCAGCATCCGCCAGTGCAGAATACAATCCTGGCTCTGAAGATGGAACACGCCCCGGAATTTTTTATGTCCCGATCCTCGATGCCACCAAATACAATGCTGTTGGGATGGAAACCCTGTTCCTTCATGAGGCCATTCCCGGACATCACTACCAGATCTCAATCCAGCAGGAGAACAAAGCCCTGCCTAAATTCCGCCGCTTTCTTTGGTATGGTGCCTATGGCGAGGGCTGGGCACTCTATTCTGAATCTTTGGGCAAAGAGTTGGGTTTGTTTACCAATCCCTACCAATATTTTGGACATCTGAGCGATGCCATGCACCGTGCCATCCGACTGGTCGTTGATGCAGGCCTTCATAGCAAGGGAATGACCCGCGAACAGGCCATCGAATATATGATGGCGCATGAAGCGACCACTTATGAGGCCGCAGTGGCTGAAATTGAGCGTTATATGGCGATACCTGGACAGGCGCTCAGTTACAAGATCGGCCAGTTGGCCATCCGAGCGGAACGTAGTAAGTACGAACAGCAATTGGGAGCCCGTTTTAATATTGCGGATTTCCATGATCAATTACTGAATGGCGGATGTGTTCCTCTCAATATTCTTTCGGAAAATTTGAAGGCCTGGGCGGCCAAATTGAAATAATCGGCTTGGTCCCGATCCCTCAGGCTTCCTACTTTTGCGGCTCCTTATGCATACACCACTCATAGAATGCGTCCCTAATTTTTCAGAAGGCCGGGATGCAGCGGTTATCAAACAGATCACGGATGCGATCGAACGTGTCGAAGGCGTCAAATTACTCGATGTTGATCCCGGGAAAGCCACCAACCGCACGGTGGTAACCATTGTGGGCGCACCTGAAGCAATTGTTGAAGCGGCTTTCCAGGGGATTAAGAAAGCTGCCGAGCTGATCGATATGTCCAGCCACAAAGGGGAACATCCACGGATGGGCGCTACCGATGTCTGTCCATTGATCCCGATCTCTGGAATCAGTATGGAGGAAACAGTGGAGTATGCCAAAAAGCTGGCAAAACGGGTAGGGGAGGAATTGGAAATCCCGGTGTATCTCTATGAAAATGCCGCCAGCAGTCCCGAACGCAGGAATCTTGCCACGATCAGGGCGGGCGAATATGAAGGCTTTGCGACTAAAATCCTTCAGGATGAATGGAAGCCCGATTTCGGGAAGGCCGTGTTCAATGTAAAGTCAGGTGCTACCGTAATCGGTGCCCGTGATTTCCTGGTGGCTTATAATGTCAATCTGAATACAACTTCTACCCGCCGGGCTAATAGCATTGCATTTGATGTTCGGGAAGCCGGACGGGTGAAGCGGACAGGTGATCCAATCACCGGACCTGTTGAAAAGGATGCCCAGGGTAATCCGGTTAGTATTCCAGGCTCATTGAAGTCGGTAAAGGCGATCGGCTGGTTTATTGAGGAATATGGGATTGCCCAGATTTCAATGAACCTTACCAATTTGAATGTAACACCGCTCCATATGGCCTTTGACGAGGTTTGTAAAAAAGCGGAGGCACGGGGTATGCGGGTGACGGGTAGTGAATTAGTTGGGCTTGTTCCCTTGAAGTGCCTGACGGATGCTGGCCGTTATTTCCTGGAAAAGCAACAACGGAGTGCAGGGCTGTCTGAGGCAGAATTGATCCAGACAGCCATTCGTTCGATGGGATTGGATGAATTGGCCCCTTTTGATCCGGCTAAAAAGATCATCGAATATCAGCTTCATAATCCGGAACTTGAAAAACTCCAGGCGCTTAGTATCCGTCAGTTTGCGGATGAGACTGCCAGTGAATCCCCTGCACCTGGAGGCGGTTCTGTGGCGGCTCTTGCCGGAACCCTTGCTGCTTCGCTGGGAACTATGGTGGCCAATTTGAGTTCCCATAAACGGGGCTGGGATGATCGCTGGAACTATTTTTCAGATTGGGCAATCAAAGGGCAAAGCCTTAAGGCCGAGCTGTTGCAATTGATCGATGAAGACACACGTTCATTCAATAGGATCATGGAAAGTTTCAACCTTCCCAAATCGAATGATGCTGAAAAGAAACTGCGTTCTGCTGCCATCCAGGAAGCTACGCTGTATGCTACTGAAGTGCCGCTGCGAACCATGAAATCCAGTTTTGGGACCTTCAACCTATTGAAGGAAATGATCCTGAATGGCAATCCGAATTCCGTGACCGATGCTGGGGTAGGGGTTTTATGCGCCCGTACTGCTGTTTATGGGGCCTACCTTAATATCCTGGTGAATGCCAGTGGGCTCAAGGACGCAGCTATAAAGGAAAAGATGATCACTGAAGCCAAAGCCATTTACCAGGAGGTGACGCGGATTGAACCGGAACTACTGGCAATTGTGGAGACCAAGGCGATGGGTTGATCAGCGACGAAGCTTTTGAATTTCATGAAGGAAGGCAGCGATCTGTTCTTCGGTAGTATCCCAGGCGCACATTAAGCGAACTTCATTGGCCTCTTCCTTCCAGACATAGAACGGGAAGGCTTCCATCAAAGGCTCATTCCAGGCGAGCGGTATTTGAGCAAATACCACATTGGCCTGAACCGGACGTGTGATCTGTATTTCAGGAATTCCTTTCAATTGGTTGGCCAATAATTGAGCCATACTATTGGCATGCAGGGCCGTTTTCCTCCAGAGATCATTACTAAGGATGGCTTCATACTGGGCAGCAATGAAACGGGTCTTGGAATGGAGCTGCATTAATTGTTTCTGCTGATAACGTATGCTGGCAGCCAGTTGAGGGTTAAAAACCACAACGGCCTCACCAAACATCATCCCGAGTTTGGTGCCACCCAGGGAAAGAATATCTACTCCACAATTGGAGCTGATATCCCGCAATTCACCATTCAGGCTGGCTGCTGCGTTGAAGAATCGGGAGCCATCCATGTGCAGATAGATGTTATGGGCTTTGGCTAATGTCGATAATTCCCGAATTTCATCGGGGGTATAAATAGTCCCGTATTCCGTGCTTTGGGTTATGGAAAGCAGATTGGGCTGGGCATAATGCACATCCCCTTTCCGGATGAGTCGTTTTTCGATGGAAGTTGCTTCCAGTTTACCATCTGCATTGGAAGGAATGGCAAAATACCGGCATCCGCTGATGGTTTCCGGGGCACTTCCTTCATCGTTATAGATATGAGAACTATCGGCGCAGAGTACAGAATGAAAGGTTTGGGTAGCCGCGCAAATGGACAATACGTTGGCTCCGGTGCCGTTGAAAACAAAGAGTACATCGGCTACCTTACCAAATAGTTCGTTGAATCGATTAATCACTCTTGCTGTAATTGGATCGGCGCCATAAGAGCGGGCATGCCCTTCGTTTGCGGTCATTAGAGCAGACATCACCTCAGGTAGAACACCTGCATACTTATCAGAGGCAAAGGATTTCATAGCTGCGAAGTTGCAGGCTTCTGTTCATAAAATAAGGACCGGATCAGTGGGCATGGCTTAGGGTGCCTGGAGTCATGACCTTGGCGCTAAAGGCCTTTGAGGTCTTTAGCGCCCTGCCTTCAAGGAAGTGTAAGTTTTCGAAATCCTGTAGCAATCTACTACTGATCGCTACCAAAAGTATCTCCCTGGTTGATATCCCCCGTTTCCCAGCCCTTCTTGAACCAGTACATTCGCTGTTGCGAGGTGCCATGGGTAAACGCATCGGGAACCACATAGCCTTGCGCCTGCTGCTGCAGCTTATCATCACCAATCGCAGAAGCCGCCACCAGGGCATCATTGATATCTCGTTCGTTGATCTTTAAATGAGTGGAATGTTTTGCCCAAACGCCTGCATAAAAGTCGGCCTGTAATTCAAGCTTGACACTGAGCTTGTTTCCACCAACCTCGTCTGTCTGTTGTTGGAGTCTACTTACCTTCTCTGATGTTCCAAGGAGGTTTTGAACATGATGGCCGACCTCATGAGCAATTACATAGGCTTTGGCAAAATCGCCGGAAGCATGAAAGCGATTGCTTAATTCATCGAAGAAGGACATATCCAGGTACACCTTAGCATCTGCCGGGCAATAGAAAGGCCCTACTGCGGAGTTGGCAGCACCACAACCACCCTGTATCTGGTTGCGAAAGAGGACCAGCTTTGGCCGTTGGTAGGTTTTACCCATCTGGGTAAAAACAGTGCCCCACACATCTTCCGTTTCCGCTAAAATAACGCTGACAAAATGCTTATTTGCATCTTCTTCTGGTGAACTGTTTGTTGGAGCCTGCTGTTGTGTTTGTTCCGTTCCTCCTCCGTTCATGGAGCTAAGAAGGCTCATCGGATTTTTTCCAAGCAACAAGGCGATGATAACAATGGCTATGGTACCCAATCCACCACCTACCATAATGTTTCGGCCACCGCCGCCACCGCTACCGCCCCGGTCATCCTCTATATTATCGCTTTCGCGTCCGCCGCTAATATCCATGATGTATTCTTTTTGGTATTGTTAGAGAGCGTAAAATACACAGGCAGACATGAAGTGCCAAAAAAATGCTCAGTAAAGTCTTGGAGGTTATGCCTTTCGCAACAGTTCCCAGAGGACCACTCCGATACTAACAGAAATATTCAGACTATGTTTGGCGCCATATTGGGGGATTTCGAGGCATTCGGAGGCACGGCTAAGAGCTGTATCACTAACTCCATAGACTTCATTGCCAAAAATAAGGGCCAATTTTTCCTCGGAATTCCAAGAAAATTGCTCCAGTGAACAGCTATTTTCTACCTGCTCGATGGCAATCAAGCGGTATCCAGCGACCAGCGCAGCATCCAGAGCCTGATCCATATTGCTGAAATGCTGCCAGTTTACGGTGTCTTCTGCACCGAGGGCTGTTTTGCGAATATCCCGGTGGGGAGGGGTAGGGCAATAACCGGACAGGTAAATACCGGAAAGTCCAAATGCATCAGCTGTACGAAAGGCGGAGCCCACATTATGCATACTCCGGACCTCATCGAGAATCAGTAGAATCTGGTGTTTGGGGGCTTCCAGGTTTTCCGCCGCAGTCCTTCTGCCCAAGGCAGCCATGGATTTTCTGATAAACATTTTCATCGATTAATGGTTTGCAAACTTATTGGCTATCTGTTCAAGTTCAGATCGGTTTTCTTACTTTTGAACGTATAAACAAAACCATATGAGCATGCATCAAGCATTTGCAAGCCCACGATGGCAGGAGCAGCAAGAAGAAGTATTAGAACTTGTTTCGGAGAACAGTCATAGGATCATTGTGTGGAATGATGAGGTCAATACCTTTGATTGGGTGATTGATTCCCTAATGGACGTCTGTAAACATACCCGCGAGCAGGCGGAGCAATGTGCGCTCATCATCCATCATGCGGGCAAGTATGCGGTAAAGCAGGGTGATTTTGATACATTATTGCCGCAGGCAGAGGCCCTGATTGACCGGGGTATTAATGCAACTATTGAATAAATTCGCTAATAATACAACGCTGTCAATACCCGACAAGATCTTGAACGTTGATTAAATTCTTGAGAATAATATTTATTTAAATAGAAAAGGCTGCCTATTGGGCAGCCTTTTCTATAGGGGGGCGGGTAGGTTAGTATTGTGTCACAAAGGTTTTTGCCTGAGCTAAAAGTTGGTCGGCATTTGCTTTTGGATCGGCAGAAAGAAGTTTAAAGCTATAAACGGTCTTTTCCATTTCGTTGTAATGCTTATTGGAAGCGACTTGTTGATCACCACGCTCGTAATTAATTTCCACCATGCTTTGGTTCATGCCTTTGTACATGAGTTTCAGAAGTTCCTGGGAAATGGTTTTAACGGCCTGAGTATTATGGGCCTTAACATTTGTTTCCAGAATAGCCACTTTTGCAGCAACTACTTTCCGGTTAGCTGCCATAGCCGCATCATTTTCGGCCTTGGTTGCCTTTTCAAATGCAAATGCAGACGATAACGTTGCAGCGATAATTGCTACTGAAAGAATAAGTTGTTTCATGGTGTTATAAACGTTTTGAGTTTTTAAAAGTACGCATTTAACGGAAATCAGTTTGTTATTATCCGCTCGCAATAAATAAGACGGTAAATCCAAAAGAATGGTTGGTTACGACAGAAAGTAATCATTCAAATTCCGGATTTTTTTCCTGGCTAATGTCAGCCGGTTCAAATTTAATGATTTATTTAATGATCACTAATGGCTTTAAGTCATTACTTTAATGCCTTATGATAACGGATATTTAGCGATTGACATTTTAGTAGGGCAACGCCTTTATAATACCATTTAATAGTTATTGATGTATTGTATTAATATGGCTTGTTTAATATAGTGCCTGGTTTGAACGGTACGTTTATCAATTCCTCCCAATATTATCTGGCTTTTATATCTGTACTTCACTTTTTTTCTTTTGCATACTGGAGCGGAACTGAAGTATTTCCCTAAAGCAGATTACTTACAGCATTGCAATGCTTTGGATCGGCCGGACTTTTCAACCCGGATACCGGTAATTAGCTCAACAGACTGCTAGCCTTATTATTTGGGGAATCTAAAATATTGCATGCGTTTTTCATCTTTCGTTCCTGCAGGGTTCGGAAAAGCTAAATATGCCGGGCAACTGTAAGGCTGAGCGCTTAGAAATAATTGGCTCCCTTTGGGAGTTAACACAAAAAAAAGTCCGGTTTCGGGCCGGACTATTAAAATTTTATTTTGAATTAGTAAAGTTTTGAAAAAGCTTTTACATGGTCCAGCAGTTGGCTGCTGTTTTTTACGGGATCTGTCGATAACTGCGTATATTCAAACAGGATCTTTTCCATATTATTATAGCGGGCAAAACTTGCCTTTTGCTGATCACCCGTTTCGAGTGGAATTTCACGATTCAGTTGATTCATTCCCTGCCGCATCAGACTTAATAATTCGGTGGTGGTTGATTTCAACTGAGCCGAATTACGACTCTGAATCTGCTGTTGCAGAACAGTGGTCTTGCTCGCCAGCATTTGACGACCTGATTTCATGGCCGCATCATTCTCCGCTTTACTAGGTCTTCCGGCGAATACGGTAGTAACGCCGGCCAGAAGGAAAAAAGCTGCAATAATTACTTGCTTCATAATGTGTGAATACAATTGGAATGTTTAAAAGTAAGCATTTTATCGAAATGCGGTAATCTCTTGATCACTGTTATAGACTGACTAATCGCGTTAATGGTTGGCTGGATTATTTGATTTTATAAAAAATCAGGTACAAAGATGCCTATTCGAATGTTTTCCAGGCCGGCATAATTACCCAAGTGCAGCTCGATAATTTACGAATACGCGGGAACAGATCGACTCTCGGATAATGCTTTAATTCATTGAATATGTAAACATCTATTGAGTAATTTGCGAGGATTGGGGATATCTGCATAACACTAAGGACAAACATTTCCTATATTCGCAAAGAAAAAAATGACAAGCACCCAACGAAATCATGCTTTGGACTGTCTTTGTGAATATGACCTATAATGGTTAAACTTGCATCGACTTTTATTAAACCTGATAGCTTCATTAAATCACGCAGAATAAAGATTACCCGGAAACAACCATGAAAAAATTTACGTACTGGCCTCATGCTGCACAAGTAGTACTAAAAAGCCTGACCTTGCTCATCGGTCTGTGTTTACTGAACACAGTTGCTGTAAAAGGTCAGAATGTTACCTGTCCTCCCAATATTGATTGGGAAATGGGTAACTTCACCAATTGGTCTTGTTTTACAGGAATTTCTGCCACTGGTACACCTACTGCGGGTGTTACGTTTACAGCCATTAATAATACCGGCCCATTACCACGTCGGCATATGATCCGAACCTACGCGAGTGCTGGTGATACTGACTTTTATGGCGGCTTTAAAGTAGTTCCTCCGGGTGGTGGAACTTATGCTGTTCAAATCGGTGTTGATTCTGCATTGTATGCCTCTGAGCGCGTAACGTATTACGTTCACGTACCCACCGGATTTAATGATTACAGTTTCAATTTCCGTTTTGCAACTTGTTTGTTTGATGGCGGACACACGCCTGATACACAACCGGCCTTCCGGATTCAGGCGTATGATTCTGCAACTGGAACTCTGATTCCTTGTGCAGCTCAAAACTACATTGCCGCGACCGCTCTATTGTCACTCGGTTTTAAAATATCTCCTAAGGGCGCTCAATACTATTATTTACCATGGACAGGATCTGCATTGCCGCTGATTGGACAAGGCGGAAATACCATTGCTGTTGAAGTAACGGCACTAGGTTGTAGCGCGGGTGGTCACTGGGGCTATGGCTATTTTGATGTGATTTCCTGCGGAAAGTATAAGGCGGCTGTATCTTATTGTAATCTGGATTCTGGAATTGTGCGTTTCATCGGTACCGGTATCACTCAAACTTATAACTGGTATACCAGTAACTGGACTTATGTAGGTCAGGGTGCCTTTATCGATGTGCCTATTCCTGCTACACCTAGTTTCTTTTATGGGGTTCTTGCAACTGGTCAGCCAGGTTGCCTGGACACTATCAAAACGGATACCGTTGCTAACTTTACGTTGAGCTTGACCGATAGTGCCTGCGTTAAATTTGGTAATACCGTACAATTAAATGTAGCGCCAGTAGGAGGGGTTGGACCATTTACCACTTCGTGGGATCCTAATATTGAATTATCCTGTCTCACCTGTACGAATCCGGTTGCAACACCGATCGATGCCACACAATATTATGTGACAGTATCTGATAAGATTGGTTGTTACCGACGAGATACGGTACATATCTTCCAGGGACCCGATGCGGGTCCGGATCTAAAGGTTTGTCCGCTTGGAGAACGACCGGCTCAGTTACATGTGGCCGGGCCACCAACTGCCACCTATACGTGGACCGATGATTCGGGGCCTGCTTCCTATATCACACCGAATCCTTCTCAGGATCCGGTAGCTGCACCTCCGAATCCAGTAACGAATGTCTATGTCTATTCCAGCGTTTGTAAACAATACGATACCCTGGTAATTTATCATGACACCACCAATTATGTGGTAGCGCCGCAAGATGTACAAATTGTTTGCCGTCCTTCATACCTGAACCTGGTATCCCAGGCTTATGGACCGCCACCATTGCAGAACATTCCTTGTGGTACTGCTAATCCACTGGTATGTACTACCATGGATACCATTACGGCAGGTCATGACCTGATCCCGGCTTCTACCTTAATTAATACTCCGTTCCTGGCTACTAATACGTACCATAAATACCAATTCATCATTCCTAAACGGGAATTGCTGGATGCCGGTTTTTATAGTGGTACCATTAAACAAATTGCTTTCCGCAGCATTGCTACTGCCCTTATGGGTACTGGTACACTGGAAAATACGACGATCTCTTTTGGCTGCGTAAACTACTCCAGCTTCCAGAAACCCGCCAATAACAGCAACTTTGAAACTGCCGTTCAGACGGTAGTTACCCTGGCAAGCTATACCCTGACACCGAATAGCTGGAATGTGATCACACTTGACAATCCATATAGCTGGGATACCTCTACCAATTTGTTAGTGGACATCTGTATGGGTCCTCGCGCAACGGTGGATCCATTGGGTACCGAGCCATTGGCAATGGTACCGGGATCAGCGATTCAGAAATATGATAATGGTATCAACGTCTGCGGTGGTAATGCACCGAAGGTGAACAATTACATTCAGCGTCCTTCCATGCAGTTCATGTATTGTGAAACGCCGCAATTGCCATTCCTGTACACCTGGCAGCCGGGTACTTACCTGAATGATTCTACCGTTCAGAATCCTACAGCCTATGTACCTAGCAGTATGAACTATGCGGTGTATAGCATTGGCCGTAATGGTTGCCGCCTTCGTGATTCCCTGCATATCATTGTACCAGTACATCATCTGGGTGTCGGTCCAATGGATACTTTCGCTTGTCGTTATCAGCCAGTTCCTTTGTTTGCCACAGGAGCGGATGCTTATAACTGGTATGAAGTACAGGGTGGGGTATTTACCAGTGCGAACGGAAGCCTGAGCTGCACCAATTGCTCCAATCCGGTAGCAACCCCTTCGACTACTACAACCTATGCTGTTGTTTATACCAATGATGTAGACCGTGGCAATCCAGCAAATACCGGAAGTTCCTTAGGTTGCCCTGATACGCTGTACACAACGGTACACATCAACCAACTGCCTAATGTATTCTCTTCAAACCGAGATACTACGATCCGTTATGGTCAGCACCTGCAGTTATTTGCTCAGGGAGCTACCCGTTATACCTGGACACCAGTAGGTTCCCTGGATGATCCGAATTCACCGGATCCGATCGCTACACCACTGGAAACAACCAGCTATGTGGTATCAGGTCAGGATTCCAATGGATGTGTATTCCGTGACACGGTCCTTGTGAACATTGATTATACCAATTCATTGCAGATTCCAACAGGCTTCACGCCCAATGATGATGGTAAGAATGATGTCTTTAAGGTGGTAAATGCAGGTTTCCAGAAATTGATGGAATTCCGGGTATTCAACCGTTGGGGCCAGGAGATCTTCTCAACTACGGATATTACTACCGGTTGGGATGGCCGCTGGAAGGGTGTGATGCAGGAAGTAGGTGTTTATCAATACCTGATCCGGGTGGCTTATATGGATGGAAAGGTCCAGACCTATAAGGGGGATGTGA
>Ga0265327_10001942_pt1 | contig 23769 bp, 28 predicted proteins | sample 41621metaG_FD_202089 | JGI IMG/M metagenome (GOLD analysis project Ga0265327, IMG submission 202089) | Rhizosphere microbial communities from Carex aquatilis grown in University of Washington, Seatle, WA, United States - 4-16-21 metaG | ecosystem: Host-associated > Plants > Roots > Rhizosphere...
TGTTACTGGAAGCACCATAAGAACCGCTGTTACTGGAAGCACCATTTTCACCGCTGTTACTGGAAGCACCCTTATAACCGCTGTTACTGGAAGCACCATAAGAACCGCTGTTACTGGAAGCACCCTTATAACCGCTGTTACTGGAAGCACCCTTATAACCGCTGTTACTTATTTTTGTATTTTTTATTTTTTCATCAAATTTGACTCTTTCAAAAATAAATTTAACGCCTCCTTCGATTATTTTTTGTAAAGATAATTCAACTCCTATTTTTAATTTTGAAACAGAAACCTTGCTATCTTGTATCTGTTCTTTAGAAACAGTACCACTACCTTCAACTGTAGCGAATCTACTTGAAGATGGTGAATAATAACTGAAAATATCTAAAGGGTTTTCGCAAAAATGAAATCCGGATGAACAGTGTTTAACTTCTCCATCGTGTTGATACTCTTTACCTAATTCATATTGAAAGCCTCTGCATTTTAAATCTTTTTCAAACCCCTTAAATCCAGTTATAACAATTTTATTAAGTTCATTCCAAAATGATTCAGGTAAATGGATATTTGAAATTTCTTTTGCTTCTTTAAATAAAGGAGCAATTTGTTCAACTGTAAATCCAGCTATTCCGCAACCAATTTCAGTAAGAAGGAATATTTTATCAGGACTTACTTTAGCTACTTCAATTAATGGCTGTATCTGCTCTATAATTACATCAATACCACTCATTGTATCAATAGCGTAGCAACTACCTTGCATCCCTCGTGATATACCTTGTAGTGCTCCGAATTTTTCTACAGCTAGTTTTGCAGCAACTCCTGCATGATTACCTTCTTTATTGCTTCCAAAAACAAATATTTCGTTCTTTTTTAGTTTTGTGATTTTGGGGGATGTGGTTCTGTTTTTCATAGGATTTATTTCTTTAGTTTTCATGTGTCGTGTGTTTAGTAATTAATTAATTTTAGCTATCTTAAAATCCCTGCCATTTCCGCCAATTAAATAAATATCTAAATCTAATATGTAAAATGTTCTGCTTTGAATAAATGTATGAATGTGGTTTGTTCCATAAAATGTTAGTTTATTTTCTTTAGCTAATTTTTTACAATCATCTGAATTAATTCTTATCGTACTTTTTTTAGATAATACATTAATTGCTTTTTCGCTGTAACCTAAAAAAGTTAAAATTTCTATTGTATTTTTCATGTGTCGTATTTTTTAGTTGTTTTTTGATTGTTTAACGGCACAAAGATAGGGAAGGTTTCGTTATTAGCAAATAAAAATACATTAAAATTTAAACTATTTTCACTTTCCCAATATTTGCAAGGGTTTCAGAGGCAAAATAATTTCACTAAATTTGTGTATTTTTATCTATTTACTTGTTTTGTGGTGCAAAAGTGAATATATAAATTACTAATAAATAGCATTTATATTGATGGGGTATATTAAAATGATTATACAATAGTATTGTATCGGCTGTGCTATATATGCAAGATTGCATACGATATATCATTTTTGCGAGTGCAAACGGAGCAAAAATATATATCGCTTCAAAGCTGGATCAACATCCAACTAATAAAAGTATTTAAGCTATTTATATTTATCTCTTATAAGTTCTATATAATAAACACCATTAGCCGAATTAGTTTTAACTTGTGGTTTGTTCCTTACAATGATATAAACAAGCTCTTCAACAGGTATCCCAAACAAACCTGATAATGTTATTAAGTGCCTCAATTGGATCCCTTCAGGGTTCTTTATCCACTTGTTTAACGTGTTAACCTCCACATGGCACGCCCTACAAAGGTCGCCTTTTGTTAGGCTTACCTTTTTTGCTTGCCACAATAGAGGCGACAAATTATCGTTTTTAAAGTACTTTGCCAATCAAAGTGTATTTAGTTATGCTGTTTTTCAATAAGATAGCCTTTTTCTCACCGCGGAAACTGCGTAAAAAGCAGGGCAAATATAACATATTTGTAATAACAAAACAATTTCTTTTTGGGCTTAATTCGGTTTAATATTTCCCTTTACAACACAAACTAAATCAGGATATAAAGGCAAAAAACAAGACAAGTCTATGTTGTTTGATATTAATTAGTTGGTTGTCAATGTATTAATATTAGTTAGATAGGATTTGAAACTCAAAAAAGTTTTGAAGTGAGGCCTACCCGGTGCGCTTTGATTCGTTTCGGTTGGGATTCGATGCCGGCTATTTGTATGCGGTTACCTCAGCAAAAGACTTGTATAAATGTTTTTTTGTAAAACCCCTCATCAAAAGAGCTGTATTAATGTTTTTTGTGTGATAAACCCTTTGTCATATTAACTTTTGTGTGTCGAGTAGTTTTTGTTAATTTGTAATATTTAGTAGATATATTTTTTGTTAGGAGGGTTTTGGCGGCATTTATTTGTAAAAAGAGTAGATATTTGGTAAAATGGAAAAGCCATTAGTGTGATATAATTTTCACATTAATGGCTTTTTGTTGTGGAATATGTGATTTTTGTGTCACACAATTATTTGAATCTGCTGAAGGAGTTTTTTTAGTTCAGATTTATTTTTGATGGTGAATATTATTCTACATATTTCTATATTTTGTGTTATTTCTTTTGTATAAAATGATCCGTAATAAGCTGTTTCATTAATTTTCCTGATACCGAGTTCATCAAATTCTGTATCTTCTCCACAAGGAACGACTTCGAGTACGAATCCGAGGCTTTCGATGTCTTCTTTGTCGAGGCATTTAACTCTTAGGTTGTTATTTTTGATGGCTTCAATAGCGGAGAATTTGTTATGTCCTGTTGTTGTATAAACATCTGATAGGGACGAGTATTCGTTGAATGTTAATCTTATCCAGGCGTTAGTGTTTCTTTCGAGTATTTCGAATTCGAATCCGACATGAAATTCTTCGAGAGTAGGGGTGTAGTATTTTGTTTGCGTCATTTTATTTGATTTAAGCGATTAATTTAGTGTTAGGTATACCAATATACTTGCGATGGGTATATAATTTATTGGTAAGGCTAAAATAAGCCTTCTGTGCCAACAATTTCATTTAGAACTCCTTTTCATTTTCATAGATACGGGTATATGAGTTAGTAGAAACGCAATAGAGGCGATATTTCATTTGTTTTTCTTGGCAGTAGTATTCGCCTTTATTGATTTTTAGGAGGTCTAGTCCACGGAAGATGTTTGGAAGTGATTCTTTGTGGTTCCATTTTGATCGGCCATCGATAAATTTATCGAGTACGGTTTTTAGTTGGTCCATTGTAACTTCCGGTCTTTTATTTTTGATGATGATGCACCAGTCGGCAATTTGCTCGCTCGGGAAAGGGAATTGAACGATGTTGTTTGCCATTTTGAGGGCATCAAACAAATCCGCGTTACTGAAAAGGGTTAGTGACTGATTGTTGGTATAGGCTGGTAGATTTTCCATTTTTTATTGGGTTTTGGTTGTTTACTGCTAGAATTATGTCTTGTAAATTTGAGTTTATTTGGTTTAATTTTGTTTGTCCTTGGTGGAAAGGTTGCCATCGTTTGTATGCTTTCAGGATTCCGTAGAATGTTTCCACCACTTCTTTATCTTGGCCTTCACCCTTGTCAATAGATGCTGTTCTCAGGTGAGCAATTATCTCCTTCAGGGATTTTCCTGTCAATTTGTTTATCACTGGTATTCCGTTGTTGAATTTAATGAATCGGCAATAGATGTCCATGCATTCGGTGTAAACGGAAGGCTCTTTTTTTTCTTTTTCAGCCTTTACTGGATTATCTGTAAAGGCTTTTTCTTCTTTTGGTAAATCAGCCTTTACAGATTTAGGATTAGCTGAACTTGTTTCAGCTAAATTACTACTATTATTTTTTATATCTATTACATTATCATTATCATTATCTATTACAGCGATGTTTGCGACACTCTGCGATGTTCTGCGATGTTCTGCGATACTTATTGCTTCATCTATTGTCATTTCAGAAGATGAAACTTTCTTGTAAAGGTCTGGATTCCATCTTTTTAGATTGCCTAATGCACCAGCTTTTGCTTTAGAAGTTTTGGTGTCTTCGTATTTTACAAGATCTCTTTTTAGCTGAAGTTTTATGGTAATAAACGAAATATTTACGATTGGATTATTGGAAATTGGGTTTTCGTCATTCACATATCTGAAAATATGTCTAATTAATTCGGCAGCATCTTTGTCGGAAAGTGTTTCAAATAATTCTTTATGATCTGAATAAAGAAGGAAAGATTTTTTATTTTCTGCCATGATTTTATTAAAAAAGGATTGCCCTTTCGGAATAAACGACCACTTGCGGAGGAACGAATTATTCTTTACTCGGGCAAATATTTATATAGTTATTTTGATTGATTCCATGTCGCAAGTGGATTTTAATATTTTAACAGCCACAAACATATAACTTAATTATGTAATAAAAAAGAGGAATTGTATAAATTTTTAAACATTTCATTATTTTGTTGCAGCAAGGCGTTCAATTTCTTTTTTAATTTTCATGGTATTGGCATTCCAAGTGAAGTTTTGCAGCATCCATGAACGGTAGTTGACATCAATATCTTTTATTTCTTTGCCTACATGCTTACCGAATGGCATTAGTACTTTTTTAGGAGCCGCTTCTGTTTCTGCAGTATGTTCTCCGATGGTATGTAAAGGTATTCCTGTGAGAAGGTTACCTCCTTCACCGTATAGCTTCCAAATATTTTCTTTAACGAAAACTAGCTTTTCTATTTTTCCGAACTTTCTTATGTTGCCGGAGAAGTCAACGATAAGGCAGTCTTTTTTGTTAGGATGAATACGTGTGCCTCTTCCCAGAGCTTGATAGAGCCAAGCAAGTGAAGCGGTAGGTCGGGCGCAAATGATTGTGTCGAGTTCCGGATGATCGAATCCAACGCTCAAGACGTTCACATTTATCACTACTCGTATGATACCTTTTTTGAAGAAAGATATGGCGTTATCGCGTTCTTTTTTACCCATGTCACCATAAACTGCAACTGAGTTCGGAATCATTCGTGATAATGTAATGGCTTCTTTTACGGAAGGAACGAATACGATTATTGACTTTCGATTGGGAATATCGGCTATTTTTTGAATTATTTTTCCAGTGATGTTATTGGATTCGTAAACGGCCTTTAGCGATTCTTCGGTATAATCGGCTTTGGTCGAATTGTATTTTAAACCGGTTTCATCGAAGTCGTATTGTTCATATTCAAGTTTGGACCAGAATCCGGCTTCTACCATTTCTGATACCTGCGTAACGTGAATTATATCTTTAAAGAATTGTCCATTCTTTGATTTAGATGTTAGCATTACTAATTTAGAAAAAGGATTGCCTTGTACATCTACGTTATTCTGTAATTTTAATGGAGTGGCAGTTAATCCAAGTACATGCGTTATACCGCTAGATTTAAGGAAACGTCCTAGCATACCTTCTTCCCTTGGAAATAGGTGTACTTCATCTATTATCATTTTAGTGAATCCTGCAGCTTTAAATTGTTCTCCAAGTTTTACGATTGATCCAATGGTAGCATAAGTAACATTTCCGATATTCTTTTGACCGGCCGAAGCTGAATAGATAGATGCTTTTCCACCAATCATAGAATACTTGCTGTGGTTTTGGTTCAAAAGCTCGATACTTGGCTGCAAAATCAGCACTTTATCATTAACTCCTTCAACAATTTTAGCAATGATAATAGATTTTCCTGCAGCAGTAGGAGCAACAATAATTGCTGGTGCCGGTTTGTCGGAATTGAAATAATCGATTCCTTTTTGTACTGGTTGTACCTGGTTTGGTCTTAGTGTAATCATAGTTCGTTATAGATTGGGTTTTTAAGAATATTTTGAATAGTACTTGGAAAAAATTTTCCTCCTTTTTTGGCTTTGAATCCCCAAGTATTTAAGTTGTTGGCTATTTTTTCTGGGGACATTTCTTTAGAGTTTCGTTTAATTATTTCTATAATGGCAATTTCATCAGGATTCGGTACAAGCTTTTGATTTTTTATTTTACCGTTAACTAATTCGCCTCCAACTTTATCAAATCCAAGTATAGATCCGCAATATGCTTTACCGGTAGATTTTTTATTTCCAAGTACCGATTTAACTCTTTCTCCAGTCTGTTCTCTTTCAAATGCAGCGTATGCAATAAGTATTGTAAAAATTAGTTTTCCGGAAGCTGTAGTTGTGTTTAAAGTTGCTCCGTTTAAATCTACTACATGCAGCTCTATGTTTAGCTTATTCCATTTTTCAACTGATATGAGTGCATCAGATGTTGAACGGAATAATCTATCAGGCCGAACACAAATAACTCCTTTAACTTCTTTTGTAAGAAGATTGCAAAGTTTACTTCCTTCAGGTCTATTATCAATAGGAATTGATCCACTAACGCCTTCATCAGTAAATATTCCTTCAAGTTGTAAATTCTTAAATTCACAGTAAGCTCTTATCCTTTTTTCTTGAACCTCTTTAGATTCATCTTGTCTGTCTGTACTTATTCGGATATATCCGTAGCATTTTGTTTTTGTTGTTTTTTCCATAGTTAAGATTGTTTAATGGTTATTTGGTTAATTTCTGAAAGTGCTTTGTTCTTCAAAGTTATTTTTTGGCCATTTTTTTCGATCAATTCCTTTTTTTTAAGATATGCTATAGATTTTCGGTAAGCATCCTTTGATATTATTAAAAGGTCTGGAAGCGTGTGGTATAGTTTAATAGAGTTAAGTTCCTTGCTATTTCTTGATAATCTTATTATTTCAGCGAAAACCTTTTCTTCGGTGCTGAATTTTTGAGGTAAAAATTGTTTAGCTACATGGATACTAATGTTTTGTATTTCTTTTGTCATTTTCATAATATGTGATTTTATTTACCACAAAGATATAAACTTTTTGAAATATGTGCAAATAAAATCACATAAATTATTACAAAAATGTTATTTTATTTAATAAATAATAAATACATTTGCAGTCATAATGGAAAGATTTACTCAGGAAGAAGCTTTAAAAGAGGTATTTAGTTCTAAGAAACTATCTGCTAAAGTGGCTGTTTATAAGCACCGGTATGTTAATGGGAAATTGGCTCAAAAGGCTATTGATGAAATACTTAAAGACAATAATTTTATAGTAATTCAAAAAACGATTTATATAAAGGCATGATTGTACCTGTTAAATATCTGTCAATAGAATTAGATATAAAACAATTCAATAGCGTAATACGCTTTATAAGGTGCCAGGAGGGTGCAGGTACCAACGTAAGAATAAAGATTGATAAATTTAAAGAGATATATGTTCCTAATACATTTTATGAGTTTGTTAGATTAAAAAATGGGGAATACTATGTTGATATTAAGCTTATAAAACTTTCGTGCCAACTGGACCTTGTTACATTAACATTCGGGAGAGTAATTGATTACAATAGATTAAGATACATACCTAACGATAAAAACAAAAAACAATAATATGAAAAATATGGAAATCGCTTCAGTGAAGCTAGTAAATGCCGGCTTGAAAGGTATTGTAGTTACTTATGCTCAGGCAAGTTGTAAAGATGATCGTTCATTCATTGATGAGCATGTATCTAAAAAGAAAGCCCCTATTCACGAAGAGTTGGAAACAGCTTTTGAAAGTTTACGTGAACCATTGTTGGATATATGTGGTTATCCGGAACCTGAAACATATATCACTGATGTTGAAATGACTGGCATTACTTATAACAATAAAGGCTTTGTTTTGTCTGCTAAGTTAAGTATTTTGGATGGTGAGAAAACTATTAATTTAGTTACTCCATTAATAAGAGATGGTAATGAATATCCAGGATTCATGAAGGTTATCCAAACACTTGATAAAATATACGAAGAAACTCGCTCGTATATGGCTGGTGAGAAATCATTCTCCGATGAGCAACTTGTGTTGAAGTTCAACTCTTCTAACGAAGGATTTGATGCGGATAGTTTTAAAAAGCTTTCTAAGGATGAGCAACGTGAGATTGCAACAAAGGTTCTACAGGATCAAGGAAGTATTGTGTTCCACCCAGAAACGGAAGAGGAAGGTGATTCAATTCCTGAAGGTGATGGTTTAATGCCATTGGTTAATGGAGGCGAATCAACTCCAGTAATGAATGTAGTTAAGGATGAAGATTTGTTGGATGTAGATGATGATTTTAAATTGGATCCTTTAGTTGAAAAAATTAAAGAACCGGTTGTTAAAGTAAAAGGTTCAAAAGAAAAGCTTGTAAAAGATAATGCATTAAAACTTGTTGATGGACCTAACGGTTCTTTCAGTATTGTTGAAAATGAGGATAAAAAAGTATCTACTGCAGCACGAAAAGTTGGATAAGATAATTGAAATAACGGATGGTGAGCGCAAAATGTGCTTGGGAAAAACTAAGCACAAATCCGTTCTTGCAGCTGAAACTCATTTAGAGGAACTGAGTAAGTTTAGCAGAACTCCGGAAACTTTGAATTTTTATAAGTGCCATTACTGTAAATTTTATCATGTAGGAAATAAATGAGTATAAAAGGTCTTGATGATTACGTTTATTTAGATGAGGTTAATCACCGATATTTTAATCGTGATGGTGGTGAGTATATGAGCGTGTCTAAATTTCGATCATTATTTAAAGAACCTTTTAATAAAGGCTCTGCTTACAATTGTGCTGGTAAAAACGAATATGTTGGTATGACTGCTGAGGAAGTTCTTAAGCATTGGGAAACATATGGTAAGGAAAGGGCTGATGTCGGAACTAGAATACATCAAGCGATTGAGCTTTTTTTTGATACTACAACTATTCTTCCTGAGAATGAAATTTATCGTCCTGCACTTTTAAATATTGCTAGTAAATACAAGGATTATTTTAGAACTTACAATGAGGTTATTCTTTATGATAATGAATCAATGGTTGCAGGAACTGCAGACAAGCCTTTGGTAACAACATCAAGTAAGGATTCAATAATCGATATAACTGATTGGAAGACTAATATTAAAGGCGTAAATCAGAAGGATACTGATAAGTACGGTAAGCCAATAAATAAGTACATGCTTCACTGTTTATCACACTTAATGGATTCGAAATACAATGACTATGCAATACAACTCGGAATTTATGGATATTTACTTCAGAAGCAGACAGGTAGGAAAATTGGTCAATTAAGTATTCATTATATAAATCCAGAGAATCCATTAATAAATTATAAAATCCCTGTTCCATACATGCTTAATGATGTAAAGTTAATGTTTGAATGGTATAAGGATAATTATAAGATTGAGCCTAAAATAATTTCTACGGAACCGGTTAAAAAATCTGTTTTAAGTGGATTTAGTAATAATGATTTTTTAAGTGAGAAGGCTAATATTGTTGACGATGAATTTAATTTAATATAATGTTTAGAAACTTCCAAAAATTTAATGCTAATCGTTTTACTCCTGATCCAAAACCGGATAAGGTTGTAAAGGCTAAAAACAAATTTAGTATTAAGCCTAGAAAGCCAACAGGTGAAAAAAATATTTTTGAAAAGATATGGCTGGAGCGAGGTCCATATAGTCAAGTATCTGGTGTTTATCTTGGAGAGTTTAGTGTTTCGTTTTTCGCACATATTATTCCAAAGGGGCAGAATAAATATCCACATTTTAAATTAAGGGAGGATAATGTGTGTTTGATGTCATTATCTGAACATGTTGCTTGGGATGGATATAGGTCAAAATGTGTAGGTAAAGAGTGGGAATGGTTGTATGAAAAAGAGGACGAATTAAAGAACTTGTACAAGGAAATGTTTCCACCGAAATAATTATTACAAAAATGTTATTTTATTCAAAATTAACTATTACATTTGTCGCATGCACACAGGAGAAATAAGACTGATAAAATGGGGATTAATTCCTAACTTGCCATACTTTGAAATAACTGTTGGGCGTATGGTTGGAGGTCGTGAGAACTTGGAAGTTGTGCAGATTGTTCGTGAGTGGATTTCTGCTGGCAAATATGAGTATCATGTTGAGTGTGCGAAGAAGGATGATAAAGGAGTATTTGGTACTCCTTTTGTGTGGAAAACATATCTAAAAGATCCTGATGAGATACAGTATTTTGTTCCAGATGAAAAACATAATTACGTTAAACTGTGAGAATAGCCAGAAATAAATTTTTAGTGGAGGTTAATGATCAGTTTGTTCGTCCCAATATAAAAGGGTTGGAGTTTATTGATACTGACTTTAATCCTAAAGTTTTGGCTACAAAGGTTGGGCGTATTCATTCGCTTCCAATATGTGTAGGTGCCGAGTATAAGTATGAGTTAAAGTTGAATGTGGGGGATGAAATTGTATTTAATCATTTGGTTTGTCAAGACCGAAATAAGTTCTCTGAAAATATATTTTTTTGCCAGTACTACAATATTTATGGTGTGATACGAGATGGTGAGCTTATTCCTTTGGAGGATGTATTCTTTTGCACTAAAATAGTTGAACCGGATGTTAATTTAGGTGGGTTCAATATTCCTGGTAAGGTGTCGGATAAATGTGCTACGGTAATTGCTAAATCTGATCTTGTTGGAAAGGAAGGCGTTTTATGTGGTGATATAGTTTATTTTACTAAGAACGCTGATTACGAAATTGTAATATCTGGACATGAGTTATATAAGATGCATCTAAGGAATATTATTGGGATTGAGCGCGAAGGTAAGTTAAAGACATTCCGAAATAAATTACTTGTTAAAGATATTACTGAGTTAGGTTTGGTAGGTGGACTTGAGAAGATATATGCTAATACTTCATTAAGAATTGGTATTATTCAGGAATCTGGTACCACTGGTATTGAAGTTGGTTCGAAGGTGGCTTATTACAATGGTGTAGCATCCATATTGCGTTGGAAAGATGAAGATTACGCATTTATCGCTGAAGAAAATTTAAAATTTATAATATGACACAAATAAGTGCAAGGCCTGTTCTTGACCGGATATTGATAAAACAGTCCGATGCTGATTCGGAGATTGTTCCAGGTATGGAAATACCCGAAAGTGAGAGAGAAAAACCATGCAAAGGGGTCGTTGTTGCAGTTGGTCCAGGTTGGGTAACATCAACAACTGGTGAGCGTGTTCCAATGACTGCAAAGGTTGGTGACGAAGTTATTTATAGCATACACTCTGCTACCACTGTGGAGATAGATAAAGTGGATTATGTACTTGTTAAGGAGGGTGATCTCCTTGTAATATTGTAAAACTATGAATGATAAAACAGAAGTTTCAAAAGAAGTGAATGATGCTATGGAAGCAGAATTAGAAGGAAAAGTTAAATTCCAAAATAGGCCTTCTGGTGGTGAAATATTAACTCCACTTGAAAGAGCTAAGAAGGAGTTATGGGAAAAGCGTAAAAAAAATGCTGAGAAAAAGTCGGCCGAACTTGGTAAACATTACACTGATAGATTTAACGGTTATTTGCGTGAATACTTTGATGGGTTTTCTGAATCTAAGGATGAAAATGCAATTTCATACGATGTTTTGAATAAGAGTTGGAAGAAGTATGCTAATGAGGCAAATGCTTCACAGAAATATGTTGTTTTACGGGTTAATTCCTTTGAAGAAGAAGTGGCTCGTATTGTTAAACAAAATGTTCAGTTTCAAGCTAACCATCCGTTAGAAGTACCTGAAGAAATTATCGACTTAACTAATTTGAAATCAGAATAATAATAAATAATTTACTTAAATTAAATTAAATAACTATGTCCAAAAAATTATTTTTTAATCAGGAAGCAAGAAAAAAATTACAAATCGGAATTGACTTAGCTGCAAATGCTGTTGGTAGCACTTTGGGCGCAAGAGGAAAAGGTGTTATTATTGCACCTGGTTATGGACACATGCCTATTGTTACGAAGGATGGTGTTACTGTTGCAAAATCAATTTTCATTGATGATGAAGTAGAGAATGTTGGTGTAATGATGATTCGTTCTGCATCTCAAAAGACTGTTGATGATGCAGGTGATGGTACAACTACAAGTGCTGTGTTGGCTCAAAGTATGATTACTGCAGGATTGGATGCTATAGAAAAAGAAGGAACCAATACTCAGGCTGTAAAGGCTGGAATTGAATTAGCTGTAAATGCTATCGTTGAAGCACTTAAAAGTATTTCTATTCCTGTAAAGGATAATGATACTTTGAAAAGTGTTGCTACTATTTCAGCAAACAATGATGAATTGATTGGTAGTAAGATTGCTGAGGCGTATGAAAAAATTGGTAAAAATGGTATTCTTACTATTGAGAGGTCACATACTGTAGATACTTATGTTACGGTTATGGAAGGCTCTGAAATGGTTCGCGGTTATTCGAATGATAAGTTCGTTACTAATCAGGCTAAAATGACTGTAGAGTATGATAATCCGTTGATTATGGTTATTGATTATGAGATACATACAATAAAAGAGTTAATTCCTTTGATGGAAGATTTTTCTAAGGTATATGATTTCAGAAATCAGCCGTTGATTATTATTGCTCGTGGATTTGATGGTGAGCCACATAATACAATGGTTGTAAATAAATTAAAAAACGGAGCAAAAGTTTGTCTTATAGAGGCTCCAAATGCTTACCAAAAAGAAGCTCTTATTGATATAGCTACTTTAACCGGTGCAACTTTGATTGAGGATGCTATGGGTTTAAAGCCTGAGCACTCAAGAGTAATTCATTTAGGTAGTTGCAAAAGAATTGTTGTTTCAAAAACATCAACTTTAATTATTGAGGGTGGTGGAGAAAAGGCATCAATCGAAGAATTAAAATCAAGTATTCAGAAAATTATTGATGAATCCGAAGGAAATCTACAAAAGAAAGATATTTACGAGCGAAGACTTGCTAGGTTATCTGGAAGTATTGGTGTTATCTATGTAGGTGGTGCTACTGATTTGGAGCAAAAGGAAAGACATGATCGCGTTGATGATGCTAATAGAGCTGTAAAATCTGCTATTGAAGAAGGAATTGTTCCGGGTGGGGGAGTTGCTTTAATTCGAGCAGTAGAAAATTCTACTTACTTAAATGTATCTGTAGATATGAAAATAGGAATTGATATTGTTGTAAAGGCTTGTTATGCTCCATTAAAAAAGATGTTATCTAATGCTGGAGAAGATGTTGAAAAGGTATTTGATAATGTTTCTCGTCAAGGTGGTAACAATGGTTTTAATATTAAAACTGGTGAGTACGTTGATATGATTGCTGCGAACATTATTGACCCAACAAAGGTTGTAAGGTGTGCGCTTCAGAATGCTGCAAGTGTTGCTGGGCAGATTATCAACAGTGATGTACTTTTGGTTGAGATGAAACCTACTGCTTAACTTATAAGTGAATTTTATTTTAAAAAATGCTATCAATTAAATTTGATAGCATTTTTTGTTACAATATTTATCGAGCTATTATTATTATATAAATTTGTTTTAAACAATAATAACAATCTAAAAACAAACAAACAATGGCTTCGAATAGAAACAAACTCATACAACTAACCGATTACGTAAGTGGAGCAGTATTTATGCTTGCATCTGATCAGATAGTATCATTTACAGCAATTGCGACAACAGATACGGAAATAACGTATGTAAGTCAACGCGGAACATTAACTAAAAAGCGTGTTCTTGAAACAGTTTCAGCAATAGATACAGCGTGTATCAGTAATGGAGTTCACATGGTGATTCCTATTACTTTGGAGTCAGGTATTGATTTATATCTGAATATTGATAGAGTAATTTATGTCGATGATTTAAGTAATTCATCTCCGTTAGTTACGGCTGTAACTTATGATGCTGGTGTAAATTCCCCAGCAATTTATAAATGTTCTTTGCCAACGGCAGCTAATTTTGCTGCCGCAACAGATAATTTATTTGCAATTACAACTCAGCCAACAAATTCGATTCCTTCCCGTACTCGTTATATTAACAACGAAAAAATATCGGTATGTGCTGCGGAAGCATTAGGCTCAGCAGCAGTATTGCAATTAGCTATGCGTCCTGAAAGTTATACTGTTACAGCAGCAGGAAGTGGATTCACATCATTACCAATTGTTTCTATTACTGGTGGTGGTGGAAGTGGTGCTACAGCAACAACTACTGCAAAATTAATTTCAGCAACAATTGCTGCAGCTGGTACTGGTTATGTTACTGCTGATACAATAACTCTTGCAGGTGGAACAAGTACCACAGCAGCAATTGTTAATGTGGCTACAACTAAGCCTGTTTCATTGGCAACAAATGCAGCAGGTTCTTCATATAATGTTGGTGATACGATTTTAACTGCCGGTGGTACAGCTAGTACTCATGCTACTTTAACTGTTACTAATATTACAGCTGTTACAGCTGTAATATTAGCTTCTGGTGGAGCTGGGTATGTTACAGGGGATACAGTTTCGTTGACAACTGGCACAGGAACTCAGGCAGTATTTACTGTAACGGCAGTAGCTGGTGCTGTAACAGCCATAGCTTTGACAACAGGAGGGGATTACACAGTTCGTCCTACATTGGGTGCTACAGTAGCAACTACGGCTGTTACTGGTGTTGGTACTGGGTTAACCGTTGCGGCTATTGCAGCAGATTTTGGTGTTCTTACGGCATCAATTACAGATGCCGGTTCTTATACTGTAAATAATACAGCTTTTACTCAAACTTCTTCTTCTGGTGCAGGGACTGGAGCAACATTTAATACTGTTGTTTATGGTGTTAACACATTAACTGTAAATACAGCAGGTTCTTACACTGTTATCCCAACAAATCCGGCTGCTCAAGGAGCAACTTCTGGTATTGGTACAGGTGCAACATTAACTGGAAGTTGGGGTGTTAATACAATTGTTGTTGGGGCAAATGGAACCGGTTATACTTCAATGCCAACTGTAACTATTACGGGTGGAACAGGAGCAACAGGAGTTGCTGTTATGGAGGGAGATTTAATTAATGTTATTAGCGGAGGATCTGGTTATACAACAACTCCTTTGATTTCGTTTTCTGGTGGTGGTGGAACATTGTTAGCAGCAACTGCAGCTATTGATTTACCTACAGAAACAGTAGTTTCTGGAACTGTAACTGTTAGAGGTGGAGGTTATACAAGTTTCCCAACTCTTACGTTATCGGGCGGGTTAGGTTCACTGGTATTATACGATGAACATAAAACTTCATTTATTAATTTGCAGGTAGCTGAAACGATTGTACAATTACAGTCAGCAGTGAATGCTTTATAGTTTAAGTTGATTATTGTTTAAGGAAAGGGAGATGCTAAGAAATTAGCATCTTTTTTTTATTGTAAAATTATTACAAAAATGTAATTTATATCAAATAAGTAATTATATTTGTGGCATGATTACTAAGAAGAAGGCAGAATTTAACATAATGTTTTTATTGGACAAAATTTTTTCATTTTGTTCAATAAGCAAACATTATGTTAAATTCATTGAGAGTTGGCAGAAAACTAAGGATTGGGTTTCGGAACTTTGGGATTGGTGGATAGATTTGGATTTAATTGAAAAGTGGACTGTGATAATCTGTTTTTTAATTGTTCTTGCTTTAATTATTCTTGTATTTGTTCATATTCATGGTTATTATATACGGAAATCCATATTTGAATTATTAAAGCAGATAGAGTTAGAAAGGCGATTAACAATGTTACCTTATTAATTCTAAAATTAAATAATATGTCAGAACAGGAAATAGAAATTTTAAAAAAGGAAAATGCTATCTATAAACGGTTTTATGATAGTTTAAAAGATATACGAATACTGGAGTTTCCGCCTTTTGTTTCTAAAGATAAAGTTGGTGTAGACCCTGGTAGGGTTAGGTTTTATCAGATTTGTCTTGTGAAATCTAAAATATTAGATGTACAACATGATTTAAGTAATATTAATGATTTAGATATTGATACAATTAATCGTACTTTCTAAAGTAATTGGGTCTTTATTTATAGTAATTTTTACTGTTTTGTTATCATTTGTTTTAATAGTTAGTTCCCAAGTTTTAATTGTTCCGTAGGTATCATAAAAATTACCTAAAAATATTCCTACAGATTCGTTTTCAATTGTTTTTATTGAACTGTTATCTTTTTTAATTATTTCTATTGTTACTGTATTTTTTTCCATAATTATTTTTTTAGTTGATTAGTACTAACCCGATTCGTAGTCGGGTTTTTTATTTTATCAAATATAGTATTTTTAGGCGCGGTGGCAATAGTAGGTATGTGGAAAGCTGATGTTTAAATAATAAATGAATTGTGCGGTATATTTAACATAAAAGTTAGTTATAAGTCATGACGCCATAAGGATTTCGCATTTTTATGCGAAAAAATAAAACAAATTCGTGGCTGCGCTTATAACTGAATATTATGTTAAAAATACATGGCAAAAATTTCAAATAGATAAAATTGATTCCTTAGACGAAAGTTGAAATTTTTTAGCGTTGGCTTCTTGGCAGTGATGTGGGGGAGGTCGATATGGTATGTATATTTTTGTTACAATATTGAGTAATTGCAGTTTTTGATGTTGTTTTGTAGTATGGAAAATATAAAAGAAGATGCTCTAAAAATACTGGAAGTATTTAAAGGTAAAAGTTGTTCAGAAATAGTTGCTATTTTAAATGAAGCTAAAATATTATTAGCAGAACGAACTATTTATAATGGTTAAAATCCATTTTTTGTACGAGTTAAAAATGACAAGTATTTTATAATGCCATGTTTATTTTTTCATAAATGAGTTATCTTAAATAAATAATACTTGCTGTCTATGAATGTTATAAAGGAGTTTGTTGTAGTAGATAATTTAGTGACGGTTACTTTTTCAGATAATTCTGCTGTTTGTATGTCAGCAGAATTGATGAAAAAGGTTTTACAGGATTATATGAAATTGGAAATGAAAGGTGGTGGGGTTACTTATACATTTGATGAATAGAACTTACTTTTTGTTCTATTTCTGATTTAAAGTTTTCGCAGCAAACATTGTTTGTAATTTTAAATGAAACTCCGTTTAAGTCTTTGCTTAAAATATACATATGTGTAATTGGTGTGTTATTATTAACACATTCTTCATTATTACATTTTATATTTAATAATTGTTTTTTTATTTCATTAAAAAACAATGAGTCTTTGTCTATCATGATTTTTAGTGTTTAGTAATTAATCCGATTCGTAGTCGGATTTTTTTATTTATGTAAATATAGTATAAATTATGGGTTGTAATCAAAACATGCTACGTGCGTTCAATTTAGCATAATATCGCTTATTTCGACAAACTTTTTCTGTTTGTTAAATAAGCAAACATTATGTTAAATTGAAATGGCTTGTGCGGTGGGCTGAGGTGTTTTTTATGCGTACAGGTTGAACGATGAGGTGTAATTTTTAAATTATTACAAATTTGTTACAGAATCTTTAATAACAATTTTCTTATTTAACTTTGAGATACTTAAATTTAATTTATTATCCAAATGACTAAGCCTAACCTTTCAAAAGTAAAGGATAAATCTGTCCTTGAGTATATAGCATACTTAGAAAATCAGTTAAAAAGCCCTTATGCAGAATCATATCTGTCATTGAAGAGGATGATTGATAAGGGTAATTCTCAAATAAAAAATATTGAAATTGATATTTTTACTCCTGAAGGTGAAGCTAAATTTAAGCAAGCCTCTAAGTTTTCTTCGCAATTAAAAGACTGGTTTGATCAGTTAGAATATTTTAAATCAAAAATGAGTCCGGAGGAAATTATTTCTATAAATAAAGGCATAATAAAAGAAGAAGGGGTAGAGCAGTATTTAAAAGAAAGGGGTGATAAATGATTCAAAAGCCAAAAGATTTTATTCGTGAACGTATAATTGGGGATTATAAAATAATTCTTCCTGAGTGTCCGGCTGCTAATAAAATAGATAATTATGATTTACCCCAGAGTAAACAAAAATTTTGTAGATCAGATGTTCCAAAAGATTTTAAGTCTTGGGCACCAGAAAAACGAAAGGAATACATAGCAAGGGAATGGGATAGAAGACTGAATGGATATTGGTTCTATAATAATGGCAATATAGAGTTTATTACAGGAATAAATTATTTCTATATTTCGTGGTGGAGAATAAATACAGGGTATCCATTATTTACGGATGCTGATAGGGATTTTTTCTATGTATGGGATATGTGTGAGAAAGATGTATTGTGTGATGGTCTTATTTATATAACGCATAGAGGGGAAGGTAAGACCTATAAGGCAACATGTATTCTTTATGAGCCTATATCAAGGCGAACTAATGTAATAGCAACTATACAATCTAAAACTGAGCCGGATGCAAGAAAGGTTTTTAATAAGTTGGTTCAATCTTGGAAGTATTTGCCATCTTTTTTCAAGCCTATTGATACAGGTGTTAGTCGGCCAGCTAAAGTATTGGAGTTTATGGAGCCTTCTGTAAGGACTTCTAAAACTCAAGAAAAAATAACATCTGATGTTTTAGATTCATTTTTGAGTTATTTGTCTTCAGGGGAGGTTGCTGGTGATGGTGATAATTATCACAGGATTCTTCAGGATGAGATAGGTAAAACTATTGAAGTTAATGTTGATGATAGGATGAAGGTTATGAGGGAAACATTGCGTGCAGGTAGGGGGAAATATGGGAGAGGTAAGATATTGGCAACAACCACTGTTGAGGAAATGGAAAAAAAAGGTGGTAAAAATTGCAAGTTAGTATGGGATAAATCAAATCCACAAAAGAGAGATGGGAATGGATATACTGTAAGTGGGCTTTATCGTTTATTTAAGCCTTCTGATTACGGTTATATAGAGATAATGAATGGAGAGTCATTTATTGATGAATATGGTTATTCTTTAAGAGAAAAGGCTAAGAACTTTTTTTTGAATAAAAGATTGGCACTAAAGGGTAGTGACTTAAATTCTGAAAAAAGAAAGTTTCCTCTGGAAGAGAAAGATATATGGGTTTCTGATACAAAGAAAGCTGTTTATGATATTCAGAAAATTGAGCAGCAAATGGAGTATAACCAAAATTTAGGAAATATTTTGGTTCGTGGGAATTTTTATTGGATTGGTGGAATACAATATGGTACAGTTGGGTGGAATCCCGATGATAATGGTAAATGGCTTTTGTCGTGGTTGCCCCCAAATGAATTGAGAAATAAATCTATTGTCCGTAATGGTAAAAAGGCTCCAGGAAATACTGATTTAAGTTGTGCCGGTTTAGATCCGTATGATAATAATACTACAGCAGATGATAGAAGGTCTGATGCGGCAAGTTATGTTTATAGGAAATTTGATCCTATCGATCCTTACGATACTGGGATATTTGTTTGTGAGTATGTTAATCGTCCAAATAAGTCGGAGATTATGTTTGAGGATATGCTTATGCAATCAATTTTTTATGGGCATGAAATATTGATTGAAAGTAATAAGATTGGTTGTATAAATTTTTTCTTGTCTAAGGGATATGAAAATTATTTAATGCGTAGGCCGGAGGAAACTCAGACAGTTAGTTCAAGGAAAATGGCAGAAGATTGGGGTATTCCAATGTCTGGATCGGAGTCAAGACAGAGTTTAGTGTATGCTACAGAAAGTTATATAATAAATCGTGTTGGATTAATTCAGGAAGAAGGTAAGCAGCCATATATGGGTAAGTGTTATTTTAATAGGTTGCTTCAGACTTGGTTGGATTATGATGTAGATGATGATTGGACTAAATATGATAGTATGGTTGGAGCTGGATTAGCTTTACTTGGTGGAAGAAAATACATATCAAAAAAGAAGGTTATTAAGAATTTAAACTTATTTCCTCAGTACCGAATCAACGGGGATATAAGTGAGAGGATATGATTTTAATTGTTACAAAATTAATTTAAAATTTTATATTTAATAAGTTTGTGAATATCCCCTATTTATAATGGCAGTTGACGTAAAAGTTAAGTATAGCAGTTTCCCAAGCGATTTTGAGCCTTTAGAGGCCAAGAAAACAACTAGATATGGATTAGAGTATGTTAAAGCGATATACTCGCTATATATGTTGAATTACCCTATCAATAATCCTCAAATGTTACAGTATTTTGCAAATAGGGAATTTGCTGAGGGTACGTACAACACTAATATTTATAAAAATCGTATGGGGATGGAAGGTGATACTTCCTTCTTAAATATTGATTATACTGCTATTTGCAGGATACCAACTATTGTAGATAATATGGTTGGTAAGCTTACGAATAAACCATGGCGTTTCCAGTGCAATCCTACTGATACAGTTTCGAGATCAAAATTTGAGGCGAAAAGGGATGAAATGCGTGCTGATATGTTTTTAAAAATGCATTCAGATAACGTAGAGAAACTTACTGGTGTTCCTCTTATTCCGAAAGGTAAATTTGTTCCAGAGGATGATGATGAAAAAGACTTACATCTTCAAATGAATTTTAAGCTTGATGAAGCTGAAGCTATGGAGCTTGCGTTGAAATGGGTTTTCGATAATAATAATTTTGAAAAAGAATCTGTTCCGCATATTTATAGAGATTTAATAGTTGATAAAAAGACTGCAATCTTTAGATATTATGATGAAAATTATAATATAAAAGTTAAGCGATGGGATCATGTTAAATTGATTCATCCATTTAGTACTTTAGAAGATTTTAGGGATATTCCTTATGTTGCATTGTTGCCTACTTATACTATTGGTGATATTGCTAAAATGAATAATGGATTGACTGATGAGCAATTATATACAATTGCTAAAGAGCATGCCGGCACAAATAACAACTCACCTTGGAATACTAATTGGTTTCAAAATTACCAAGCATATAATCAGGCTTATGGTCCTATAGCGTATAGACAATTTCAAAATTTCAATATAAATATTGTTAATTTTTATTTTTTAAGCCCTGTAAATACTGTAAAGGCTATAAAGAAAAGTGTGTCTGGTAGAGTTCGTGTTGAAACAAAAAATAGTAATTACGAGGTAGATACAAAAGAGAAAACATTTGGTGAGCAAACTGATAGTGTTGATGTTATTAACAGAAAGAAGATTGTTCGTTTTGAAGGTTGGTGGATTCCCAATACAGATATTATGTGGGATTACAAGATGTCTGAGAATGTTGACCGCGATCCTATTCCGGGTGGATATAGTCCTGAAACTGAATTGCCAGTAAAAATATTGATGCCTAATATGTTAGGCATGAAAAATAAGTCGGATGTTCAACGAATGATTCCGCTTGAAAAGCAATTGATGTTGGCTTGGCTTAAATTACAACAATTTTTAATAGAAGCTATGCCTCCTGGTATGGCAATTAATCAGAATGCATTACTTGAGGTTGTGAATGGTGCCGGAGAAGGAAAGGCATTACCTACTGATTGGACCAAGTTATATAAGCAGACTGGTAATATTATATTTACTGATAGGGATGCTGAAGGTAATACTATTAATATTCCTTTTAAAGAACTTCAAGGAGGTATTGGTCCTGCATTTAAGGACTTCATGTTTGTTATGGATTATTGCATAAACAAAATGAATGAGGTTGTTGGTTATAACACTGCTGTAGATGCAAGTTCACCTAAAGCTGATGCCTTGGTAGGTGTTAATGAAATGGCTCAAGCTGCTACTTACGATTGTATGCGGCCTAAATATATGGCAGCCACAAATTTAATAGAGTCTTCAGGTAAGCGTATCGCTTTAATGATACAGGATTCATTGCGTTTAGGTAATGATCATTTTAAGAATGCATTAGCGGAAGCTATAGGTCAATCAAATGTCGATGTTCTTATTGAGGGACGAGATGTTCCATTTAGTTCTGAAGGAATAAGTGTAGAAACTCAGCCGGATGAACAGGAGATGATTGCAATCAATAGACAGGTTGAATTGGGTCAAGCAAATAAAACATTGACAACTTCAGATGCTTTACGGGTTCGTCAGCAATTGAAAACAAATATTAAGTTAGCTGGTCAGTTACTTGTTTATCTTGAGAAGAAAAATGCGAAGGAAGCTATGAAAATGCAATCTTCAGCTATTCAAGAAACGGCAAGTGCACAACAACAATCTGCTGCTACTACAAGCCAAATGAGGCAACAGGAGTTACAATTAGAAAATGAATTAAAGAAAGACTATTTAAAATTTGAATATGAATTAAAAGGAGGATTAAGTAGTCAAGAGCATATTCAAACTATGCAAGAAATTGGAGGAAAGAATATTGGTATCGAAAATGCTGCGAATATAAATGCAGGAAAGGCTGTTAAGGTTCAGGAAATAAGTACTACGGGTAAATTGGAAGAAGCGCATGTTGCTAAAGAAGGTGCAATTGAAAAAGAGCATATCATACATGAGGGTAAATTGAAGCACGAGGCGTTTAAAGCTGTGGTTATTCCAAAAAAAGAAACTGTAAGTAAATAATTTTTTTGTTACAACAATAACATTAATGTAATGAGAATTTATTTTTGTGTTAAATAAATTTAATTGAATTAAATAAAATGGCAGAAGAATTAACAATAGAGCAGAAAATATCGGCTGATATGGCCGCTAATTATGCAGCACAGATGGGAACAGTTCCACCAGTGGCTGCTAAAGTTGAAAAGATTGAACCGGTTGTTGTAACGCCAGATCCTGTTACGCCTGTTACTAAGGTTGTAGAACCTGTTGTTGCGGCAGTAGAACCTGTTACTGTTACACCAGTAGCTAAAACTTTCGAAGAGTATTTAGCTGAGCGTTCTGGAGGTAAGTTTTCGAAGTGGGAAGATGTAGAAGTTGAGCTTATGCCAAAACAGGTATTTGCGAATGAAAAAATTAAGCACCTGAATGATTTAGCATTAAAAGGTGCTGATGTAACGAGTAGAGAATTTCTTGAACTTCAAAGTTTAGACTTTGAAAAGATGGATAAAGTGGAGGATGTTCTTTTTGAAAAGTGGAAGCGTAGTGATGAGGGAAAAGGATTATCTGAAAAAACTATTCGTTACGATATAGATAAAAAATATAACGTCAGTGAGTGGGCTAATAAAGATGCCGCTGATTTAACTGATGATGATATTGCTAACAAGGAAAAAATGCTTCGCGATTTTAACGAATCAAAATCCTGGTTAACGAATTATAAGAACGAACGAATATTAGAGAAACAAGTTGATCCATCTGTGGCCCAAGCATTGGCAGAAGCTCAAACTCAACAATTGCAAAATTGGGATAAATTTGTTGACACTGATTTAGTAAGTAAAATAACAAAACTGTCAACTCCTATTAGCTATAAGGATGAGGCAGATAAAGTGGTAGAATCAACAATTGATTTTCCTATTTCAGAAAAAGCGCGACAAGAAGTTGGCGAAATGATGAAACAATTACCAAGGAACTCAAATGTTTTTTTCGACCAGTTTAAAAAATCGGATGGCAGTCGTGATCATGAAGCGTTTGCTTTGATGATGCTAAAGGCTAAGAGTTTTGATGAAGCAAGGGCTTTATCATATTCGGCAGGAGCAGAACAAAGAGCGTTAGTAATTGAGAAAGCATCCAAAAACACAACCTTTAAACCGGCTGAATCTCAGACACAGGGTAAAGTATTTACAACAGTAGCAGAAGCTCAGGCAGATGCAATAAAAAACATGAAAGTAATTTAATTATTTAAAAACTAAAAAAAGGGTTTAGAAAACTCAAAAAAATATGTATTCATTTTCAACACCATCAACAGTACAGGTGGCAACACAATCGAATTGGGTTGCATCTAACTCTATTTATGATCAACGTAAACCGTATATCGATGCACGCGAAGCGAAAGTTTGGGGTTCCCAAGATATTACTGGTTTATTCGATTCATTAAAAGGAGGTAAAAATTATGTAGAGGCTAACTTTGGTCGTCACAT
>Ga0265327_10001943_pt1 | contig 23762 bp, 22 predicted proteins | sample 41621metaG_FD_202089 | JGI IMG/M metagenome (GOLD analysis project Ga0265327, IMG submission 202089) | Rhizosphere microbial communities from Carex aquatilis grown in University of Washington, Seatle, WA, United States - 4-16-21 metaG | ecosystem: Host-associated > Plants > Roots > Rhizosphere...
TTCGGCGAGATGCACTTCCTCTTTCCAGGCAGCAACCGCCTTCGACAGTTGCTCTGCGATCTCCGGCTTCTCCTTGGCGATGTCATGGTTCTGCCCAGGATCGGCCACCATGTCAAAAAGCGCGCCACTGTTGTCGAGCCGATGCTGCTGGGTGCGCACGCTGACACTGCCGCCCCAAGTGGAAAAGATCATGCGGTCCGGCCAGTCTTTCGCTGCGCCGGTAAGGAGGGGCTTGAGCGATTTGCCGTCGAGCGGTTTGGGAGACTTGAGCGGAATGCCCGTGGCATCCGCCAGCGTGGGCAGCAGATCCATGGCCCCCGCAATCTGCGGCACATGGGTTCCCGGGCTGATCTTGGCGGGCCAGCGAATGACAAAGGGAGAACGGACGCCGCCTTCGTCCGTGTTTCCCTTTTTGCCCTTCATGCCGCCGTTCCAGCGCCAGCTGTTGGGTCCGTTGTCGCTGAAGAAAATCACGATGGTGTTGTCCGCGAGGTGGAGTTCATCAAGATGCTTGAGCAGGCGGCCCACATTCCAGTCCATGTTCTCCATCATGGAAAGCACAGCGCGGGTGAAATCGACGTCTTCCTTCTGGCTGGGCATTTTCTGTTTGAGCGCGCGCATGGTGATGTCCTTGGTGGCAAAGCGATCCCAATACTCCTGCGGCACCTGCATGGGGGTGTGTGGCGTGTTGTAGGGCACGTAGCAGAAGAACGGACCGTCCTTGTGCTCCGTAATGAACTGCATGGCGTGGTTCGTGAGGTCATCGATGATGTAGCCCTTGCCCTTGGTGAGCTGGCCGTTGTGGTCCAGTGGCGGATCGAAGTAGCCGCCCCAATGTCCGGAGGTGAAGCCGTAGTATTCATCGAACCCACGCGCATTGGGGTGATAGGGATACTGCGTGCCGTTGTGCCATTTTCCGAAGGCGCCCGTGGCGTAGCCCGCGCCCTTGAAAACTTCCGCGATGGTCTGGTCGCCGAGATTGAGGCGCTCACCACCCGTGGAAACATCATGCACGCCGCCGCGCGGATGATAGCGGCCCGTGAGAAATTCCGCGCGCGTGGGCGAACATACCGGGCACACGAAAAAGCGGTCCAACGTGGCGCCCGCCTTGCCGATCGAATCAATCTGCGGCGTGGAAAGGTTCGTGTTGCCGTTGCTGCTCAGGTCTCCCCAGCCCATGTCATCCGCCAGGATGATGAGGACATTGGGATGGGACGGGGCAGCGAGGGCCAGCGTGCCAATGCCGGCAACCAACCAGAAGATGAGAGAGCGCATAGGGGCCATGAACGATTCAAAGCCGCCCCGCCTTGCAACGTCAGGCAGATTTGCGGGGTCTCTTCTACACAGATTTCCACTGATGCATCTGTGCTTCGCAGCTCTTACCGCTATTTCGAAAGCTGCTGCGCGATGACCGCATCCACCGGATTCCAGTTATCCGTCAGGACGGGTTGAAGCGGCGGCCAGAAATCAGAAGTCACGCGGCTGTGCACCAGATCACCCTGCCAGGAGTTCGCCGCATAAAATCGGTCCTGCAGCCAGGGTTTCCATGACTTCATGGAAGCAAGCAGGATTACATTTTGGGCGGTTACGCCACCACCGCCCACCGCAAATACTTCCACCTCGGGGAAGACCGCGCGCAGCGTGGCGATGATGTGCCCCAGCAACACAGCGCGCTCTCCCTGCACGGCGCTGATGACATTGATGAGGAACACGCCATTGTCGCTCAGGTGCTCCTGCACCTGCTTGAAGAACTCACGCGTCACCAGATGCGCGGGAATGTGCCGCACGCCATTGTAGGCGTCGCCAAAGATAAGGTCGTACTTCGCATCTTTGCTCCGCTGAAGAAAGAGGCGCGCGTCGCTGGGGTGGGCCTGCACCGTGGGAAATTCATCGAGCTTGAAGAAACGGCGTCCCGTCTCAATGACGGCCGGATCAATTTCCGCAACGTCCACGCTCACGTCCTTGCCCAACTGCGCCACGTGCTCCGGCATGCCGAAAGCGCCCGCGCCGATGAACAGGGCGCGCTTGATCTTCAACTCTTCATTCAACTGCGCGAGGCGCCAGTAACGCTGATAGTCCAGGACCAAGTCCCCGCCGGGCCAGGTCATGCCGCCCTCCAGCGTGGAGTCGAGTTGGAGGTCACGTTGTCCCGCTTGCTCCACCACTTTGATCTGATGGTAGAACGAAGCCTTCTGATACAGGACGCCTCTTTCGGCTTCGGAGCCGCTCGCGAAGTTCAGCAAGCCACACAGCACCACGACCGCCGCCGCAGTGCCTTGAACCTTAAGGGACTTGCGGGCCAGGTAAAACGCGGCTGCGGCCAGAAGGAGAAGCACGATGCCGGTGCCAACGAAGATTTCCCGCACTCCATAGGAGGAAAGCAGAACAAAGCCGCTCAGAAAAGTTCCCACAAAACTTCCGAGCGAACCGAGCATGCTGATGGTGCCAGCCGCGATGCCGACATGCTCATCATGCCCGGCCAAACTATAAAAACGCACCGAAGCCGGTGAGACCGCACCGAGCAGGATGCCCGGCAGTGCAAAGAGCAGCAAGGAAATCATGACCGGACCGGAGACAAGGCCGCCCGTGGCGAGCTGCGGAGCGAGCAGGCCGTTCAAGGCGGGAATGACCATCGCAAAAGCAGCAGCGCCGGTGAGCAACCAGCCGAGCAAATCGACACGCTTCATTCGATCCGCGAGGAGGCCACCGAGATAACCGCCCACACTGAAGGAGATAAGAATGACGCCGATCAACGCGGTCCAGGTGTAAAGGCTGTTGCCAAAATTCGGCGCGAGCAGGCGATTGGCGCTGATCTCGATCACCATGATGGCCGCGCCCGCGATGAAGCAGATGAGGCCGATGATGCCGCGGATGAGCCTGTGCGGCGCAGCGAGGTGCGGCTGGGAAGGCGTGGAAGTTTTTGAGGGGGCTTTGGCCATGCGGTTTTATTCGCCGTAAAAGACGAGGCTGACGATTTTCCATCCATCCCCCTGACGCCGCAGCGTGAAGAAATCCGTGCCGCGCTCCTCCTTGTCTCCCTTTTTCAGGATCCAAGTCACCGCGGCCTGGACGACCTTGGCATCGCCCTGGATGGTCATTTGCTGGGGTTGTTCGTTCATGGGCGTGGCACTCTGCTCATGCGCCATCTTTTGGCCGTGGAGGAAATCCATGGTGCCCTGGCTGAGGATCTGGCCGCTGCCCGTCACAAACAGAATGCGCGCCTCGGGATCAAAGCATGCACCGTAAGTATCCATATCCTTCGCGGACCAACTTGAGAAGTAGCGCGTCAAAAAGGCGCGCACCTCCGGGGTATCAGCCGGAGATTTGGCATTGCCACCGCAGGTGGCGGAGAACAGCAGCATGAAACCACACGCCGCCAAGATGAAGACCCGGTGGAACGGCTTCACAGTCGGCTGCGTCTCACGGCCCATGCTCACTTGCCGCCATCCGGCCATTGGATGAAGTCGCCGTTGGGTTGCTCGTCGCCCATGCCCATGAGCCCAAGCAAACGGTTGAGATCCTCCACGCCGTAGTATTCGAACTCCAACCGGCCCTTCTTTTCACTGTGGTGAATGGAGATCGCGGTGGAGAAATGGCGGGTGAGCTTCTGCTCCAACGCCTCGAGGGACTGCTGAAGCTCTGCGCCCACCGCCGCGGGCGCCGGCTTGGGCTTGGGCGGGTTGAGCACATGATCCACCTGCTTCTCCGCAGCGCGAACCGTGAGGCCCTTTTGAATAATCATGTCCGCCACCTGCTCCATGTCCGCCTTTACCTTGAGCGAGAGCAGCACCTTGGCGTGGCCGGTGCTCAGCTTGCCATCGCGCAGCTGCTGTTGCACGACGGAAGGGAGTTCCAGGAGGCGGATGGCATTGGCCACCGTGGCGCGGTTCTTCCCCACGCGCTGGGCGATGTCTTCCTGGCGGAGGTTAAATTCCTTGGCCAGACGCTGATAGGCCACAGCCTCTTCGATGGGGTTCAGGCCTTCGCGCTGGAGATTTTCAATGAGCGCCATCTCCAGCACGTCCTTGTCAGACGCTTCGCGAACGATGACCGGCACTTCGGCAAGGCCAAGCTCACGCGCGGCGCGCCAGCGTCGTTCGCCGGCAATCAGCTCATGCTTGCCGTTGCGCATGCGCACGATGAGCGGCTGGATGATGCCGTGCTCGCGGATGGAATCCATCAACTCCGTGAGCTGGTCATTGGAGAAATCCTTGCGCGGCTGCAGGGGACTGGCCACCACTTCCGCCAGAGCGACCTTGCGCACGCTTTCGCCGGGCGGAATCTGGGCAACTGGAGGAGACGCAGGCGCGGCGGCTTCTCCCGAAGGCGCTGCCGCCGTGGGTTTGCCGATCAATGCTCCGAGACCTCTGCCAAGTGCCGCTTTAGCCATAGGCGGCGGAGCCTAGTGCGAGGCGGGGAAAACTCAAACTTCAATTCTCAAATCCGAGACCGGTTGGGAAAATGCATTGAAGGTTGGCAAAAGCCGGGATGCCAGATAAACTGTCTGCCATGCAAAGCATCACCTTTACAGTGACACCCTGCCCTGAATCGGGCGGCTACGTGGCGCGTTGGGATGCCCCGGAAAATCAGGGAGGCATCACGACTCAAGGTGATACCCTTGGAGAACTACAGGACATGGTGGCTGATGCGGTACGAGGGTGGTTCGCGGACAAGGGGCCCTTGCCGAGCGTGAAATTGCATTTCGTGGAAGATCCTGAATTGGCGATCGCGTGAAAGTCCCGCGCGATGTCAACGGCGAGGAAGCAGCCCGAGCCTTGATACGGTTAGGTTTCGTCCGGCAAAGACAAAGCGGATCCCATCTCATCCTGCGCAAGGACGGCCGAACCGTTGTAGTTCCCCAGCACAAACCTTTGAAGCCGGGAACTCTGCGAGGCATCATCGAACAAGCGGGTCTGACACTCGAAGAATTCACTGCTGAACTTTGATCATCTCAACGAGTTCTTTGCCCCTTGAACTCCCTCACCTCCCCCATTATCTCAAGCGGTGGAAACCACGGACAACGATTACAAGGTCAAACTCGAAATCTTCGAGGGGCCGCTCGATTTGCTGCTCTACCTCATCAAGAAGGATGAGATCGACATCTATAATGTGTCGATCGAGCGCATCACGAGCCAGTACCTGGCCTACATGGCGACCTTTCAAATGCTGAACATCGAGCTCGCCAGCGAGTTCATCGTGATGGCGGCGAACCTCATGTACATCAAGAGCCGCATGCTGCTGCCCGTGAGCCAGCAGCCGCCGGAGGAGGACGCAGAGGAGGACGACCCGCGCTGGGAGCTGATCCGCCAGCTCGTGGAGTACAAGAAATTCAAGGATGCCGCGCAGTTCCTCCAGGTGCGGGACAGCGAGGGCGCGGAGTTCTACGCCGCCACGCCGGAGGTCCCTGATCTCGCGGCTCCGGCCGGCCCGCTCCAAGTGGGCATCTTTGACTTGATCCGCGCCTTCCAGAAGGTGCTGAAGCGCTTCGAGGATGCGCACTCCCTGCGCGAGATCGTGGATGACCGCTGGACAGTGAGCGACAAGATCGACTTCCTCCTCGCCACGGTGCCCGTGGGCGGGCGCACAAGGTTTGAAGAACTGTTCACCGAAGCGAGCAGCCGCAGCGAGGTCATCGTTACCTTCCTGGCCATCTTGGAACTCATCAAGCTCCACTTCCTGGAGATCGAACAACCGCGTACGCTGGGTGAGATTGTGGTGATGCGCCCCGAGGACAAGCCGTTCACCGGCCTGCCGGCGGATGTGCCACTGGCGGAGCCCGAACCTGAGCCAGAGCCGGAAGCAGCAGCGCAGGCAGCCCAGACTGAGGTCGCCGCATCTGCTGAATCTGGGAGCTAGAATTTCTCCAGCGTTCTCGAAGCAGCGTGAGCAAAGTAGAAGCCACCCGACAAGACCAGACGATCCGTCCATTATTCAGACGCTAACATCGTCGGAATCAGACCGTTTAGTGCCGCATGCGCATCTCTCTCCTGCTCGCCGCTTGCGGCTTGTCGCTCCTTCCTCTCAGAGCCGCCGATGAGCTTCCCAAGCCCACGGCGCATGAGACCCGAAACATCGAGGGTTGGACGGTGCTGGTGGACCACCGGCTGTTGGAGACGACGGATGAAGCGTTGGGCAAACGTTCGCTGATGCTGCTGCAGGGACACCTGCAACGCATCAATGACGTGGTGGCGCCGGACCGGCTTGAAAAACTGCACGCTGTCACCATGTGACCCGGCCCAACGGCATCACCCTTTCTCTCGATGGCACCACGCTCGCGGTGTCGGACCACGGCGGCGTGAATGTGTGGACCTGGCAAATCCAGCCGGACGGCAAGCTGACCGGCGCGGAGCCATACATGACCATGCTGCTCAAGCCGTTGAAGGAAAAGCATGAAGCGCTGGGCGACGGCAGCACCACGGATGCGAAGGGTCGCTTCTACGTGACCACGGAGATCGGCATCCAGGTTTTCGACGCCACAGGCCGATTGGCCGGCATCATCGGCAAACCGACACCGGAGTCGAAATTTGTGAGCGTGCAGTTCGCCGGTGAGGGCCACGGCTGGCTCTTTGTCTCCGGGGGTGACACCATTTGGAAGCGCAAGACGCAGACCAAGGGCGCCCAATGGTAAAAGCCTAGGGAGCCTTCGGGCAGCACACGCTGCTTGCAAAGTAGCCGGCTAAGGATTTTGCTTAGCCTGTAATGGACACACAGCCAGTTTCGGGTCAGGAGGCGGAGGGTTGTGCCAGCGCAACGCTTCGCGCACGTTTTGGAACAGGTGCTGACCAAGGCCTGCTCAAAACCATGAAGTGGCCCCCGCCCCTGCGCTACAGCATCCCCGGATTGATCTTCGGGGTTGCCCTGTTGCTGGTAGCGGCGGATTACGGGATCCAGCTCAACAACAAGTTGAACCGGGCCACGGATGAAGCCTCCGAGATGGCGGAGCGCCAGGCATCCCGTCTCGCGGGGCTCGCGCTGAAGGCGGCAAACACCAACGACAACACGTCACTGCTCAACGAGTTCAATTTCCTCAATGAGGACATGGACATGAAGTACGCGGTGGTCTGCGATCCGAAAAATCGCATCCGCCAATCTTCTGTCTCGGAATGGCAGGCGCGCAATATCAACAGCACGGGCGCGGACGACGCCTCCGACCTTGTGCGACGGACTCGCAAGGCCCGCGACGCGATGACGCTGACGCTTCCTTCCAAGGACCTGGTGATTGCCGCTTCGCCAGTGTTGGGGGTGGAAGGAGAGAACATCCCGAGCGTGGCCATCGTGGAACGGGATCTGAGCAGCCTCGCTTCCGCGGCCCGCCGCAAGGCCGCCACGGACACTGGCGCCACGGCCGTTCTTGTCTTCGCGGCAGGTGGCATCCTTTGGCTGGGTCTCTCCCTGCTGCTGCTGCCGCGTGCCCGGCATACCCTTACGGAGGCACGCAATCTTCGGGACGCCACCGAACCCACGCCGCCGCTGGAAGGCGACGATGAGTTTGCCCACATCTCCGCCACGTTGCAGACTGCCCACGAAATGTTGACGGCACAGGCGCGTGCCCTGCGTGGTCTTCAGGAGCGCAACCAGCGGTTTGTGGATTCCCTGCCCGCAGCGGTGCTGGTCTGCCGCGGAGACCGCATTGAGTCGGTCAATCCCGCCGCGCTCAAACTGCTCGGCGCGGCTTCGCCTGATCAGCTCACCGGGCGCTCTCCCTTCGACATTCTGCATCCGGATTTCCATGCGCCGATGCGGGATGCCCTGCGCGTCATGACCACCTCCGGCATCAACCCGCAGCCGGTGGAACAGAAAATCAACACGCTGGCCGGCACCTCAGTGGACGTGGAATCCAGCATCACCGGATTCCAGGATGAACAAGGTCCTGCCTATCAGCTGGTATGGCGAGACCTGTCCGAGCGCAAGAGTGCCGAAGCGGGACGCGAGATGCTTACCCGCGATCTGAACGAAAAGAACAAGGAACTGGAGGCCATTGTCTATGTGGCATCGCACGACCTGCGCTCGCCACTGCTCAACGTCGTGGGATTCAGCCGCCAGATCAGCGGCGCCTGCCATCAACTGGAAACCATCTTGGGCTCCAACGGCGCTACGGTGAAGGTTGCCGAACTTGAGCCCCTGGTGCGGGACTCCATGCCACGCGCGCTGAAGTTCATCGAACAGGGCGTGGCGAAAATGGACGCACTGCTCAGTGGCTTCCTCCGTTACTCCCGCGCCGGACGCGTGGAAATTGATTTGCAGACGCTGGACATGAATGCGCTGCTTAAAAACATCGTGGGCGACATGAGCTACCAGCTTCAGCAGGCCGGGGCCGAGGTGCGCGTCAGTGACCTTCCCGAGTGCCGCGGTGACGCCATGCAGATCAGCCAGGTTTTCACCAATCTTTTGGACAATGCGCTGAAGTACCGCGAAGCAGAACGGGGCAGCATCATTTTTGTGGAAGGCCTCGTCGAAGGCAACCGTGCCATCTACAAAGTCACGGACAACGGCATCGGCATCGCCCCGGAACACCAGGCGCGCATTTTCGAAATCTTCCATCGCCTCCATCCCGCCATGCATCCCGGTGAAGGCCTGGGACTCACGATCGCACAGCGCATCGTGCAACGTCATGAAGGCAGCATCAGCGTGGCCTCGCAACCCGGTGTGGGCAGCACCTTTTCCGTGACCCTGCCTGCCGCATGAACCCTTCCGCTCCCACCATCCTGCTTGCGGACGATGACGAAGGCCACGTCATTCTGATCTCGGAAAATCTCCGCGAGGCCGGCGTGGAAAAGGCGGTGCTTGCTTTCGGCGATGGACGGGAACTGCTGGATTTCCTTCATGGCGTGCATCCGCAGCACCGCCTGGATCCCAGCCAGCCGCTGGCGGTGCTCATGGACGTGCGCATGCCGCGCATGGACGGCGTGGAGACGCTGCGCCGCATCAAGTCGGATGCGCGCCTCAAGCGCCTGCCCGTCATCATGCTCACCACCGCGGACGATCCCAACGAGGTCAACCGTTGCCATGACCTGGGCTGCGCCTGTTATGTGGTGAAGCCCGTGGATTACACGCAGTTTGCGCAAAACATCCAGTCACTTGGAAGGTTCCTACTCACCTTGAAACTTCCCCGGCTCAACCAGGCCATCCGCTCATGACCGCCAACGGCAATCCCCAATGTCTGATTGTGGATGACGACGAGGGCATCTGCGAGCTGATCCGCGACTCGCTGGCCGCGGAGCACATCAACGCACTGGCGGTCCACAATGGCGCGGATGCGCTGAAAGCGCTCGACTCGCGCGGCCCCCTGCTGACGCTTCTGGACCTACGCTTGCCCGACCGGGACGGGCGTGACATCGCGGACGCTTTGCGTGAACGCACCCCACGCGTCCCCTTCATTGTCATCAGCGGCGTCTCGGATGCCCAGGTGGCGATCGACCTGATGAAGAAAGGCGCGGTGGATTTCCTCATCAAGGACCTCGCCTTTCTGAAGCTGGTGCCCGGTGTGGTGAAGCGTGCCCTCGCCGAGCAGGAACGCGAGCGCAAACTGAGCGCGGCGGAAAGCGCGCTGCGTGAAAGTGAGGAACGCTTTCGCCAGATCGCTGAGAACATCCGCGATGTGTTCTACATTACCACGGTGGAAGGCCGAGTGCTTTACGCCAGCCCCGCCTACGAACAAATCTGGGGCCGCAAACTGGATGCTCTCTACCACGATCCTGCGCAGCGGATCAGCGCGGTGTTGCCGGAAGATCGCGAACAGATCACGCAATCGCTTGCCTTGCTGCGCACGGACGAGGCGCATGCCACCATGCTCTACCGCGTGCGCCGGCCGGACGGCGGCATCCGCTGGATTGAAGATCGCGTCTTTGGCGTACGGGATGAACATGGCAAAGTTTACCGTCTCGCGGGATTGGCCACGGATGTGACAGAGCGCCGCACGCTCGAGCAGGAGATTCTCAACATCAGCGAAAGCGAGCGCCGCCGCATCGGCCATGACCTGCATGACGATCTCTGCCAGCGCCTCGCTGCCACCAAGCTGAAGTGCGAACTGCTGGCGCGCCAGATTGAAAAGGAAGCGCCCGAAATGTCCGACCTGGCGACGGACATCTCCAAGAAAATCGCGGAATCCACCGTTCTCTGTCGCGGCATCGCACGCGGTCTTTCCCCCGTGGATGTGGAGGGCGATGGCCTCATGGCGGCCCTGGCCAAGCTCGTGGAGCAGTCGGAAGCCATCTACGAAGTGCCGTGCTTTTTCCATTGTCCCCTGCCGGTGCGCATCTCCAACAACACCGTGGCGGCGCACCTCTACCGCATCGCGCAGGAACTCATCAACAACGCTGCGCGCCATGCCCAGCCCAACCAGATCGACATGAGCCTCACCTCCGATGGTGAGAATGTCCGCCTGGAAGTGGCCAACGACGGCCAGGCTTTCCGTGAGCCTACCTCCACCCCGGGCATGGGGCTGAAGATCATTCGTTACCGCGCCGGGGCCATCAACGCCACGGTGCAATTCCACCCCCGCGGCCCGGGATTGGGCGGCACCACCGCCGCCTGCCTGGTCCCTCTCACTACCTGTCAAACAAAAGAGAAAGCACAACCATGAGCAAAAGAACTAATACTGAAACCAAGCACTCCCGGATCGCCATCGTGGACGACCACACCATGATGCGGGAAGGCCTGAAGCAACTCATCGAATCCGATTCCGCGCTTCAATGCTGCGGCATCGCCAGCAATACCGCCGAGGCCCTGCGCCTGGTGGAAACTGAAAAGCCGGACCTGCTCACCGTGGACATCACCCTCCCCGGCCGCAACGGACTTGAACTCATCAAGGACGTGCTCGCCGTGAATCCCGCACTGCCCATCCTGGTGATTTCCATGCATGACGAATCGCTCTATGCGCAGCGCGTGCTGAAGGCCGGCGCCAAGGGCTATGTCATGAAGGATGCGGACAGCGCCACGCTGCTCAAGGCCATTCATCGTGTCCTGGAAGGCGTCATCTACGTGAGCCCGGCCATGAGCGCGCAAATCCTGGAAGCATTCTCCGGACGCCACTCCAACCGCCCCGTCGAAGGCGTGCACAAGCTGAGCGACCGTGAGTTCGAAGTCTTCCAACTCATTGGCGAAGGCAAGAGCACCCAACAGATCGCCGATACGTTGAACATCAGCGTCAAGACGGTGGAAGTGCATCGCGCCCACATCCGCGAGAAACTGAAGCTGGAAGACGGCGCCGCCGTGCTGCGCTACGCCGTGCGTTGGAACGAAAGCCGCAAGCTGGGCACCGCGGGGTAAAGTTGCCCCCAGTCACCTACGCCATCAGCCTGGAGCGTGCCCTGCCTTCAGGTGGGCGTCCAGCCACGTCGTGGCGTCGCGGAGCACTTCCTCGCGCTGCACATCGTGCAGCAGGAGGTGGTAGGACTGGCGATACCAGTGCAGCGCCTTGTCGCGGGAACCGATTTCGTCATAAAATTTCTGGATCTGTTTCGGTGAAGCAATCACGTCATTGGGGCTGGCCAGCACCAGCACCGGCATGCGCAGGTCACGCAGCGCATCTGGGCCCTCGATCATCATGGTGTACACCTCATCCAGCAGGCGCAGCGAGAACTTGGACACGTAGTGAGGCGTCTTGGCCATCTGCGCCTCGTGAGTGGTCCCTTGGGTCACGCGGATGTCACTGTCCTTGACCCCGGCAAGCTGCTCCAAGTTCACCATCTTTAGGGGCATCACTGTGCTGGCGGAGCGTAGCAGGAGCATGCGACCGGTGCCAAGATTCATTCTCAAATCTGCCGCCGGTGAAGAAAAGACAATGCCTGCCGGAGGCCAGACACCTTCACGTTTCGCGTGATTCGCGGCGTGCAGCGCAATCAAGTCTCCGAATACCAATAAACAGGCACGCCGGGATGCTGGGCGCTCACGAGCTTGTGAAATTCGAGGAGATCCCTCTGCCAAATCTTGGCGCTGCGAATGTCTCCGCGCTTTTTCAAATTGGGATCGTTTCCCTGTCCTCTCAATTCCATGCCGTAAACGGCTACGCCACGCGGCGGCCACGCTTTCCCGATCGGCCAAAAATCTGAAGAAGCGCCGCTCAGCCCGTGGACGGTGATGACGATGGCGCGCACGGGATGCCCAGACGGCACGTCATGGTGCCGCCACGGCATTTCTTTGCCATCAAAGCTGCGCCAAGTGTCCTTGCCAAGCATGGGGGTGACTGATCTCCCGGGAAATTGCGCGCAGCTTGCCAGGAAACAAGCGGTCAGCGCGGCGGCCACAGATATTGCCCAACCACTATTCCACCAATCCGTGAAGCAGCGCAGCGGTGATGAAGCACTTTTGGGCGGAGATGCGGTCGATGAGGCTGAATTCGGAGGGCGTTTCAAACGTGAGCGAGAAGGGCGCACCCATTGAATGCAGCACAATCGCTTCGGGATGGCCAGGCAAATCCGGAGGCACGCGGCGCGTGATGACGCCATCCTTGGCAGTGCGCCCTTCGATTTTTTTCCGCATGTCGATCGGAAGAACCGAAGCCACTTCCTCCAGCATGGCGTGGGCGCGGCTGTGCCGCGGCGTCAGTTCATAAACGTAACAGCCCTGCGCGTCGTAGTCCTCATGAAGGCAAACACCGAGAGCGAGGCGGCGCCCTTTCATAACTTTTACCCACGCTGCGATCAACGGATCGTCCGGATGGTTGAAGCTGCGATTCAGATCCACGCCCCGCGCGTCCATCCGGGTGTTGTTGATCAGGCCATGTGGATTCAGACAAGGAAAAATGAGAAAGGGCCGCTCATGAAGACGCTTCACATTTTCCTGGGCCCATTCCAAAAGCGCCCACGGCGGCGCCGGCTCGTCGCCGTGCAAACCGGCAGAGAGGTAGATGACTTCACGCTTGTCCCCTGGAGAGCCGGACGCAAAAAAATACACGGCGTGATCTCCAACGGTGGCAAAGATCTTCCACGGAAACCGCTCCTTCCGCGCAAAAGCCGCCCACTGCTTCACCAGTGACTCATAGTCATGCGCACGATGCTGCACCGGAAATGGCTCCCGATGGTGTGATCCGCTTCGCCCGCCGTTTTTGCCCATCGGTCTTCTCTAGTTCAGACCAAAAATCGGGGCAGCATGGCACTCGGGATAAAGCAGCGTCGACGGTTTGTCTTCGTTCAGCAGCATGGCCCGCAGTTCTGCCGGCAGGTCGGAGAACAAAAGCGTGATGCGGTAGCGCAGGCCGGTCTTGGCTTTGCGGAGCGCGCGGCACTCCACCACGCATCCCTGCACCGTCCAGTCATGCACGGAACCCGGTGTGGAAGTCTGCACCGTCAGCGTAATGTCGGAACAAATCTTGAGACGTCGCGTCGCCAAAAAGATCAGGCCCGTGGAGTTCACCGAACACAATGCGGTGACAATTTCGCCGCCCGAAGATTCAGAAGATTTCGCTTTGGAACCCATGCCGTCGTTGTGCTGACGGACGAAAACTTCGCGCGCGCTGCGTGAATTGTCAAATGAAGGAACCGTGAAACCTGCGGCGGCGCAGAAATTTTTCGCCGAAATGCTGCGTGAATCAATCTTCACTCCGTGGATCAAATGCATCGCGCAGTCCATCGCCGAGGAAATTCAACGCGAGCAGCGAGGCAGACATCAGTGCCGCTGGGAACGCCAAGAGCCACCATTTGCTCTCCAGCGGATTGATGACTTGGGCACCCTCCTTGAGCAACGACCCCCAGCTCGAAGCCGGGTCCTCGATGCCGAGGCCGAGGAAACTCAGAAAGCTCTCGTCGCGGATGACCGCCGGAATGGTGAGCGTCAGATACGTGAGCACAATGGTGCTGAGATTGGGCCAAAGATGCCTCCACAAGACGCCCCACCAGCTCTGCCCCATGGCACGGCTCGCCGTGACGAAAGCCAGTTCCTTCAATACCAAAACCTGCCCACGCACAATGCGCGCCATGGTGAGCCATTGCACAAAACCCAGCGACAGCACCAGGATGCCAATGCGCGAATAGGGAATCAAATCCGCTGCAAAATCCTCGATGTGTCCCCTGTGATGCTGCTGCGCCCAAAGCCGGATGCCATCGAGCCAATCCTTAAAATAGCCATCGAAGGCGGAAATGAAGATCATCACGAAGAGCAGGCTCGGGATGGAATTCAGGATGTCCACGAGCCGCATCATGGCCCCGTCCACCCGTCCGCCCGCATAGCCGCTCACCATCCCATAGACACCGCCCACCACAAGACTCACCAAGGCGCCCACCAATCCCACCCCGAGGCTCACCTGAGCGCCGGTTACGAGTTGGTAAAACAAGTCACGTCCATTCAAATCCGTGCCCAGCAGATGAAAACGCTTGCCGTCTGCTGAGGTCTGAAACGGGCGGAAGAAGGCGTCATCGCTGACAGTTTTGATCGCGTCCTTAAGAAAAAAAGGCGTAACGATCGCGAACAGGGCCACCGCGATCACGAAGTAAAGTGAGATCATCGCAACGCGGTTGCGCCGCAGGATCTGCCACCCATTGGGTGGCGTCCCAGACCAGCGGCTGGCAGTGGCGTCAGGCATGGAGTTGGATGCGCTTGTCCAGGAAGGTGTAGGTCACGTCCACGGCGAAATTGAAGAACACGATGAGCGCGGAGTAGACGATGACCGCGCCGGAAAGCAAAAAGGGGTCCACGTTCTGGATGGCATTCACAAACACCATTCCTACCCCGGAAATATTGAAGACCGTCTCCACCACAAACGACCCCGTGAGCACATACGCAGCCATCGGGCCCAAATAGGTGACCACGGGCAGGATCGCGATCTTCAACGCATGGCGCGCCAGCGCCGTCATCTCATCGAGACCCTTGGCCTTGGCGGTGCGCATGTAATTTTGCGACATCACATCCAGCAACGAATTGCGTGTCAGACGCGCGACGTAGGCCAGGAACGGCAGCGCCAGGCAGATGGAAGGCATGATGAGCTGCGAAAAACTGCCGAATCCGCCGATGGGAAGCCAGCCAAGCCACAGCCCAAATACCGCCACCATCAACGGCCCCGTGATGAAGGTGGGAATGCTGATGGCGCCCAGCGCAAAGAACATGCTGCCCACATCAATAAATGTGCCCTTCCTCATCGCTGCCACGAAGCCCAGCGCCACGCCCCCAAAAGTGGCAATCAGGAAAGCTGCCGCGCCAAGTGTGAGAGAATTCGGTAGTTTCTGGGCAAGGATTTCCACCACCGTCCGGTCCAGATTTTTGAACGACATCCGGAAATCGCCGTGGATCAGATGCCCTCCATACCGGCAGAGTTGCCACCACTTCGGGCCATCCAGTTCATACTTCCTTTCCTTCTCCGCTTTTGCCTGGGCCGTCATTTTTTCCTTCTCAAACGGCCCACCCTTCTGCGAAACGGAGAGCAGGAACGTCACCGAAATCACCACCAACAGCACGACGATGCTGCTCAGGAAGCGGCGAAGGATGAAGGCGGCCATTAGGGGAGTGACGGAGTGCAGGGATTTCGTCGCAAAGAAGCAAAGAAGCAAAGACTTGTGATGCTAGGATTGAAAGCCGGCGCCATCACTGGGGCTTTCGGCGCAAATGACACGCGGGATGCCATCCTTCAGGTATTGAACATTAAAGTTGATGAGAAGCCCCGACCTCTTCCCGGTCAGTTTTAGGTATGTATAAAGCTGAGCTCGATGGATGGGATGCATTTCTTCCGTCGCCTTTATTTCCACCAAAATGGTTTCTTCGACCACGAGATCGAGACGGAATCCTGCCTCTACTTTGATTCCATCGTAAACGACGGGCAACACTGATTGCCGTCGCGCCTTGAAGCCAGCTTTCAGCAGCTCGTGCTCAAGACATATTTCATAGACATTCTCCAGCAATCCCGGCCCCAATGTCTTGTGCACCCTAAAGGCAGCATCCAGCACACTTTTAGCGATTTCGTTTTCGCGAGGAGATGGTTCAAGGCTCATACCAGCACACAGACTTTCCTTGGCAGAACCACCAAAAACCCTGGGCTCCACCAAGGCAGATCTTTGCTTCTTCGCGACTACTTCAGGGAAACATCGCTCCAATAGCTGAATTCCCAGCTCCAGCCCGTGGCCGCGCCTTCCAGGCGGAGGGTTACTTCCTTCCCGGCGTACTTGCTGAGATCGATCTCAATGTGCTTCCAGCGTTCGCCGTCGTGGTCGATGGCCTGCTTCTTCACCACTTCGTCATTCACCTTCACACGCAGTTCCCAGTCGCCCTGATCGTGTGAGGCCACGTAGAAGCTGAGCTTGTTCAGCTTGTCTTTCCCGATGGTGACCTTCCGCTCCAGCGCGCAGGGCTTGTCCTTCGCAAAAGGATGCATGAGCAGCACATTTTGGCGGCCGTGGTAGTCGGAGAGCTTCACCGGCGTGCGCTCAAATTCCGGCGCGATCACCTGCCACTGCGGATTCCACAGGCTCACGCTTTCCCAGTCCGCGGCGTGCCAATTAGGGCCTTTCTTCTTCGCAGCTTCGGCGCCTTCCACACCCTGGCTGAGCAGCTTCTTCTTTTCCTTGGTGAGCGGCCCTTCGTCCGGCGGAGCCAGCACATACCAGGCGAGATTGCGGAACACATCGTCGGGCAGCGCGCCAAAACCCAGCGGCATCACGCTCTGGTGCGTGTTGGTCAGGCTCGCCACCTGGTCACGCGCCACCACCTGCTCCGCACCACCAATGGCGAGGAGCTTCACATGGTCGGGCGTGTCCTCCGTCATGCGCCCGCTCAGGGTGCGGTTGTCCTTGGTGGTGACGATGATGTTTTCGTAGCCGTTTCCGATGATCTGGTTCGGATCAATGACGTTGGCCAAAAGCGCGTCGAGATTGCTGCGTCCGCTGCCGGTTAAGTCCGGCCCCACCTTCTGGCCTGTACCGAGGAACGTATGGCACACCATGCAAGTGGTCTGGAAAATGATCTTCCCCTGCGCCAAGTCCGGCTCGCCTTCAAGGCACGCCTTCTTCTTCGCAGTAATCAGCGCCTTGATGTCCGCGTTCGACTCATGCCATGCGCCGATGAGGTCCTCCGCGCGCTTCTTCAGTTTGGCGTCCGGCTGCGTGCCAAAATAACGCGCCACGGTGATCGGCAACTCGCCACGCTCGATCTTCTTCTCCTCCACCGCATTCAAGAGTTTAGCAGCCCATTCAGGGCGGGACGTGAGCGCTTCCGCTGCCGTGGTGCGTAGCACCGGCTTGTAGCTTTTCCATGAGGAAACAATGATCTGCGGCATCCCATCGCCTCCCAAATCGCCGGCCGCACGCAGCGTTTCCACGGTCAGGTTATCCGGCAGCTTTTGGCCGAGCAGCGTTTTCAACCCGGCGCGCACTTCATCCGTACGCAGTTTGCGCGCCGTCAGGATGTCCGCGAGGCGTTCCTCCTTCGGCGCCTTCTCATCCAGCATCCGGATAATCAACTGCTTCACTGCCGCCGGATCTCCCCACAGCGTCGCAAGATTTTGCGCATGTTTCCGCACATCGGCGTTCGGGCTGGCGAGCAGCTTGGCGAAGAGCGCACCCGTTTCCTTCGCCGGTTTGACGATGCCAGCTTCCTGCCCCTTCTCGAGTCCGCCCAGCGCATGAATGAGAAGCGCGTCATGATCTTGAACTTTACCAAGCAGAGCAGGAATCAGGTCAATGCTGCCAGCGTAGCGGGTATCACAGAGCCTCCGCATCGTCTTCTCGATGAGTGAATGGGAAAGGGGCTCGCTCTTTGGCAATATCTCACCCAGCCAGTCGATCGTCTGCTGTCCCCCCTTACCGAAACAGTGTTCAAGCTCCGGTTCAAGAGCCATCCAAACCTGAAACGTCAAGAGCCGGTCTTCGGTGTTCCGGTTGGCATTGATGAGCGCTGACAGGAGTTCTTGATGATGGACAATCGGCGGCTGTGGAACGGGCCAATTTCGATCAGTGGTGAGCATCATGAAGAAAGCGCCTCTCGCTGCGGTGGCCGACGCTGACCTCACGAATGGATCCGGATCAGCGCACAGCGTTTCAAGTTTGGGAAGACCGTAAAGATTCTCATCCACCACGGGAGGCGGATTCGGATTCTCGCCAGTCACACGCAGGGCATACCAGCTTGGTCCGCTGACCAAATGCTCACCTGCAAGTCGTGCTGCCCAATAACGAATTCCGGGCGATGAATCATCTGCCGCATAGTCCCAAGATTTCCTCTGGAGCAATTCGCTGCCATGCAGAGTCCACAGCGATTCAAGCCTGACGCTCTCATCACCATTGCTTTTCAAGACGCCTTCGAGAAGTTCAGCTCCGTGATCTCGTTCTTCTGTGAGCTTCAAATCCGGCGCAATCCGGTTCCAATCAGTCGCTGGTTCTGGCTTGCCACTTGGCCCATTAACTTGATAGTCATCTGCCTTGTACTTGAAGCGAAGGCGCTCGACCAGCATCCGCCTTGCCATCCGTCGCATCCAATTGTTCGAATGCCCCAGCGTCTTCGTTAGTTCCGGCACCTCGAGCTTGCTCAAATCCAGATCCTTTTTCTCACGCGCGGCCACCGCCTTCGCTTTGTCGCTACCGGTGTATACCACGCGCCAGATGCGGCCCTTCTCGCGATCCACGCCGTCCGGATTCGCCTTGGCGTTTTGGTAGCAGGGATATTTGTCGCACCAGTCCATGATCCAGAGATTGCCGTCCGGACCGGTCTGCGTGCTCACGGGTCGGAACCAGCCGTCATTGGCGCGGAGGAAATCGCGGCGCGGATCGCATTTAAAAGAGGCGCCGTCTGGCGTGAGGATTTCCTCGTGCACGGCATTGTCGTGGATGTTGCCGATGAAGGCGTGGCCCCAAGTGTCCTTGGGATACACACCGCCCTGATAAATCTGCACGCCCGCATAAGCGGCTCTGAAGTGTTTGTGATGCACAATACTCGGCAGCAACTCGTAGGAGTAGGAATTCTCCGGAGCGCCACCCTGCCGCACATAAATGCCACCGGGCGCCATATGAAAAAAGTGATCGATCACACAGGCGCTCACGAAGAAATTTCCCTTCGCGTCGTAGTCGCAGCCCCATGGATTGCTGGTGCCATCCGCGAAGACTTCGAAGTCTCCGGTGAGCGGATTGCAGCGGCCGATACCGGCATTAAAGACGTAACCCCGATTCTCCGGCTCGCCGGGGCGCCGCACCTTCGCGCTCGTGAAGACGCCGTGTGTCATGTACATCCAGCCGTCCGGCCCCCAGCAGAAGGAATTCAGAAGCTCGTGGGTGTCCTCGCGGCCAAAGCCGGTGAGCACATAGCGCCACTGGTCCGCATGATCGTCGCCATCCGTGTCCTTGAAGTGCAGAATGTGGGGTTGCTGTGCCACATAAACACCTCCATCACCGCAAAGGATGGCGGAGCCCAAATTAAGCCCTTCCAAAAATACGGTGCGCTTGTCCGCCACGCCGTCGTTGTCGGTGTCCTCGAGGATCACGATGCGGTCCTTGGGAATCTTGGGATGATCCGGCCGGTCCGCGGAACCGGGGTTGTCTTTCGCCTGGCAAACCGCGGGCACAGGACGGTACTGGGTATCCTTTGCCTCGCCATTGAACGGCTGATCTTGGAGAGGGAGTTGGGAGCCCTCGGGATATTCATAGGCCTCCACCACCCAGAGCCGCCCGCGCGCGTCCCAGGTCATCGCCACCGGATTCACCACCATGGGCTCATGCGCGAAGCAGCGCACCTCATAGCCCTCCGGCACGGACATTTTTTTGGCCTCCTCCTCAGGGGTCGGACATACGGAAGAAGCGGGCGTGTAGACACCGGCGAGTTCCTTGCCTTCCGGGAAAGCGGGTCCAGTCCAGGTGATTGCGAAAATTAAAGCGAGGGCGGCAGCGGAAAAGCGCATGAGAAAATGGGGATGGTCTGACTACGACATCGCGTCGCGGTCTTGGCGGACAACTTTTGTAGCAAATCGGACAGCACTGGTCGCGAAAAAACAACCGTGTGCCGGGTGATTTTCTCCATCCGTGGATAGGGCGATTCCCCTGCGTTTTTGATTGCGTGCCGGACGCTCTCCGTCTTTCCTTTTCGCATGATCACCGGTGACTCCAAAGATGACCCCAGCGTGAATGCCGCGGGGGAATCCGTGGCGCCGCTCCCGGCCGGTGTGACCTTCCGGCCCGCGCCCACGCAGTTCGACGATCGCGGCAGCGTCTGCGAACTTTACGATCCTCGCTGGGGCTGGCATCCCGGTCCGCTGGTTTTCACCTACATGTTTACCCTGCGTCCCGGGAAGGTGAAAGGCTGGGGCATGCACAAGTTGCATGAAGACCGCTACTTCGTGCTCTTCGGCGAGTTGGAAGTCATCATGTACGATACGCGCGAAGATTCGCCCACGCGCGGGCTGCTGGCGAAGGTCATGCTCACCGAATGGAATCGCCGGCTCATGAACATCCCGGCCGGCATCTGGCACGCGAACCACAATCCCGGCTCCAAAGACGCGGTGACGATCAATTTTCCCACGAAACCCTACGACCACGCGAATCCAGACAAATACCGACTGCCGCTGGATACGGACCAGATTCCCTACAAGTTTCCGCCGCAGGTCACAGGCTGGTGAGCGGCGCGATCCCTTGCGCTTTCTCCAATGAATCCCGCGCCGCGCGTTACCGTCGTCATTCCCACCTGGAACTGGAGCCGGGTATTGCGCTGTTCTATTCCCACGGTCTTGCGCCAGACTTTTGCGGATTTCGAGCTGCTGGTCGTCGGGGATGGCTGTACCGATGACACCGCCGACGTGGTGGCGTCTTTCAATGATCCCCGCGTCCATTGGCACAATCTGCCGCAAAACGCCGGAAGCCAAGCTGCCCCCAACAACGCCGCGCTCGGCAAGGCGAGAGGCCAGTACGTAGCGTACCTCGGCCATGATGATCTCTGGCTTCCTCATCACCTCGAATCTCTGGTGAGCGTGGCGGACGAAACGGGTGCGGACGTGGTCGCCGCGGGCGTCCTGCTGCTGGGATCCAAGGAATCCGGCATCCGCGTCATCGGCGGCTTTCTCCCCGAAGACCCATGTGCCTGCGACCCGATTTCAGTGCCGCCATCGGCCATTCTCCATCGCCTGGATGCGGCACGGGCTGTGGGTGGCTGGAATTTGCCGGATGACTGCGTGCTGGCGCCAGACATGGATTTCCTGAAACGATGTTGGGAATTCCGCCGCAAGGTCGCCTGCACCCGGCGCTTGAGCGTGATTGACATCAATGCCTCCTGGCGCCCCAACAGCTACATCACCCGGGACGCCTCGGATCAGGAGGAATGGCTCGCCAAGATCGAAAACGAAAAGGGACTTTTGGAGAACGAGTTTCACAACACTCTGGCCTGCCTTGCAGCCGGAAAGCTCAGCACGCTCGGTCCCATTGTCACTCCGCCCGCTTCCATGCCCAAGGGCTGGTCGGCGGCCCGCATGCGTCAAATCCGCGGCATCTCCGGTCAGGCGGTGGGCCGTGAGGAAGTGCCGGGTGGCGTCCGATTTAACGCGGATCATCACGGTCTGACCAGAGGCTGGTACTTCCCGGAAGCCTCGCCGGATTCACCTCCTTTTCGTTGGACGGGACCCGATACCCAATCGGTGTTCGAATTCACCGAAATTCCTCCGCGGTGCAATTGCGTCCGCATCCGGCTCGCAGGTGCTTTGTTTGAGGATCAGCTCGCCATTGAGATCGAAATCAATGGCAGGCCAGTGCCGCTCAAAAGGGAAGCCCAACCGCCGGGAGCTCTCTTTGAAGGCAGTCTCGAAGAAGGAGAACTCAACGCGGGCGCCACCCGCATCGAACTCACTGTGCCGCGGGTGATCCGCCCCTGCGATCTTAATGCAGGCAGCCCGGACCAGCGCAGCCTTGGCGTCCGATTCTCATGGATTGAATTCTTGGGCCGTTCATTCGGTTGACCGCATGCCACACAGCGGCATTCTTGACGTTTGCCATGGCCGCCAAAACCGACATCAAGATCAACAAACCGCCGATCCTCTTTCCGGAGACGCAGAAAATCATTACCCAGATCGAGAAGAAACTGGGCGGCACCTTCATCACCTACTGGTCCAGCGGCAACGGCAGCGTGTGCCACAATGATGTGGCGGCCTTCTTTGAAGTGCTCAAGGACCTGGGCCGGCTCAAGAAGCTTTTCCTCTTCATCAAATCCAGCGGCGGCAATGGCCAGGCCGCGCTGCGCATCGTGAACCTGCTGCGCCAGCATGCGGACCACATCACAGCCGTCGTGCCTCTGGAGTGCGCCAGCGCCGCCACCATGATGGCCCTGGGCGCGGACGAGATTCACATGGGACCCCTCGCTTATCTCACCGCGGTGGATACTTCCCTCACCCACGCGCTCTCCCCTGTGGATCGCAACAATTACTCCGTCTCCGTGAGCCAGGACGAATTGAACCGGGTGCTGCGCCTGTGGCGTGAATCCGCCAAGGCGGGTGATACCAATCCCTACAAGAGCCTTTACGAGCATGTGCACCCGCTCGTGTTCGGCGCCATCGACCGCGCCAGCTCGCTTTCCATCAAGATCTGTGAGGAGATCCTTTCTTACCATCTCACAAATGCCAAGGAGCGGCAGCGTATCAGCAAGCATCTAAATTCCGCTTATCCCAGCCACGGTTACCCCATCATGCTGCGCGAGGCAAAACGCTCTGGATTGAAGGTGAAGGAACTTGATCCCAAACTCAACGACCTGTTGATCGACCTGAACGAACTCTATTCCGAGATGGGCCAGCAGGCGATCACGGACTACGACGAGGTGAACTACCACGACCACGAAATCCTCAACATCATTGAAGGCAAAGGCCATGCCTTCAATTATCAAAACGACAAGGACTTCCACTACCGCAAAGAGGAGCGCCGCTGGGTGCCCATGAACGACCAGAGCGCGTGGAATCGCATCACCATGGTCGGTGGCAAGATGCAGTCCAAACGCTTCCACATTCGGTGAAGACGGGCCACGGCGCGGCGCTTTTGCTCGCAACAGCCGCGCTGACGGCCTGCGGTCCGGACGAACCCTCCGTGGCGCGGGTCAATGGCCATCCTATCACGGTTGCCGAAGCAAAGGCGGAACTGCGCGGCGTCTTGTGGCGTCACGGCGAAAAGTGGGGAGATGCGGGTGAAAACGATCGCCAACTCCGGCAGCGCGATGCGGTTGATGCTTGCGTGAACCAATACCTGTTGGAGACATTCGCGGCGCAGCATCCAGTTTCTGCAACTACGCTCAACGCCCAGGCGGAGGCGGATTTTCAGCAGTTCCTGAAGCAGTTCGAGCCGCCGGACGAATGGGAAAAGCGCGCCAAGCTTCAGGGCCTGAACGCGACCGCGCTGAAGAAAAAGATCAGCACTGAGAGCGGCCAGACACTGGCGATTGAATCGTGGCTGTCCTCCCAATCCCCCAAAGTCACCGAAGCGGACGCACACTCCTGGTACGATGCCCACCGTGCCTCGCTCATGATCCCGGAGCGCGTGCGGGCTTCTCAAATTTTCCTGACGCGCCATGACGTAAACCAGCCGGGCCGGAAGGACGAGATCGCGGAAATCTCCCGGCAACTCAAAGCCAATGCGGATGCCTTCAAAGAACTGGTCGCCAAATACTCTGACGACGACGGCAGCAAGCCGCGCGGGGGTGACATGGGCTGGTTCACCCGTGAGAGAATTCCACCGGAGTTCGCGGAGAAAGTTTTCGCCTTGCCGGTGGGCCGCGTAAGTGACCCCATCGAATCGCATCTCGGCTGGCACTTTGTGCTGGTAAAGGAGAAACGCCCTGCGCGCGTGGCGGAATTCTCCGAGATGAAGGAAGAACTCACCGCACTGTTGGAGACC
>Ga0265327_10001944_pt1 | contig 23751 bp, 19 predicted proteins | sample 41621metaG_FD_202089 | JGI IMG/M metagenome (GOLD analysis project Ga0265327, IMG submission 202089) | Rhizosphere microbial communities from Carex aquatilis grown in University of Washington, Seatle, WA, United States - 4-16-21 metaG | ecosystem: Host-associated > Plants > Roots > Rhizosphere...
TCGCCACCACCGAATAGGCGGCCGCCAGCAGCGAGGGGTCCGGGCCTTCCAGCCGGCCCGGCTTGGCCAGCCCGTCGAGCACCACGAAACGCAGCACGCCCGACCGGGTCTTCTTGTCCCCCGCCATCGACTCCAGCAGTTGACCGAAGGCGTCGGCGTCGTAGCTGACCGGCAGGCCCAGCGCGGTGAGCACGCGGCGGTGGCGGTCAGCGGTGTCGTCGTCGAGGCGGCCGGCGAGCCGGCCGAGCTCGGCGGCGAACACCAGGCCGACGGACACGGCGGCGCCGTGCCGCCACTGGTAGCGCTCGCGCCGCTCGATGGCGTGCGCCAAAGTGTGTCCGTAGTTGAGGATTTCGCGCAGTGCCGACTCCTTCTCGTCGGCGGCGACCACCTCGGCCTTGACGGCGATGGCGCGGCGGATCAGCTCGGGCAGCACGGTTCCGGCCGGGTCCAGTGCGGCCTCCGGGTCGGCCTCGATCATGTCTAGGATCACCGGGTCGGCGATGAAGCCGGCCTTCACGACCTCGGCCATGCCGGCGATGATCTCGTTGCGAGGCAACGATTCCAGCGTCGCAAGGTCGACCAGCACGGCCAGCGGCTGGTGGAAGGCGCCGACGAGGTTCTTGCCGGCGTCGGTGTTGATGCCGGTCTTACCGCCGACGGCGGCGTCGACCATGCCGAGCAGCGTCGTCGGCACGTGCACGATGTCCACGCCCCGCAGCCAGGTCGCCGCGGCGAACCCGGCGACGTCGGTGGCCGCGCCGCCGCCGAGGCTGACGATGGCGTCCTTGCGGTCGATCCCGATGCGCCCCAACACTTCCCAGATGAAGCCGACGACGGGCAGTTCCTTACCTGCCTCGGCGTCCGGGATCTCGACGCGGTGCGCGTCGATTCCGTTGTCCGCGAGGTAACTACGGATGGCCTCGGCGGTCTGCGTCAGCACCGGCTGATGCAGGATGGCGACGCGGTGCCGGCCCTGCAGGACGCGGCCGAGGTCGCCGAGCAACCCCCGCCCGATGATCACCGGATAGGGCCGGTCGACGTTCACGTCGACCACAACAGGTTCAGCGACACTCTCGGTCATGGGAGCCTTTCGATCGTTTCGCCAGTGCCGCGGGGCTCGGCGGGGCCTCGTTGGTCGGTCCGGGGTTCAGGACCGTGGGCAGCCGGCGCCATGCCGCACGGCGGCGGCGCCGGGAGTGCTCGTCGCAGCGCGGCTGCTCGAGCCGGTGCACGATGTGGCGCACCACCGCACCGGGATTGCGTCGGTTGGTGTTCACGCGGAGCGTGGCGACCTGCCGGAACAGCGGCACGCGCTCGGCCATCAGCTTGCGGTACTTGGCGCCGGGATCGTCGCCGGCGAGCAGTGGCCGGCCGCCGCCCGCGGTACGCCGAACACCTTCTGCCGCACTGATTTCCAGGTAGACGACGGTGTGGCCGACGAGCGCCTCACGCACCTCCGGGGTGGTCACCGCGCCACCGCCGAGCGACACGACACCGTCGTGTTCGGCCAGTGCGTCGCGAATCACGTCGGCTTCGATCTTGCGGAACACCGGTTCGCCTTCGGCGAAGATATCGGCGATGCTGCGACCGGTGGTCTCGACGATCTTGGCATCGGTGTCGAGCATCGGCACCTGCAGCGCCTTCGCCAACCGTCGACCGATCGTCGACTTGCCCGAACCGGGCATGCCGACCAGTACAGCCTTGGGCACCATCGGCTATCCGGACATCTGCGGTTCGCGCTCTTGCACCGCACGCAGGTAGTTCTCGACGTTGGCGCGGGTTTCGGCCAGCGAATCGCCACCGAACTTGTCCAGCGTCGCCCGGGCCAGCACCAGCGCGACCATGGCCTCGACGACCACACCGGCGGCCGGGACCGCGCACACGTCGGAGCGCTGGTGGATGGCGACGGCCTCTTCGCCAGTGGCCATGTCGACGGTGGCCAGCGCGCGCGGCACCGTCGAGATCGGCTTCATCGCCGCGCGGACGCGCAGCGGCTGGCCGTTGGTCATGCCGCCTTCCAGGCCGCCGGCCCGGTTGGTCGAGCGCATCACGCCGTCGGGACCGGGGTACATCTCGTCGTGGGCGACGGTGCCACGACGGCGCGCGGTCTCGAAGCCGTCACCGATCTCGACGCCCTTGATGGCCTGGATGCCCATCACGGCCGCGGCGAGTTGGCTGTCGAGCCGGTTGTCGCCGCTGGTGAACGAGCCAAGTCCGATCGGCAGGCCGCTGACGACCACCTCGACCACGCCACCGAGGGTGTCGCCGTCTTTCTTGGCGGCTTCGATCTCGGTGATCATCGATTCTTCGGCGGCCTTGTCGAAGGCGCGCACCGGACTGTCGTCGATCGCGTCGAGGTCTTGCGGCTGCGGGACGGGCCCGTCGTAGGGCTTGGACGCGCCGATGGAGATGACGTGCGAGACGACGTCCACGCCGAGCGCCTGCTTCAGGAACGCGCGGGCGACGGTGCCGGCCGCGACGCGGGCCGCGGTCTCACGCGCGCTGGCGCGCTCGAGCACGGGGCGGGCGTCGTCGAAGCCGTACTTGAGCATGCCTGCGTAGTCGGCGTGCCCGGGACGGGGCCGGGTCAGCGGTTCGTTACGTGCGGTGTTGGCCAGCGCGTCCGGGTCGACCGGGTCGGAGGCCATGACGGTCTCCCACTTGGGCCATTCGGTGTTGCCGATCTGGATGGCGATCGGGCCGCCGAGCGTCTGACCGTGCCGAACGCCGCCGAGCAGTGTGACCTCGTCCTTTTCGAACTTCATCCGGGCACCGCGGCCGTAGCCGAGACGACGCCGCTGCAACTGCGTGGCGATGTCGTCCGAGGTCACCGAAAGACCGGCCACCATGCCTTCGAGCATGGCCACTAGGGCACGACCGTGGGATTCACCTGCTGTGGTCCATCGCAACACGTGTCCCATTGTCCCATGAGGGGGTTTACCGGCTGAAATCCGTCAGCGCAGGCTGCATTGCAGCAGCACGGTGTCGATGTCGCGGCCGTGCTTGTGGCCGACCTGCCGCAGCCGGCCGGCCTCGTCGAAACCCAGCTTCTTGTGCAGTGCGATGGACGACGGGTCACCGCTGTCGGCGATCACGGCGATCACCTCGCGGACGCCCGCGGCTCGCGATGCCTCCAGCAGCGCGCCGAGCAGTTCCTTGCCGGCGCCCTGCCCGGTGGCCCACGGCGCCAGGTAGATGGAGTCTTCCACCGTGCCGTGGTAGGCCGGCCGCGCTTTCCACGGCAGGCAGTACCCGTACCCCGCGACCCTGCCCTCACGTTCGACGACCAGGAACGGCAGGCCGGCCGCGGCGACGTTCGCGAACCGGGTCTGCCACTCGTCGGCCGCGGGCGGTTCGAGCTCGAACGACGCCACACTGTGCACGACGTAGTGCGCGTAGATGTCGGCGATGGCAGGCAGATCAGCGGTGGTGGCAGCGCGGACGGTCATGGTGAGGCAAAGGTACCGAGCGCGACGGCCACCGCACTCGCCAGGCACATCGACGGTCCGTGCGGCACCGTCCGGCCGTGGCGTCGAAACAGGACGGCCACCGCCCACACTGCCGTCAGCAGCGGTGCCCCGATGGCGGCCAGCACCCAGATGTCGGCGCCGAACATCCCGGTCAGCGCGCCGAGACCGATGGCGAGTTTGACGTCACCGCCGCCCATTGCCGGCGGGCTGACCAGATGGATGAGGAGATAGAGGCCGAACAGTGCGGCTGCTCCGGCCAGCGCGGCAATGCCCTTGCCGGTGATCGCCCCGGCCACCACGATCACCACGGCGCCGGGGAGCGTGAGCCAGTTCGGTAGCCGTCGCTCGCGGAGGTCGTAGGCGCAGAGCGCGAGCATCCAAGCACCAACAACCAAGCCCGCCCCCATGTTTCGAGGCTAGGCGCGCTACGCGGGGCTTCCCGACACGAAAATCAGGGCGCCGCGAGCGCCGCGGCCATCGCCTCGCGGGGCGCAGGCATCCCGGTGAACTGCTCCACCTGGGCGAAGGCCTGGTTCAGCAGCATCTGCAGGCCGCTGACCACACGGCCGCCGGCCGCGGTGACGGCCGCAGCCAAGGGCGTCGGCCACGGCTCGTAGATGGCGTCGAGCAGCACCGCGGTGCCGGCGACCGTGCCCGAGAACTCGCCGGCAACCGCGGCGGGCAGCGTATTGACCACCACGCCAAGGGAATCGAGTGGCTCACCGAGCGCCACCCACCGGGCCGCCATCCCCAGCCGGCCCGCCAGATCCACCAGCGACGCGGCCTTGTCCGCGTTGCGGGCGACGATCGCGATGTCCGGCACACCGAGCTCGGCCAGCGCCACCACAGCGGCGGGCGCCGTGCCACCGGAACCCAGCACCGCAGCGGCGCCCGACACCTCCCCCAGCGCGCCGACGACCCCGTCGACGTCGGTGTTGTCGGCGCGCCAGCCGCCATCCACGCGCACCAGGGTGTTGGCCGAGCCGACGAGTTCCGCCCGGGCCGTCCGCTCTGTGGCGAACCGCAGCGCCGCGAACTTACCCGGCATCGTCACCGAGACCCCGACCCATTCCGGGCCGAAACCGCCTACGAGCCCGGGCAATTGGTCTTCGGTGCACTCGATGCGGTCGTAGGTCCAGTCGGTCAGTCCGAGTTCCCGGTAGGCCGCGAGGTGCAGTTGCGGAGACCGCGAATGCGCGATGGGCGAGCCCAGGACGGCCGCCCTCATCGGGCACTGTCGAGCACGCCGTTGCGCTTGGCGAGCTCGATGCTGGCGAGGTGCTGCTGGTAGTCGCGGGTGAACACCGTCGTGCCCTGCAGGTCGATCGTCACGAAGTACAGCCAGTCCCCCGGCGCCGGGTCCTGCGCCGCGACGACCGCCGGCTGGCCGGGTGAGCAGATCGGCGTGACCGGAAGGCCTTCGCGCGCATAGGTGTTCCACGGCGTCGGCTGCTCACGATCGGCATCGGTGGTGGCCACCTCCTGCCGGTCCAGCGGGTAGTTCACGGTCGAGTCGAACTGCAGCCTTCGGTGGTCAGGGGTCGCGAGCCGGTTGTAGATGACGCGGGCCACCTTGGCGAAGTCCTGCGGGTTGGACTCGCGCTGCACCAGGGACGCCACGATCAGGATCTGGTACGGCGTCATGTTGGCGGTCGCACCCGCGTCGAGCAGGCCACCCTGTTCGTACTGGTGAGTGCTCGCGCTGATCAGCCCCGACAGGATCGACGTCGGGGTGCCGGCCGGGTCGACGTTCCAGGTACCGGGGGCGATGAGGCCCTCGAGCCTGCGGTGATCGGCGCCCAGCGCCTTCACCGGCCCAGCCGCCCAGCTCGGCACCAGCAACGCCGAGACATCGGCGGCACCGGCGGCCTTCTTCAAGTCGTCGACGGACACGCATTTGCGCTTGCCGTCCAGGTCGACGCACGAGGCCGCCGAGATCAGGCTGAAGATGCCCTGGTTGATCTTGTTGGTCTTGACGTCGGTGGTGTCGTCGAGCTGGCGGCCCTCCGGGATCACCAGGCGCCCGACCCGATTGTTCTTCTCGGTGAGCCGGGACACCGCGTTGGCGGCCGAGATCTCGGTCCGCAGCTTGTAGAAGCCCGGCTGGATCTCGGTCATCGCTTTGTTGCCCTCGGCGGCCTGGACGAACGTCTTCACATTCGCCACGACGCCGTGGTCGAGCAGCGTCTGTCCGATCGCGGTGGTCGAGTCGCCGTTGTGCACCTCGACGACGAGATCATTGCCACCGTCACCGGAGTAGTCGGTGCCCGACCCGAAGATTCCGTGCCACAGCCGTGATCCGAGGAACACCGCGCTGACCACGACGACGATGAACACCGTCAGCGCCGCCACGCTACGGCGACGACGCCGCTTGCGGTTGCGTTCGGCGCGGGCCCGCTCGGCGCGGCTCATGCCGCGACGTGGTCGGCCCACCGACTCGGGCTTGATGCGGGTGCTGCCCCACTCATCGTCATCGCCCGGGGCGTCCGGACTCATGTCCTCGGCCGGAGTCACTCGCCGACCTCGCGCTCTGCGGCGGCCAGCACCGACCGGCGCATGTCCAGCCAGTTCTGGAGGATGCCGACGGCTGCCACCTGATCGATCATCTGCCGCTGGCCTTTCGCACGTACGCCGGCCTCTCGCAGCGAACGCTGCGCGGTGACCGTCGTCAACCGTTCGTCGGCCATCCGCACCGGCGTCGGGGCCACCCGAACCGCCAGCGCGTCGGCCACCTCGATCGCATCCCGCGCCGAGGCGCTCGACTTGTCCTTCAGTGTGCGCGGCAATCCGACGACGATCTCGACCGCGTCCTGCTCACCGGCCAGCTTCACCAGTCGGCCCAGGTGCTTGTCGGTCTTGTCGCGACGCACCGTCTCCAACGGGGTCGCCAGGATGCCGTCCGGGTCACACACCGCGACACCGATCCGCACCGTGCCGACGTCGACGCCGAGGCGACGACCGCGACCGGGGTCGTCGGTCCCGGGGCGGTCGGGCATGCGGTCGGTATCTGCCAAAGCTAGCTCCGGCCCAGTTCAGCGCGTAGCGCGGCCAGACCCGCGTCGATACCCGCTGCCCCCTTACCGGAACCCTGTGCCAGATCGGCCTTTCCACCACCACGGCCACCGACCGCGGTGCCCAGCTGCTGCACCAGTTCGTTGGCCTTCAATCCGAGGTCCTGCGCGGCGGCGTTGACGGCCACCACGTACGGCACCGACTCACCAGAATCGGCGATGAGTGCGATCACCGCAGGCTCCGAGCCGAGCTTGCCCTTGATGTCACCGACCAGGGTGCGCAGGTCACCGCCGGAGATGCCGCCGGCCATCCGCTGTGCGACGACGCGCACCTTGCCGATCAGCTCGGCGCCGGCCGCGGCGTTGGCGGCGGCGGCCTTGGCACCGGCCAGCCGGACCTTGTCGAGTTCCTTCTCGGCGGCCTTGAGCTTCTCGACGAGGGTGGCCACGCGTGCGGGCACCTCTTCCGAGGGCACCTTCAGCGACGAGGCCAGACCGGCCATCAGCGCGCGTTCCCTGGCCAGGTGCCGGAAGGAATCGAGCCCGACGTAGGCCTCGACACGACGCACACCCGAGCCCACCGACGACTCGCCGAGGATGGTGACGGGGCCGATCTGCGCGGAGCGCTGCACGTGGGTACCACCGCACAGCTCCATGGAGAACGGTCCGCCGATCTCGACGACGCGGACCTCGTCCGGGTAGGACTCGCCGAACATCGCCATGGCGCCCATCGCCTTGGCCTTCTCCAGCTTCTCGTTGAAGGTGTGCACCTCGAAGTCGGCCTGCACGGCTTCGTTGGTGACCTCCTCCACCTGGGTGCGCTGCTCGTCGCTCAGGGCACCCTGGTAGTTGAAGTCGAACCGCAGGTAGCCCGGACGGTTCAGCGAGCCGGCCTGAACAGCGTTGGGGCCCAACACCTGTCGCAGCGCGGCGTGCACCATGTGGGTGCCCGAGTGCCCCTGGGTGGCGCCGCGGCGCCACGTGGGATCGACCGCAGCCGTCACGGTGTCGCCTTCGACGAACTCACCGGACTCGACGTTGATGGTGTGCACCCACAGCGACTTGGCGATCTTCTGCACGTCGGTGACCGCGGCCTTGGCGGTGGCCGAGGAGCCGGTGCCCGTGATGGAGCCGGTGTCGGCGATCTGGCCACCCGACTCGGCGTACAGCGGCGTGCGGTCCAGGACGAGCTCGACACGGTCCGAACCCTCGGTGCCGTGCGTCACCACCGGAACCCGCTTGCCGTCCACGAAGATGCCGAGAATCCTTGCCTCGGAAGTCAATTCGTCGAAGCCGGTGAACTCGGTGGGGCCGGCGTCGACCAGGTCGCGGAAGGCGGACAGATCGGCGTGGGCGTGCTTGCGGGCCGCGGCGTCGGCCTTGGCGCGGGCGCGCTGCTCGGCCATCAGGCCGCGGAAGCCCTCTTCGTCGACCGACAGGCCGGCTTCAGCCGCCATCTCGAGCGTCAGCTCGACCGGGAACCCGTAGGTGTCGTGCAGCGTGAAGGCGTCACTACCGGAGACGACGGTCTTGCCCGCGGCCCTGGTTGCCGCCGCGGCATCTTCGAACAGCCGCGAGCCGGCCGCGAGCGTGCGATTGAAGGCGACCTCTTCGGCGACGGCGATGCGGTTGATGCGCTCGAAATCGGTGACCAGTTCCGGGTACGACGGACCCATGGTGTCGCGGACGGTGGCCATCAGATCGGCCATGATCGGCTGCTCGACACCGAGCAGCTTGGCGGCCCGGATGATGCGGCGCAGCAGGCGGCGCAGCACGTAGCCGCGACCCTCGTTACCCGGCGTGACGCCGTCGCCGATGATGATCGCGGCGGTGCGGCTGTGGTCGGCGATGACGCGGTAGCGCACGTCGTCAGCGTGGTTTCCGGCGCCGTAGTGCCGGGGCGCCACCGAGGCGACCTTGTCGATCACCGGACGGACCAGGTCGGTCTCGTAGACGTTGTCGACGTCCTGCAGCAGGCAGGCGATGCGCTCGACACCCATGCCGGTGTCGATGTTCTGGCGCGGCAGCGGGCCGAGGATTTCGAAGTCGGTCTTGCTGGTGCCCTCGCCACGCTCGTTCTGCATGAACACGAGGTTCCAGATCTCGATGTAGCGGTCCTCGTTGGCTTCCGGACCACCATCGATGCCGTACTCGGGGCCGCGGTCGTAGTAGATCTCCGAACACGGACCGCAGGGGCCGGGGATGCCCATGGACCAGTAGTTGTCGGCCTTGCCGCGGCGTTGGATGCGCTCTGGCGGCAGTCCGGCGATCTCCTCCCAGAGCCCGATGGCCTCGTCGTCATCGAGATAGACGGTGGCCCATAGCTTTTCGGGGTCGAAGCCGTAGCCGCCCTCGGATACCGGGTTGGTCAGCAGATCCCAGGCGAGCGCGATCGCGCCGCGCTTGAAGTAGTCGCCGAACGAGAAGTTGCCGGCCATCTGGAAGAAGGTGTTGTGCCGGGTGGTGATGCCCACCTCGTCGATGTCCGGCGTGCGGATGCACTTCTGGACGCTGGTCGCCTTGTCGTACGGCGGGGTGCGGTCACCCAGGAAGTAAGGCACGAACTGCACCATGCCGGCGTTGACGAACAACAGGTTCGGATCGTCCAGGATCACCGATGCGCTCGGCACCTCGGTGTGGCCCGCTTTCACGAAATGATCGAGGAATCGTTTCCTGATCTCGTGTGTCTGCACGTGCTGCTGTCCTTCATCGACCGGGTAGTTGCCCGCATAACAGTACCGGTCTGCAGGTTCACCGCTTTGACCCCAGCCCGTACATCCATTGTGCGTCGCGGCGCCGGGGAGGACAGTTGTCTCTATCCGGTGGCGCCACCGGAGCGCCGCCCTGAATAAAGAGGGGGTGGACCGTGTTCGCACGTTCTACCACGATGATGGCGCGCCCCGACCAGATCGATGCCGGCATTGCCCATATCCGCGACGATGTCATGCCCGTGCTGCGGGAACTTCCCGGTTCCATCGGCCTTTCTCTGATGGTCGACCGGGAAACCGGACGGTGCATCGCCACCAGCGCGTGGGAGTCCGAGGATGCCCTGCACTACAGCGCCGGCGAGGGCCGCCGGCTCCGCAACCTGGCTGCCGAACGCTTCGGCGGCGACGCTCCGACGGTCGAGGAGTGGGAGATCGCCGTCCTGCACCGCGAGCGCGGCAACGGCGCGTGCGTGCGGGCCACCTGGCTCACGGTGCCGCCGGATCTGATGGAGGCCGGCATCGACTACTTCCGCGACACCGTGCTGCGGCAGATCGAGCATCTGCCCGGATTCTGCAGTGCCAGCCTGCTCGTCGACCGCGGCTCGGGCCGTGCGGTGTCGTCCGCGTCCTTCCGCACCCGCGAGTTGATGGAGGACTACTGGCCGCAGGCGACGGCACTGAAGGTCGAATCGGTACAGACCGCCGGGGCGACGGAGATCGACGATTGCGCGTTCGATCTCGCCATCGCCCACCTGCGGGTGCCTGAACTCGTCTAGCGCTTGCGCCGGATGATGGCGCGCAGCTTCTCCAGGCGGCCGCCGATCTCCCGCTCCGCCCCGTACGGAGTGGGCCGGTAATAGTCGACGCCCACCAGCTCGTCGGGTGGATACTGTTGCGCCGCAACGCCACCCGGGTGGTCATGGGCGTACTTGTAGCCCTGCGCGTGGCCGAGGGCGGCCGCGCCTGCATAGTGCCCGTCCCGCAGATGGGCGGGCACCATGCCGGCCTTGCCGGCCTTGATGTCGGCCATCGCCGCCCCCAGAGCGACGGTCACCGCGTTGGATTTCGGCGCCGTCGCCAGGTGCACCGTCGCGTGCGCGAGAGTCAGCTGGGCCTCCGGCAGCCCGATGAGCTGCACGGTCTGCGCGGCCGCCACCGCAGTCGGCAGCGCGGTCGGGTCAGCGATGCCGATGTCCTCGCTGGCGAGGATCATCAGGCGGCGGGCGATGAACCTCGGGTCCTCCCCCGCCGTCAGCATCCGGGCCAAGTAGTGCAGCGCGGCGTCGACGTCCGAGCCGCGCACCGACTTGATGAACGCGCTGACGACGTCGTAGTGCTGATCACCGTCGCGGTCGTAGCGCACGGCGGCCTTGTCGAGGGACTGCTCGATCACGTCGACGGTCACGCGCTCCCCGGCTTCGGCCGCGACCTCCAGCGCCGTCAGCGCCCGGCGGGCATCGCCCGCCGACAGCGTCACGAGCAGCCCGACGGCGTCGTCATCGACCTCGACGGCACCGCCCAGGCCGCGCGGGTCGACGATCGCGCGTTCCACGACGGTGCGCACGGCGTCGGCGGTCAGTGGTTGCAGTTGCAGGATCAGCGATCGCGACAGCAGGGGCGCCACCACCGAGAACGACGGATTCTCCGTGGTCGCCGCCACCAGCAGCACCACCCGGTTCTCCACCGCGGCCAGCAACGCATCCTGCTGGGTCTTGGAGAAGCGGTGTACCTCGTCGATGAACAGCACCGTCTGGCGGCCGTGGATGGCGCTGCGCCGCGCTTCGTCGATCACGGCGCGGACGTCCTTGACACCGGCCGACAGCGCCGACAGCGCTTCGAACCGGCGGCCGGTGGCCCCGGAGATCAGCGACGCCAGCGTGGTCTTGCCGGTGCCGGGCGGCCCGTAGAGGATGACGCTGGCCGCGCCCGAGCCCTCGACCAGCCGGCGCAGCGGCGAACCCGGTTTGAGCAGATGGTCCTGGCCGACAACCTCGTCCAGGCCGGCCGGCCGCATCCGCACGGCCAGGGGTGCCTGCACGACGGAGCCGGATGCCGGCTCAGCGCCGTCTCCTACGTCGAACAACCCGTCAGACACGGTTCAGGCATACCACGCCCCGGCGACGATGCCTCAATGCATGGGACAGCCGACCGGTGTGTCCGGCGTCCGGTCGTGGTGCCGGTAGGGCGTCCCGGTGATCCCGCCGCGCCGGGCCAGCATCCTGGCCGTCTGCACGTTCAGCGCCCACATCGGGTCGCTGTGCCGGGCGCGCAGTACGCGCCGAATCGCGGCTCCGGGAACCCGGTCGAGGATCATGCGGGACTTGACGTTCACGTGCACGACCAGCCCGGTCAGCGTCTTCCAGGGCTGGATCGGCACATCCCGGTACGGCGTCGCCGACACCAGCGCTCGTGCCAGCGGATCGCCGCTGTAGTAGGCGACCGCGCCGACAGCAGGGGCGACGGCGGCGCGCGCGAGCCTGCCGGGCACGCCGCCGATGCCTGCGAGGTTGTCCGCCGCCGCCTGCGTCATCTGCGCGGTCCAGTCGGTCGGCCCGCCGGCGGTCGAGATCATGTAGTCCGCCAACATGATTCCGTCCTGCGCGGTGGTGGGGATGATCTCCGGCGTGACCCCGAATATGTAGGCGATATAGGACCAGTAGCGCATCACCGTGTCCATCTCGGCCGTGGAACGTCGCCGCCCGTGGTTGTGGTCGGTCAGCATGGGCAGCAGGCCGAACGTCACCGCGGCACCCATCGTGGTGCTGGTCGAGATCGGGTTGCCGTGCACGCCGAAATGCTCGTCCCCCCACGATCTCCGCAGCCCGAGCCGGACCTGTGAGTGCATCAGCCGCACTCGTACGGTGTCCTTGAACTCGGGGCTGTAGCGGTCGACGAAACCGGGCTTGGTGGCGTCGTGGAACCACTTCGCGGTCTCCAGGTTGCGCACCAGCGGGGCATTGACGAACCGTTTGGTGGCACCGGTCGCGGACGACACCTCCGCGCCGACAAAGGTGCCGATGGCGTCCTGGATTCCCATGCCGACCTTGCCGGCCAGCGAGCAGTCGATCCACAGCCGCCGGCCGAGTTCCCAGTCCCGCGGGTCGTGCCAGGCAGGCGGATTGTCCAGGCTGGCAAACAGATTCACGAGCTCGGTCGGTGGGTCGTCGAGGCTGTCGATGCCGTGCTCCAGGGCCTGGTCGAGCAAGCGGCGACCGCGGGCGACGCTGATGACCCGGAACCGCTCGACCACGGCGTCCATCAGCGGGTCGCCCTGCCAGTAGTGGTCGATGAACAGCTCGAGCAGGTCGCGCTGGCGCTGAGTGGGCATGGCCACCCGGAAATCGTCGAACACCGCGCGGTCGGCCCATGCGGGGTCGCGTTTGAGCCGGGGCGGCGCCGGCCGCAGCGTCATACCGGGGCGGTAGTGGTAGTCGTAGGGATGGGTGCCCGTCATGACGCGATCCGTTCGGCCCGCCGGAGCTCCCGTACCCGCTGCGTCGCGGCCTCCACCTCACGAATCTCGCCCAGCAGCCGGGGCGCATTCAGCATGGCGCGGGCCAGCTGCCGATATCCGTTGCGTACCAGCAGGTTCGGCTGATGGAAACCCACCGCCTGCTGCACCGGTTCGGGCATCATGTCCATGATCACCCAATAGGCGAAGTCATAGACCGGGCGCAGCGGATTGATGCCCGGCGGGTTCAGCAGTTGCAGATATTTGATGTTGTCGGCGTTGAGACCCACCTCGGCCGCTGCCGGGGATTCGACGAGCACGCGGCGACATTCGGCGCGGGTCCGCGGCAGATCGGTGCCACCGAGCGCCTCGCCCACCTTCGCGTAGTCCCGGTAGAACTCGTCCAAATCCTCGCCGCGCAACGGCTTCGGATGATACCGACGGTGCGCGCCGGCCATGCCGTCGACCACGGTGGCGTAGGTCCACCGGAAGAACTCCGGTTCGTCTGCGTCATACGGCTTGCCGTCCGGCCGCGTCCCCTTCACCCGGTGGTGCATCGCCTTGACGGTGCGGCACAGCGATTCGGCCGAGTCGGTGGAGCCGTAGACGACCCCGGTGAAAAACGAAAAGCTGTGTCCGGCACGGATCATCAGGCCGTCGCTCGAGAACGTCCCGGACCGCACACTGCCGTCCGGGCAGCGTCCGACCAGCTTGGAGTGGTCGTACACCGCGTACTGGATGTCCTGATGCAGGATGTCGATCATCGCGGTGTTGACCAGCCCGACGAACACCGACGGGGTGTGGGTGTGCACGTACCAGGCCGCGCTGTCCGGGCCGAACCAGCCCGGATCGCCTGCGGGCGCATCGAAACGCACGTGCTTGAAGTACTCCGGCCGTTGAATCTCGAAGAACAGGTCCATCGGGTTGAGCAGCGCCGTGGGACGTCTGCGCACTTCCGACCAGATCGGGGAAAAATCGGGCACCGAGCCGTCGTCCAGCGGGACGATCCGGCGGATGACCTCCTCGACCGGCACCACCGTACGGATCAGGTCTTCGAGCAACGCCATGATCAGCCACCTCTCCGTGACTCTTGTTTTCACTCACCTCCAACCTAGAATTGAGTAGAACTCGCTTTCTACTCACTTTTTGTCGCAATGGACCGCGTCGGGAGAGTCGCCATATGTCCAGCTCATACCGCAGTGTTCCGACACAGAAGCGCTCTCATCAGACGATCAACGAGATTTTCGAAGCAACCGCTCAGCTTTTGGAGCGCGATGGTTATCACGCGGTGTCCACCAATCAGATCGCCAAACACGCGCACCTGAGCATTGGCACCGTCTACCGCTACTTCGCCGACAAGGACGCCATCGTGGTGGCCATGCGCGCCCGCACCGAAGAGGACATCATGCGGCGACTGGTCAGCGCGCTCGCCGAAGGGCTGTCACTGGACATGGTGGCCGGCGCCCGCCATGTGTTGTCGGCGCTGGTCGACGCACTCGAAGACCACCGCGGCGTGATGTCGGCCGTGATCAACGACCTGCCGATGGGAAGCCAGAGCAACGTGCTGCCCGGCATCGAGGACAACCTGCACCACATTGCCCGGCTGGCCCTGCTGCACCACTACCCACGCCTGCCCGACCCTGTGGTCGACGAACTGCTGTATCTCGGCATGGGCATGATGCTGCAGCTCGCGCTGCGCATCGCGATCGACCGCCCCGCCGGAATGACGAAGGAGTCGCTGCTGGATCGCGCCGCACTGCTGGCGGTCAGCGCGAATGCCGACCTGCTGGGTGGCGCCGGCTAGACCTGCGTCACGAAGTCGATCAGCTCCTCGACCCGGCCGATCAGCTCGGGCTCCAGGTCGTTCCAGTCGCGCACGCGGCCGCGGATGCGCTGCCACGCCTGTGCGATGTCGGCCTGCTCGGCGTGGGGCCAGCCCAGCGCGTCGCAGACGCCGTGCTTCCACTCGATGCCGCGCGGGATGACCGGCCAGGCCTCCCGCCCGATTCGGGCCGGCTTGACGGCCTGCCAGATGTCGATGAACGGGTGGCCGACCACCAGCGTGTGCTCACCGCCGGGTCCGCGCCGCACCTGCTCGGCGATGCGCGCCTCCTTCGAGCCCGACACGAGGTGGTCGACGAGCACGCCGAGCCGGCGGCCGGGTCCGGGCTGGAACTCACGCACGATGGCGGCCAGATCGTCGACGCCGCCGAGGTACTCGACCACCACGCCCTCGACCCGCAGGTCGTGTCCCCACACCTGCTCGACGAGTTCGGCGTCGTGGCGGCCCTCCACGTAGATGCGGCTGGCCAACGCGGTGCGGGCCCGATGGCCTTGCACCGCAACCGAACCCGACGCAGTGCGGCTGGGTGCGGCGGGCGCGGCGCGCTTCGGCGCGGTGAGGATGACGGGGTTGCCGTCGACCAGGTAGCCGGGACCGATGGGGAACGGCTTGCGGTAGCCGTCGAAGTCTTCGAGAACCATCCGGCCGTACTCGACCGAGACCACGGCACCCACGAAGCCGGTCGTGGCGCACTCGACCACGAGCCCCTTCTCGGCGGGCTGCTCGGTCGAACGCTTCCTGGCGTTCGGGTTGCGGGCCAGTACATCGGATCCGTATCGGTCGCTCACGGCACCGATCCTAGGAACGATCGCGCGCCAGATCCGGTTGCGCCACCCGCGTTTTCGTCACAGACCGGTTACGGGGCCTTCTCGACCTTGATGTCACAGGTGATGCGCTCACCGTCGACTTTCACGATCTTCATGTGCGCGACGTACTGAACCTTGCGCGGACCGGTGAAGTGGCAGTCGAACTGAGCACCCTTGGTGGCCTCCACGTCGGACGGGCACTTCACATCGGTTGGGGTGAACTTGTTCTGATCGGATACCAGTTTGACCACCTGCTTGGCCGCGTCGTCCGCCTTGACCGTGGTCTTTGAGCTACACGCAGCCGGCGAGAGGGCCACCAGACCCACCAGCACCGCTGCCCCCACCCGTACTCGCATCATGGGCGCGATCGTGCTCTATTGCCGTGGGCCGCGTCAACGCGCCGCGCGGGCGGCACCGGCCTCGTCCACCGCCGTATGGATGAACCGCATCTTCTCGAGCACCGCGGCCGGCAGCACGAACGGATAGAGATCATCCTTGCCCATCGACCGGTTGACCATGTTCAATGCCCAGGCCAGCGGCAGCCAGAGCTCGATCAGGGTGTCGAATCCGCTGGGACCCAGCACCCGCCGTTCGAAGGTGGCACCGGCGGGTGCGAAACCGAAGGCCGCCGCGGTATCGAGGGCATCCCGGATGTGCAGATAGTGCGCGAACGTCTCGGCCCAGTCCTCGGCGGGATGCATCGTCGCGTAGGACGACACGTACTGCTGATCCCAGCCGGCCGGCGCGCCGTCTCGGTAGTGCCGGTCCAGCGCCTCCTGATAGTCGGTGTCGGGGTCGCCGAACAGTTCGGTGAAGCGCGCAACGGCCTCGGGCGACGGTTGCACCAGCCGGTAGAAGTAGTAGTGGCCGATCTCATGACGGAAGTGGCCCAACAGAGTTCGGTACGGCTCGGCCATCGCGATCCGCAGTTGTTCACGGTGCACGTCGTCGCCCTCGGCCAGATCCAGGGTGATGACGCCATCCTGATGGCCGGTGACCACCGGGTGCCGCTCGCTGGACAGGAGGTCGAAGGCCAGCCCCTGCGCCGGGTCGCTGTCGCGCCCGATGATCGGCAGGCCCAGTTCGACCAACTCGAAGATGAGCCGGCGCTTGGCCTGCTCCGCGATGGCGAAAGCCGCCATGGCCTTGGTGTCGTCGTCGCCGGGGCGGGTCCGGGTCAACGCGCACGATGGACACAGTTGCCGCACCGGCTCGATCTGGACCAACCAATTGCATTGCGCCAAATGCAGATTCGCGCACAGCTGGTAGTCGGTCGAGGCCACCGCACCGGCGTGGTCGTTGTCGCCGGTGCCGTCCGGCGGCGCGATCACCAGCAGTGCCATGTTCTCCAGCGAGAAGCCGAGCGCGCTGCCGCAGCTCAGGCACACCGAGTTCTCGAAGGCCAGCCGCTGGCCGCAATTGGGACAGTTGAAGTCACGCACGCAGTTGCCCTCCCGCAATCGGTGCGACGTCCACGGAGACGTCGATGGTGCTGCTCTCGGAGTCGGTGTAGATGATGCCGCGCAGCGGCGGCACGTCGGCGTAGTCCCGGCCGAATCCGACCACGATGTAGCGTTCGTCGACCATCTGGTCGTTGGTCGGGTCCAGCCCCAGCCACCGGTTCTGCGGCGTCCACACCGACGCCCAGGCATGGGTGGCGTCGATACCCACCATCCGTTCCTTCCCCGGCGGCGGGTCGGTGGCCAGATAGCCCGAGACGTAGCTCGCGGCAAGGCCGTTCACGCGCAGGCAGGCGATGGCCAGGCGGGCGAAATCCTGACACACCCCCGCACGGGCGCTCAGTACCTCCGCGACCCGGGTGGACACCGTCGTCGACCCGGACCGGTAGGTGAAGTCGGTGAAGATGCGCGAGTTCAGGTCGCGCAGCACCTCGATCAGCGGCCGCCCGGGAACGAAACTCGGTGCGGCGTAATCCCTTACCTCGTGGGTGATCTCCGCGGGCTGCAGGTCCAGGACGAATTCGGTGGCCAGCGCCCCTTCCGGACCGGCCGGCCGGGAGTACTCCCAAGGCGCCACGGCAGCTCCTGCCGCATACCACTCGGCGGGCGGCGGGTCGACCTCCACGATGCTGCGCCCGGTCACCACGAGTTCGTTATGTGGTTGTGTCACATGGAAGTACGAGCTGATGTTGCCGTAGGCGTCGCGGCTCGTGGAACGGTCGGCTGGTTCGGGGTCGATGTGCAACCGGTACGACTGGCAGCGCTGTTGCCCGCTGTCGCGCGGCGTGAGAAACCCGCGGCCGTATGAGCTGGTGACGACGTCGGAGTAGCGGTACCGCGTGCGGTGGGTGATCTGGTATTCGCGCGTCATGGCATCTGCCGCCGTTCGTCGGGACCCCACAGCGGCTGCATGCCACTGGGCAGGGCCAGGTGCGCGGCGCGGATGAGCTCGGACAGCTCCCGCAGGTCGGCGTGCAGGCTGTTGAGCAGGTCCGTCAGTTCGTCGCGCCGTCCCGCTCCGTCGAGGTGCTCGAGGTCGGCAGGATCCTGACGGCGCAGCCGGGTCGCGATCTCTTCGATCATGCGTTCCGGCCGGGTGGATCCGGTCGACGACGGTAGCGCCCGCAGATCGGCACGCAGGCGTTCGAACTGGAAGGCCAGGGACCGTGGATTCTCCTCGTCGAACAACACCAGGTCGGCGAGCGCCGTCACACTGACCTTGCCCAGCGTGCGCCGCCGGTACATCACGGCCGACTCACACACCACCAGCGCAGACTCGCTGACCGTGCGGTCGGTTTCCGCGCCGCGGGCCGTCGCGAGCGTGGCACGCAGCAGGGCCGTCAACCCCAGGCCTCGCTCGATGCGTTTGCCGATGTCCATCATGGTCCAGCCCACGTCGCGCACCATCGATTCGGCGGCGACGCCGGACAGGGCCAGCATCCCGGCCAGGGTCTGGCTGTGGGCGGTGGCGAGGTAGGCCTCGCCCTCGGTCTTCGAGTCGGGCGGCGACAGCGGGCCGCGCCGCCGGCCACGGTCACCCGGATGCAGCACCGCGCGTTCGACGGCGGCCAGCACCATCCAGGTGTCGTTCGACATCTGGTCGCGAACCGCGCGCGCGGACAGCCCGAGGCGCTCGATCGACTGGGCCAGTGAGCCCGGCCGGTGCCGGTCGGCGGTCAGCGCCCACAGCGTGGTCGGCGCCGTCGCGACCTGCTCGGTGTGGTCCCCGTCGCCACCGGTGTCACTGCCGGTGATCTCCCCCAGCGCGGTGAGCAGCACCGGCACGCAGTCGCTCCCGGGGACGTCGGGGCGGTAGCGGTACTCGTGATAGCGCTCGCGGGTGACGGTGAGCAGGCGCGCGGAGAACTCGGCGCGTTCGGCGTACCGGCCCAGCCAGAACAGGTCCGAGAGCACCCGGGGCGAACTGACGGCGCGGGTCGGGCTCGGCGTGATGGCCGGCAGGTCGGCAGGCGCTACCGGGACGGCGGTCGACCGGTCCGGGGTCCGAACCCAGACATCTTTGGCCGCAACGGTTTTCATACTGTAGGCGGCGTGACCGCGGGCCAGGATGTAGCCGAGGCCACCGATCATCGGCGCGTACCCGCCGCGCTGGGCGACGGTGAACAACCGCATGCCGACGCTGCCGGCCGACAGTCCACTGGGCAGCACGTCCATGGGCGCCGACGAGAACGTGGGCAGTTCCTGCCCTACCCACTGCCAGCCGGTGGCCTCGATGCGGGCCGCGAGTTCGGCGCGCTGCACCGCTGACAGGCCCGGTCCGACGATCGCCGGACCGCCCGTCACGGGCCGGATCAGCAGCGTGGACAGCTTGCTCACCAAATGTGCGCGCTCGGTGTCGATGCCGCCCCAGAAACATCGGGCACCCGCCAGCTCAAGGGTCTCGCCGGTCAGCAGGTGCGCCAGCTCCGGCAGGAACCGCATGATTCCGGGACTCTCGAGGATGCCGCTGCCCAACGTGTTGACCACCGTGACCGCGCCGCGTCGCAGCACTTCGACCAGTCCCACCACGCCGAGCCGCGAATCCGGCCGCAGGTCGAGCGGGTCGGCGTAGTCGGCGTCGACGCGGCGCAGCACCACGTCGACCCGTTTGAGGGTGCCGAGCGAGCGCATCCACAGCTTGCCTTCGCGCACCACCAGGTCGGCGCTCTCGACCAGCGGAAAGCCCAGGACGCTGGCCAGGTACGCCTGGTCGAAGGCCGTCTCGGAGTGGATACCGGGGCTGAGCACGACGACCATCGGCTCCTGCGCGGCTTCCGGCGCCGCGTCGATGAGAGCCAGCCGCAGGGCCTGCGCCCACGGCGACGCGGGCCGGGGTGCCACCCGTTCGTACAGATCCGGCACGGCGTGTGCGATGACCCTGCGGTCGGCCAATGCGTAGCCCGCCCCCGACGGCGCCTGCGTCCAGTCCGCGTTCACCGCGAAACTGCCGTCGGGGTGCCGGCTGATATCGCAGCCGTGCAGGAACAGCTGGTGCCGGCCCGGTACCGCGATGCCGCGAGCCGCCCGCACGTAGCCGGGATGGCCGTACACCAGCTGTGCGGGCAGGACGCCCGAGGTGATGGACCGGCGCGCACCGTAGAGATCGGTCAGCACCGCATCCAGGAGCCGGGAACGTTGCACGACACCGGATTCCAGCGTGGCCCAATCCGCGGCGGACAGCAGCAGCGGCAGCGCGTCGAGCTGCCAGGCGTCGACCTCGGCGTCGCTGTCGGTGGTGGTGATGCCGTCGTTGTCGACGAGTTCGCGCACGACGCCGCGCAGCTGGTCCAGTCCGGGGCGGCCCCGCTCACGGACGCAGTCCGTCAGTTCCTGCCAGGCCGGACGAATCCCGCCGGACTCGGAAACGAGTTCGTCATAGCCGACGTGGGCCACATCGCGGACATCGAACAGCGGCGCCTGGGCCCGCGCAGCGCGGTACCCGGCCATCGGGTCGTCGAGACGGAGAACCATTACCGCAGAACGGTACGCACCCGGCGCAGATCGAGGATGCCCGACGCTCCGCCATCGGTGGATTGACGGGCCCGCTTCTCCCGGAGATCGGCCAAGTCGACCGCGCCGGCAGTGAATCCGATGGCTTCGAAACGGCGTCCGCGCCGCGACTCGGCCTCGACGGCGTTGACCGGCGGGGTGTCGTACGCGCGGCCACCGGGGTGGGAGACGTGGTAGGTGCAGCCGCCTCGGGAAAATCCGGTGAACCCGTCGATGAGTTCGAATCGCAGCGGCCCGTCGACGGTGATGGTGGGGTGCAGCGCGCTCGGCGGTTGCCACGCGCGATACCGGACGCCGCCGACCTGGACGTCGGGGCTGTCGGTGGCCAGCAGCGGGATGGGATGACCGTTCACCGTGACGAGGTGGCGGTCGCGGTCGGCGCCGATCAGCCTCACCTGGAGCCGCTCCACGGAGGAGTCGACGTAGCGGGCGGTCCCCGTACCGGTGGACTCCTCACCCAGGGTGTTCCACGGCTCGATGGCGCTGCGCAGCTCCAACTCGGCGCCGTCGAGGATCACGCTGCCGATTCGGGGGAAACGGAACTCGGTGAACGGGTCGAGCCAGCTGGTGTCGAATGCGACGCCGTGCGCCCGCAGGTCGCCGGCGACCTCGGCGATGTCCTGAATGATGAAGTGCGGCAACAGGTATCGGCCGTGTAGGTTCTCGCCGTGCCGGATCAGCGGGGCGCGCAGCGGTTCGTCCCAGAACCAGGCGACCAGCGACCGCACCAGCAGCGACTGCACCATCGCCATCTGGAAATGTGGCGGCATCTCGAAGCCGCGTAGTTCCAGCAGGCCCAGCCGGCCGCGGGCACTGTCCGGGCTGTAGAGCTTGTCGATGCAGAACTCGGCGCGGTGGGTGTTGCCGGTGATGTCGGTGAGTAGGTGCCGCAGGGCGCGGTCGGTGGCCCAGGCCCTGTTTTCCCCGTCGGCGGCGACCCGAGCGATCTCCGCGAACGCGATCTCCAGCTCGTACAGCGCCTCGGCGCGCCCTTCGTCGACGCGCGGTGCCTGCGACGTCGTCCCGATGAACCGCCCGGAGAACAGGTACGAAAGTGCCGGGTGCCGTTGCCAATACGTCAGCATCGACACCAGCAGGTCGGGCCGGCGCAGGAGCGGTGAGTCGGCGGGCGTGACGCCACCGAGGGTGATGTGGTTGCCGCCCCCCGTGCCGCCGTGCGTGCCGTCGAAATCAAAGGATTCCGTGCCGAGCCGGGCCTGTCGGGCGGCCTCGTACAGGGTCTCCAGTTGCGCGGCCTGCTCGGCGAAGCCGGCCGTCGGCGCCACGTTGACCTCGATCACGCCCGGGTCCGGGGTGACGGTCATCTGCTGCAGCCGCGGGTCCGGTGGTGGTCCGTAACCCTCGATCACGACCGGGGCGCCGAGATGAGCGGCAGCCTTTTCGATCCGGCCGACCAGGTCGGCGAAACCGTCGAATGCGGCTGTCGGCGGCAGGAATACGTACAGCAGGCCGTCACGCACCTCGGCGACCAGGGCGGTGGGGGGTGCGCCGTCAGCGCTGACGACCGCGGCGGGCCGCGTGGGAACCTCGGCGCGCTCCCCCGCCAGCGGGTCGGCGTCGGGTACCGGCGGCGGCCGCTGCCAGCTGATCGAGTCCAGCGGCAGCCGCAGGCCTGCGGGCGAATCGCCGCCCGTGAGCACCAGTCGCCCGCGGCGCAGTTGCCAGTCGGCGGAGACCCATCCGGTGTCGTCGTCGCGGCGGTGTAGCGGCAGGACGTGGGCGGCGGGTTCGGTCACCGCGGCATCGAGCTTGTCCACCAAGGCTTTGCGCTGCGCGGCACCGTCGTCGGCCAGATCGTCGGTGACCGGGTCGCCGGACGGCCGGCGCACGGCTGCCGCCAACCAGGCCAGGGCATCCTCGTAGGCCGGTCGCACCTGGCTGTCGGGCAACCCGAGACCGGTGGCGATCTCGGTGAGCAGGCGGCGTCCGGTGTCCGGTGCCGCGGTAGCGGCGGCACCGGACCACGGGTCGGCCAGCAGTGCCGGATCGGACCACAGCGGTGTCCCGTCGGTGCGCCACATCAACCCGATTTCCCACCGCGGCAACGGTTCTCCGGGATACCACTTGCCTTGGCCCCAGCGCACCAGTCCATCCGGGGCCCACCGCTGCTTGAGCTGCGTGGTGAGCGCGGAGGCGCGCGTGCGCTTGTGCGGACCGTCGGCGGCCGTGGTCCATTCGTCGTCGGTCTGGTTGTCGATCGAGACGAAGGTGGGTTCGCCGCCGACGGTCAGCCGCACATCGCGCTCGGCCATCCGCTCGTCGATGACGGCGCCGAGGGCGCGGATCGACTCCCACGCCTGGACGGTGTACGGCAGGGTGACGCGCGGGTCTTCGTGCACCCGCGTCACGACGTTGACGAAGTCGAGCGTGGATTCGCAGGGATCGACGGCGCCGGTGATCGGGGCGGCCGATTCCGGGTGCGGCGTGGCCGACAGCGGGATGTGGCCCTCCCCGGCCAGCAGGCCCGACGTCGGGTCCAGGCCGACCCAGCCGGCGCCCGGGATGTACACCTCGGTCCAGGCGTGCAGGTCCGTGAAGTCGGCCGCCGGGCCGGACGGGCCGTCGAGCGACTCCACGTCGGCACTCAGTTGCACCAGGTAGCCGGACACGAAGCGGGCCGCGAAGCCCATCTTGCGCAAGATGGCGACCAGGAGCCACGCGGAGTCCCGACAGGACCCGATGCCGGTCCGCAGCGTGAAATCCGGTGTCTGGACGCCGGGTTCGAGGCGGACGCTGTAGCCGACGTCGGCACTGACCGCCCGGTTGAGTGACACCAGGAAGTCGATGGTGCCGGTACCCGGCACCACGTCGAAATCGCGGACCCAGGCTGCCGTCAGATCGTCGGCGTCATCGACGGGACGCAGGTAGGGCTTGAGGTCGTCGAGCAGGTTGTCCGGGTAGGCGAACGGGACGGTCTCGGCCCATTCCTCGATGAAGAAGTCGAAGGGGTTGATGACCTTGAGGTCGGCGATCAGCCCGACGGTGATGCTGAGGCTGGTGGCGCGGTTCGGAAAGACCAAGCGCCCCACGAAGTTGCCGAAGGCGTCCTGTTGCCAGTTGATGAAATGGTCGGCGGGTTCGACCTGCAGCGAGTAGGCCTCGATCGGCGTGCGCGAGTGCGGCGCGGGGCGCAGCCGCACCACGTGCGGGTACACCTTGACCAGCCGGTCGAACGTGTAGCTGGTGCGGTGCTCCAGCGCCACCTTGATTGCCATAGCGATCGATCCCACCACAAGAACGGGCAGGTCGCAGGGCGGAGAAAGCTATCTGCGGCGGGCCCGGTTGTACCCGGCCAGGACCAGCACCCCCGCGGCCACGATGCCGACCATGTTGACCGCCAGCTGTCCCGCCGACGCCAGCGCGATATCCCAGTCGCGGGTGGTGGCGGCGACCACAGACATGCCGGCCGCCGGGACTGTCGTCACCGAGATGAAAACCCCAACCAGCGCAGCCGATTTCGACGTCACA
>Ga0265327_10001945_pt1 | contig 23740 bp, 25 predicted proteins | sample 41621metaG_FD_202089 | JGI IMG/M metagenome (GOLD analysis project Ga0265327, IMG submission 202089) | Rhizosphere microbial communities from Carex aquatilis grown in University of Washington, Seatle, WA, United States - 4-16-21 metaG | ecosystem: Host-associated > Plants > Roots > Rhizosphere...
TACTACGATTTTTACCACGGTTTTACCACGGACGCAATAGGACTTACTTGGACATTACCGAACCAACAAACCGCCTAATATGGCGTATTTGCTAGGTTTTATGGACTTTATGGGACTGTTCTGGACGTTAGGTTGGCGGAAGAGGTGAGATTCGAACTCACGAACGGTTACCCGTTGCCGGTTTTCAAGACCGGTGCAATCGACCACTCTGCCACTCTTCCAGTGCGCGGCATTTTAACACATCGAATTAGTCGTCCTGAACCTCCTGGCCGGGGAATAGCACATCGGTAAAGCCGAAGTTGCGCAGATCCGTGATGCGCATGGGGTACAGGATGCCATCCAGGTGGTCATATTCGTGCTGTACCACACGTGCATGGAAGCCACTTACCATGCGGTCTATGGGCTGGCCGTACTGGTCAAAACCAGTGTAGTGTAGTCGGCTATAACGCGGCACCACGCCACGCATGCCGGGCACCGACAGGCAACCTTCCCAGCCGTCTTCCATCTCGCCGCTTAATGGAGTTAACTGCGGGTTGATCAGCACTGTATAGGGCACTTCTTCGGCGTCCGGGTAGCGCGGGTTCTTGCCCACGCCGAAAATGACAACGCGCAAACTAACGCCGATTTGCGGCGCGGCGATACCAGCGCCGTCCAGCGCCGCCATGGTGTCGTGCATATCCTGGATCAAGGCATGCAGTTCAGGCATATTGAAACGCTCAACTGGCGTCGACTGTTGCAACAACAGCGGATCACCCATGCGCAAGACAGTTCTAACAGCCATGCAATGCCACCAATTGTTCCAGGATATTGCGCACGCGCCCCATGGAGGCACCAAGCACCACCTCGATTTGCTCGTAACGGATACCGTGCGCGCTGTCACCACGCCCCGCCGCATAGTTGGCCACCACACAGATCGCGGCGTAATCAATGTCGATTTCGCGTGCCAGCGCCGCTTCTGGCATACCGGTCATACCCACTATGGAGGCACCATCGCGCTCCAGCCGGTTGATTTCCGCCGCAGTTTCCAGGCGCGGCCCCTGCACGGCGGCATACACCCCGCCATCTACGAAGGCTTCGCCTGCCTTGCTTGCGGCATCCATGCACAATTTGCGTAGGCTGGGCGAATAAGGCTCGGTAAAATCAATGTGCGTCACCGTGGTGTCGGTGCTGTCGTGGTAGGTGTGCTTACGGCTATGCGTGTAGTCTATGATTTGGTCGGGAATGGCAATGCGGCCCGGGGTCAAGTCTGGATGAATGGCACCCACGGTGGCGACGGAAACCACCTCGCGCACCCCTTCCGCATGTAGCGCCCACAGATTGGCGCGGTAGTTCACCAGATGCGGCGGGATAGTGTGTCCGTAGCCGTGGCGCGCCAGGAACACCACCTGATGGCAATTGATATTGCCGAAAGTCAGGGCACCGGAAGGCTCGCCATAAGGGGTGCGGATCACTTGGCGGTGGGTAATTTCAAGATTGGCCAACTGAGTGAGTCCGGTACCGCCGATAATGCCTAGCATGTGCTTGCACCCTGTGAAAAAAGCTTTACCACATTGTAGCGCAAGTAAAGGGGACGGGGTTTTGTGGCATACTCCCGCCACATGAGCAATACCACCACACACGCCAGCCTGGCACTTGCCAACAGTCATTATGAGAACTTCCCGGTTGCCTCCGCCCTGTTGCCGATGCGGTTGCGCAAGCCAATCGGCCTGATCTACAGCTTCGCCCGCCAGGCCGACGATTTTGCTGACGAGGGCGACCTCATCCCGGAGCAACGCCTGGCACTGCTGGATGGCTTCCGCCAGGAACTGGATCACATCGCGACCGGAAAACCGGCCGAAACCGAGTTCTTCCGCACTTTAAGCGACATGACCGCCGCCCACCAACTGCCCTTGCAGCCGTTCCACGATCTGCTCGACGCCTTCAGCCAGGACGTGGTGAAAACGCGCTACCAGGACTTCTGCGAAGTCATGGACTATTGCCGCCGTTCCGCCAATCCCATCGGGCGTCTTCTATTACATCTCTACGGCGAGGCCACGCCACGCAACATCGGCTATTCAGATGCGATTTGCTCATCTTTGCAAATCATTAACTTCCTACAAGATGTTAATGTAGATTATCAAAAAAACCGCATTTACTTCCCGCTTGATGAAATGAAGAAATACCGCATCAGCGAACAGCAAATCGCCCGCGGCGATGCCAGCGGCACCTGGTCCCTGTTCATGCAGTTCGAGATTGAGCGCGCGCGCAAGCTGCTGCAATCCGGCGCCCCGCTGGGACTGGCGCTCAAGGGCCGCATCGGCCTGGAAATGCGCATGATCATCGCCGGCGGCGAAACCATACTGCGCAAGCTGCACCAGTCGCGCGGCGACGTATTTAACCAGCGGCCAGTACTCAAGCCGTGGGATTGGGCCGCCATGCTGTTCAAGGCGCTCCGGGCAAAATGAATCCCCACGACTACTGCCAGCAAAAGGCCGCCGTCAGCGGCTCCAGTTTTTACTACAGCTTCCTGTTCCTGCCCAAGCCGCGGCGCCAGGCCATCACCGCGCTCTATGCCTTCTGCCGCGAAGTAGACGATATCGCCGACGAATGTTCGGAAGTCGAGCTGGCACGCGCCAAACTCAACTGGTGGCGCAGCGAGATTGCCAGCCTTTATGCAGGCAAGCCAACCCACCCGGTCACCCAGGCGCTAGCACCCGCCGTCAGGGAATATGGCCTGGCCGAGGAGCATTTCCGCGAAATTATAGATGGCATGGAAATGGATCTCGACCAGAACCGCTACCGCGACTTCAAGGAATTGCAGCTTTATTGCTACCGCGTCGCCAGCGTGGTCGGCCTGCTATCCGCCTCCATCTTCGGCTACAGCGACCGCAAGACGCTCAAATACGCGCACGACCTTGGCCTCGCCTTTCAGCTCACCAACATCGTGCGCGACGTCGGCGAGGATGCCCGCCGCGGCCGCATCTACCTGCCGGCGGATGAACTGCTGCAGTTCGACGTGCTGGAAACCGACCTCCTGCACGGCCGCGAAACCGGCAACGTACGCAAGCTGCTGGAATTCCAAATCGCCCGTGCCCAGGAATACTACGAGCGTGCCTTTGCCGAACTGCCCGCTGCCGACCGCAAGGCGCAACGCACCGGTCTCATCATGGCCGCGATTTACCGTGCCTTATTGGAGGAAATCCGCGCCGGCGGCTGCGAAAAAGTGCTCAACCAGCGCATCTTCCTCACCCCGCTGCGTAAACTGTGGCTGGCGTGGAAAACGTGGATCAGAAACTAGGTCGCATTGCGGTTATCGGCGGGGGTTGTGCCGGCCTGGCCGCCGCCGCCGAACTCGCCAGTTACGGCATTCCCGTCACCCTATTCGAGGCCAGCCGCCAACTAGGCGGCCGCTCACGCGGGCTCAAGTGGAAGGGCAAACAGCTCGACAACGGCCAGCACATCCTGCTCGGCGCCTACGGCGAAACCCTGCGTCTGTTGCGCCTGGCCAGGGTAGACCTTGCTGCCGCGCTCCGCAGGCTGCCGCTGCAACTGATCCAGCACCGGCAGTTCCAACTGCGCGTTTCGCGGCACTTGCCCGCACCGCTGCATATTCTGGCCGGGCTGTTGCGGGCGGATGGCTTGTCCAAGCGCGAGCGCCTGGCGGGGCTGCGCTTCATGGCGGCACTCAAGCTGGGTGGCTTCCGGCTGGCGCAGGATGAGCCGCTGGGCACATTCCTGGCACGCCACCGGCAGCCCGAGAAGCTGGTCAAATGGCTGTGGGAGCCGCTCTGCCTGGCCGCGCTGAATACGCCGCTGGATCAGGCCAGCACGCAGGTGTTTCTCAATGTGCTGCGCGACAGTTTTGCCCGATCCAAATCCGACAGCGACATGCTGTTGCCACGCTGTGATCTTTCCGCCTTGCTCGCCGATCCGCTGGCCAATTACGTGCGGCGCCACGGCGGCGAAATACGCCTTGGCACGCCGGTTACAGCCCTCAAGCAGGAAAATGGCCGTGTTGTTGTGGAGAGCGGGAACCAACAGCAGCGCTTCAGTCACGTCATTGCCGCGGTGTCGCCGTTCCGCCTGGGCGAACTGGTTACCGGCTTGCCGGAACTGCGAGGGGCGGCCAGGATATGCGCGGGCTACGATTACCAGCCGATTTATACCGTGTACCTGCAGTACCCAGCCACCGCCCGCCTACCCTTCCCCATGCTCGGCCTCAGCGGCGGCCATGCGCAATGGGTGCTGGACCGCGGCGCGCTGGATGGGCAGCACGGTTTGCTGGCGGCGGTCATCAGCGCCGAAGGGCGTCACCAGGCGCTGACGCAAGAGGCGCTTGCCGCCGAAGTCGCGCAGGAACTGGCGCGGGCTTTCCCCGAATTGCCGCCGCCCCAATGGCACAAAGTCATCGCCGAGAAACGTGCCACCTTTGCCTGCCGCCCCAGCCTGCCGCGCCCGGCGCAGCGCACGCCGCTGGCCAATTTCTACCTGGCCGGCGATTACACGGCGGGCGACTATCCCGCCACCATCGAAGGCGCGGTAAGAAGCGGTGTAAAATGCGCCCATCTTATTTTGGAAAGTGCTCAATGACTACCTTAAAAATTCGCGAGGAGGGATGGATGCAAGGCGCACGGAACGCAGGGACTGAGACAGTACGTGGAGTACGGCGAAGGAGCGAGTACCGCGCAACGCCGCAGACGCCATCCGCAGCAATTTTTAGGCATTTATCATGAATCCACAACTTTACGACTTTATCATCCACTGGGGCATTATGAGCCTGTCGCTATGGGTGGCGAGCTATGTATTCAGCGGCTTGCAATTCTCCAGCAAATCCTCGCTGCTGGTGTCCGCGCTGATGCTGGGCTTCGTCAATGCCATCCTCAAGCCCCTCCTGATCCTGCTCACCCTGCCGCTGACCTTCCTCACGCTGGGGCTGTTCCTGCTGGTGATCAACGCGCTGATGATCCAGCTGGTCGCGGCGCTGGTCAAAGGCTTCACCGTTTCCGGCTTCTGGACGGCGTTCTTCGCCAGCATCTTCATCGCCGCCTTCGGCTTCTTCCTCGAACTATTCCTGCCGGGCAGCGGCCCGGTGCTGTTGCAGACCGGTAACACAGTCAGCATATGAACGGTTATCAAGCCCCCCACAACCACCTGCAAGACCGCGTCATCCTCGTCACCGGCGCCGGGCAAGGCATCGGCAAGGCTGCCGCGCTGGCTTTCGCCGCGCAGGGCGCGACAGTCATCCTGCTGGGGCGCAAGGTGAAGAAACTGGAAGCGGTGTACGACGATATCGAGGCCGCCGGCGGCCCGCAGCCGCTGATCTTCCCGCTCAACCTGGAAAAAGCCGGCGAGGAAGAGTTCAAGGGGCTGGCGGAAGGGATCTACCAACAGGTCGGCCGGCTCGACGGTATTCTGCACAACGCCAGCCGTTTCGATAATTTAAGTCCGCTGGAAATTCAGACCGCCGAGCAGATGCTGGGCATGCTGCGCGTCAACACCGCTGCCCCTTTCCTGCTGACCAAGGCCTGCTTGCCGCTGCTGAAGCGCGCACCCGATGCCTCGGTGATTGTCACTTCAACCACTGCGGCGCATCACCCGGCGGCGTTCTGGGGCGCGCACGCCATCTCCAACAGCGCGGCGGAGACTCTGGTGAAAATTTGGGCGCAGGAACTGGAAATTTTCCCCAACCTGCGCATCAATGCCATCATCCCCGGCCCAGTGCAGTGCCCGCAACGCAAGGCCTCCCACCCCGGCGAGTTGCACAACAAGCTGCCCAAACCGGAAGCTATCATGCCGCTCTATCTCTACCTGATGGGACACGACAGCGCCGGCGTCAGCGGGCAGGTGTTCGAGGCGCAGAAACCGTAATGGCCTGGATCATCACCAAGTATTTCCTGACGGCAGCCGTCGTGGTGCTGATATCTGAGCTGGCCAAGCGCTCCGACAAACTAGGCGCCTTCGTCGCCGCGCTACCGTTGGTGACCATTCTGGCGCTGATCTGGCTTTATGTGGAGAAGCAGCCGCAAGCCAGAATCGCCAATCAAGCCTGGTATACCTTCTGGTACGTGGTGCCCACGCTGCCGATGTTCCTGGTTTTTCCGCTGCTGCTGCCCCGTCTCGGCTTCTGGCCGGCGCTGCTGGCAGGCATTGTGATGACGGCTGCCTGCTTTGCCGTGTGGGCTTACGCCTTGCGACGCTTCGGCATAGAGCTGCTTTAGGCCTCACGCATTCGCGCCAGCGCCTGCTCCAGCCGCTCCACGCCAAACACCGCTATGCCCTTGATCGCCTGTTTGGGCAAATTGGCCTTGGGCACGATGGCCTGGGTAAAGCCCAGCTTGGCGGCTTCCTTGAGGCGTTCCTGGCCGCGCTGCACCGGGCGCACCTCCCCGGCCAGTCCGACTTCACCAAACACAATAAGTTTATTTTGCAATGGTTTGTTTTTTAATGAAGATACAATTGCCAGCAACACCGCCAAGTCGGCTGCTGGCTCGGCGATCCTGACGCCGCCGACGGCGTTGACGAACACATCCTGGTCGAAGCAGGATATCCCGGCGTGACGATGCAGCACCGCCAGCAGCATGGCCAGACGGTTCTGTTCCAGGCCGACGCATAGCCGCTTGGGGTTAGGCGCGTGGGCTTCGTCCACCAGCGCCTGCACTTCCACCAGCAACGGCCGCGTGCCTTCCTGCGTCACGGTGATGCAGGAACCGGCGACTTGCTCCGAGTGGTGCGACAGGAACAGCGCCGAGGGGTTGCTGACCTCGCGCAAGCCCCTCTCCGTCATGGCGAACACTCCCAGTTCGTTGACCGCGCCGAAACGGTTTTTGAACGCGCGTATCAGGCGGAAGCTGGAATTGGGATCGCCCTCGAAGTACAGCACGGTGTCGACGATATGCTCCAGCACGCGCGGCCCGGCCAGCGAACCTTCCTTGGTGACGTGGCCGACCAGGATCACTGTGATGCCGAGCTGCTTGGCCAGCCGGGTTAGTTGCGCCGAGCATTCGCGCACCTGCGCCACCGAGCCGGGCGCGGATTGCAGCGCCTCGGAATACACGGTCTGGATGGAGTCAATCACCGCCACGTCGGGCTTGTGGGCTTGCAAGGTGCCCAGAATTTTTTCCAGATTGATCTCGGCCAGCAGTTGCAGCGGGCTGGCATCCAGCCCCAGCCGCCGGGCGCGCATGGCGATCTGCTGCGCCGACTCCTCGCCGCTGACATAGACCACTTTGCGCTGGTCGCCGATATGGCAAAGCGTTTGTAGCAACAAGGTGGACTTTCCGATGCCGGGATCGCCGCCGATCAGCACCACCCCGCCCGGCACCAGCCCGCCACCCAGCACATGGTCGAACTCGACAATCCCGGTGGGATGACGCGGCACCTCGGCCGCCTCCACCTCGGAAAGCTTCTGCAAACCCGCCGTCTGCGCCAGCGCGGCATAGCGGTTGGTGGGAGCCGCTTCGGCAATAGTTTCCACCAGCGTGTTCCAGGCGTTGCAGCTCGGGCATTGCCCCTGCCACTTGGGCGTCTGCCCGCCGCATTCGGTGCAGGTGTAGACGCTTTTAATCTTGGCCATCAAGCCTCCACCACCGGTACGCGCGGCGCCACCGCGCACAGCAGCTCGTAGCCCACGGTGCCAGATGCGGTGGCGACATCGTCCACCGGCACTTGCGCGCCCCATAGTTCCACCGGGCTGCCGATGTCGGCTTGGGGAATATCGGTGAGGTCGGCGTACAGCATATCCATGGAAACGCGGCCTATGGCACGCGTCAATTGGCCGGCGACGGCAATCGGCGTGCCATTCGGCGCGTGGCGCGGGTAGCCATCGGCATAGCCGCAGGCGACCACGCCGACGCGGGTCGGGCGCTCTGCGGTGTAGCGATGGCCGTAGCCCACGCTCTGGCCGGGTTGCAGGTTCTGTAGCGCAATAATCCGGCTGGACAGGGTCATCGCCGGCCGCAGGCCAAGCTCGGCGGCGGACTGATCGGGGAACGGCGTGGCCCCATACAGCATGATGCCGGGCCGCACCCAGTCAGCGTGGGTGTCCGGGTAGCGCAGGATGGCGACGGAATTGGCCATGCTGCGCGGCATGGAGATTTCGCGCGTGAGGTCGTCGAACAGAGAGAACTGATCCGCCACGCCGGCCGGCTCGTCGGCATTGGCAAAATGCGTCATCAGGGTCAGCTTGCCCACCGCCTTGCAGGCACGCAGGCGATCATAGAAACTCCAGAAGCGGCCGACGGGAACCCCGAGACGGTTCATGCCGGTGTTGACCTTGAGGAACACGTCCACCGCAGCCACGCCGTGCAAGGCTTCCAGCATCAGCAGTTGCGGCTCGGAATGCACCACCACCGTGAAGCCATGTTGTGCGGCGATCGGCAGTTCCGCCGCCTCGAACAAGCCTTCCAGCAACAGGATGGTCTGTCGGAAACCGGCTTCGCGCAGTGCGACACCCTCCTCCACCCCCAGCACGGCAAAACCTTCGGCCGCATTCAGGCTGTGGGCCACGCGCAGCAAGCCGTGGCCGTAGCCATGCGCCTTGATGACTGCCATGACCTTGGAGTTCGGCGCGTGGTGCTTGACCAGGCTAAGGTTGTGGCGCAGGGCGGCGAGGTGGATGGTGGCCGAGATGGGGCGAGACATGGTGGGACTAAGGGTTATTGAAAAACCGCATATAGACCAAGTGCCAAAATTATTAGTGACCAATATTCCATTGGCAGCCATAAAAAGCAATGTTTCTTCGTTACTGCTGGATAGCTCCGATTCAGTTTATATCCAACAAGTCCGACCGCAATAGCCGCACAACATGTGGCGACAACTTTAGGCCATCTAGTGGCGTGGTAATAACCACTTCCCCCAAAAACATCGGTAACCAAGTTTGTAACCAAATAAACTAGAAATACGATGACCAAAGTAAGAAAACCGAAATTGTATTTTTCTGATTTAACTTCTTGACTCACTTCCCTAAACACTGTGCTCCAAAATACCGCGCTATAAAAGTTCAACCAATAAAACCAGTTTTTTTCAGCTCCCAAAGTAGGAGTAGTTAGTGTTTCTCCAAGCGACTCTTCTTTATTTGGATAAGTGAAATAAATTTTGTTCGGATCGTACTCCCAATCTTCATCAGCAATATATTGTGTGCAATTGTCATCTTCAACATGTGCGTTAAGCACTTTTGCGATCCGAAGCATTTTTCGATAAAGCGCAGTATCTGGCCACTTGGTATAAATTCTTCCAGATGACCAATCAAGCCAAGGGTCTTCATAGGCAGATTGCCCAAGCCAATGTACATGGTATGGGCCTTTATCGGGATCGAACTGGAGTTCGTGGTCGGAAGCAATATATGCCAACCATTCTTCGGCGCTGATCTGTGCAAATTCGTTATCCGCCCATTTAGCCTTGGTGATATGAAAATCTACGCCCACGCTTTTTGCCTAACTACAATTAGTAATCGTTGCCGCCGTGATAGCCACCGGTACTGGCGAAATTCTCAAACCGCGTATGCTCGCCGAGGAAGGTTAGGCGCACGGTGCCGATGGGGCCGTTACGCTGTTTTCCGATGATGATTTCGGCCGTGCCTTTGTCCTGGCTGTCGGGGTTGTAGACTTCGTCGCGGTAGATGAACAGGATGACGTCGGCGTCCTGCTCGATGGCGCCGGATTCGCGCAGGTCGGACATCACCGGGCGCTTGTTGGGGCGCTGTTCCAGGCTGCGGTTGAGCTGGGAAAGCGCCACTACTGGCACATCAAGTTCCTTGGCCAAGGCCTTGAGCGAGCGTGATATTTCAGATATTTCCGTGGCGCGGTTTTCGCCCTGGCGCGTCGCCGACATCAGTTGCAAATAGTCCAGCACGATCAGGCCCAGCTTGCCGCATTGGCGGTGCAGGCGCCGGGCACGGGCACGCACTTCCAGCGCGTTGAGGCCGGCGCTTTCATCAATGAACATGGGGGCGTCGTTGAGCTTGCCCAGCGCGGTGGTGAGGCGCACCCAGTCCTCGTCTTCCAGCCGTCCGGTGCGCATCTTGTGCTGATCCAGCCGCCCGACCGAGCCTATCATCCGCATCGCCAGCTGCGTCGCCGCCATTTCCATGGAGAACACCGCCACCGGCAGCCCGGTATCCAGCGCCACGTTTTCGGCGATGTTGAGGGCTAGGGCGGTCTTGCCCATCGAAGGGCGCCCGGCGACGATCACCAGGTCGCCCGGTTGCAGGCCGGAGGTCATGGAATCGAGGTCGGTGAACCCGGTCGGAACGCCGGTGACATCGCTGGCATTATCGCGCTGGAACAACTGGTCGATGCGGTCGGCCACCTGCGGCAAGATGGTCTTGATGTCGATGAAGCCCTGTGCGCTGCGCTGGCCGCCTTCGGCAATCTCGAAAATCCTGGCTTCGGCTTCGTCCAGCAACTGCGCAGCATCCTTGCCCTGCGGGCTGAAGGCGCTCTCGGCAATGCCGGAACCGACCTCCACCAGTTTGCGCATAACGGCACGCTCGCGCACGATTTCGGCATAGCGTCGGATGTTGGCGGCAGACGGCGTGTTCTGCGCCAGCGCGCCCAGATAGGCGATGCCACCCACCCCTGCCAGCTGCGCGGTACTGTCCAGCGCCTCGGCCACGGTGACAATGTCGGCCGGCTTGCTGTGCTCGATCAGGCGGCTGATGTGTTCGTAGATGACGCGGTGGTCGTGGCGGTAAAAATCGTTGGCGCTGAGGATGTCGGCGACCTTGTCGAGCGCGTCGTTTTCCAGCAGCAGGCCGCCCAGCACCGATTGCTCGGCCTCGACGGAGTGCGGAGGAAGTTTGAGGGATGCCAGGGAGTCGTCAGCCATGCGGAATTATCGCACAAGGCAGAGCAATTCGAGACCAGCTGTTAGCTTAGTTTTATCGCCCTACCCTGCGCCGCCGACTGCAACGCGCCGGCAAGCGCCCGGCAGTTGGCCTTGGCATCTTGCAGCGTCAGCAGCGGCGCCTTGCCGTTCAGCACGCAGTCGCTGAAATGTTCGATTTCCAGGTTGAAATGGTTGGCGGCCGGGTAACGCTCCACACCTTCGCGCCCGTCTTCCGTCCACCAGGAAATCATCGGCACGTCGCCCGGCAACTGCCACACCACGTGGCATTTGACGCCGCCCTTGCTGCCGGTGATTTCGTACTCGCAACGCCGGGCACGTTCGAAGCTAATATCGAAATGGCCGAAGCGGCCGTCGCCGAAATCCAGCACGCCGCTGGCTGCGCTATCGGCGCCGCTTTCGACGGCCTTGACCAGCGCCGTCACCGCCAGCGGCTCGCTGCCGAAACACCAACGCAGCGAATGGATGGCGTAAGGACCGATATCCCACATGGCGCCGCCACCCTGCCCCGGCTCACGCGCCAAACGATACATGCGCGCCGGACGCATTATAAAGGAGTAGCTGGCGCGCACCGAACGAATCTCCCCTATAAGACCGGAGGCAACAATTTCCTGCACCCGGGCATGCTGGGGGTGGAAGCGGTACATAAAGCCTTCCATCACCGTGACCCCATGTTCCTTTGCCGCAACCTCAATGGCTTCGATATCCGCCACGGTCAGCGCCATCGGTTTTTCGATCAGCAGGTGTTTGCCGCGCTGGATTGCGCGCAACGCCCATTTGGCATGCTCCTCGTTGGCCATCGGCAGGTAGACGGCTTGAATCTCGTTGTCGTCCAGCAAAGCCTCTGGATTGTCATAGGTGCGCACACCCTGCTGCTGCGGGGCGTATTTTTGCAGCGTTCCGGCAGCGGCGTCGGGACGGCGGCTGGCAATGGCAACCAGCTGCGAGTTGGGCGCCTCGACAATGGCGGGCAGCAGGCGCTCATTGACGCGCGCCGCGCCGAGGATGCCCCAGCGTAACCGGATTTGGTCGTTCATGGTTTACTCTCCCGCAAAAGTAGCCGGATATTCTTTTCAGCCGGCAATTTGGTATAGTGTAAATGTTGAGCGATTTTATCAACTTTTATACAAAAGGAGAAAAAACCATGGCTATTCAAGTTGGAGAACACCTGCCCGAAGGCAAGCTCACCGAATGCACCGAGTTCGACCCGGACAACGGTTGCCCGCTGAATCCGCAGCCGGTGGACGTGAGCGCGCTGGCCAAGGGCAAGAAAATCGTGATTTTCGGCGTACCGGGCGCCTTCACCCCGCTCTGCTCCGCGCGCCACCTGCCGGGCTATGTCGAGCATTATGCCGCACTGCAAGCCAAGGGCGTGGAAGAAGTCTGGTGCATGGCGGTCAATGATGCCTTCGTCATGGCGGCCTGGGGCCGCGAACAGAAAGCCGGCGGCAAGGTGCGCATGATGGCCGACGGCAGCGCCGACTACGCCAAAAAACTGGGGCTGGATCGCGACCTCACCGCGGGCGGCATGGGCATCCGCAGCTATCGCTTCGCCATGATCGTGGATGACGGCGTGGTGAAGTACCTAGGGGTGGAAGCCTCGGGCAAGTTCGAGGTTTCCAACGTCGAGACGGTGCTGGAAAAGCTGTAGACGCTAGCGCGCTGCCCAGCGCTCTTCCACCTGGCCATCCACCGCGATGAAGATGGCACTGGCCAGCCCGCGGAAAATGCCGTGCTCGACTACGCCGGGGGTGCCGTTCAATGCCTCATTTAGCGTTGTGCTGTCCATCCCGGCGTCGAACACCATGTCCAGCACCAGACTGCCGTGCGAAGTCACCGCCAGGCCATCCTTACTGGCATTGGGCCGCAAGTCGCCGCGGCCGCCCAGGGCCTCCAAGCTTCGTTTGGCCAGTTGCCAGGCAAACGGCATGACTTCGATGGGAATGGGATAGCGCTCGCCGATGCGGCTGACCAGCTTGCTCTGGTCCACCAGCACCAGGAAACGGTCACTGGCCTTGGCCAGCAGCTTTTCCCGCACCAGGTCGGAGCCACGGCCTTTCAGCAATGTCAGGTCCGGCGTCACTTCGTCGGCGCCGTCCACATAAAGATCAAGCCGGCTGATGTGCTCCATGGCCACCAGCGGCAAGCCAAGCTGCTGCGCCTTGATGGTGCTGACCACTGAACTGGCTGCTGTGGTGACTTGTAGTCCTTCCTCGGCACGGCGCCGAGCCAGTTCCTCGATGAAGTAATTGGCGGTGGAGCCGGTGCCGAGGCCGACCAGCATGCCGCCCTTGACCAGCCCGGCGGCGTGCCGCGCAACCAGTTCCTTGTCGTTCATCATGTCACCCCGTTAAACCATGCACCAAATCCGCCTTGATGTCGTCAATATGCTCCAGCCCGACTGCGATGCGCACTAGGCCGTCACCAATACCGGCGGCCGCCCGTGCCTCCGGCGTTACCCGGCTATGGGTAGTGGTGGCCGGATGGGTGATGGTGGTCTTGGCATCGCCCAGGTTGGCGGTGATGGATAGCAGCCGGGTAGCATCTATCAGGCGCCAGGCCGCATCCTTGCCACCCTTGACGTCGAACGACACGATGCCGCCGCCGGCCTTTTGCTGGCGCTTGGCCAGTTCATATTGCGGATGTGACGGCAGCCCGGGGTAATAGACGCGTTCTACCTGCGGCTGCTGTTCCAGCCACAGTGCCAGCTCCAGCGCATTGCGCGAGTGCGCGTCCATGCGCAGGCTGAGCGTTTCCAGCCCCTTGAGGAACACCCAGGCGTTGAACGCGCTCATGGTCGGCCCGGCGGTACGCAGAAAACCATAGACCGGTTCCAGCACGTCCTTCTTGCCCAGTACCGCACCGCCCAAGCAGCGCCCCTGGCCGTCGATATACTTGGTGGCGGAATGGATGACGATGTCGGCGCCCAGCGCGATTGGCCGTTGCAGCGCCGGCGAGCAAAAGCAATTATCCACCGCCAGCTTGGCGCCGGATTGATGCGCCAGCGCGGCCAGCGCGCCGATGTCGCAGATTTCGGTGAGCGGGTTGGACGGCGTTTCCACGAAAAACAGCTTGGTGTTGGGCTTGACAGCCGCTTCCCATTCCTTAAGGTCGGTCAGCGACACAAAGGTCACCTCCAGTCCCCAGCGCTGCAGGATATTGCCGAACAGCTGCACCGTGGTGCCGAAAATGCTGCGCGAAGCCACCACGTGGTCGCCGGCGGAACACAAGCCCATCACGCAAGCCAGGATGGCGGACATGCCACTCGAAGTCGCCACGCAAAACTCCGCGCCTTCCAGCGCCGCCAGCTTGTCCTGGAACATGGTGATGGTGGGGTTGGTGAAGCGCGAATAGATGTTGCCCGGCTCCTGCCCGCCAAAGCGTGCCGCCGCCTGGGCTGCGTTGTCGAACACAAAACTGGAAGTAAGGAAGATCGCCTCGGAATTTTCTCCGAACGGGGTATGTGCGCTACCGGCGCGCACCCCCAGCGTCTCAGTATGCCATTGCTCTGTCATGATGATTGCCGCCCTTCTACCCGTCCTACGGGCATAAAAAAACCCGTTTCAGCATTGGCTAAAACGGGCTTCTGGCTCGCTTTAGCTGTATTTATAACGCGCCCGCAAGCTGAAACTCATCAAATCGGCGCAGGTATGCACAATAATTCCCACCAGCCAGCTTGTCAAGCTACCCGCAACCAACCCAATAAATATTATTCTGTTCGCCTTGAGCCGCCCCTCGACATTAAGTTTGCAATCGCACTGGCTATTTTTTGATTACCACTTGGCGTTACATGACAAAAATCTATATATATTTTTTCTTGAGAGTCGAAAATGTTTGTCAGGTCAAAGTATTCAACATTCCGTTTTTTCAATTCTTCTTTCACTCTCGGGTAAATAGACTCATACTGCAATTTCAGCATCGGACCTCTGCTACTTTTTAAATAACTATTATTAGGTTTCCCTATGTGCGAAACCGGTTGAAGTACTGGGATAAATCTTCCACCATTAGCTTCTACAAGATTTTTAGCAATAAGCCAATCTTGAACCAAATTCTTAGCAATAAGATTTGATTTTTCTGTATTTAAATGACAATCGAACCAATGTTTACCATTGCCAAATCTTTCTCTAGTAAAAGGCTTAATTACCGGCTTTAGTAATGATAAAAATTTACTATCGCCAGATTCTATTCTTTCTCTAAAGTCCTGCTCGTGTTCAGTTGAATAAAACCCTAATTCTGTTCTGCACTTGTGAGATACATCGTTTACGCCATCATAAAAAATTACAGTCTTGGGTTTTCCACCGGCCACATATTGACGCATAAGTAAATTTAGACTCTGATGAGCAACGTAACCACCCTCACCAAAATTAAATGTGCTTTCTCCAGTTATTTTTTCGAGTATTGCTGGAATAGTGAATTCGTCGGGTGAGCCTGTACCCCATATGGTGGAACCACCAAATACCCATACCTCTGCATCTTCTGGCCTAATAGCTTTAGAAGAGTGTCTTCTGAAACCATTTTCATCAATCGTTATAGTTTTTCCAGAAAACGCCTTCCTTCTCCACCCTATGAAATCGTAATAACGAGTTTTCAAAGAATCACTTTCATAATACAAATCGCCTATCCAAGGCTGATTGTCATAATTAGGTATGTTGTATCCAGAACCAGAATGGTTTTTTTCTGATAACGCCTTGATTTTATGCCCGTATAAATTACTAATATCACTCCATCCCGCAGGAATAATGATGAGAATGCCTAAAATAAAAATTGTGAGGCTTAGGTTTATTCCAACAACTTTTAGGATATTCCTAATCGAGTTCGTAGGCACTTTTATAATCTTTCCTAAGCTTTTCATCTTGATCTTCAATTCTGAGGAAACCAAAGTAAATCAAATCAAAGGGGTCGCCCCTTTGATTTCTGTTAGGCCGCCTCCTCCTCCCAACTTTCCGCGCCGACCAGGTTTAGGTCAAGTTGTGTACTCGAATTGGCCGGTTTCTTCAGCATGGCGCTGTCGCCGCGGGAAGATTCGATGGCGGACAGGTAGGCCTCGGTGATGTCGCCGGTGACGTAGTGGCCGTCAAAGCAGGAACAGTCGAATTGCCTGATGTCGGGGTTGCTCAGCTGCACGCCCTGGATCAGCGCCTCCAAGTCCTGGTAGACCAGCGCATCGGCGCCGATTTCGCGGCAAATTTCCTCATCGCTTCGGCCGGTGGCGAGCAGTTCATCGCGCGTCGGCATATCAATGCCGTAGACATTGGGGAAACGCACCGGCGGCGCGGCGGAGGCGAAAAACACCTTATTGGCGCCAGCCTCGCGCGCCATTTGCACGATGCGCTGCGAGGTGGTGCCGCGCACGATGGAATCGTCCACCAGCAGCACGTTCTTGCCCTTGAACTCCATGCCGATCGGGTTGAGCTTCTGGCGTACCGATTTCTTGCGCAGTGCCTGCCCAGGCATGATGAAGGTACGGCCGATGTAGCGGTTCTTGATGAAGCCTTCGCGGTAGGTCAGGTTGAGCGCATTAGCCAACTGCAAGGCGCTGGGGCGGCTGGTATCAGGGATGGGGATGACCACGTCGATTTCGTGCTGACGCCATTCGCGGTGGATTTTCTCGGCCAAGCTCTCGCCCATGTGCAAGCGCGTCTGGTAGACGGAAACGTTATCAATCACGGAGTCCGGCCGCGCCAGGTAAACGTATTCGAAAATGCACGGACTGAGGACGGGGTTGTCGGCGCACTGGCGCGCAAAAAAGTTACCATCCATGTCGATAAAGATGGCCTCGCCCGGCGCCACGTCGCGCACCAGCTGGAAGCCCAGCACGTCCAGCGCCACACTTTCCGAAGCGACGGCATATTCCACGCCCTTCTCGGTTTCCGCCTTGCCAATCACCAGCGGGCGAATGCCGTGCGGGTCACGGAACGCCAGCACGCCATAGTTGGCGATCATCGCCACCACCGCGTAAGCCCCCTTCACCCGTTTGTGCACGCCAGCTACCGCATCGAACACCATGTCCACGTCCAGCGCGGTCGTATGGGCGGCATTTTCGATCTCGTGTGCCAGCACGTTGAGCAGCACTTCGGAATCGGAATTGGTGTTGATATGGCGTAGATCCTGGCGGAACATTTCGCGCTTCAGCTGCTCGGAATTGGTCAGGTTACCGTTGTGCCCCAGCACGATGCCAAACGGCGAGTTGACATAGAACGGCTGCGCCTCGGCGGCGGAAGATGAGCCGGCAGTCGGGTAGCGCACATGGGCGATGCCGGCTGTACCCAGCAAGCTGCGCATGTGGCGGGTCTGGAACACGTCCTGCACCAGGCCGTTGTTCTTGTGCATGTAAAAAGTACCGCCATCGCTGGTGACGATGCCTGCCGCATCCTGCCCACGATGTTGTAACACCAGCAGGCCGTCGTACAACATCTGGTTGACCGGTTGTTTAGCGACGATACCTATGATTCCGCACATATGGAGTGATCTCGATTAGTATTTCAGGTACTTACCCATTTCCTCGGGCAGCCATGGCTTGCAGGCCATCACCATGGCTTCCAGCGGGGCGCTGAACATGGCATTACGCCAGCGCGCATCCTGCGGCAGCGCGGTCAGGCCGGCCAGCAGCACCAGCACACCGACGATCAACACTCCGCGTGCAAAACCGAACACGGCGCCCAGCAGACGATCCACTCCGCCCATGCCGACCTGCTTGACCAGTTCATTCAAGGCAATGGTCAACAGGCTGGCCACCAGCAGGGTGGCCAGGAACAGTATGACAAACGCCACCAGCAGGCGCACCGGCTCGCCGGGAATCGCCGCCGGCAACATGGGCGCCACTTCAACCGCAAAAATCTTGGCCACGAAGAACGCCGCCACCCAGCCAGCCAGCCCCAACACTTCCCGCAACAACCCGCGCATCAGGCTTAACAGCACCGACAGGCCGATAATGAGCAATACCGCGTAATCGAAAATCGTCATGCTGCTGTTGCTACTTGTTCTTGACCAGTATGGACTCGTGTCCTGCTGCCTTCAGCGTATCCATGGCCCGCATGGCTTCCGCCTTGGTAGCGTAAGGGCCGGCGCGTAGCCGAGTTTTCTGGCCGTCCTTGAGTGCCGTCGTTTTTATCCCCAACTCGGCAATCTTTGTCTGCAATTGCTTGGCCTTGGTCGCGTCGGAGAACAAACCGATCTGCACCAGGTAACTAGCTTGGGCGGGAGCGGCCGCGGGCTGGGATGGCTCCTCGCTGGCAGCCTCTGCAACAGGCTTGTCGGCCGGAGCAACTGCCGGGCCAGCCGCGACTGGCGTGGTCGCCACTGGCACCGCGGCCGCAGGCACGGCAGTATTGGCGGGCACAACGGGCTTGGCTGGCGGCGGATTGGGCGGAGTTTCCTTGGGCTTTTCCGGCGACGGGGTCAGCTCGGCGCTATTGGCCGGAGCGGGATTCGTGACCGGCGCCGGCGGAACAGCCTTGGAAGCGAACTCGGCATCGTCCTGGCTGGGAATGGAAATAGCAATATCGGGGGACGGTGACTGGTCTTGCTTGCTATCGAGCAGCATAGGCAACAGCGTGACCATCAGCAACACCAAGGCAACCGCCCCCACCAAGCGGCGGCGCGCACGCTTTTTAAACTGGAGTTCCTGTTCTGTCGCCTGGTCAGTTGCCATGAACTCTTTCCCTCTTTGTCGGCAGTTCGCGCATCACATCCGCCACTGTGTAGAATGAACCGAATGCGGCGATTCTATCATTTTCGCCCGCGCTCAAACAGGCTTGATGCAAGGCTGCGGCCACATCGCCAAAGCACTGCACTTGCGCGTCCAGCGCGACGTTACCCAGGCAGGCCGCCAGGGTAGCTGCACCCGCCCCGCGCGGCTGGCTGATGTCGGCCACGAACCAGGCATCCACTTCCCCGGCCAATGCGGCCGCTACCCCGGCAATATCCTTATCGCCCAGCATGGCGAATACCGCCAACGTGCGCCCGGCGTGGGGCGAACGGCGCAGATTCTCCGCCAAGCCTTTGGCCGCATGGGGATTGTGCGCGACATCCAGAATCAATTGCGGCTTGCCGTCGCATACCTGGAAGCGGCCCGACAGCGCCACCTGGCGTAGGCCGGCGGCTATCGCCTGCGGCGCCAATGGCAGCCGTGTTTGCAAACTGGCGACGGCCTCCAAGGCACATGCCGCATTGCCCAACTGAAAACTGCCGTTGAGGGCAGGTGGCGGCAGTCCCGGCAAGCTTTGGCAGGAAGAAAAGAAATCCCAAGTTTCTTCCTGAAACGTAAAACCAAAATCCTGGCCGATCTGGCGCAAGTCCGCGCCGACTTCCCGCGCGCGATCCGTTACCGTGGCGGGTGGCTGCGGCTCGCCACATACGGCGGGCACACCCTTGCGATAAATTCCGGCCTTTTCCCGGCCTATGCTTTCGCGACTGTTGCCGAGATAGTCCATGTGATCTAGGTCTATGCTGGTAATGACGGCACAGGCCGGCTCAAAAATGTTGACCGCGTCCAGGCGCCCGCCCAGACCAACTTCAAGAATCGCCACATCCACGCCAGATTGAATGAAGTGCTCCATAGCGGCCAGCGTACCGAATTCAAAATAGGTCAACGGGGTTGCCCCCCGCACCTGCTCCACTGCGGCAAACGCCGCGCACAGGTCAGCATCGCTAACTTCCAGGCCATCCACGCGCACCCGTTCGTTGTAGCGCAGCAGATGCGGCGAGGTGTAGCAGGCGACACGATAGCCAGCTTCCAGATAAATGCGCTCCAGCATGGCGCAGGTGGAGCCCTTGCCGTTGGTACCGGCGACGGTGATGAGCGGGAATGCTGGGGTTAGCCCCAGCCGGTCGCGCACTTGCCCGACACGCTCGAGGCCGAGCGCGATGGATTTTGGGTGCAGCTGTTCGAGGTAGCAAAGCCAGCCGGACAAGTCCGTTGGCATGGCAGATTCGGAATTAGGCAACGGCGGGATGGCGCATCAACTGGCCAATGAGGATGGCGAGCTTGTCACGCATTTCACGGCGATCGACAATCATGTCGATGGCGCCATGTTCCAGCAGGAACTCGGCGCGCTGGAAGCCTTCCGGCAGGGTTTCGCGCACCGTCTGCTCGATCACGCGCGGGCCGGCAAAGCCGATCAGCGCCTGCGGTTCGGCGATGATGATGTCGCCCAGCATGGCAAAGCTGGCCGACACCCCCCCCATGGTGGGATCAGTCAGCACCGAGATAAACGGCAGCCGCGCCTGGCTCAACTGGGTTAGCGCGGCGCTGGTCTTGGCCATCTGCATCAACGAAAACAGGCCTTCCTGCATGCGCGCCCCGCCGCTGGCGGAGACGCAGATGAATGGCGCTTTCTGTTCGATGGCGGCAGCCACCCCGCGGGCGAAGCGCTCGCCCACCACCGAGCCCATGGAACCGCCCTGGAAGCGGAACTCGAATGCCGCCACCACCGCCGGCACCGTCTTGATCGCCCCCTGGATCACCACCAGCGCATCGGTCTCACCGGTTTCCGCCTGGCTGGCCTTGAGGCGATCCGGGTAGCGCTTCTGATCCTTGAACTTAAGCGGGTCGAGCGGCGTTACCCCGGTGCCGATCTCGTAGCGCCCTTCTGCGTCCAGGATCAAATTCAGCCGGGCACGTGCCGAAATGCGGTTGTGGTAGCTGCACTTGGGGCAAACTTCCTGGTTGTTTTCCAGGTCGGTGCGGTAAAGCACCGCTTCGCACGACGGGCACTTGCTCCACAGGCCTTCCGGCACTGTTTTCTTGGTGGAGCCAAGGTCGCGCTTGATTTTTGGCGGGAGGAGTTTTTGCAGCCAGCTCATGTGTGGTTCCTTTACTTGGCGTCGATGGCCGCGCGCAATTCGGCGGTCAGTTTACCCAGATTGGCGGCGACATCCTGTGCGGTGGAATTTTCCACCTCCTGCACCATGCGGCTACCCACCACCACGGCATCGCCAATGGCGGCAATCGCCTTGGCCGTCGCCGCATCGCGCACGCCGAAACCGACGCCGACCGGCAAGGTGGTGTGCTGGCGGATGGCGGCGACCTTGCCTGCCACATCGCCGACATCGAGATTCTGCGCGCCGGTCACGCCGCGTAGCGAAACATAATAGATGAAACCGCTGGCCATGCCGACGACGGAGGCCACGCGCGCCGCCTCGGTGGTCGGCGACAGCAGGAAGATGGTATCGATGCCGTGCTGCTTGAGCACGGCTACCGATTCGCTGCTCTCCTCGGGCGGCGAATCCACGGTCAGCACGCCATCGACGCCGCTCTCCGCTGCCTGCGCGGCAAATTTTTCATGGCCCATGGCTTCGATAGGGTTGGCGTAACCCATCAGCACCACCGGTGTGGTTGGGTCGGTCTGGCGGAATTCCGCCACCATGCCCAGCACATTGCGCAGGCTGACATGGTGCGCAAGCGCGCGTTCACTGGCGCGCTGGATCACCGGGCCGTCCGCCATCGGGTCGGAAAACGGCACGCCCAGCTCGATCAGATTGGCGCCGTTTTGCACCAAGGCATGCATCATGCTGACGGTCAGGTCGGGGTGCGGGTCGCCGGCGGTGATGAACGGAATCAGTGCCTTGCGCTGCCGTTGCTTTAGCTTGTCGAAGGTCGCCTGGATGCGGCTCATAGCGTGATCCCCTTCAGCCGCGCCACCGTGTTCATATCCTTGTCGCCACGGCCGGACAGGTTGACCAGGATCGCCTTGTCCTTGCCCAGCGTCGGCGCCAGTTTCATGGCGTGCGCCAGGGCGTGGCTGGATTCCAGCGCCGGGATGATGCCCTCGAAGCGGCACAGCGCGTCGAACGCATCAATCGCCTCGTCGTCGTTGATGGCGACGTATTGCGCGCGGTGGATGTCTTTCAGCAAACAATGCTCGGGGCCGACACCGGGGTAATCCAACCCGGCGGAGATGGAATGGGTTTCGATGATCTGGCCGTCCTCATCCTGCATCAGGTAGACCTTGTTGCCGTGCAACACGCCGACCTTGGCGTTGGATGTGAGCGGCGCGGCATGCGAACCGCTGGCGACGCCATGGCCGCCCGCTTCCACGCCGACCAGTTGCACATTCTCTTCCTCGATGTAGGGATGAAACATACCGATGGCGTTGGAACCGCCGCCAACGCAGGCGATCACCACGTCCGGCTGGCGACCGATCATTTCCGGCATCTGCACCTTGGCCTCGTTGCCGATGACGCACTGGAAATCGCGCACCATCATCGGGTAGGGGTGCGGGCCGGCCGCGGTGCCGAAAATGTAGAAGGTGCTCTCGACATTGGTCACCCAGTCGCGGATCGCTTCGTTGCAGGCGTCCTTCAGCGTCTTGGAGCCACTCTCCACGGGTACCACCGTCGCGCCCAGCAGCTTCATGCGGAACACGTTGGGTGCCTGGCGCTGCACGTCCTCCGCGCCCATGTACACCACGCACTCCATGCCGAAGCGCGCCGCCACCGTGGCGGTTGCCACGCCGTGCATGCCGGCGCCGGTCTCGGCGATCACACGTTTCTTGCCCATTCTTTTAGCCAATAGCGCCTGGCCGATGGCGTTGTTGATCTTGTGCGCGCCGGTGTGGTTGAGGTCTTCGCGCTTCAGGTAAATTTGCGCGCCGCCGAGGTCGCCGGACAGGCGCTTGGCATGATAAATCGGGCTGGGGCGCCCGACATAGTGCTTCAGTTCGTAAGCGAATTCAGTCTTGAATTCGGGATCGTCGCGGAAGCGCAGGTACTGCTGACGCAACTCCTCGACCGCCGGGATCAACGTTTCGGCCATGTAGATGCCGCCGTAGGGGCCAAAATGGCCACCGGCATCAGGAAAGTCATACACCTGCATCAAGCACTCCTCGCATGAACGCGGCGATCTTGTCCGCGTCCTTGATTCCTTTTTCTCGTTCCACCCCGCCGCTCACATCCACCGCATACGGCCGCACCTGGCGGATGGCTTCGGCTACGTTGCCGGCATTCAACCCGCCAGCCAGAATGACTGGCTTGGGCAAGTCCGCCGGGATCAACCCCCAGTCGAACACCTGCCCGGTTCCGCCCGCCACACCTTCCTGGTAGGCATCCAGCAACAGCGCCCTGGCCGAAGCAAAATCGGCCGCGTATTGTACCAAATTTACCCCCGGCCTGACGCGCAGCGCCTTGATATAAGGGAAATGGAAGGATTGGCAGTATTGTGCCGACTCATCGCCGTGGAATTGCAGCAGGTCCAGCCGCACCGCACCCAGCACGGCACGCACCTCGGCCGGATCGGCGTTGACGAACAGACCGACCGCAGCCACGAATGGCGGCAGGCTGGCAATAATCTCGGCCGCACGCTCGATGCCGACATAACGCGGGCTGTTAGCATAGAACACCAGGCCAATGGCATCGGCGCCAACGGCCACAGCGGCTTGAGCATCCTCGACACGGGTAATGCCGCAGATTTTGGTACGGGTACGCAAAGGAATCCTGAAAAAGCGCTAAAGCCGTAGGGTATCCCAAACCCATCACGCTGTCAGCCGGGCATGGGTTTTCAGGTAGCGGGGATGAAGATGAAACGTGGCGTTATGCAATCCCCGTATCGCCTATGGCTCCATACAGGCTCGCTTTTCAATCTCGCCAGATTTGCACGAGTGTTAAATCAGAATAGCCTTGATAAAAAGTTAGCCATTTGCCACTACTATATGCATTCCAAAAAGGCTGACCACTCTCCATATAGGTGGAAGTCTTCCAAGAAAAAAGATTGGTACGATTAGAGTGATTGTTTTTGGTAATTTTTATAAATCTCGATTTGGAGGAGTTCCTCCCCCTGCTAGGCGTATCACTTAAGGAAGCCCTGAATAAGCATCAATTCAGCACCCCATTTTTCTCCAAAAGCGGTTTCAAGACGGATTTTGATCAGAATCTTGTCTGAAACAGCAGTTTTCCTTCCAAATCACCGGGTTTTCCGGTGATT
>Ga0265327_10001946_pt1 | contig 23724 bp, 20 predicted proteins | sample 41621metaG_FD_202089 | JGI IMG/M metagenome (GOLD analysis project Ga0265327, IMG submission 202089) | Rhizosphere microbial communities from Carex aquatilis grown in University of Washington, Seatle, WA, United States - 4-16-21 metaG | ecosystem: Host-associated > Plants > Roots > Rhizosphere...
ACATCAAGGTCAAGATCAAGCTGATCGCCCCCATCGCGATGGACGAGGGCTTGCGCTTTGCCATCCGCGAAGGCGGCCGCACCGTCGGTGCCGGCGTGGTTTCCAAGGTAATCGAGTAAATAAAAAAGCGTCGGGATTTGTGTTGCAAATCCCGACGCTCATCAAGTTTCCAAGCACAGGTCAGTAGCTCAATTGGTAGAGCAGCGGTCTCCAAAACCGCAGGTTGGGGGTTCGAGCCCCTCCTGGCCTGCCACCTCTTTGTGGCTAAGGCTTAAAGCCTTATCATAATCTTTCAAGACACTAATAGCTATGGCAGCACAAGCAGAAGAACCGAGTGGGTCGTTGTTCGATACAGTGAAACTGCTGCTGGCAATCACCCTGCTCATCGCAGGAATCGCAGGCTTTTACTACTTCTCCTCGTATGCTTTGGTTTACCGGGTCTTCGGCATCTTGGCCGTTGCCGGTGCCTCTGTCGCGCTGGTGTTTACCACTGCAATTGGTGAAACAATCTGGGGCTTCATTAAGGAGTCCAAGGCCGAAGTCAGAAAAGTTATTTGGCCTACCCGCCAAGAAACAATGCAAGCCACAATGTTGGTGGTAGCATTGGTTTTCATCGTCGGCTTGATATTGTGGTTAATGGACATGTTCCTGTTTTGGGGAGTCGGTTTATTGACCGGCCAGAAGGTGTGAGATGGCATTGCGCTGGTATGTCATCCATGCTTATTCAAATTATGAGAATCAGGTCAAAAAAGCCCTTGAAGAACGGGTGAAGCGGGCCGGTCTGGAGCACTATTTCGGCAAGGTTCTCGTTCCCACGGAGGAAGTCGTGGAAATGCGTCAAGGCCAGCAAAGAAAAAGCGAAAGAAAGTTTTTTCCGGGCTACGTGCTAGTGCAAATGGAATTAAATGACGAAACTTGGCACTTAGTGAAAGAAGTGCCGAGAGTGTTGGGGTTTATCGGCGGCACCTCTGACCGTCCGGCTCCAATAACCGAGGCGGAAGCCGAAGCGATATTGAACCGCGTCGATGCGAGTGTCAATAAGCCACGACCGAAGATTTTGTTTGAGGTCGGCGAAGTGGTGAGAGTCGTGGAAGGCCCCTTCAAAGATTTCAACGGCGTGGTCGAAGAAGTCAATTACGAAAAAAGCAAGCTTAGGGTTTCCGTGCTTATTTTCGGTCGCTCCACGCCAGTGGAGTTGGATTTCGGCCAAGTCGAAAAAGCTTGATTCGGTGCAAACCGACTTAGGTGTCGGTTAAGTACTGCTGTCGTCAACGGGGAGCTTGAGGGCTATCTTAAGCGTTTAACCCACTGGAGTTTTTAATGGCAAAAAAAATCACTGGATACATCAGATTACAAGTAAAAGCGGGCGAAGCTAATCCAAGCCCTCCGATTGGCCCGGCACTGGGCCAGCGTGGCGTGAATATTATGGAGTTCTGCAAGACCTTCAACGCGCAAACGCAGAATGTCGAAAAGGGCATGCCTTTGCCGGTTGTCATTACTGTCTATAGCGACCGCAGCTTTACCTTTATCACCAAAACCCCGCCTGCGACTTTCTTGCTGAAAAAAGCAGTTGGCTTGAAAAGCGGCAGTCCCAATCCGAACACCAACAAGGTTGGCAAGATCAACCGCGACCAATTGGCCGAAATCGCCAAGGCGAAATTGCCTGATTTGACGGCGGCAGACTTGGAGGCGGCGATTCGCACCATCGCGGGAAGTGCTCGCAGCATGGGTTTGGACGTGGAGGGCTTGTAATGGCAAAGCTAACAAAAAGATTCAAAGCAATCAAAGAAAAAGTAGATACTAACAAGAGCTATCAAGCCGAAGAAGCTTTTAGCCTGCTGAAGTCTTTGCCAAAGTTGAAATTCGTCGAATCGATTGATGTCGCGGTGAATCTTGGGGTTGACCCTAGAAAGTCCGACCAAGCCGTTCGCGGTGCCACCGTGCTTCCTCGGGGAACCGGCAAATCTGTCCGCGTAGCCGTATTCACGCAAGGTGCCAATGTCGAGGCTGCCAAAGCCGCCGGTGCCGAGGTTGTCGGTCTTGAGGATTTGGCCGCTCAAATTAAGGCAGGCGATCTTAACTTTGATGTGGTTATCGCCTCTCCGGACGCTATGCGCGTTGTTGGTCAGTTGGGCCAGATATTGGGTCCGCGTGGGCTGATGCCAAATCCGAAAGTCGGCACGGTAACCCCCGACGTGGCCACTGCGGTAAAGAACGCCAAGGCTGGTCAAGTCAGATATCGCACAGATAAAAAAGGCATCATCCACTGCACTATTGGCAAAGCCAGTTTTGAAGACAGCGCCTTGAAAGAAAACTTGGAAGCCTTGCTGGCCGACTTGAAAAAATTGAAGCCCAGCACATCCAAAGGCATTTACGTGAAAAAAATCACTGTATCGTCCACGATGGGGCCTGGCTTGGCCGTCGATCAGGCTAGTTTGGCCGCGTAACAAAGAACTTTGGGTTGCCGGTGAAAGCCTGCAACCGTCAAAGACCGCAGGCGGGCTTGAAATCCCTTAATTAGATGGCCTGCGCAGACGGTGTACTGTAGCCATTCACTGGCGAAAGGAGCCGTAAACTGGATCTTTGGGTGAAACCGAAGATTTTATTGGCTCTGGATGGTTCCCAAAACTATTCAGGCAAGCTGCCGGAGGTAAAGCGTGGCGCTAAGATTAGATGACAAAAAAGCAGTCGTCGCCGAAGTCGCCGCCATTGCCGCAAAAGCGCATTCCGCGGTCGCCGCGGAATACCGTGGATTGACAGTTTCTCAACTCACCAAACTTCGCAAGCAAGCGCGCGAATCCGGGGTTTATCTCCGGGTCATCAAGAACACCTTGGCGCGCAAGGCTGTGGAAGGAACCGAATTCGCCTGTATGCAGGACGGTTTGGTGGGTCCCCTCATCCTAGCTTTCTCCTTGGAAGATCCGGGTGCGGCTGCGCGAGTTATCAGCGCATTCGCCAAGGAAAAGGACAACGACAAACTGGTGACCAAATTGGTCTCCGTTGGCGGAAAGCTGTATGGGGCATCCGAACTCGAAAAACTGTCGAAACTGCCCACCCGCGACCAGGCTATCAGTATCCTCATGGCTACGATAAAAGCCCCGGTCGAAAAGTTCGTCAGAACTTTGGCAGAACCCCACGCGAAGCTTGGGCGCGCATTGGCTGCTGTTCGCGACCAGAAACAGGCCGCCTGAGCGGCTTTAAGCACACTAGATTAACTGGAGTCACACATGGCATTATCAAACGAAGAAATTCTGGACGCGATTGGCCAGAAAACCGTACTGGAGATAGTCGATCTGATCTCGGCTTTTGAGGAAAAGTTCGGCGTTTCCGCCGCCGCCCCCGTAGCTGCCGCCGCGCCCGCCGCCGGCCCCGCTGCCGTGGTCGAGGAGCAGACCGAGTTTGACTTGATTCTGACCAACTTTGGCGCAAACAAGGTTGGCGTCATTAAGGTCGTCCGCGAAATCACCGGCCTTGGGCTTAAAGAAGCCAAGGATCTGGTCGAAGGCGTTCCCTCCAACGTGAAGGAAGCCATCAGCAAGGCTGACGCGGACAAATTCAAGAAGCAGTTGGAAGATGCGGGCGCTACGGTAACCATCAAATAAGTTTGATTTACTTAGGCGTTTAAGATCCACTGGGCTGGCAGCGCTATGCTGCCGGCCTTTTGGCGTTATCCATTATGTAATTCAGGCGGTTTTTGCCGCTATTCCCACTTAAATTCGGACTCATACGAAGTATGTAGCTATCCAGTCTGAAACGACTCTTGTCTCCACCGAAGCTTGTCCGCGCCCCAGCGGCTTTCGATGCAGACGCCGATTTAGTTGACGCAAATATTAGGTAAGGAACCAACATGGCATATTCTTTTACCGAGAAAAAACGCATTCGTAAAAGTTTTGGCAAACGCCAAGACGTGCTCGAAGTGCCCTATCTATTGGCAACCCAGGTCGATTCCTACAAGAGGTTTTTGCAAGCCGAAACCGCCCACGCTCGCCGCCTGGACGAGGGTTTGCATGCCGCCTTGAAATCGGTATTTCCCATTGAAAGCCATTCTGGGCTGGCGGTGTTGGAATATGTGAGCTACCGGCTGGGCGAGCCTGCCTTCGATGTCAAGGAGTGCCAACAACGTGGCACGACCTACGCAGCGCCTTTGCGCGTTCTCGTGCGCCTGGTGATTTATGACAAGGAGGCACCGGCGGGGTCGAAAGTCATCAAGGACATTAAAGAGCAAGAGATCTACATGGGCGAGATACCGCTTATGACGGATACCGGCACGTTCGTCATAAACGGCACGGAGCGGGTCATTGTGTCCCAGCTCCACCGCTCCCCGGGTGTGTTTTTCGACCATGACCGCGGCAAGACCCATTCTTCGGGGAAGTTGCTGTTCAACGCCCGCATCATTCCTTATCGTGGCTCTTGGCTGGACTTTGAGTTCGATCACAAAGACTGTGTCTATGTGCGTATCGACCGCCGCCGCAAACTGCCCGCCACTGTGTTGTTGCGCGGCTTAAGCTACGACAACGAAGCCATTATCAAGCTGTTCTTTGAAACCAACAATTTTACCTTTGCGGCCGGCGCGATCCTGCTGGAATTGATCCCCGAGCGTTTGCGCGGCGACATCGCCAGCTTCGACGTCAAGGTGGACGACAAGGTCATCGTCGAAAAAGGCCACCGCATCACGGCCCGCCACATTCGGCAGATCGAAAAAGCGGGTATCAACAGCATGGAAGTGCCGCGTGACTATTTGCACGGCAAAATCCTGGCGCACAATGTCATCGACACGGTTTCCGGGGAGCTGGTCGCCAAGGTGAACGACGAGATCACCGACGATTTGATCGGCAAGATGATGGCGGCAGGCATCACCAGCTTTGAATGCCTGTTCGTCAATGACTTGGATCGGGGGCCGTACATTTCCAACGCGATGCGTATCGACGCGACGGAAACACAGCTCGACGCGCTGGTCGAAATCTACCGGATGATGCGCCCCGGCGAGCCGCCAACGAAAGAAGCGGCGCAGGCTTTGTTTGAGAACTTGTTCTTCACGCCGGATCGCTACGATTTGTCGGCAGTCGGCAGGATGAAGTTCAACCGCCGTCTAGGGCGCACGGAAATTTTCGGGTCGGGGGTGTTGTCGAAGGACGACATCATCGATGTGCTGCGCGAGTTGATCAACATCCGCAATGGCAACGGCCAGGTCGATGATATCGACCACTTGGGCAACCGCCGGGTGCGTTCGGTCGGCGAGATGGTGGAAAACCAATTCCGCTTGGGGCTAGTGCGTGTCGAGCGCGCCGTCAAGGAACGCCTGACCTTGGCCGATTCAGAAGGCTTGATGCCGCAAGAAATCATCAACGCTAAGCCAGTGGCGGCTTCCATTAAGGAATTTTTTGGTTCCAGCCAGTTGTCGCAGTTCATGGACCAGAGCAATCCCTTGTCGGAGATTACCCACAAGCGGCGCGTGTCGGCGCTGGGGCCGGGCGGCTTGGCCCGCGAGCGCGCCGGCTTCGAGGTGCGCGACGTGCATACCACCCACTATGGCCGCGTCTGCCCGATTGAAACGCCGGAAGGCCCGAACATCGGCTTGATTAACTCTTTGGCGGTGTATGCCCGCACCAACGAGTACGGCTTTTTGGAAACGCCTTATCGCAGGGTGGTTGATAACTTGGTCACCGACGAGATCGAGTATTTGTCGGCCATCGAGGAAGGCAAGTATTACATCGCCCAGGCCAGCGCCGCCGTGGACGAGAACGGCAAATTGAAAGACGATTTGGTGTCCTCCCGTTACAAGGACGAGTTCACGCTGGCGTCGCCGGAGAAGATCAATTTCATGGACGTTTCGTCCAAGCAGATTGTTTCCGTCGCCGCCGCGCTGATCCCGTTCTTGGAACACGACGACGCCAACCGCGCGCTGATGGGTTCGAACATGCAGCGCCAGGCGGTGCCGACGTTGCGGACTGAGAAGCCTTTGGTGGGCACCGGCATCGAGCGCATCGTCGCCAAGGATTCGGGCGTCGCAGTGATTGCCCGCCGTGGTGGTTTGATCGAGTCGGTGGACGCCAGCCGCATCGTGGTGCGTGTCCATGACGATGAAACCGAGGCAGGCATCCCGGGCGTGGATATTTACAATCTGACCAAATACACCCGTTCCAACCAGAACACCTGTATCAACCAGCGGCCTTTGGTCAAGCCGGGCGACCGCGTGGCGAAGCACGACATCCTAGCCGACGGCCCGTCCACTGATATGGGCGAGTTGGCGCTGGGGCAGAATCTGCTCGTCGCGTTCATGCCGTGGAATGGCTACAACTTCGAGGACTCCATCCTGATTTCTGAGCGCGTGGTGCAGGACGACCGTTTCACCACCATCCACATCGAAGAAAAAACCTGCGTCGCCCGCGACACCAAGCTGGGGCCAGAGGAAATCACTGGCGATATTCCGAACGTCGGCGAGGCCGCGCTGGCCAAGCTGGACGAGTCGGGTATTGTCTATATCGGCGCCGAAGTGAAAGCGGGTGACATCCTGGTCGGCAAGGTCACGCCCAAGGGCGAGACCCAGTTGACGCCGGAAGAGAAGCTGCTGCGGGCGATTTTCGGCGAGAAGGCGTCCGATGTGAAGGACACCTCGCTGCGCGTGCCTTCCGGCATGGACGGCACGGTCATCGACGTGCAGGTCTTCACGCGCGACGGCGTGAAAAAGGACGAGCGCGCCAAGCAAATCGAGCAGGCGCAAATCGAACAAGTCAAGAAAGACTTGAACGACCAGTTGCGCATTATTGAGAAAGACATTTTCGACCGCGTGGAGCAACTGTTGCTGGGCAAGATTTCCGAATCCGGGCCTGCCAGCTTGCGCTCGGGGAAAGTCATCGAAAAAACCTATCTGGAAAGCTTGAAGCCTTCGCAATGGCTGGAAATCCGTTTGCAGGACGAGGAGACCAACTTACAGTTGGAAGCCGTGGCCGAGCAAATCCAGCAGCAGCGCGAAGAAATGAACCGCCGCTTGGAGGAAAAGAAGCGGAAAATCACCATGGGCGACGATCTCGCCCCCGGCGTGCTGAAAATGGTCAAAGTGTACTTGGCGGTCAAGCGTCGCATCCAGCCGGGCGACAAAATGGCCGGCCGCCACGGCAACAAGGGCGTCATCTCGCAGATCGTGCCGGTGGAGGACATGCCCTATGCCGCCGATGGCACCCCGATGGACATCGTGCTGAATCCGCTCGGCGTGCCTTCGCGCATGAACGTGGGGCAGATTTTGGAAACCCACCTGGGCTGGGCGGCGAAAGGCCTAGGACTCAAAATCGGCCGGATGCTGGATGCCCAAGCCAAGATCCAAGAGATCCGCGATTTCCTTGGAGCTATCTACAACGGCGACGGCAAGCGCGAGGATCTGGACAGTTTCACCGACTCGGAAATCGTCGAGCTGGCTTCCAACCTGCGGCGCGGCGTGCCGATGGCGACTCCGGTGTTCGACGGCGCGACCGAGCAGGATATTAAAGAAATGCTGCGGCTGGCCGATTTGCCGGGGTCGGGGCAAACCCGCCTGTATGACGGGCGCACCGGAGACCACTTTGAGCGCGATGTCACGGTGGGCTACATGTACATGTTGAAGTTGAACCATTTGGTCGATGACAAGATGCACGCCCGCTCCACCGGCCCTTACAGCCTGGTGACGCAGCAACCGCTAGGCGGCAAGGCGCAGTTCGGCGGCCAGCGTTTCGGCGAAATGGAAGTGTGGGCGCTGGAAGCTTATGGCGCCGCTTATACCTTGCAGGAAATGCTGACGGTCAAGTCGGACGACGTCAATGGTCGCACCAAGATGTATAAGAACATCGTGGACGGCGATCATCGGATGGAAGCCGCGATGCCCGAATCGTTCAATGTGTTGATCAAGGAAATCCGCTCCTTGGCGATCAATATCGAGTTGGAACAGGAGTAGGGGCGGGTTCCGCAAACTCGTTTGCGGGGGCGGGTTCCAACTCGCCCCCGCAGCGCCGCCCGTACAGCAGCCAGTGTGATGATTTAGGAGAGTCCCGTGAAAGATTTGATTAACTTTTTGAAGCGCCAGAGCCAGACTGAAGAGTTTGACGGCATTCGCATCAGCTTGGCTTCGCCCGACATGATCCGCTCTTGGTCGTATGGCGAAGTCAAGAAGCCGGAAACCATCAACTACCGAACCTTCAAGCCGGAGCGTGACGGTCTGTTTTGCGCCAAAATTTTCGGGCCGGTCAGCGATTACGAATGCCTGTGCGGCAAGTACAAACGCCTCAAACATCGCGGCGTGATTTGCGAAAAGTGCGGCGTCGAAGTGACTTTGTCCAAAGTGCGCCGCGAGCGCATGGGCCACATCGAACTGGCCAGCCCGGTCGCGCACATCTGGTTCCTGAAGTCGCTGCCGTCGCGGATCGCCTTGCTGCTCGATATGACCTTGCGGGAAATTGAGCGCGTGCTCTATTTTGAATCTTTCGTGGTGATTGATCCGGGCATGACCCCGTTCCAGCGCAGCGTGCTGATGACCGAGGAAGAGTTCCAGGAAGCCACGGCGCAATACGGCGACGAGTTCACCGCCAAAATGGGTGCCGAGGCGATCCGCGAGCTGTTGAAAACCATGGATCTGCAAGGCGAGGTGCAGCGGCTGCGCGAGGAGATCGACGGCACCAGCTCCGAAACCAAGATTAAAAAGCACACGAAGCGCCTGAAGGCCATCGAGTCGCTGATTATTTCCAGCAACCGCCCGGAATGGATGATCCTGACCGTGCTGCCGGTGCTGCCGCCGGAATTGCGGCCGCTGGTGCCGCTGGACGGTGGCCGCTTTGCGACCTCCGACCTGAACGACCTGTACCGCCGCGTCATCAACCGCAACAACCGCCTCAAGCGCTTGTTGGATTTGAACGCCCCCGACATCATCGTGCGCAACGAAAAGCGCATGTTGCAGGAGGCCGTGGACGCGCTGCTGGACAATGGCCGCAGAGGCCGCGCCATCACCGGCTCGAACAAGCGCCCGCTGAAGTCGCTGGCCGACATGATCAAAGGCAAGCAGGGCCGCTTCCGCCAAAACCTCTTGGGCAAGCGCGTCGACTACTCGGGCCGCTCGGTGATCGTGGTCGGCCCGACGCTGAAGCTGCACCAGTGCGGCCTGCCGAAGAAAATGGCTTTGGAGTTGTTCAAGCCGTTCATTTTCAGCAAGCTGCAATTCCGCGGGCTGGCAACGACGATCAAGGCGGCGAAGAAGATGGTCGAGCGCGAAAGCGCCGAGGTCTGGGACATCCTCGACGAGGTGATCCGCGAACATCCGGTCATGCTGAACCGCGCGCCGACCTTGCACCGTTTAGGCATACAGGCGTTCGAGCCGACCCTGGTCGAAGGCAAGGCGATCCAGTTGCATCCTTTGGTCTGCACCGCGTTCAACGCCGACTTCGACGGCGACCAGATGGCTGTGCATGTGCCGCTGTCGCTGGAGGCGCAGTTGGAAGCGCGCACCTTGATGATGGCAACCAACAACATCTTGTCGCCAGCCAACGGCGAGCCGATCATTAACCCGACCCAGGACGTGGTGCTCGGCCTCTATTACATGACCCGCGAGCGGGTCGGCGCGAAAGGCGAGGGCATGATCTTCGCCGACACCGACGAGGTGTTCCGCGCCTACCAGAACAAGCAACTGGACTTGCAGGCCAAAGTGACCGTGCGCATTCGCGAAGTGCTGCTGGATGAAAACGGCGAAAAATTGCCGCCTGCCGTCCGGCGCGTGCAGACCACGGGCGGGCGCGCCTTGGTTTCGACCACCCTGCCGGATGGCATGGGCTTCGACATGGTCAACCAAGACATGACCAAGAAGGCCATCTCCCGCCTGATTAACCATTGCTACCGCACCTTGGGCGTGAAAGCCTCTGTGGTGTTCGCCGACCAGTTGATGTACATGGGCTTCACCTACGCGACCCGGGCCGGTGTTTCCATCGGCTTCGAAGACATGGTCGTGCCGAAGCGCAAGGGCGAAATCATTTCCGCGTCCGAAAAAGAAGTGAAGGAAATCCAGAACCAATATGCTTCCGGTCTGGTGACCGACGGCGAGCGTTACAACAAAGTCGTCGATATTTGGTCGCATGCCAACGACCAAGTGGCTAAAGTGATGATGGAGGGCTTGGGCACTGAGGAAGCCATTGACAAGGACGGCAATACGATCCAGCAAAAGTCGTTCAACTCGATTTATATGATGGCCGATTCCGGCGCCCGTGGCTCCGCCGCCCAGATCCGCCAGTTGGCCGGTATGCGCGGGCTGATGGCCAAACCGGACGGTTCCATCATCGAGACGCCCATCACCGCGAATTTCCGCGAAGGGCTGGACGTGTTGCAATACTTCATCTCCACGCACGGTGCCCGCAAAGGATTGGCCGACACCGCGTTGAAGACCGCCAACTCGGGTTATCTAACCCGCCGCCTGGTGGACGTGGCGCAGGATCTGGTCATCACCGAAGACGATTGCGGCACCAATGACGGCCTGCTGATGTCGCCTTTGATCGAAGGCGGCGACGTGGTCGAGCCTTTGGCCGAGCGCGTGCTGGGCCGGGTGCTGGCGGAGGACATCCACAATCCCGCCACCGGCGAGCTGGTGGTGGAAGCCGGCGTGTTGCTGGACGAGTTCTGGGTGGGCGAGCTGGAAGAGCACGGCATCGACAATGTCCGTGTGCGCTCGGTGATTAGCTGCAAGACCCGTTACGGTGTTTGCGCCTCCTGCTACGGGCGCGACTTGGGCCGCGGCCACAAGGTCAACATCGGCGAGGCCATCGGTGTCATCGCGGCGCAGTCCATCGGCGAGCCGGGCACCCAGCTCACCATGCGCACTTTCCACATCGGCGGCGCGGCGTCGCGGATGGCCTCGATCAACAACGTCGAGGTGAAGTCCTCGGGCACCACCAAGCTGAACAACCTGAAGACGGTGCAGAACAAGGACGGCTTGCTGGTGGCGGTGTCCCGCTCCGGCGAAGTCAGCGTCATCGACGAACATGGCCGCGAGCGCGAGCGCTATAAGATCCCTTACGGCGCGGTGCTGTCCGTGCATGACGGCTCGCTGGTCAAGGGCGGGCAGGTCGTGGTGAACTGGGATCCGCACACCCACCCGGTGGTTACCGAGGTGAACGGCATCGCCCAGTTGGTGGATTTCACCGACGGCATCACCGTGCGCGAGAAGTCCGACGAAGTGACCGGCCTAAGCTTCATGGAAGTGATCGACCCCAAGCAGCGCGGCAGCGCGGGCAAGGAGTTGCGCCCCATGGTTAAGCTGGTGGACGAGCAGGGCAAGGACATTTTCATTCCGTCCACCGACATTGCGGCGCAATACTTCCTGCCGTCCGGGGCTATCGTCGGCATCCGCGACGGCGACCGGGTGGAGGTTGGCGACGTGTTGGCGAGGATTCCGCAAGAGTCCAGCAAAACCCGCGACATCACCGGCGGTCTGCCCCGCGTGGCCGACTTGTTCGAGGCGCGCAAGACCAAAGACCCGGCGATTTTGGCCGAGGCCACAGGCACCATCAGCTTCGGCAAGGAGACCAAGGGCAAGCGGCGCATCGTCATCACCGACGCGGCCGGTGCGCAGCACGAGGCGATGATTCCGAAATGGCGGCATGTCACTGTGTTCGAGGGCGAACATGTGGAGCAGGGCGAAACCATCGCCGAAGGCGAGCTGACCCCGCACGATATTTTGCGCCTGCGCGGCGTGGCGGACTTGGCTTCTTACTTGGTCAAGGAAATCCAAGACGTGTACCGGCTGCAAGGCGTGAAGATCAACGACAAGCACATCGAGGTCATCATCCGCCAGATGCTGCGCAAGGTGGAAATCACCTCGCCCGGCGACACTGTGTTCCTTAAGGGTGAACAAGTTGACCGTGCCAGGGTGCTGGAGGAGAACGAGCGGGTTGAGACGGAAGGCAAGATCCCCTCTTGTTACGAGGCGGTGCTGATGGGTATCACCAAGGCTTCGTTGTCCACCGAGTCGTTCATCTCCGCCGCGTCGTTCCAGGAGACTACCCGCGTGCTGACCGAGGCCGCCATCCGCGGCTTGAGCGACAAGCTGATGGGCCTCAAGGAAAATGTCATCGTGGGTCGTCTGATCCCGGCGGGCACCGGCTTGGCTTACCACTTGGAGCGCAAGCAGAAAGGCCGCTTTGCGGAGGGTGCCGAGGGCGAAACCACGGGCGGCATGGATGCCGGCGAGGTCGAAGAGGCTCTGAAACAGGCGTTAAGCATGTAATCCGATGTCCGGCGGCGGGGGTTTCCGGCGTGGCTTCCAGGTCGGACGCCCCGCCCTCCTAGGTTGTCAAATACCGGCCATCTAGTAATATATGCGCCCTGACAGAGAACCCACTTGGAGCACGATAAGATGAAAAGTAAAACCCTATGGAGCCTCGCGGTCGCGGGCGTTTGCCTGGTGTTGGGCGGACAGGCCGCGCAGGCCGCAGGTGACGCGGAAGAAGGCAAAAAGAAATTTTTCACCTGCGCCGGTTGCCATGCTTTTGAAGGCTACAGCAACGCGGTGCCCAACTACCCGGTGCCGCGCATCGGCGGCCAGCATGCGGAAGTCATTCTCGCCGCGCTGAAGTCCTATAAAGACGGGGATCGCAAGCACGGTAGCATGGAAGGCAACGCCAACAGTTGGACGCAGAAAGACTGGGAGGACATTGCCGCCTATGCCTCCAAAAAGCGTTTGTCGAATGAAAACAACCCGATTTCAGGCAATCCGGCCGCTGGCAAGGCCAAGGCCGAGGAAAAGGCTTGCGCGGGCTGCCATGGCGAAGATGACGGCAAGAGCACGGCGCCCAATCCGCGCCTGGCCGGCCAATACGAAGGTTATCTGGTCAAGGCCCTAAAGGATTATAAGAAGGGCGTGCGTAAAAATCCCATCATGAACGGCTTTGCCGAATCCCTGACCGAACAGGAAATCAAAGATATTTCTGCTTATTTTTCCAGCCAGAAAAGAGGCGTGGTCACTCTGTCCGATTAAGCCTCAAGGCTTGCGCGGTTCATGCGATCCGGCCAAGCGCGGAGCGAAGGCCCGGTGCGACACAATCGCCCTGGGCTTTTGTTTTGTGTCCGGCGATAAACCAAACAGCCCGGTCGCCGGTTGTGTCCACGACCTGTCTCATTGTTAAAACGCAGCTCAATGGGTAAATTCATCGCATTATTGTTTCTCGCGCTATGGTTCCATGGCGGGGCCTGGGCGGTGGAGCCCGCTTCCCCGGCGTCAAAAACCCAGGCGGCCCCTAAGCAGAAAGTCATCATGGGCTGGCTGGAGTCGATTTTCATCAAGCCATGGAATCGCAGGCTGACCGCGAAATTGGATACCGGCGCCAAAACCTCCTCCCTGCATGCCGACAAGATCGAGCACTTCAGCAAAAATGGCGAGGACTGGGTGCGCTTCGCCTTGGGCGACATTGAAGACAAGCAGCTGCCACCGATCATCGCTGAAAAACCCCTGGTGCGGACGGTCAATATCAAGTGCAAAGGCGACGACTGCCAGCCTTCCAAGCGCGATGTGGTGGTGCTGACGGTCTGTAAAAACGGCAAGGATTACGAGGCGGAGTTCAATCTGGTGGATCGGAGCAATTTCAATTATCCGGTGCTGCTCGGGCGTAGCTTCCTCAAGGACGTGGCATTGGTGGACGCGGACGAGACCTTCCTGTTCAAGGCGGATCTGGACTCGTGCCACGGGAAAGACGGCGCCGCGCACCCGTGAGCCTTAAGCTTGCTTTGCCGGGTATTCGCACATGAGGAATTTGCATCTTAAGATTCTCGTCCTCGCCCTAGTGGCCATCGGGCTGTCCTTGTGCTACTACAAGGTGACGCGCTTGGGGCTGCCTTTGTTTCCGACCGAGCAGGCCGATGTGTGGACGGTGGAGGCCCGCATCGAGTTCAAGCCGCTCAAACGGGACTCTGCCGTCATGGCCCAGCTTTTCATCCCGCGCGCGCCGGCCGGCTATACCGTCGTCGATGAAAACTTCGTCTCCAGCAATTACGGGCTGACCACCGAGGACGACGGCGTGCGGCGCACCGCGCAATGGGCGGTGCGCAAGGCCACTGGCTATCAGGTCTTGTATTATCGCCTGCATCTGGCTCGCGATCCGGCGGCCCAGGAAGACAAGGCCAGGGCCGCTCCGGCTCCGTCGGCCTTAACGCCGCCGGAGTACCCTGAACTGATCCGCTCGGCGGTGAAGGCGGTGATCGACGAGGCGCGCAGCAAGTCGGCGGACACTCTTTCCTTCAGCCGGGAGCTGCTGTTGCGCCTCAACGCGGCGACGCCCGACGCGAATATCAGCTTGTTGCGGCAGGACATGCAGACGCAGGAGGAATGGGTGGGGCGTATCGTTGACATTCTCGCCGGCGCCAACATTCCGGCGCGCATGAGCCATGTGTTGCGCCTGGTGGACGGCTCCAAGCATGCCGCGTTGACGCCTTGGATCGAGGTGTATGCCAAAGGCGAATGGCAGCCGTTCAACCCGCAAACCGCCGAGCCCGGAACGCCTAAGGAGGCGATCATCTGGCATGTGGGCCGGGAGCCCGTGCTGTTCGTCAACGGCGGCAAGTTTCCGAAAGTGGAGTATTCCGTGACCCGGCATGCCCAGGAGATGACCTTGGTGGCGGAGCAGCGGGCGCGGCAGATGGGGTCGCGGATCATGGAGTTCTCGCTGTACAGCCTGCCGGTGCAGACGCAGAACGTCTACCGGATCCTGCTGCTCGCGCCCATCGGCGCGTTTCTGATCGTGGTCATGCGCAATATCGTTGGATTCAAGACCTTCGGCACGTTCATGCCCATCTTGATTGCCTTGGCCTTCCGCGAAACCCGGCTGCTGTGGGGGCTGGCTTTGTTTACCCTGGTGGTCGGCCTGGGGCTGGCGATCCGCTTTTACCTGGAATACTTGAAGCTGCTGCTGGTGCCCCGGCTGGCCTCGGTGCTGACCATTGTCATCATGCTGATGGCGCTGGTCAGCCTGATGAGCCATAAGCTGGGGATCGACCGGGGCGTTTCGGTGGCGCTGTTCCCGATGGTCATCCTGGCGATGACGGTCGAGCGCATGGCCTTGGTCTGGGAGGAGGCGGGGGCTTTGGAAGCCTTGCAGCAGGGTTTCGGCAGCCTGTTAGTGGCGACCATGGGGTTTTTGCTGATGAGCAACAAATTGCTCGGGCATTGGGTGTTCGTGTTTCCGGAGTTGCTGCTCATCGTGCTGGCGGCGAACCTGTTGCTGGGCCGCTACACCGGCTACCGCTTGACCGAATTGTGGCGGTTCCGGGCCGCGCTGCGGCAAGAAGAACCGCCGCCGTGAGTTGGCGCGATTTCTGGACGCCTGGGCGGCGCCTGCGCGAGCTGGGCATCTTGGGGCTAAACCAGCGCAACGCGGATTTCATCTTGCGTTACAATCCGCGCAAAAATTTCCCCCTGGTGGACGACAAGCGGCGCACCAAGGAACTGGCCGTCGCCCATGGCATTAGCGTGCCGGAATTGTACGCGGTGATTGAAATCGAGCACCAGATTGACTGGTTGCCGGAGTTATTGGCCCCTTACGAGGAATTCGTCGTCAAGCCGGCCCACGGCAGCGGCGGCGAAGGCATCCTGGTCGTCACCGGCAAGGTCAACGGGCGCTACCGCAAGTCCAACGGGGCCATGGCCAGCGAGGAGGAGTTGGGCCATCACATTTCCAATATCCTCAGCGGCATGTACAGCCTAGGCGGTTTGCCGGATTGCGCGCTGATCGAGTACCGCGTCGATTTCGACCCGGTGTTCGACGGGGTGAGCTACCAGGGCGTGCCCGATATTCGCACGATTGTGTTCCTCGGCGTGCCGGTGCAGGCGATGATCCGCCTGCCGACCCGGCTGTCCGACGGCCGGGCGAACTTGCACCAGGGCGCGGTCGGCGTCGGCATAGACTTAGGGCTAGGCGTGACGTTTTGCGGGGTTTGGCACGAAAAAAAGGTGACGCACCATCCTGACACCGGCGGGGCGATAGCCGGCATGGCAATCCCCCATTGGGATCAGATCCTGGCGTTGACGGCGCGTTGCTACGATTTGGTGGGTTTGGGCTATATTGGCGTGGACATCGTGCTGGATCGGACGCTAGGGCCGCTGATGTTGGAAATCAACGCCCGCCCCGGACTCAGCATCCAGCTCGCCAACAAGCGGGGTTTGCTGCCGAGTCTGCGCAGCCTTGAGGCGATGGAGGAAATTCCCGCGTCCATCGAAGGGCGCATCGGCCTGGCCAAGTCGCTCGCCGGGCACGCTTGAGCGGCCTGCCGGTTGACATGGCACCGTCATATTAAATTGTTACAATTTCCAAGCATGGGCGTTGCTTTTAAAAAATGCCGGGGTTTCTGTCCGCTGTCCGTCAGCGCCCAAAGCTTGAGGCGCCTGGTCCAGGCCAGCTTGCGCCTGGTCGGCTTTGTTCATTCGCGCGACCGGTGACGGGTCTTTAGGTCGCCTGTTTTCTTGTCTGGGTTCCTATGCAAAAATCGACGCTTTTGTTCCTGCTGCTGTTGTTCAGCGCTTATGCCTTCCATGTCGGCCGCCAACGCGCCCGCCAGGTCGTCGCCGGGAAGGTCAAGAATCTACATTCGCTCCCCAATTACTATGGCTACTACACGGCGCTGTGGTGCGGCCTGCCGGCTTTGCTGTTGTTGTTGCTGTGGCTGGGCCTGGAGCCCCCGATCATCAATCATTGGGTCATGGCCGATCTTCCCGAAGACCTGCGCGCCTTGCCGGCCGACCGCCAGGGTTTGCTGATCAACGACATTAAAAATTCGTTGAACGGCAAGCTTGCCGACACCAAGCCCGAGTTGCAGGCCGCCGTGGCGCATTTGCGGGCTTTGCGCAGCGAAAGCAATTGGCTGTTGACGGTGCTGGCCACTTCCTTGGGCCTGGCCGGCGGCGCTTTCGCCCGTTCGCGCATTCACCGCGACCATCGCGCCCGCAACCAGGTGGAGAAGACCGCCATGGCCTTTCTGGTGGGCAGTTCCTTGGTGGCGATCATGACCACGGTGGGCATCGTGCTGTCGGTGCTGTTCGAGTCGATCCGCTTTTTCGAGAAGGTGCCGATCACCGAATTCCTGTTCGGTTTGCAATGGAGCCCGCAGATCGCCATGCGCGCCGACCAGGTCGGCTCCTCCGGGGCTTTCGGCGCGGTGCCGCTGTTCACTGGCACCTTGCTGATTTCCAGCATCGCGCTGATCGTCGCCGTGCCCATTGGCCTGATGTCGGCGATTTACCTGGCGGAGTACGCCAGCCTGAAATTCCGCTCCGTGGCCAAACCCTTGCTGGAGATTCTGGCCGGCATCCCGACCGTGGTGTACGGCTTTTTCGCCGCCTTGACCGTCGCGCCGTTTCTGCGCGACGTGGGCACCGACATCGGCCTGACGGTTTCCTCGGAAAGTGCCTTGGCGGCCGGGCTGGTGATGGGCATCATGATTATCCCTTTCGTGTCGTCCCTGTCCGACGATTTCATCAACGCGGTGCCGCAGGCCTTGCGCGACGGCGCCTATGCCTTGGGCGCGACGCAGGCGGAGACGATCCGCCAGGTGGTGATTCCGGCGGCGCTGCCCGGCATCGTCGGCGGCGTGTTGCTGGCCGCCTCGCGGGCCATTGGCGAAACCATGATCGTGGTCATGGCGGCGGGGCTTGCCGCCAACCTGACCGCCAACCCCTTGGAGGCGGTGACGACGGTGACGACCCAGATCGTGACCCTGCTGGTGGGCGACCAGGAGTTCGACAGCCCGAAAACCCTGGCCGCGTTCGCCTTGGGGCTGGTGCTATTCCTCGCCACCTTGGGCTTGAACATCCTCGCCCTGCACATTGTCCGCAAATATCGGGAACAGTATGAATAGTTCATTAGAAACCCTGCCGCCGTCCAGCCCGGGCGTCCGCACCCATGAAATCGTCAAGGCCGGCCTGGCCCGCCGCCGTTCGGCGGAAATCCGCTTCCGCACTTACGGACTGATTTGCATTGTCTTGGGCCTGGCGTTTTTGCTGATGCTGTTCGGCAATATCATCGGCCACGCCGCCACCGCTTTTCAGCAGACTTACGTGTCCTTGGACGTGACTTACGACGAGTCCGTGCTCGACCCGGAAGGCAAGCACGACGCGGACACGCTGGCGGCGGCGGACTACTCGGCCTTGTTGAAGCGCAGCTTGTCGGCCCTGTTCCCTGAGGTGGGCAACCGCCAGGAAAAGCGTTCTCTATATGGAATGCTCAGTTCGGGCGCGTCGTTTGAGGCGCAAAAACGCTTGCAGGCAAATCCCGGATTGCTCGGCAAGACCGAGCGGCTCTGGTTGCCGGTGGACGATGACGTGGACATGATGGTCAAGGGCCAGATTGACCGTAAAAGCGACGAGGGCGACCGCCGCTTGAAAGATAACCAAATCGCCTGGCTGGACAAGCTGACTGCCTCCGGGCGTCTGGAAAAGCGGTTTAACACTCGCTTCTTCACCTCGGGCGATTCCCGCGAGCCGGAATTGGCGGGCATCTGGGGCGCGGTGACGGGCTCCTTGTTCACTTTGCTGGTGGTCGGCGCGCTGTCTTTGCCCATCGGTATCGCCACGGCGGTCTACCTGGAGGAGTTTGCGCCGCAAAACCGCTGGACTGACGTCATCGAAGTCAATATCAACAACTTGGCGGCAGTCCCCTCTATCGTCTTTGGCCTGTTGGGCTTGGCGGTGTTTATCAACTTTTTCGGCCTGCCGCGTTCCTCGCCCTTGGTGGGCGGATTAGTGCTGACCTTGATGACGCTTCCGGTTATCATCATCGCCGGACGCTCCGCGCTGAAGTCGGTGCCGCCTTCCATCCGCGAGGCGGCGCTGGGAGTGGGGGCCTCGCAGATGCAGACGGTGTTCCACCATGTCCTGCCCTTGGCCATGCCTGGCATGTTGACCGGGGCCATCATCGGTATGGCCCGTGCCCTCGGGGAAAGCGCCCCTTTGCTGATGATCGGCATGGTGGCGTTCATCGTCGATATTCCCGGCGGCCTGTCGGATCCCGCGACCGTGTTGCCGGTGCAGATTTATCTGTGGGCGGACAGTTCCGAGCGCGGCTTTGTCGAGCGCACGTCGGCGGCGATTTTGGTTTTGCTGGCGTTTTTGATCGTCATGAACGGCTTGGCGGTCTATCTGCGCAAGCGCTACGAGCGCCGCTGGTAGGCGGCGAGGCAATCCGGGCGGGGTGGGGAAAGTCCCGCCGCGTGGCCGCTTAAGGCCCGAGATTCACAAAAATAATGAGAGCTTGAGGATGCGAAATCCGGAAAAAAACCCCGCCCCGGCGGCGTTTGCCCACGAACAGGGCAAGACCGTCGGCGATATTTATGTTGCCAACCCGCGCATAGAATGCCGTGGCGTCAATGTCTACTATGGCCAGAAACACGCCATCATGGACGCCAGCCTGGACGTGGGGCGCAACGAGGTCGTCGCCCTGATCGGCCCTTCCGGTTGCGGCAAGTCCACGTTCCTGCGCTGCCTGAACCGCATGAACGACACGATTGCCGGTTGTCGGGTGAGCGGGGAAATCAAGCTGGACGGCAAGGATATCTACGCCGGCAATGTCGACGTGGTGCCTCTGCGGGCACAGGTCGGCATGGTGTTTCAGAAGCCGAACCCGTTCCCGAAAAGCATTTTTGAAAACGTGGCTTACGGCCCGCGCATCCACGGGCTGGCGGCGAACAAGCTGGAGCTGGAGGAAATCGTCGAAAGTTCGCTGCGCCGGGCGGGCCTTTGGGACGAGGTGAAAGATTACCTGCACCACCCCGGCACCGGCCTGTCCGGCGGCCAGCAGCAGCGGCTATGCATCGCCCGCACCATCGCGGTCAGCCCTGAGGTCATCTTGATGGACGAGCCTTGCTCGGCCTTGGACCCGATAGCCACGGCGAAGATCGAACAGTTGATTGACGATTTGCGCGAGCATTACACCATAGCCATCGTGACCCATTCCATGCAGCAGGCGGCGCGGGTGTCCCAGCGCACCGCCTATTTCCATCTCGGCAAGGTGATCGAGGTGGGCGACACGGCGCAGATTTTCACCAATCCCCGCCACCAGTTGACCGAAGACTACATCACTGGCCGGTTTGGCTGATGGTTGCCGGTCATTTGGCCGCGCCGAAGGGTGGCGGCGCGTCCTGGTCTTTTAAGAAGGCGCGTGTCGCGCTGCGCGTGGACGCTTTCGCATGCCGTGATGCGGCGTGGTTTTTTAGGCCGCTGAAAAGCTTCTTTAAGCGCGGCGAACCGTTTTCCAAGTTTCCCGCGACGCCCATCAGCGTGTTCAGCGCGGTCATCTGAACCTCCTCGCTATCGTCCTCCAGTGCCGCCAGCAAGGCGGCAATGGCCTTGTCCGTCGGCTGCCTGAAGGCGGACAAGCTTTGCGCCGCCGCTCGCCTGACCGCCGGCTCGAAATCCAAAGCCAAGGCATTGATTAGACTGAGTTCCGCCGATGGCGTCGGAAAAGCGCTCAATTGTTCCGCGCCGGACACTCGTTTGTCGGTTTGCGGGCTGTTCAGCCATGTGCTGGCCTCCGCGACGCGCACCTCATTGTAACGGGCCTCGTCCTCCAGTTCTTCTGGCGTGGGCATGCGGGCGCCGTGGCCCAGCGTCTCTAAAGGCGGCGGCACGACAACCGGCTGGGCGGCGGCTGGCGGGGCCGCAGGGACGGGGTTTTCCTCGTGCGCCGACCAGTCGGATTTGAGCAGATAATAGGTGGCATTGGCGGCGACTATCCCCGCCAGCAACAGGAAAAGAACGGATTTACGCACGGCTTGGCACCCGACTCGCAAGGAAAACCGCAGCAAAAAAACAGGCTCCCTCAGGAGCCTGGACTGGCCAAGTCAAACTTGGCAGGTTTTTAAAAAAGACCGGCGGCCGGGGGGCCAGCGCTGGAAAGCGTTGCCCCCCGGCTGCGCGGGCATCGCTGTTTATTGCTCGATAATCACGCCGGTCGCCGCGCCGGCGCTGGGATCTTTGATCGTGTTGTGGGCGCAACTGACTTGTTTGTAGCTGTTTTGCACACTGGCGGACGTGCCGGATAGCTTGATGATTATCTCATCGCCTTTGATGGCAAATCCTGGAGCGGTTGAATACCCGGAGACGAAGCCGCCGGGGACATTGTCCAGTCCGAGTACGGCGCGGATTTTCCAGGCCACCGCGTGGTCGGTGCAGGAGGTGTCGCCGGAAACGCCGATGGCGCCGACTTTCAGCGGTTTATTGCTGCCGTCCAACTTATAAAGGGCCAAGCCGCCGCCGAACACGTTGACGCCGCCGATGCGTTTGTTGATTAAGGGGTCCGAGCTAGTGCCATAGGTTTCCGGCGCGCCCAGGTAGGCGGTGCTGCCATCGACCGGATTGCTGGCCTGCAAGCCGAACAGGCTGCCGCCGGGGAGCGTCAAACCATATAGGTTGGCGGTGCCGATGGAAAAGATGTCTAAGCTGAAGGCGTTAGCGGTGTTGGCTTTTTGCGCGGAAATCACACGGCTGCCCAGCCAGGAGCTGTTGCCGATATTCGCGCTGCCCGCTTTGCCGGAGGTGTTGATGACGCCGCACACCTTGCCGGTCTCGTCCACGGCGGTCACCCACATGGGCAGGCCATAGCCTCCGTTGTCCGCCGCGCCAACAACCGCTTTGACCGCCGCCTCTTTGCCGGCATAAGCGCTGGAGATGTCGGCACAGGAGGCAAAGGCGCCTTGGCTGGCGAGCGACAGCGCGGCAATGCCCAGGGCCATTGGAAGAATGGAGTTCTTTCTCATGTTATTTCCTTCAATCAAGTTGTGTTTTGAAAAGTGTCAAAACCCCTTTCCTTAGCGTCCAGACCACGGTTTGGCAAAGCGTGTGTCTGGTCATGGAAAGGCGGTGGCAAGTTGTTGAAAAACCGCTCAAGCGTTTTTGAGCTTGCCTGTGTTGCGGCCCAAACCCTGTCGCGGCGGCTTACTTTATCACTAGGTGGAAATCAAACACAACCCATCTTGTTGTCCGTCGGCGACAGGGTTTTGCGCTTGGTGCCTTGTCCTGAATACCTTAAGGCGGAGGTTACGCACCTTCATACTCTATACTCTCCGCCGCGACGACCCAAGTTCACTGCGGGCAGCGGTACCCAGGAATGTGAATTTCGCCCAGCACGATTTTCCGCAACGCTTGTGGAAAAGCGGCATGTTCCAGCCGCAACACCCGTTCCGCCAAGCTTTGCGGGTTGTCACCCGGCAGCACAGCGACCTTTTCCTGGGCGATGATGGCTCCGCGGTCGTATTCCTCATCGACCAGATGAATGGTGATTCCAGACTCATCCTCGCCTGCGGCCAGCACGGCTTCGTGGACACGGATGCCATACATGCCCTGGCCGCCGAATTTTGGCAGCAGGGCAGGGTGGATATTCAAAATGGCGCCGGCATAGCGGGCCAGGGTTTTCTCCCCCAGTTTCTTCATGTAGCCGGCCAGGACGACAATGTCCACTTCGTGGGCGAGCAAGGCGTCGAGTATCGCCTGGTCCAGCCATTCGGCAGAGGGGTGGGTTTTAGCGCTGAGATGGTAATGCGGGATGGACTCCCGCTCGGCTCGCGCCAGTGCGCCTGAATCACCGTTATTGCTGATAACGACGGCGGGCTTGGCCGGCAGTGCGCCAGATTTGCAGGCGTCGATGATGGCCTGCATGTTACTGCCATTGTGTGAGGCGAGAAAGCCTAGGTTCATAGGGGTGCGGTCAAGTGTTGGCGTGGGGATGGCCCGAATCCGGCGGCCGGCAAAAAACGGTTTCGCGGGCTGCCGCCGCTGCGAAAAACCCGGACGGCAACCTGAAGCTGGACGCCCGGGGCTATGGGGCTTCGCCGGGGAACGAAGCGCATCGTTCGCGGTTTGTCGAATCCGGCTCTTTTATTATAGGAGCGCCTCAAGCCCTTTGCGGTCAAGCAAGTCGAGCAATTTCAATGAAGCGCCGCCAGGGCGTTTGCCGCCAATCTCCCATTGGCGCACGGTCGAGACGCGGGTGTTAAGCAGTGCCGCCAACACCGCTTGGCTGATGTGGCAACGTTCCCGCAAGGCGCGAATCCGGCCACCGTCGTACTCCGCCACGGGCGCAAGGCACAGGACATCAAATTCGCGCATTTTGCGCGGGTCGATGAACCCTAAACGGTGGAAGTCAGCCGCCGTCTCATGCACGGCTTCAAGGATGCGGCTTTTGGCTTTTACAGTCATGGCACCTCTTCCAAAGAACCGTCACGGACAGCGGCGTCCAGTTCGACGGAGGTTCTTGCTAACAATTGTTGGGCAAGTTCTTGAAGACCTTCCAACTCTTCGGCTGTGATGTTGGCTCGTTCCTTTTTCTCGAATCCATGGACAAAGAACCAGACATCGTTGCGGCGGGTGGCGACCAAGGTGCGGACGCTGCCGCTTTTGCCGCGCCTAGGCAAGGCCACCCGCTTCTTCAACACGTTTCCGCCCAAATCGGCATCGACCAGGCCACGCTCCATCTCTTCGACGGCTTTGCAAAGCGCGGCGTTTGACAGTTCGGTTTTGCGCATCCAGCGGCTAAAGTTGCGTGTTTTAAAGACTCGCTTCATAGATCTACCTTATCATCTAATGATAGAATTTGGCAATGCTTGCTCTTCTTCTTTAATAGGACTTACGCAAAATATATTTAATTGACAATACAAATACTAGGTGTTGAGTGGTATAATATCCGCCTATGAAAGCAAGTAATTATTCTAGCATTAAGCCAAGACGTCTGGATTATTGCCAATTCA
>Ga0265327_10001947_pt1 | contig 23717 bp, 21 predicted proteins | sample 41621metaG_FD_202089 | JGI IMG/M metagenome (GOLD analysis project Ga0265327, IMG submission 202089) | Rhizosphere microbial communities from Carex aquatilis grown in University of Washington, Seatle, WA, United States - 4-16-21 metaG | ecosystem: Host-associated > Plants > Roots > Rhizosphere...
CTGGCCACCGCCAACGACACCGAGTTCGGCCTGTCGGCGGGCATCGCCACCACCAGCCTGAAGCATGCGACGCACTTCAAGCGCCACAGCCAGGCCGGCATGGTGATGGTGAACCTGCCGACCGCGGGGGTCGACTACCACGTGCCCTTCGGCGGGCGCAAGGGTTCGAGCTACGGGCCGCGCGAGCAGGGGCGCTATGCGCAGGAGTTCTTCACGACGGTGAAGACGGCCTATACATTGGCTTAGCACCGCGGCTCAGGGATTGAACGCCCCCGCGTCGTAGGCGGCGCAGAACTGCAGCCAGTCGGCCTCGACCTGCGCCGCGCAGTGCCGGGCCACCGCCATCAACTGGCGCCGCCACTTGCCGCCCTGGGCGTAGTCGATCAGTTCGTCGGCGTTGGCCGAGCCGCTGCGGCCGCTCGCACGCAATTGCGCCCAGGCCAGGCACTGGCCCATCACGGCGACCAGGCTCTCGAGGCGCGCGCGTGGATGGCGGATGTTGGCGCCGCTGAGCGCGACCCGGTCCTCGCTCGGCTGCAGGGCCTTCAGCACATAGGGCTTGCCGCCCATGCGCACCGGTTGCAGGAAGGCCATGGCGATCGCCTGCATGCGCCGCTGCACGATGGCCACGCGGTGCGCATCGTCGTCCCAGGCCGGCTGCGCCAGCGGCACCCGCGGCAGCGGCGAAGCGGGCAGCGCCTGCTTGAGATCGAGCAGGTAGTTGCCCTCGGGCCTGCCCTTGCCGCGCACCAGCACGATGAAGCGGTCGACGCCCAGGCTGCCATTGCCCGCGATGCGGCGCGCCACGTCGAGCACCTCGTAGAAGCTCGGCACCGGCTGCCGGGCCGCGAAGCCTTCGAAGAACCGCTCCACCGCCGCACGCTGCGCCGGCGTCGCCGCCAGCGCCTTGCGCCCGTCGATGCGGATGCGCCGGCGCCGCCCGACCAGGTCGGTGCGGCCGTCGAGGAAAGCCGACCGGTTGCGCAGCCGCACCGCCTGCAGCAGGTCGCTGACCGGCGGCTGCGCCGTCTCGCGCTCCACCCAGCGCGGCTTGCCGTCGACCAGCGCGCCCGCATAGGCGTCGAGGAAGACCCGGCACAACTCGGCCGGCACCGCCGGATCGCGGTGCAGCGTGCTGCCGCCGACCAGCATGCTGGCCAGGCCGCGCACCGGATCCCAGCTCAGCGGCGCCAGCAGCGCCTCGTCGAAATCGTTGAGGTCGAAGTACACCTGCCGGTTGTCGCCCTTGTAGCTGCCGAAGTTCTCCAGGTGCAGGTCGCCGCAGGACCATGCGGCCGGCGCCTTGCGCATCACCGGTTCGAGCGGCAGCTGCGCATAGAAGAGGTGGCAGGTGGCGCGCAGGAATACGAAGGGGTCGCCGCGCATGTTGCGGTACTTGAGCGCCAGCCGCTCGGGGTCGCGTCCGCTGTTGAAGTTGCGGATCTGTTTCACGACGTTCATGGCTTTCCTCCAGTGCGCGGGCATCGATCGATGCGCGACGCGGCGATCCTAAGCCGGCCATCCATGGCGCCGCCTGACCACGGCGCCCCGACGCGCCGACAACCGCCCGTGATTTGAGATTCGTCTCATGGTCGCGCTGACCGCGCGTTCATACGATGAAGGTACTCAATCAGCCCCGTGTCCGAGAGTTGATTGAAATCCCGGCCGCCGCGCCAATCTCATCCGAAAGCGATCCTCATGATGCAAGCCCTGAACCTCGCCAGCAAAGTCGCCGCCCTGCTCTCGCCCCGTCGCGCCGAGCGGCCGGCAGCACCGCGGGTCGAGGTCCCGGCGCCTTTCTCCGAGGCCCAGGCGCGGTTGCTGGTGGCGCTGAAGGAACTCGGCATCGGCCGCGACGACGCCACGTGGCTCATGTGGGCTTCCGAGCGCTTCTCGCAGGCGCAGGTGCGATGCGGCCTCGAGCTTCTCGACCTGGAGCCGGCCGACATGCACGCCACCCTGGCCGATGCGATGTGGCCCTGTCCCCTGCGCGGGCAGCTGATGCGCGGCGCCGTGCGCGAGGACAAGGGCCTGGGCCGGCTGCGCGTCGAGCTTCCGCTGGAAGTCGAGAAGGTGCATCGCCAGGCCGGCCGATGGGAGCTTGCCGGCAAGCATTGAGCCGGTCGCAGGCATCGCCTACAAGCCGATCCGCTCGATCCGACATCGAGAACCGGGCCAGGGGCGAGGATAGTATTTGTTCCTCGAACTCCAGGAGACCCGGGATGACCAGCAAGAACACCATCTGCCTCTGGTACGAAGGCGGCGCGCTCGACGCGGCGAACTTCTACGCCAAGACCTTCCCCGACAGCTCGGTGGGCGCCATCCACCGCGCGCCTAGCGACTATCCGGACGGCAAGGAGGGCAACATCCTGGTGGTCGAATTCACCGTCGCCGGCATCCCCTGCATCGGCCTGAACGGTGGCCCGCAGTTCAAGCAGTCCGAGGCCTTCTCCTTCCAGATCGCGACCGACGACCAGGCCGAGACCGACCGCCTCTGGAACGCGATCGTCGGCAACGGCGGCCAGGAAAGCGCCTGCGGCTGGTGCAAGGATCGCTGGGGCCTGTCCTGGCAGATCACGCCGCGCGCGCTCACCGACGCGATGGCCGACCCCGACCGCGCCGCAGCCAAGCGGGTCTTCGACGCCATGATGACCATGGGCAAGATCGACATCGCCAGGATCGAGGCGGCGCGCCGGGGCTGAGTTCGCTTCCCGGCGCCGGCTGGCAGGTGCGATTCCGTGCCATCGCCTTCGCAAAGCGCCGAAAAAGCCCTCGAACGCCGGGCGGCCCGCGGCCCCGTCATGTGACTGTCATCTTAAATGTCACAAACGGTATCTAAGATGGGGCGATGACTTTTCCCAGCCATCATCGGCGCCGCCTTGTCGGTGCCGCCGCCGGGGCAGCGGCCCTGGGCGTTTTCTCGATCGCCGCCGCGCCCCTGCCACCCCCCGTTCGCCCCGCCGACGGATCACCGATCCAGGTGACCCAGCTGATGGACATGTCGCCCAGCCAGCAGGAGCTGTCGCGCGACTATTCGACCGGCTTCCGGCTGGCCTTCGCCGAACTGAAGGCCACCACCGGCCAGCGAGTGGAGCTCAAGTCCATCGAGGTCGATGGCTCGGAGGCCGAGATCCAGGCCGCCATCCAGAAAGTCCGCGCCGACAGCACGCAGGTGGCGCTGGTGGGCACGGTCGGCGAAAGCCTGGCGCTGGCCAGCCTCAGGCAGTCGGCCCAGGGCGGCCTCGACATCGCCCATGTCGCGCCCTGGCTGGCCGATTCGCGCTTCGACAACGATCCCCGCCTGTTCGCACTCTTCGCCTCCCGCGAGGACCAGATCCGCTACGTGCTGAAGGGCCTGGCGACCATGGGCGTGTCGGAACTGGGCATCGTCTACCCGAACGCCGCCCACGAGGCCGAACTGCAGCCCGGCACCGCCCGCATGATCGATCGCCTGCAGCTGAAGGCGCGGGTGCTCACGGTACCGCCGGGCAAGGACGCCGAGACCTTCGCCAGCCAGCTCGACGCGAAGCTGCCCTACTTCCTGCTCTTCATGGGCGGCGACATCGAGCTGGCCCTGTTCACCCGCGGCCTGAGCAAGCGTCATATGCAGCGCTACGTGATCTGCCTGTCGGACGTGGACGCCGCCACCTTCCTGCTGCTCGATCCGGGCAAGTCGGTGCCGGTGATCTTCACCCGCGTGGTGCCGGATCCGCGCACCAGCCCCGCGGCGGTGGTGCGCTCCTATCGCACGGCGCTGCAGCGCTACTTCGCCGAAGACCCTTCGCCGACCAGCCTGGCCGGCTACCTGGGCGGGCGCTATGCCGCCTCGGTGCTGGCCTCGGCCGGCCCGAATCCGGGGCGGGCCCGGGTGCTGGCCGAATTCAAGCGCCGGTCCGCGCTCGACCTGGACGGCTGGCGGGTCGAATACGGCAGCGACGGCCGGGCCAGCAGCTACGTCGCGCAGACGCTGCTCAACACCAGCGGCAGCTTCGTCGGCTGACCGTAGGCGGGTCGCATGGCAGGCCCGCGCAGGCCGGGCGGATGACGAAGCGCGACAATCGCCCGCGAAGCATCAGCAAGGAACAAGGATGAACGACGACCTCGAAGCCCGTATCCGCTCGGGCAAGGCGCTGAGCGAATCGATGGGCGATTTCCACATCACCGGCTGGGACCTCGACAAGAAGACCGCCCAGGCCGAATTCACGGTGCGCCGCGAGTATTGCCACACCAACGGCACCATCGCCCAGGGCGGCTTCATCACCGCCTGGCTCGACGCCGCGATGGCCCATGCGGTGATGCACGACACCGGCCACAAGCAGACCGTCTTCAGCCTGGAGATCAAGGTCAGCTTCTACGAGAAGGTGGGCCCCGGCCCGGGCCGGGTCGAGGGACGCGTGATCCGGCGCGGCAAGCGGGTCGCCTTTCTCGAAGGCGCGCTCTACAACGCCGAAGGCAAGCTGGCGGCCGAGGCCACCTCGACCGGGATCCTGGCGGACCTGTAGGCCGCGCGACGCGAGCGGCGGGCTACACCGGTCTCTAACCGGCGTTCGAGTAGTCCACGAAGCCAAGCAGGAACTTGTCCGAGAGCTTGCGGCTTTCCAGCCTGAACACGCCGACCCCGTTGCGCGAGCCGTCGTTGTTCGAATTTCCTTCCAGGCTGGAAAGCCTGCCGCTGCTCAGCAGCCGTTCGACGATGTAGGTGTGGCCCGCGCCGCCGCCGAAGTCGAAGATCGCTATCAGCCCGGGCTTGATCAGCGTGGCATCGGCGAAGGCCTGGGCCTGCGTGATGCGCACCGCGCCCGGGATGCTGGCGGCGAGCTGCCAGTGGGCATGGCAGGAGGCGGTCCGGGGGAGCGGGTTGACGCTGCCGATCGAAGCCGCGGCGGTCTTGAAGCAGAAGTACACGAAGGCCATGCACCAGAAGCGCTGGTCCGCCGTTCCCTGGTTCGGGGCTATGCCCACCGACTTCAGGTACTCGTCCACCATCGGCCCGCGATTCGAACCGGGCGGCACTTCCATCTGGCCGACCTGCGTGCCGGCGATGGCCAGGGCATGCAGCATCAGGGTGGACGGCGCGCTCGCCGGCACCACCGGCGGCACCTGGGGTTGCGGAAACAGCGCGCTCCAGCTGAGGCGGCCGACCTCGCCATCCACCACCAGCGGCGCGCCGTCGACATCCGCGTTCTGGGCCTGGAACAGCCGCACCGTGGCGGTCATGGCGGCGTCGAATTTGCCGGGTGCGGTGAATGGCCCGTAGCCCCGCTGTCTCAAGCCGTCCTGCAGCTCCTCGACGATCGCGCTGTCGGTTTCGCCTTCCTTGATGAGGCGCCCGGGGTAGGGATGGCTCGGTACGGCGGGGTCGGTCATGGGCGTCCAATCCAGTTCGCTCGCTGCCGCGCAGGTCCCGGTGCCGGCGCGGCGGGCGCCGCATGCACGCGTTTCGAGGCGGGCACAGGCTCGATCTCTTCCGGGCGATGCAATCTAGCCCGCGCCGGAAACCCGCGAAATACCTCCAACGGCGTAGCGCGGCCTGCGCGGCGCGCGCGGACTGCCGGCTTCAGCGACCCCTCAGGCCGCGACGTGCGCCGGCCGGACTGCGGCGTTGCGTTCGCCGCGATGCGCGTAGCGGTCGATCGCCAGGCCTTCGACCCGGATCTCCGGGCGCCGGCCGGTCAGGATGTCCGACACCAGCTTGCCCGAGCCGCAGGCCATCGTCCAACCCAGCGTGCCGTGCCCGGTGTTCAGGAACAGGTTCGACAGCCGGGTGGCGCCGACGATCGGCGTGCCATCGGGCGTCATCGGGCGCAGGCCGGTCCAGAAGCTGGCCTTGGCGACATCGCCGCCTGGGAACAGGTCGTTCACCACCATCTCGAGCGTCGAGCGGCGGCGCGGATCGAGGCGCAGGTCGTAGCCGCCCAGCTCGGCCATGCCGCCGACCCGGATGCGGTCGTCGAAGCGGGTGACCGCGATCTTGTAGGTCTCGTCGAGCACGGTGGACTGCGGCGCCAGCGACGCATCGACCAGCGGCACCGTCAACGAGTAGCCCTTGACCGGATACACCGGCAGGTCGATGCCCAGGGGCTTCAAGGCCGCGCGCGAATAGCTGCCGAAGGCCAGCACGTAGCGGTCGGCGGTCAGCACCTGGCCGCCGACCCGCACGCCGGTGATGCGGTCCCCATCGGCCACCAGCCCGTCGACCACCTGCCCGAAGCGGAAATCGACGCCCATCCCGCGCGCGATGGCGGCCAGCCGGGTGGTGAAGATATGGCAGTCGCCGGTCTCGTCCTTGGGCAGGCGCAGGCCGCCGCTCAGGCGGTCGCGAGCCTGCGCAAGGGCCGGCTCGACGCCGGCGAGCTGGTCGCGGTCCAGCAGCTCGAAGGGCACGTTGCATTCGCGCAGCACCTCGATGTCGCGGGCCGCCGCATCGAGCTGCGCCTGCGTGCGGAAGAGCTGCAGGGTGCCGCCGGCGCGCTGCTCGTAGTCGATGCCGGTGTCGGCGCGCAGGCGCTGCAGGCAGCTGCGGCTGTATTCGGCGACCCGCATCATGCGTTCCTTGTTCACCGCGTAGCGCTCGGTCGAGCAGTTGCGCAGCATCTGCGCCATCCAGCGCAGCTGGGACAGGCTGCCGTCCAGGCGGATCGCCAGGGGCGCGTGCTGCTCGAACATCCACTTGATCGCCTTCAGCGGGATGCCCGGCGCGGCCCAGGGGGTGGAATAGCCGGGCGAGACCTGGCCGGCATTGCCGAAGCTGGTCTCGAGGCCGGCGCCCTCCTGCCGGTCGAGCACCGTGACTTCGGCGCCGGCCCGCGCGAGGTAGTAGGCGGTGCAGGTCCCGATGACGCCGCCGCCGAGGACGATGACTTTCATGGCAATTCAGCTGGTTGGTGATGTGATTTACCAACTTTAGTTTTTAGTCACCAGTGTTTTTTATTGAAATATCGGGCTTGTTCAGTGAATATTGCCGCCGACGCCCGCTCATCGGCCCGGCCCCAGTGAAATCGACGCCATGGACAGAACCGACCTAAGGATCATCGACATCCTCCAGCGCGACGGACGCATCTCGATGACCGATCTGGCCCAGCAGATCGGCCTGTCGACCTCCCCCTGCGCCGAGCGGGTCAAGCGGCTCGAGCGGGATGGCGTCATCACCGGCTATTGCGCGCGGGTGTCGCCCAAGGCGATGGGCAAGAGCCTGCTGGTGTTCGTGGAGATCACCCTGGCTTCGAAGTCGCAGGAGGTCTTCGACAAGGTGCGCAAGGAGCTGCTGCACGTGCCCGACGTGCAGGAATGCCACCTGGTGTCGGGCAGCTTCGACTACCTGGTCAAGGCGCGCCTCGGCGGCATGGACGAATACCGCAGCCTGCTCGGCGACATCCTGAAGAAGCTGCCGGTCGCCGCCCAATCGCACAGCTACGTGGTGATGGAGGAGATCAAGGAATCGCTGGCGATCCGCACCGACCGCTGACCCTCGGCCGAGCGTCCCATGCGCAAGCGTCTTTTGCGCGAGGTTTGACTGCGCCGCGCCTCGACTCACATACTTTCCGCGCCAGCGTTGCCATTCAGGGTGCCGCCGCCCGCCGTTGACCGACCCTTCCATCAGCCAAAGACTCACCGCCATCCTGGCTGCGGATGCGGCCGGCTTCTCGCGGCTGATGGCCGGCGACGAGCGCGCCACGGTGCAGGCGCTGGACGCCGCCCGACAGGTCTTCCGGGCCGGTATCGAGGCCCATCGGGGCCGGGTGATCGACATGGCCGGCGATTCGGTGCTAGCGGTGTTCCAGACGGCGGCCGGCGCGGTCGAGGCGGCGTTGACGATCCAGCAGGGGCTGTCGCTCGTCGCCAATGCCGCCGGCAGCGAGCGGCGCCTGCTGTTCCGCATCGGCGTCCACCTCGGCGACGTGATCGAGAAATCCGACGGCACCATCTATGGCGACGGCGTGAACGTCGCCGCGCGGCTGCAGGCGCTGGCCGCGCCCGGTTCGGTGATCGTGTCGGACGCCGTGCGCGGCATCGTCGCCGGCCGGGTGGACGCCGTCTTCTCGGACCGGGGCGAGCATCGGCTCAAGAACATCGCCCAACCGGTGCGCGTCTTCGCGCTGCTGGATTCCGCGCATGCCCAACCCGCCGACGAGGCCGGCATCGCCGGCGCCGACGGCACGTCCGCGAAGCCATCGCCGGCGGAGGCGGCAGTGCCCGCCCCGCTCGCGCCGGCAGCGCGCCCGGCGGCGCTGTTCGTCGGGCGCCAGAAGGAGCTGGCCCAGTTGCTCGGCGCGCTCGAAAGCGCGCTGCAAGGCCGCGGGCAGGTGGCCTTGCTGTCCGGCCCGGGCGGCATGGGCAAGACGCGCCTGATGCAGGAACTCGCGCTGAAGGCCGAGGCCAAGGGCATGGAAGTGCTGTGGGGCCGTTGCCTGGAAGAGCCGGGGGCACCGCCCTACTGGCCCTGGCGCCAGCTGATCCGGAGCCATCTGCGCACCGGCCGCGACATCGACCTGGCACAGGTTCCCGGCGGCGGCCTGTCGGACCTGGCCGGCATCGTGCCGGAGCTGGCGGGCCAGGCCGGCGCTGTGGCGACTGGCACCGAAGCGCTCGACAACCCGCAGACGCGCTTTCGCCTGTTCGACGCGGTGGTCGGCTTCTGGCGCGCCGCCTGCGCGCGGACGCCGCTGCTGCTGATCTTCGAGGACCTGCACTGGGCCGATGCCACCTCGCTGCGCCTGTTCGCCTTCCTGGCGGCCGAGCTCGGCGACAGCCGGCTGATGCTGGCCGCCACCTACCGCGACACCGAGCTGTCGCGCCAGCATCCGCTGTTCGAGACCCTGGCCGAGCTGGCGAGATCGCCGGTCTTCCAGCGCCTGGAGCTCGGCGGCCTGAGCAGCGCGGAGGCCGAGCAGCTGATGACCGCGGCCAGCGGCGGCGCGGCCAGTGCCGGCTTCATGAGCGCGCTGCACGCGCGCACCGAGGGGCATCCGCTGTTCCTCGAAGAAACACTTCGCCTGATGCTGGACGCGCGTGCGGCGCAGCCCGCCGGCTTCGACGACGGATGGCTGCTGACCCGCATACCGAACGGCGTGCGAGAAGCCATCGGCAAGCGGCTGAACCGGCTCTCGGAGCCCGCGGTGCGGCTGCTGTCGACCGCCGCCTGCATCGGCCGCAGCTTCGACCTCGCGCTGCTGTCGCAACTGCTCTCGGACAAGACCGAGGACGAACTGCTGCAGGCGCTCGAAGAGGCGCTGACCATGCGCCTGATCGAAACGGTGCCGCAGGCGCATCAGTTCCGCTTCAGCCATGCGCTGATCCGCGACACGGTCTACGACGAGATGCTGGGCCTGCGCTGCACCCGGATGCATCTGCGGATCGGCGAACTGCTCGAGCAGCGGCTGGCCGAGGACGAGGCCGAAGAAGAGCTCCTGCCGCAGCTGGCCTATCACTTCAGCGAGGCCGGCCCTGGCCCGGCGGTGCGCAAGGCGCTGGACTACGCCCGGCGCTCGGCCGATGCCGCGGCGCGGCTGTTCGCCTTCGAGGAAGCGGCGCGGTTGCTGGGCCTGGCCCTGCGCATCCAGCAGCAGCACTTTCCCAGGGACCAGGCCCAGCGCTGCGAATTGCTGCTCGCGCTGGGCGAGGTCCACCACTCGCTGGGTGCCGGCGAAGCCATGCAGGCCGCCTGCCAGGAAGCGGCCGAGCTGGCGCGCCAGCGCGGACTGCCCGAGCTGTTCGCGCGCGCCGCCGCCGGATTCGAGGCCGGCGGCGCGGTTGCCGCCCGCTTCGGCGACGCCGCGGTGCTGCTGCTGCTGGAGGCCAGCGCCCTGCACCAGGCCGAGGACCCGCTGCGGGTCGAACTGCTGGCCCGCCTCTGCCGGGCCTACGTGTACTCCGACCGGGTCGCTGAGGCGCGCCAGACCCATCAGCGCGCGGTCGCGCTGGCGCGCCGCATCGGCGACATGCCGGGCCTGTACCGGGCCCTGTCGGCGATCACCTCCGCCGTCTACTGGCCCGATCTGCTGCAGGAGCGCGTGGCCGCCACCAAGGAGTGCCTGTCGATCGCGCAGGAGATGGGGCTCGCGGTCACTGCCGATTCGCTTCCCTACTTCCTCAGCAACCTGGTGCAGGTGGGCGACGCGCCCGCGTTGCGGCGGCTGATCGAGTTCACCGCCCGTTTCGCGGAACAGAGCCGCTCGCCCTACCTGCTGACCCTGTGCCGCCACGTCGAGGCCCTGGTCGCGATCAACGAGGGCCGCTTCGCCAACGCCGAGCACATGGCGGTCGAGGCGCTGCAGAGCGGCCGCAGGCTGGCCGCCGACACCGCGGCGACCACCTATGGCATGCAGATGTTCTGCCTGCGGCGCGAGCAGGGCCGGCTCGGCGAGGCGCAGCCCCTGCTGCAGCACTTCATCCGCAGCACGCCGGACGACCGCACCTGGAAGCCCGGGCTGGCGCTGCTCTATGCCGAGCTGGACATGCGCGACCAGTGCCGCGCCGAGTTCGATGCGCTCGCCTGGGACAAGGCGCCGCCGGTGCCGCGCGATGTCAGCACCACCACCATTGCGCTGTTCGCCGCCGAGGTCTGCGCCTATCTCGGCGATGCGACACGGGCGGCGCAGCTCTATCCCATGCTGGCGCCCTATGCCGGCGCGATCCCGATGTCGGATTTCGGCGGTCCCTGCCTGGGCGCCGCCGACCGGCTGCTGGGCAAGCTGGCCGGCGTCCTGCAGAGGTGGGACGGCGCCGAGCGCCATTTCGAGGCCGCGCTCGAACTCAACCGAGACAGCGGCGCCCGCGTCTGGCTGGCCCACACCCGCTTCGACTACGCGGCGATGCTGTGCCGGAGGGGGCGCAGCGGCGACCTCGAGCAAGCCCGTGCACTGCTCGAGCCCGCCCGAAGCGAGAGCGCTGCGCTCGGCATGGCCGCCCTGGTTCGGCGCATCGAAGCGTTGCAGGAGAAGATCGCGACGCCGCCTTCATGGCCCTGCGGGCTGACCGACCGCGAGGTCGACGTGCTGCGCCTGATCGCCATCGGCCGCAACAACCGCGAGATCGGCCAGGTGCTGGCGATCAGCCAGCACACGGTGGCCAACCATGTGCGCAGCATCCTCGAGAAGACCTACACAGCGAACCGCACCGAGGCAGCCGCCTTCGCCAATCGCGAAGGCCTGCTGCCGGGTTGATCGGCCGCCGTGGCCGTCAATGCGGCCGGATGTTCTGGTTCACGCGGAACAGGTTCTCCGGGTCGTAGCGGCGCTTGATCGCCACCAGCCGCTCGTAGTTGCCGCGGTACGAGGCCCGCACCCGATCCTCGCCCTCGTCCATCATCATGTTGACGTAGGCGCCGCCGGCCGAGAAGGGATGCAGGGCGTTCCAGTAGTCCTTGGTCCAGGCGGTGATCTTCGGCGCGTCCTGCGGATCCGGGCTGACGCCCACCATCACCTGGGCCCAGCGCGCGTCGCGATAGGCGAAGGCGGTGTCGGCCGCCCCGACCCGATGCGCGGCGCCGTCGATCGGATAGAGGTGCATGGTCGACTTCGGCGTCGGCACCGCACCGAAGCGCTGATGCTCCGCGATCGCCGCATCCGACAGCTCGTTGACGAAGTCGGCGCGCCAATACCATTGCTCGCCCGCCGGATAGAGGCCGTCGAAGGCCGACTGCAGCATCGGGAAGGGCATCGGCTGCACGCCGTGCAGCAGCGGCGGCCCGAACTCGCGCACCGGCGCGAACACCGCGTCGGCATCGGCGGCGGCGCCGGTGTAGCACCACATCACGCCGCAGACCTGCTTGCCGTGCAGCGCCTCGGGGAAGGGCGGCGCCGGCGGCACGCTCATGAATGCGAAGAAGCCGTTCAGCTGCTGCGGTGCCGCGGCGATGAAGTCGCGATACCAGCGCATCACCTTGCCCGCATCCGCGAGCGGCCAGAAGGTCGGGCCGGCGACCACCGTGTCGACCGGATGCAGCCTGAACAGGAAGGAGGTGACCACGCCGAAGTTGCCGCCGCCGCCGCGCAGCGCCCAGTACAGGTCGGGGTTCTGCTGCGCGCTGGCGACCACCAGCCGGCCGTCGGCCAGCACCACGTCGGCCTCGATCAGGTTGTCGATCGTCAGGCCGCACTGGCGCGTGAGGTGGCCCAGGCCGCCGCCCAGCGTCAGGCCGCCGACGCCGGTGCTGGCGATGATGCCGCTCGGCGTCGCCATGCCGAAGGCATGGGTGGCGTGGTCGACATCGCCCCAGGTACAGCCACCTTCGACCCGCACGGTGCGCGCCGTGGCGTCGACACGGATCCCCTTCATGCAAGACAGGTCCAGCACCACGCCGTCGTCGCAGGTGCCGAGGCCACCGCCGTTATGGCCGCCGCCGCGCACCGCCAGCAGCTGCGACCGGCTGCGGGCGAAGCCGACGGTGTGCATGACGTCGGCGACGTCGCGGCAATAGACGATCAGGCCCGGGCGGCGATCGATCATGGCGTTGTAGACGCGGCGCGAAGTGTCGTAGTCCTGGTCTTCGGCCTGCACGACGCGGCCGCGCAGGCCGCTCGAAAACTCGGCGATTGTCTGGGCATTCAACATGGCATTGCTCCGGTTGGTGCGCGCCCGAATGGACGCGAGAACACGAAGCAGTTGTAGCCCTGGCCCTCGGGCCGCGAAATAGTCAGGCTTGACTATGCGGCCTGCAGCCGGGGGTCGCGGCCGAAGGCCTGCGAGACCTCGATGATCACGTCGGCCGGCACGTTGGCGCGCCGCGCGGCCTCGCGGATCGCTTCCGGGTCCTTGGCCTCGTAGAGGCAGTAGCTCTTGCGCTTGTCCGCGCTCAGGAAAGTGAAGAGCCAGTTGACGCCGACTTCGCCATTGATCTTCGAGACCGCCACCACCTCGTCCGGCCCGAGATCCAGTTGTTCCGCGAAGTTGCGCTCGATGATGAACATGGGCATTTCGACGAATCTCCTTCGTGCGCAATCTTCGCGCAGCCGAGTGCCGCTGACCATCCCGCGAATGGACGATGGCCGATTGGGCCCACGCCGGAGCGGATCAAATCCATTGCGGCGAAATGGTCGGGCGGGGCCGCGCTGGCCCGCCTGCGGTCGCTAGCGCCAGCGGGCGTGCTCGTCGAGCAGCTGCGCGAATTCCCTCGGTCGCGCGAAGGGAGACATGTGAGCGGCATCCGGGAAGAGGCGATAGCGCGCTCGCGGCAGCGCATCGGCCCACTGCGCCATGACCGAGGGCGTCGAGACGGCGTCCGAATCGGCGGCGATCAGGGTCACCGGCAAGTCGATGCCGCTCCGGTGCCGCGACCGGTCGAAGCAGGCGATCGCATCCAGGGACCTGACGTATTCGGCGCTGTCCGCACGCGACAGGCAATCTCGCGCATGCCGCACGGCGGCAGCGTCTTCTGACAGTTCGCTCGGACGAAACCAGCGCTTCAATGCGGCCTCGATGTCGATAGGGGCTCCGGCCCGAAGGCCCGCGGCGATGGATCCGAACGGGCTGAAGGGCGTGTCGCGGCTGCAGACGATCACCAGGCTTCGGATGCGCTCGGGGGCGGCGATGGCCATCTCCAGGGCGATCTGGCCGCCGAACGAATGGCCGACGACATCCAGCGCCTGGGCCTCATCGCCGAGCGTATCGAGCAAGTGCCGCGCGGCACCGGCTTGAAGGGAGAGAGGGTCATCCGGAAGGACGAGATTGGGTGCTCGCGCCTCGTCTGCCGCGCCGAGTTCCCCGACGACCTCGTTCCAGATGGCACCGTCCAGCGGGGTACCGTGCAACAGCAGCCACCGAGGGCGTCCATTGCTCATGATCGTGTCGCTCGCAGCGGGATGAGCGCACGCATGGCGTCCATTCGCAGCCACAGGCCGGCCCAGGCCGCGATGCCGATCGCCAGGCAGACGATCTGCGGCGGCGAGGCGATCGCGCCAAGCCGGAAGTGGGCGCAGATGGCGCCACCCAGGAAGCCGGTGACCAGGATCGCGCCGAGGACGCAGGTTCGAGGCAGCGCATACAGGACGGCGCAGGCCACCATGACGACGCCGAGCGAGAACGACTGCGCTGCCGAGAAACCGGTCGCGGCCATTTGCTGCGCGAGCAGATGCGGCACGAACAGGTTGACGGCGCCATCGGCCAGCAGGACCAGAGTGACCGCCGCACCCAGCAGTCGCCCGAGCCAGCGCGCGGCCGGGTGAGCGTCGGCCGACGATGGCGCCGCCGGATGAATCGTCGAGTAGTTCATGAGAATTCCAGATTGGTTGAATCATGGAAGCTGGCGCGGCTTCCAGTCCAGTGGAGTCCCGCAGAAATCCGCTGTCCATCGGCGCGCAACGGCATTGAACAAAGGGGTGCCGGGGCGCGGTGGCAAGACTCGTCACCCTGCCAATGCCGAGCGATCGCCTCTGCGCTTTCGAGGCCACCTTCGATCCAGCCGAGGTGATCGGTGTACACGTCCGAGCAGATGGCCAGCCCCGGCGCAATCTCGTTGAAGCCGCGGTCCAGGTCGTCGGTCCGGGCCTCGCTGTCGAAGCTGATCCCATGCTCCCAGAACTTCCAGCGGCTGCGCCGCACGCGCACATCGCAAGGCAGCGCCACGCCCAGGTGCTGCTCGACCAGCGCCAGCGGGAAGCTCGTCTCGCCACGAAGCAGCGAATGCATGCGTCGCGCGCTCGCGCCGTCGCAGTAGAACCACAGCGCATGGCTGCCGCCGGTGAGGTAGAGCTTGCGCAGGGGCGTGTCGGCGATCACGCAGCGCGAGCGCTCGCTCGCCGGCCACCAGGCGCGATCGAACTGCACCACGCCCTTCATGAGCGGCACCGCTTCGAGATGCGTGCTGGCATGACGCGGCGAGATCTTGTCCAGGCCGCTCAGCAGTTGGGTGTTCTGCAGCGGCGTCGCGAGAATCACCGCACCCGCCCGTTCGATTCGTCGCACGCCGTCCGCCGCGAACTCGAGCAGGTATCCACCGTCGTCGCCGGTTGCCGGTTCGACGTGTCGCAGTTCCGAGCGATAGCTGAATTCGATGTCGCCCGCGAGTTGCATCGCCACGGCCCAGGCCAGATCCTGAAACCCGTCTTGCAGCGTGAACCATTGCGCGCCCGATCCCTCCTCGTGGAACAAGGATTCGGTCTCCGGGTGATGGCAAAGGATGCTGAGACCGGCCTCGACGGGCAGCCTGGGATGCAGCAGCGTGTCGTAGCCCGAGCAGCGCTGCAGGTCGCGCGCCTGCGGGGCGCCGACGACCTCGGTGCAGAAGTCGGCGAAGGACCGACGGCGGTCGCTCTCGCGCGCACCAGCCGCGATCAGCGTGGCGACGACGCTGCGGTAGTCCGGCCGCACCGGTGCGGTTGCGGCCTCTCCCGGCTGGCGAAGCTGCGCGGGGTAGCTGAAGGGCGCGAGCGGCAATCCGAGCTCGCTGCACAGCTCGTGCAGTCGCCGATGGCGCTGGCGATGCATCCGACCGGCGCCGTATTCGACGATCAGGCGGTCGTCCCCCATCCGCTCCGACATCAGGCGCCCTCCAGGCGCATCGGCCCGGTCGTGGATGGTGATTCGCGCCTCGCAGCCGGAGGCACGAAGGTAGCGCGCGGCCGCCAGGCCGACGATGCCTGCGCCAACGATGGTGATGTCGCGTGGCGATCCGGTGTCGCGCGGATGGGAGCGGGTGTGGCTTCTCATGACTTGGGGGTGCGAAGTTGGGCAGGTCCTTGATCGGTCGATTCGATGCTAGGTGCGCGATCGATCGATGTGCTGGCCCGACGTCCCAGTTGTTTGCGCTGCGTCCCAGGCGGAAGCGGGCACGGGCCCGCGAGCCGGCAGCGCACGGACCACGCCGCTGTGGGCGCAGGCTCACATCCAAATCAGGCCGCTGGCCGTTTGAACGTCGATGGCTTCGAGAAGAAGCTCAAGGACTTTCAAGGAGATGAGCCATGGACACGCAAAAGCCGAATCCATCCGCATCGAAGCCCGCCACCGGCGCTCGCGCTGCAAACTCGGACGAGCCCGAGCCGACATCGGAGGAGTCGGTGCCTTCGGACGGCAAGGACATCGAAGGCGAGAAGATGATGGAGGAGCTGGGGCGCAAACGAGAGGACAAGGCGCCGGGCTCGGCCGCTGCCTAGCCTCGCGCGTATCCGGCGCCGCCGCGCGCGCCGCGGCCGGCGCTGGCGGCGGGGCACAAAACCGCCCCGCCCCTCACTCCACCGTCACGCTCTTCGCCAGGTTCCTAGGCTTGTCCACATCCGTCCCCCGCGCGCAAGCCGTGTGATAGGCCAGCAGCTGCAGCGGCACCACGTGCAGCAGCGGCGACAGCGAGCCGTAGTGCTCGGGCATGCGGATCACGTGGATGCCCTCGCTGTTCTCGATGTGCGTGTCGGCGTCGGCCAGCACGTAGAGCACGCCGCCGCGGGCGCGGACTTCCTGCAGGTTGCTCTTGAGCTTTTCGAGCAGCGCGTCGTTGGGCGCGACGGTCACGACCGGCATCTCGCTGGTGACGAGCGCGAGGGGGCCGTGCTTCAGCTCGCCGGCAGCGTAGGCCTCGGCATGGATATAGGTGACTTCCTTGAGCTTCAACGCACCCTCCAGCGCGATCGGATAGTGCAGCCCACGGCCGAGGAAGAGCGCGTTCTCCTTGCGCGCGAAGTCCTCCGACCAGCTGATGATCTGGGGCTCCAGCGCCAGCACCGATTGCAGCGCGACCGGCAGGTGGCGCATCTCCTTCAGGTAGCGCACCTCGTCGGCTTCGCTCAAGGCGTCCTTGGATTGGGCCAGCGCCAGGGTCAGCAGGAACAGGCCCGCCAGTTGCGTCGTGAAGGCCTTGGTCGAGGCCACGCCGATCTCGACGCCGGCACGGGTGATGTAGGCCAGCTTGCATTCGCGCACCATGGCGCTGGTCGCGACGTTGCAGATGGTCAGGGTCTGCGTCATGCCGAGCGACTGCGCATGGCGCAGCGCGGCGAGCGTGTCGGCGGTCTCGCCCGACTGGCTGATCGTGACCACCAGCGTGCGCGCGTCCGGCACCGAATCGCGATAGCGGTATTCGCTGGCGATCTCGACCTGGGTCGGGATCCTGGCAATGCCCTCGAGCCAGTACTTGGCGGTGCAGCCGCTGTAGTAGCTGGTGCCGCAGGCCAGGATCAGCACGCGATCGATTTCCTTGAACACCCGCCAGGCCGCCGCGCCCGGCGCGCCATCGATGGATGCGCCGTCGAAGAGCTCGGGCACGATTCCTTCGACGCCTTCGAGCGTGTCGGCGATGGCGCGCGGCTGCTCGAAGATCTCCTTCTGCATGTAGTGCCGGTAAGGGCCCAGTTCGGCCGCGCCGCTGTGTGCCTGCACGGTGCGCACCTTGCGCTCGACCGGCTTGTGCTGCTGGTCGACGATCCAGAACTTGCCGGGCTGGATGTCGACGACGTCGCCCTCCTCCAGGTAGACGATGCGGTCGGTCACGCCGGCCAGTGCCATCGCGTCGCTGGCCAGGAAGTTCTCGCCATGGTCCCGGCCGACGCCCAGGATCAGCGGCGAGCCGGCGCGCGCGCCGACCACGCGTTGCGGCTCGTCGCGGCAGATGGCGGCGATCGCATACGCACCCTGCAACTGCCTGACCGTGGCCTTGACCGCCTCGAACAGGTCGCCGTCGTAGTGGCTGTCGATCAGGTGGGCGATGACTTCCGTGTCGGTCTGGCTGGCGAAGACGTAGCCGCGCGCCTGCAGGCTCTCGCGCAGCGCCTCGTGGTTCTCGATGATGCCGTTGTGCACCAGCGCCACCCGGCCGGCCCGGGTGGTTTCGGCGTCGGCGCCGGCGCCGTGGCTGAAGTGCGGATGGGCGTTGTGCACCTCGGGCGCGCCGTGCGTCGCCCATCTGGTGTGGGCGATGCCGGTCGTGCCCTCGATGCGCTCGTCGCGCACCTGGGCCAGCAGGTCGGCGACGCGCGAGGTGGTGCGCGCGCGCTGCAGGCCGCCGGCATGCACCGCCACGCCGCAGGAGTCATAGCCCCGGTATTCGAGCCGCTGCAGGCCCTGGACCAGGATCGGAACGATGTTGCGCGCCGAGACGGCGCCGACGATGCCACACATGGATGTCTACCTTTTGGATCGAAAAGTTTGCTGGGAGCGATCCTATGACCCAAAGAATGAAATATGCGATCTCAAATTTATCATTTATAAAGAAAAATTTCATACTGACGCTGATACGGAATTTTATTTCTTAAAATTTAAAACAATGAAATTCAGCGAACTAGACGAAGTCGACCTTCAGCTCCTGGCCGCGCTGCAGCAGAACGCCGCCGAGAGCAATCTGGCGCTGGCCGAACGCCTTCGCATCTCCGCGCCGACCTGCCTGCGCCGGGTCCGGCGCCTGCGCGAAGGCGGCTGGATCGAGCGCGAGGTCGCGGTCCTGAGCGACCAGCGCCTGGGCCCGCTGCTGACCGCGCTGATCGAGGTTTCGCTGGACCGGCAGGATGCCGCCTCGCTCGACGGCTTCGAGGCGCGCGTGGTGCCGGACGATGCAGTCCAGCAATGCTGGCGCGTCTCGCCCGGACCCGATTTCATGCTGGTGGTCACGGTGCGCGACATGCCTGCCTACCAGGCGCTGGCGCAGCGCCTGTTCACCAGCGACGCCAACGTGCGCAACGTGAAGGCCTTCTTCAGCGTCAAGCGGGCCAAGTTCTCGACCTGCCTGCCGCTGCCCGCGCCGGAGGCCGACTAGCCGATCAAGGCTTCGGTTCCTTCTTCGGCCGCTCCCAATCGGCGTAGCTGCTCTGGCGCGCGCGCGAGATGGTCAGTGCCCCGGGCGCGGTGCTCTTGGTGACGGTCGAGCCGCCGCCAATCGTGCCGCCCGCGCCGATGGTGACCGGCGCCACCAGCACGCAGTTGCTGCCCACATGCACGTCGTCGCCGATGATCGTGCGGTGCTTGTTGGCGCCGTCGTAGTTGGCGGTGATGCTGCCGGCGCCGTAGTTGACCCGCTGGCCGACGGTGGCGTCGCCCAGGTAGGCCAGGTGATTGGCCTTGGCACCCGCGCCCAGCGTCGAATTCTTCACCTCGACGAAGTTGCCGATGTGCACCTCGGCGCCGAGCCGCGCACCCGGCCGCAGCCGCGCGAAGGGCCCGACCAGCGAACCCGCGCCCACCGTCACCCCGGCCTTCTCGCCGTCGATGTGGGTGAAGGGATGGATCACCGAGCCGGTCTCTATGCGCGCATTGGCGATCACGCAGTTGGCGCCGACGCGCACCCCCGCGCCCAGCGACACCGCGCCCTCGAAGACGCAGTTGACGTCGATCTCGACGTCGGCTTCGCAGGCCAGCGTGCCGCGCAGGTCGAAGCGGGCCGGATCGGCAAGGCGCACGCCCTCCTCCATCAGCGCCTCGGCCTGGCGCAGCTGCCAGGCGCGCTCCAGCGCCGCCAGTTGCGCGGCGCTGTTGACGCCGGCCACCTGCAGCGCGTCCTCGGTGCGCCAGGCCACGACCGGCACGCCGTCGACGGTCGCGAAGCCCACGATGTCGGTCAGGTAGAACTCGCCCTGGGCGTTCCTGTTGTCCAGCCGCGCGAGCCAGGCCTTGAGCATGCGCGCCGGCACCGCCATCACGCCGCTGTAGATCTCGCGGATCTGCCGCTGCGCCTCGCTGGCGTCTTTCTCCTCGACGATCGCCAGCACCTCGCCTTCGCCGTCCTCCTGGACCTGGGCCTGGGCGCGCACGATCCGGCCGTAGCCCTTGGGGTCGTCGACGTTGATGGTCAGCAGCGCCAGGCGCCGGCCGGCGCTCTGCGCGACCAGGGCCTGCAGGGTCGCGTCGCCGATCAGCGGCACGTCGCCCGACAGCACCACCACCGTGCCGTCGTCGGGCAGCAGCGGCGCGGCCTGCTGCATCGCGTGCCCGGTGCCCAATTGCGGCACCTGCCGGGCGAACACCGGTGCGAAGCCAGGCATGGCGGCCTGGAGCGCGCTCTCGACATCGGTCGCGCCATGGCCGGTCACCACCACGATGTGGCGCGCGCCGATGCGGGTCGCGGTGTCGATCACGTGCGCCACCAATGCGCGGCCACCCAAACGATGCAACACTTTGGGCAGGCTGCTCTTCATGCGGGTGCCCTTGCCGGCCGCCATGATGACGACGTCCACCGGCTCCCGTCCGTATTTCGAACTCTGATTCATGCGACTTTCCCTGATGCGTTGCTCGAAGCTGGCGCGAATTATCGGCGCGCTGCTGCTCGCAGCCGTGCTGGGGGGCTGCAGCACGGTCCGGCTCGCCTACAACAACCTGCCCGAGCTGAGCTACTGGTGGCTCGACGGCTATGTGGATTTCGACGACAGCCAAAGCCCGCGGGTGCGAGAGCAGCTCGCGCAGCTGCTGGCCTGGCACCGTCGCGAGGAACTGCCCCGGCTCATCGACCTGTTGCAGGAGGCAGAGGCCCAGGCGAGCGGCGATGTCACGCCCGAGCAGGCCTGCGCGCTGGCCGACGCGCTTCGCCTCCGGCTGCTCGCGGTGGCCGAAAGGGCCGAGGCGCCCAGTGTCGAGATGGCCGCCAGCCTGAGCCCGGCGCAGCTCGAGCACCTGGCGCACAAGTACGCCAAGGTCAACGCCGACTACGCCCAGCAGTGGCTTTCCATCGGCTCGGCGAAACAGCAGGAGAAGCGCCTGCGCCAGATCCGCGAGCGCTACGAGGACTTCTACGGCACGCTCGATGCGTCGCAGCGCGAGCTGTTGCGCCTTCAGCTCGCGCAGTCCTCCTTCGACCCGGCGGCGCAGGACGCCGAGCGTCGCCTGCATCAGCGCCAGACGCTGGCGCTCCTGCAGCGCGTCGTCTCCGGCGAGCTCACGCCGGCCGAGGCCCGTCCCGCGCTGCATGCCTACGTGCTCCAGTTCGTCGAGGCCGCACCGGGTGCGCAGCGCGAGCGCCAGCAGCGGCTGCGCCAGGAGGCCTGCGCCACCTTCGCGGCATTGCACAACCAGGCCACGCCGGCCCAGCGCGAGCAGGCGCGCCAGAAGCTGATCGGCTACGAGGGCGACCTGCGGCGGCTGGCTCGCCCGGACATGTCTAGGCCGAGCGCTGCGGCTCAGCCTGGCGCTCTCGACGCTGCGCGATGAACCAGGTGCCGAGCATTCCGTATTGATAGATGCAGTTGCCGAGCGCGGTCGCGATGCTGAAGCCCAGCACCGCCCGCAGGCTGGACGCGCCGAAGATCCACAGGTAGGAGACCTGGATCGCCAGCACGAAGGGAATGATCAGCGTCTGACGCGCAGTGTGGCCCCGCGCCGCGACGGTCTTGAAGGCGAAGCCCGCGCCGTTGATGAGCAGCGTTGCGGCGAAGACCATCCACACCAGCGATTCGCGGTCCTTGTACTGGCTGCCGATCAAGAGGATCCACCAGTTGGGCAGCAGCAGCGAACTCAGGAAGACCAGCACCATGATCCCGATGTAGAGCAGGTGGCTCTTGAGGATGATCGAGCGCAGTCGAGGGCCGTCCGGTGCGCTGGCGATCACCGGGAAGAGCACGGTGCCGGCGACCCGGTCGAACACGATCAGCATCATGCCCAGGCGCCCGAATGCGCCGACCTCGGCCAGCATCGCCGGATTGCCGAAGAGCGAGGCCAGGAACACGGTGATCACGCCCTGGAACTGGTAGAAGACCGCCGGCAGCATCAGCGGCTTGGCGATGCGGAAGATGCGCGAATCGACCTCCTTCGCCTCCGGCTTGCTCAGCGGCCGCGCCACGTAGGCGCCCGCGACGAAGGCCCGCCGGTACATCAGGATCGCGAAGGCGCTGGCCACCGCGGTGGCGGCGGTGACGCCGGCCACCGAGTAGCCACCGAGCGGCAGCATCAGGGCCGCGCAGACGAAAGCGATGCGCAGGATCGACGAGCTGAACGAAATGCGGTTGAGCGTCGGGATCTGGCGCAGGATCATGAAGACGGTGCCCGCGTAGTGCTCGCGCAGGGCCAGCAACAGGGCGACCAGGATGAAGAAGGAGGCGGTCCAGTAGCCCCCGCCGGCCCAGCCGTGGTCCCGGGTGGTGAAGAGCCAGTAGGGAACCACGATCAGGAAGCCCCCGAACAGCAGGATCCAGCGCTTCTGGAACACGCGCCGGCACGAGGCCATCACCCAGGAGGAGTCGTCGGCCCGTTCGCCCACCACCGGCAGCGCCACATGCGCGAGCCCGGTGTCGGTGATGCCCAGCATCAACGTCATGCAGGCGACCAGGAAGGTGTAGGTGGCGTACTGGTCCTTCGGCAGCAGGTTGACGATCAGCAGCCCGGAGATGCCGCCCAGGATGACCCCGATCGATTCGACGCTGCCCACCGTGAGGATCTGGCGCAAGCGAGGGTGCAGGGTCATGGAATGGGCTGGCCGCGGTCGCGGCTTCGATGGAGGGGTGGGCGGAGGGGCCCCGCTACGATACGCGATCGACCGCGGGTCTCGCAGCCCGGCGCCGAAGTGGATTCGGCGCAGGCGTGCGGAACCGCACGCCGCACCCGGGCGGCACCGCGCACTAGATCAGGGGCGACGGCTGCAGCGGCCGCTCGAAGTAATCGCCGAGGGTCTCGAGCGCGCGCGGCTCGAGGATGCGCAGCCAGCCGCCGTCCAGGCGGTGCAGGCCCAGGCGCTGCAGCCGTCGCAGCGTCTTGTTGGTGTGCACCAGCGACAGCCCCAGCGCATCCGCGATGTGCTGCTGGCTGAACGGGAACTCGGCCCAGCCGTCGCGCACCAGGCCGACCCGCTCGGCGCGTCGGTAGAGGTGCATCAGCAGCATCGCGACGCGCTCGCCGGCATTGCGGCGGCCGGCGCTGACCAGGTTGTCGTCGACCATTTTTTCCTCGCGCGCCGCCAGCCAGGTGATCTGGTAGCCCAGCCTCGGCCGGCCCTCGAACAGCCCCCAGAGCCGGTTGCGCTCGAAGACGCAGAGGGTGGCGGCGGTGACCGCCTCGACCCCGTGGGTGTGGCCGCCGGCAAATTCTTCCTGCAAGCCGATGAAATCGCCCGGCAGCAGGAAGTTCAGGATCTGGCGCCGGCCGTCGCTGAGCGTCTTGTAGCGGAAGGCCCAGCCCGAATAGAGCGTGAAGAGCTGGGGCGAGCTGCGGTGCTCGTCGATGATCGAACTGCCCGCATCGACGGCGCGGGTGCCGGTCCTGAAGGCCTCGACCGTGCGCCGGTCGTCCTCGCTGGCCTGCAGGAAGGCCGGATTGGCGCGCAGGCCGCATGCGTCGCAGGGATGGGGGCTGCGGGGAGGAATGGCCGGCGCTGGATAGTCCTCGAGTCTCACGCGCCGACTATAGGGCCGCCGCCTGTGTCTTTTGACATTTCATGCGCGCTGGCACGCACCTACACTCCGCTCGCCTTCCGACTGCCTGCCATCGATGCCCGAATACCGAGAGATCCTCTACTGCAGCCTTCTTGCGCCCGACCAGTCCACCGGCATCGTCGGGCAGATCGTCAGCCGGGCCCGCGCCCGCAACGCCATCGACGACATCACCGGCCTGCTGGTATTCGACGGACTGCGCTTCTGCCAGCACTTCGAGGGCCCGCGCGAGCAGGTCCGCGCCCTGATGGCCCGGCTGGAGGTCGACCCGCGCCACACCGAACTGCTGGTTCTCTACGAGGGCCGTCTGGCCGAGCGGCGCTATCCGCGCTTCGAGATCGGCCTGGCCGAAGTGGACGAACGCGAGGACCTGGCCGAGATCGCCTCCCTGGGCGGCGCAGAGGCCCTGGCCCGCTTCATAGCGCTGCGCCCCGGATTCGACATCTCGGGATA